>Ga0116227_10000407_pt1 | contig 82441 bp, 54 predicted proteins | sample S1TSphgellanicum_FD_89693 | JGI IMG/M metagenome (GOLD analysis project Ga0116227, IMG submission 89693) | Host-associated microbial communities from peat moss isolated from Minnesota, USA - S1T2_Fb - Sphagnum magellanicum MG | ecosystem: Host-associated > Plants > Peat moss > Unclassified...
AAAAAACCCCCCCCCCCCCGAAATGTGCTTTCACCCAAGGTGAAGCAAGCATGGCAAAAAACATGTGTGGAAATTTAGTTTGAATTTATGCAAAGTGAACACCCGAATGAAAACAATACATGTATTTAGAATTTAGACTTTAAGTTTCTATGCTCCATGGTTGGTAATTTAAAGTTTAAATTTCTTTGCTAGATCTCCATAAAATGTAGTAGTAATTAACAACATCATTTGAAAGCAACATCGGTTCAAAATTTCCATACCGATTCACTATGTGCATTACTATGTTTGATTATCTTTTACAAAGGTGATTTCTTTTTTTACACCAATGTTTTGTGATCCAATATCATGTTTTTTTTCATCTATGATCAAGTATCAATGAAACCGCAAGATAGTTTTTCTTATGCACAATCTAACTTTTTTAAATTAAATATAATGTGGGGTGTTTGCACACTATGGCGACCTGATATGGCAATTTTTCTTGTATTTCTTAGATACAAGAAAATAAATAAAATAAAATTCATTGAAATAATGAAAAAAAGGACTCATTTATTTAAAGTTATCATAATCAACCTTCCAAGAATGAAAAATCAAATCAAAATTGTGAATAACCAATAAGTAATGGACTTTTCAATTTTGCCCACATTTTTTGTCACACCTGCAAAATTCATGGATATGGACTTTTATCTTACAATATGTTAGTCTTATGTGTTTGAAACTCTGCGATATTGGATGAATTATGTTTAAAAAATTAAAGATCCATTGAATGAATGGAATGTGATTTTAATTTATTATGTTATGGACTTTTTAAAATCCCAAAAACTGTAATTATTTTAAAAGCCCTTTTAAGAATTTAAATATAATTATTTTTAGAATAATTCTTTTGTGATATTTATTATATGTCTTATAACATCATGATTTGAAATTGTGAATGGAAAAAAAAATTACTTTCAATATCATCTAAATATTCATATTTTAAGCCAATTTTCAATTACACTATAAAAGGACTTTGAAAAGGGATTCTAATCTGCCAAAATTGTGACACCCTAATGTGCTTTCACCTTGTTGTGTTTAGTGTTAACATCATTTTTCACCTCAATTGCATGTTTTCATTTTACATCTGTTTGGGAATGAAATTCAACATCTGTTTTGTGATGGCTTATACATTGCTAATTTGATATGATTTGAGATTAATTGAAGTATGTGGTGGGTTGTACATGATTGATTTTAACTTATTTCAACTTTGTGGCTAATTTGAATTGATTTGAATTCCATGGTGGGTTGTAAATTACTAATTTGAGATTATTCAAACTCTTTAGTGGGTGATTTAAACTTTATTGTGGTATGTAACATGCAACATTGGAAATCATTATTAGGTGTTAAGGTGGTGGGTGATTGGCAATTTAGGTATATGATGATCCAACCCTTCAAAAATCTATAACTCTTGTTCTTCATGGTGTAAGTCACTAGCCATTTTTTTCCATGGTTGGACTTTTTTACAAGGGTAAATTTTTTGTATGCTTGAATTTCGATTGCCAATTGCACATCCATGTCCTTGCTTTATGCACTTACTTTTTACTAATTTACTTATTTGCTATTGATTGTAAGTAATTTGTTGGTCATGTTTTACTATTCCAAGATGCATTGACATATGAAAATACAATTGCACTTTGTGATATTTAACAAGTGGTGGCATTGCAAAGTTGTGTTGCATCTCCAAGAACTTGGGCTACATGCAAAATTGTGGTGAAAGTACTTTTGCCAATTATGACTAGCTATGCATTGAATTAAAGCCATGGGCATTGATTGCTTGGGGATGCTATAAATTTTATCATCACCAAAATCCATGAATTTCATTGTGAGGTTGCTAATGTGGTTGTCATTGATAGCATAATGATCCAAAGGCAAATGTCCTTGATGTAAAGTTAACAAAATTTACAATCCACAGAAACACCAAGTGCTAGAAGTTCTACAACCTTTCCTTTCATCTCTACATGTTTTTTATAAGAAGAGGGGTCATAATATGTTGACTTTAATGTTGCATCCAAGGTTCAAGAGTTTATGGTTGTTGATTAGTACGTAGGCTATGAAATTGCTTTTGCATTGGTTGATCAATATAATGAGCAATTGTTGTTGCCCTTGTTGATAATGTTACAAAATGTTGATGCCTTTTGTATGTGAAGAAAAGGTTCAAGTGCAACACTTTGACTTTGAGAATGAAGATTTATTTCAAATTATAGAAAACAAGGTGAAAATGTTCCCAACTTGTGACACAAGATGCTTTACGCATTTCAACAATACCATGTTGATGCAGATAACTACGAGTGTGTATTATCTTGGTGGTTGTAATAGAACACCAATTTCTAGTTGTGGCTATGTTGGCATGACAAATCCTTGGGATTCTTTAAGATAAAAGTGAAACAGCAAATCTTTTCAATTGTTGGAGTCTTCATTACATTTCAAACATTTAGGTTGCAAACTACCCATCTTGATTAGTTCATTTTTATAATAAAAAACTAGTCCAATGATCCAAGGGTTGGGTGTTCTAAACCTTTTGGTCTTGTAAGGTAGAATTGAAATTGAAAAAAAAACTTGATAAAAGTTTCAAGATGAAATTCAGTGGAAAGAATTCTCGAATTTTTATGATTACCTTTTTTAATGTTCCATCTATAGATGTTCCTCCCTTCATCAAAATGGTCATAGATCTAAGTTTTTTTTATGTCACTCATTGCTCAACTTATTTCTAGATTTGTGATTTTTCTCCATGGCTAGTTTTGAATTATTGAGCCTTTTCTTTCTATATATTAGAATTCATTGCTTGTTCATTACTTAGATTAATATTTTTGGATTTGTGATTTTTCTCCTTTCTCCATAAAACTATTCCTGATGGTATGGTTGATTTTGTTCTTGAAACATGACTGATTTCAAAGATAGTGTAAGTTGTAAATGTATTATTGGAGGAAAATTGAAATACTTATCTCGCCAACTTAAAGAACTAACTTTGGTGAGTTTGATAACTAAAAGTTAGTTGGGATAAGGTTCATGCTTAAAAATCTATTCTTATAAGAAATCCATTCAGTTCAAAAATTCAATTTAAATACCTATGGGCTCAAGCTTAACAATTGATGGATTATAGCTAGATTAGGGGCTTTTCCTAGAAACTGCCTCAAGTACCTAATCAAATTTTTTTACCAAAAACCTACCATATAGAACTAGCCATCCAATATTCCAAACCCCCAACTTGGCTGATTCCTTAAAATGAAAAAAAAATTAAAGAACCTTAACCAACTAGTTATGAAAAGTTTTCAAAGTGAATTATCTGAAATCATTAGTTTTATGACAATTCAAAGAATCACACAACACTAGTGTTATCCTGCACACAACATCATTTCTTGTTTTATTAAATGAGACATTATTTAACTAGAACAAATTCATGCTCCTAAGGTCAAGGGAAATTTTGTGCAAAGATTTGTATGTGATGAATGATGATGGGATGAACCCCTAATTCAACAGGACCTTGACATCTCCATTAGTATGGGGTAAATATTTTTTTTTACCAAGTATATGCATATATACCCATTGGGTTTTACTTTTTCAAAAACCCGGACCCCCTTCCTACCCAACATTTTTTAAAAGTTAAAACATGCCCCCCATCATCATCGGTGATTTAAAAATTTTCCGTATCCATAACCAAACCCTACTTGGGGAGACTATGAGTATAAGGTGTTTATAAAAAAACCCAGCTCCATATCTTTTTCATACCCGAAGGAGGCTACATTTAGGGTTAGGGTTAAGGTAGTTCATTTCTTGTTTGTATGATGAATCCTTGCACCTTGCATCATTTCAGGATGTTTCAATTTTTCCACGGTTGCCACTTTTTATCTTTTGATGCTTGTAATGTTCACATCGTGCCACCGACTTGCACATTTATGTTTATGAATATGCTTAAGAACTTCTAGAAGTAATCAAGAACATGGAACAACACCAACACTTAAATGTCAATAAACTCAACAAAGGTAAATTCTTTCTATTCTCCTCTTTGTTGTGCTTTCTACTTTTTTGTTAATAGTTTCGCCTTGCAGTGTTTGATGAATTCTCACATTCGCACACTTGTTGTTACTGTCAATTTGATTGTGATGTCCAGTCTCATATTTTCATCTTCTTTTTTTGCTAATCGCGTCATTGAATGTGCTTTTGAATGAAAATCCTTTAAGGTGTACCACATAGGATGAAAAGGACCCAGTCCTTACTTCAGTCCTTTTTTACCCTATATTTTGATCCCCATAAAAAATAATGAGTCAAAAGTTGTCAAATTTTTCAAAAGGACTATATTTTAGACCATTACAATTTTAGATTCCATCATAATCATCCATAAATGTGTCTTTACATGATATAAAAGGACTAGGTGAAAAAAATAGAAAAGGTGATGTTGTGATAAGATTTTGGTACACCTTAAAGAATTTGGACCCTTTCATCATTTTTTTTGTGCCAACACATGTTGCTTCATTACCTTAAGCTAAAACCATCATGGTTGAGGTGTGAAGCTACATGGGTGGCATATTCAACTTTGATTTTTCACATTCGCATGCATATTGTTATTGTTGTCAATCTAATTGTGTTGTCTAGTATTGTATTATCATCTTTTTCTTTTGATTGTGTCATCTAACATGCTTTCATGATCTCCTTCTTTGTGCCATCGCCTATTGCTTCATCACCTTACGCTAGAATCATTGTGGTTCAAATGTGAAGCTGCACATTGGTTGGCATCTTCAACTTTGTTGTCATCTTGGAGTTACAATCCCTTTCCATATCCTTTGAACCCTAAACCTATATCTTATCCCATTCTTGTTATCGTCTTGCTTTTGTTATTATAGTGCTAGAGTTTGTTGCATTTATTACTGCAATGCTAGTTTTTGCTACTTTGATGGCTTTTTCTTCAATGCCTCATGACATCAACTCCATTGATGAAGTTCGTCCAACAGCTATAAGATATGATAATAGCTACAATGTTGGCAATGTGTAACCTTTGCATGAAACTAGGTTTGAAATGGAGATTCCAATTGATGATGGTGATGTTGATGGTGTTTGATGAACAACATGTTGAAACACGTTTGGAGAACTTGCAGAAACAGAGATTGACTTGGCAATTGTAGTATTATAATTCAGTCACATGGGCATTTTTCAAGGTGAATGATAATCAACCTACCAACCTTTTTGAAAACCAAATTATGAGATGCATAATTTGCCACAATGAAACAACTCTTCCTAAAATCTTAGCCATGTGCATAAGATGTAGGAAGAGCCACATTGCATACCATAAATCTAATGGCATAATAGTCATGAAAAGCCATGTTGAATCTGACCATTCTACTTTATTGCAAAAAATGTTGGAAGATCCAACAAACCTTGCCCCAAGATCTCCACTTGATTATGAGCCAAGTAAAAAGAGGGTGCATGTATCTTCTTTTATAATTTCTGGTTTTTTTTCTTCTACAAGTAAGTTCAAGAAAGATGGTGCAATTCAAGTTGCTTTTTTGGAAGACCTAATGTTGTTTGTGATTAAAGGGTTTGTCGTGTGCTCCAAAGTCAACACCTACAACTATCATTGTAACCATATTCATAACACATAACATAAAAATACCTTAACTAGTACACCACATCCAAACGTACTTGGGGCTTTCACAACTATAGAAATAACAAATGCAATTTCACCAGTCATTACTTTAATTTCACCACCATAACAGGTCTATTAGTCATCAATTTGATTTCACCCAACAATTAAGATAACCACCAGGTACAACCTACCCACGACTATACCCTAATATCTATGTATGGGCAAATGAAGGGTCAAGCAAAACCTATTCAATAATCAAAGCTGGGTGGTAGCCTTGTCCCATACTTGACCATTAACCATGCCAACTATAACCGTTCATTGCGTGTTGCAATTAGCACACATGGGAAAGCTCATAGCCTATTACCTAGAGTTTCTTACTGAATAGTATGCATAAATCTATAGGAGATCATCACACAAGATTATGTTCACCCTGTGATGTAGCCCGAAGGCACACAACTTAATAGATTTCCTTATCCCCCTGAAAAAGAACTAATAATCCCAAGCAAAGACACAAGAATCCAGGTACGAACAAAAAAATTTCAACAAACTCCTTGCATCACAAAAACACAGAAACACATCAAAAAATAGTAGAGCTATAGTGTGTTTCAAAATCTAAAAAATTGGATTCTGATCACACATTGTCCCATTTATCTTGAACACTAAAAAGTTAAAATCTTGTTCACATTGGAATTGGTTCCAAACTTACTTACCCCAAATTACCTATAGTAACTAGGATAAAAATATGTAACTACAATAAAACTCTTGATAGGTTGATGCCTATGAAGATTGTCAAATGGATTTAGTTCTAGAGGCTAGTGTATAATTTATGTCCTCGACTTTTGTTCCCGCCCAGGAAGAGTTTTGTTGAAAAAACTTTGTCAAGTTTGGGGTTGAAAAAACTATGACCATTTATGTGCAACAACATTAGCTGATTGTATATCAGCCACTTGCACTTTTGACTTATGGATGTCAAAAGGAGCAAGGGATGTTTTTATTGTTGTGGTGAATTTTATTTCAAGTGATTGGGAGGCAAAACATGTCATCATCGGTTTGCTTGAAGTTTTAAACACGAATGGTGTTGCAATGGCTCCCAAATTATAGGAACTATTGGACAAGTTTTCCTTAATAGAAAAAAATCTTGCATTTGTTAAAAATGAAGGGTCCAACTTGTAGACATGTGCAAGTGCCTTGATTTCTATTGTGTCATGCAATAATTTGGGCTTGTGGGAACCATTTAATGGCATTTGTTTTGGGCATGCATTATCAACGGTATACCAATATGCTATTGTAGATGAAAAAATGTCTTTTAATTTACTTTCGACATCCATAAAGGTGGTGCAATCTCCCTTGCAAAAATGCATTACTTGGTCGAAAAAGTCAGGCAAGGGTAGGCAAGCATGGGACAGAGCTTGCATTTAGTCAAGGTTGCGGCCCAAAAAGCTGAACACGCCTATGAAAACAAGGTAAGTCTTTTTATTTATGCTTCCTGACTATTTTTATGCTTGTGCCAATCAAGTACATGATTGTGCCTTTTTTTGTTTTTGTTATTGATGACAAATTTGCAAGCTAAGTTTCATTATTCCAAGATGCCCTAACTTTCCGAAGCACCATTGCACTATGTTATAATAGTTTGTGGCATTATAATCTTGTGTACCTTCTTTAAAAATATGAGATGTACGTGAAGCTATAGTGAAAGTCTTGTCCTTGATTATTAGTGGTTGTGTTTTAAACTGGAGTCGGGGACACTAGCTATTTTCAAATGCCTTGTAGTTTGTTATCCAAGTGTTGAAATATTTAGGATGAATTGACATTCCAACCTATTTTTGAAAGCCTTGTGGAAGAGGATTTTTTTTATCATGAGTTAAAGGAGCTCATAGTCCGCATGTAGCGACAAATTCTGGAGGTTCTTTTGGTTTTTATGTCCTTTCTGCATGCATATGATAGGAAAAGGGGCCATAACATGCTAACTCTAATGTTTGATCCAAGGTTCAAGAGCATGAGGTTGATTATTATTTTTTTAAATCGTGAAAATGCTATTGTTATTGTTGCTGAATATGATTAGTAGCTTTTATTGCCTTTATTTATATAAACAACCGAGTTGTTGATGCTTGCCAATGTTGAAAAAGTTGAAGATTTACAATTTCAAGAAAATGCTGAATTTTTTTTTCAGACCACTTCAACAACTGTAAACACTTACAAGGACCCCATGTCAAGAGAACTTGTTAGATTCTGTCAATATCCAATTGATGTTGAAAACTGCAAATGCCTTTTGTCTTGGTGGCACAAAGAACAAAACAAGTTTCCAACACTTGCTGTATTAACAAGACACATACTTGGCATCCTAGCTAGCCAAATAGAGACAAAACACATTTTTTCTATTTCTGACATTTTGATTGCACTTTGCAGATGTCATCTTCGAACAAAGAATATGGACAAGTTAATATTTGTCCATAAAAATTGGTCATTTAATCCACGGACTGGTTGTTTGAATCACATTGATGTTGCATCTGCATGTGAAGTAGAATCAAATTTGATGGCAAAGCTGGAAGCTAAATTTGAAGACCAAGTCAATGCTAAAGATTCCTTGGATTTGCATTGTGTTTCTTAATTCCACATGTTTCGTATATGGAAGTGGCCTATCCATGTTTTGTGTTAGGTTGAAAATGATGAATGGAAACATTTGTTAGGTGTTAAATTTTGGTAGCTCTTCTATGATTCCATTCCATTATGCGAACACCTTGTAATTATCTTTGCCTTTTTAGTAATAGTCAAACCCATATCTTAAATGGCTTTTGTCATTATTTCTTTTGTCTTTGTGTTTTTAAACCTAAGTTTTTAGTGTCTTTTTGTCTTCAATCCAAAGTCCTAATCCCCTTTTGTCTTCAGTCCTACATGTTTTTGTGTTTTCAGTCCCTAGTTTGAAGTGTTTTTGTGTGAATTATCCTAAGTCCTAAGTGTTTTTTACTAATAGTCTATTTTGTTTTTTTGTTTTTTGGGATTTTCTATCTTCTATCCTAAGTCTATCAAGCTTTCTGCCAATAGTCATTTGTCTTTGTGCCTTCTAGGGGTCTTCTATCCTAAATCCATTGGGCCTTTTGCCAACATTCTCTTTTGTCTTTGTGTCTTTTGGGGGTTTTTTGTCTTAAGTCCATTGGGCCTTCTACCAACAATCTCTTTTGTCTTCATGTTTTTTGAAGGTCTTCTATCCTAAGTCCAATGGGCCTTCTGCCGATAGTCTCTTTTGTCTTTATGTCTTCTAGGGGTCTTATGTCTTATGTCCTAAATCCATCTTGTCTTCTATCTTTGTGTTTTAGTGTTTGAGTGTTTTAGTTATGTTTTCAATTCTTCAATCCTAGTTATGTCTTTTGTCATTGTGTCTTCATTGCTTATGTTTTTAGTGTGTTTGTCTTGTATATTTGTGGCTTTAATGCTCATGTTTTCATTATGTATGTCTCATATTTTTATGTCTGGAGTCCTTATTTTTTCAGTGTGTTTTTCTTACATATTTGTGTCTTTAATGCTCATGTTTTCATTATGTACGTCTCGTGTTTTTATGTCTGGAGTCCTTATTTTTTCAATGTGTTTGTGTCTTCAGTTAGTTTCAATGTAATTATGTGAGTTTAATGTGTGTTTTTGTTTTTTACTTATTCAAGTTGAAATGTGTGTGTGTGAAGTCAAGGGCTAGACGAAAGATGGAATGGAAAGATTTAAAAGACTTGCCTATGACTTAGAAACATCAAACATGATAAAAGTTTAACCTTCACATTTTGATTCACATTTTTTGGAGTTTTTCTAAGGTGAATCAATTGTTGGATTTTAGTTTTTTAACTTCATTAACAACCATGACAATCCTCTTTGAGATTTGTTTTGCACTCTACCTTTAAAAACTTGTAATTGTGCTACCTTTGCAACTTGAAAATAAAATTGTTGCCATTTGTTTTTGCAATTTTTGTGGGGTTAATCAATAGTTGGATTTTAGTCTTTTGACTTCAATGGCAACCATGAAAATCCTTTTTGAGATTTTGTTTTGCATTCTACGTTCAAAACTTGTAGTCATGTTACATATTGCAACTTCAAAACAAAACTCTTGCCTTAATGTGAAATTTTAAAAATTAAAGATTAAAGACCCGACATGTCTTTTAAAGGGGTCTTCCAGAAATCCTGATAAAAGAACCAGAGTGTACCCATCTGAGATTTTGTCAAAGAATCAGGCCTTATACCCAGCTTATCACCGCCTCTAACCCCTGCCCCCACTTCATAACTGCCCTTCTTTGGGTTTCTAAAACCCAGACCTGGGCAGTTCTTTATATATTTTTAAAATTAAAGAACCGGACCCAGGTTTCAAATGCGCGGACCCAACTATTACCAAAAAAACAAATACCCACCCCACATTAGTCTCCACCTTCAGTAACATGTTATACTCTATTCTAGTGGAGCCCAAAAATTATTACGTTTTTGTTCAGACACTCAAATTCGTGACCAAAATATATTACTTTGCAGGAAAGAATAGGGGCGAAGTGCAACTTTTTGGCTACTGTTGAATTTCTTCACAGGTGTTTAAAAAGTGATAGAGAGTTGCTTTCGGCACAGTCAACACTGCAGACGCTATAGGGTCCCAAAACGGTCACGCACATGGAGGCGTGAGAGTTCCATTTCGCCTCGACAGTAGCAAAGGATGCCAAAGTACGCCTTTCCTGGACGGTGAAGAACAGCAAGAAGGAGAGTTTGCTCTTCACCACCCCTGACGAAAGGCTCTTCGCCAACCGTCTCCTGCCCATTACCTCCTCTCGCCTGCCCACCTCCTACCCCAAAATCCAGTAATGATAAATTAACATATCAAGTTCAACTCTCTATGAGCCCAAACCTTTCTTTTTCCTTCAAGTCACGTCAAACCTTTTCATTTCTACTTATGTATCTGTATAATTTTTTTGCTATGTATTCCACAAGAATTTCGGTAAAGAAAGAAAACGGGAAGAGGAAGAACTAAAAACCAAGACATTACTTAATGCTATGTTTTCTGTTATATTAAATTATGTTTATGTGATCCGTAAAATTAGTTGAGGGACCTTTAAATTTCAAATTTTCTTTTTGTAATGGGCATCTTTGTTTCACCCATCACACAAAAATGCTGTAACTTTAGAGACTCCCAAGTGTGGATGTATTCACTCCACACAACCTATGTTGCAATATTCTCTCAGGTATATAGGTTCCAAGGGGACATATTTGGGCAAAGCATATGGGACAAAGTGATGTGCTATTGGGAACATGTTATGGAAACACATTGAAAAAACTTGGGGAACAAGAAGAATCCAACTGTGCTCTTGATCTATGTTTCCCTTCTTCCATATGCACAGAAAGAAAATGAAAAAGGATAACAAGAAGTAATGTATTCTATTCATAAGCAAGTCATGTACTTGATGCTTGTGATCTACCCTTGCTTCTACAACAAAAGGGGGGGAGGGGATTTTAATTAATACTGTTACTTTCTTTTTCTTTTGTAATCTTTTGAAAGAAAAAAAAGGGGAAAAAAAGGAGGGAAAGATAGACATGTGCATAACGCTGTTGATCTACATGACCCTTGCTCTAAATACAATGAAAAGAGGAAGGGCCAGAAAGATGTAAGAAGACAAAGGGAAAAAGGAGGAAGATCAAAGAAAAAGAAACCAATAAAAGGAAACCCATTTTAATTGATGATATTTGTCTTTTTCTTTGTCTTCTTTTGTATATTTTGGTAGTTCTCAAAGAAAAAACAAGGAAAAAAAACAAAGATGAAGACATGTACAATGGGCGGAAAAATGAAATGGAAAACAAAGTAATCAGTGCTCTTCATTAAATTTCTTTACGTTCATTTGTCTTCTAAGGAGTTCCTACAACAAGAAGACCAAAAAAGACCAAAACATGTAATTAGGTATGCTCTTGAGTCTTGATCTACATTTGCAATGTAGGAGGAGGGGAATAAAGAGAATACAAATATAATTAATTATTTTCATCTCCTTTTCATTTTTATTCATTTGTATTAACTAGCTGTTTCCAAAATTACAAAGACAAAACTAAGACATGCTCATGACGTGTGTTACCCCTTGTCCAAGGAAGAATATAAAAGGACAAACGAAAATAACAAAATACAGTCATGTAACTAATGTTCTTCATCTTGTTTCTTGCGTCCCTTTTTTTATTTTTTGCTAATTCTCAATGAAGAAAATGCACCCCCCCCAAAAAAAACAAAAACCAAAACAAGTATGTACTATGTAACTAGTTCGGGTATCAGATTTAGGCACTTTTTCAGGCTTTTTCCTATTCAGATAGGCAGGCATCTCCTGGTTCCATCGTTGGTGCTGTCAGTTTCACTTGTAATGTGAATAGGTGGAGAACATGTTTGAGATGTGAATCTAAGTGGGAAACCCGCTTACGCTGTGGAACAGGTGTCGGAAGAACACGTTACCAGATCACGGAACGGCGGCGAGCGCGGTAATTCGAACGACCCTCTTCCGTAGGACGTGACGCTGAAACCATGGCTCCATGCCTGTGCAAGAAAGGGGAACCAAAAAGCAATGTGCTTAGCTTAGAAGGGGACGGGGAAAAGGCAAAGAAAATGTGGAAGCTTGCTATGTAGCCATGGGCGGCGCAAACTGGGCAGGAGTGGTGCTGCGTAGCGCACTTTCGTGTGCGAATGCCCAGCCCCCGTTTCTGCCAAGTCGATTGTTTTCTTGCAAGCATGACGGGCCCACGGCAGGGCGCAGGCTATTACTGCGGCGCTCAATGTGCACGGGGAAGAGGGGCCAGTGGACTCACATGTATTACTATACATAGTAAGCAGGGCCGATACGCAGAATTTTGGTTTCTAATAACGTGCGAGTAAGAATGAGGCTCTTTCTAGAATACCTGAGATGATATTACCAGCTGCGCATGGTCGAAGTCAGATTGTCGGATCTTCAAAATCAGATCCCAACCAGCTAGGTGTCACTATTGCAGTCTTCTGGGCAAAAGGAGAAAAAAAAGAGAGGCTTAAATTTTACGTCATGTAAAGGACGGCTTACCAACATTTGTGACTCCCTCAGCTCCCACCTCAGGGTCCCTTATTTTCATAAAGCACATGTCCTGGGACTTTATGCTAGACAGTATTTAGTATTTACTGTTACTGTGTTGATTACTCTGTACGTATGTGTTGAGGTAGGGTAGATAGGCCCCTGGGCGAACACTCAAAGGCTGCAAGAGATGGTCTCATCACTTTCAGGCTTAAAGCTTCAAGCCATTTATCGAATTGCATTAAGCTTTGAAACAAGTGAGATTCCGCTCCCAATCACAATCCCCACCCAACTTTCAAACAACCAAACCATATGAGCAACTTGACATACAAAATTTTGTAACATGAGCAGAACCTTCAAAATCACAAATCAAGTTTATAAATTAACTTGGAATCTCAGTGTCACCTCCTTCTTCTACAATGTTATTGCATCATCATACGGAAAATTAGATAAGGTGAAAAAAAATTCACTAAATATCCTAACACATAAGTCAAGGTGAATAGGTAGTTGATTATGCAGCTTATTTTCATGAATGAGAGATTGTTGAATGTTTTTTCATCCTCAACAGACCCCAACACCTGAACCATTGCAATCTTTGCCAATTTGTTGTACTCGCCAAACTTTTCAATAAAAAATGGGAGTAGAATTGATCTTCATCCACAATTTGGGAATTGGATTCAAGTTTGAACATTCAACCATTAACCCTTGAACATTATGGGACATTGTGAGCCTAAAACATGATGATTTCAGATCGAACATATGTGAATCTAAAAGACCATAATGCCATCTATGGTCCTGCAAGCAACACAAAAGGTAAATTTGATAACATTTAGATGTAGTATAAATGAACCTTTAACTATAGCTAGACTTAGCTAGTAATGGGGGTACAGAATTTCAAGGGCCATCATAGCTTCTTGTTTAGGAAATTGCCTCTTCGGCTTTGAACTTAAGTTTTGGGCTACCTCAATACATGAAATTTTCATTGTAGCGATGGCTATGCTGAAATCTGAAATCATCTTCATGAACCTTCACTACTAGAAATCACAACTTTTTGACTAAGAATTTCAGTAAAAAAAACCCCCATATGGTTTTTTTGTGCTCATGTCCAACTTGACCAAAGTGCCATTTTTGACAAATCAATTTAGACGACTATTTTGACTAGGTCTTTTTTATTAGGTTTTTTTATTGAACCACTATGATAATAATATAATTTGGGCAGTGACTAAATATATATTTTATTTAAAATTAATATGAAAATATTAATTAATTAATTACTCTACCTACCTACTACCTACTTAATTAATAAACTTAATAATTAATGCAAAAAATTATTTATTTATTTAGATACCATCCCCATGTCTTAGGCCTAGGTTAAACCACCTAGATTAGCCATTTATGTTTAACCAAGCCCCCTAGGTTAGGCCCCTAGGCTGAGCCAACTAAGCCTAGGCTAAGTGGGTTAGTAGCTTTTGCAATTTAGTCTACCTAATTAGGTCACCTAAGTAACCAAGGTTGCAAGTGTGGGGATTTGAACTCTTCACCTCCACATTTAGGAATCAAGTCCTTAACCATTGCATCACCACCCCAAAAGGTGATTTTCTTAGACAACATATTTGCAATGAACATGATTTTGGACCAACATGTTATAATCAATTTCCATGAATTTTTTTTCAACATGCAAATTATATTAAATGAACTTGAATTTTTTTACACTACTTACATAAATAGGTAGGTTATAGGTATGGTAACCTAAATACGTAAGAGATACCTATTAATAAATGCATGTACTTAGGTAACATGTAGGTTATAGTTTACTAGGTCTATGTTTATACATATTTAGTAAATTATCTATGCGTATGTTATTTAGTAGGCTATGTAGATACTTACCAACTTATTAATAGACTTAGTTCAAACACATTAGGTAGGTAGGTAGCCTAGCCTATTAAGTAGGTCTAGGCTTAGGCTACCTACCTAGTAAACAAGGCTACTTACTTAGTGGGCTTAGGTGGTGTAGCCTAAGTTAATTGCATACCTAGTAGGCCTAAATAGCCCATGTTAAGTTACATACCTACCTAATAGGCCTAGGTGGCATAACCTAAGTTAGTTACATACCTAGTAGGTTTAGGTAACCTAGGTTAAACCAAATACCTACCTAGTAGGCCTAGGTGGTATAGGTTAGGCTACCTACCTTGTAGGCCTAGATGGCCTAGGTTAAGCTACCTATTTAATAGTTAGGCCTAAATTGCCTAGGGTATTAACTTAGTTCCTAGGATAGGCTACCTATAAGTAATTAATAAAAATAATTTTAAATGATTGATGAAGTAATTTTTGAAGATAAATAAATAATATCAATGATTAATAATTGATTATTTCCTAGGAATTATTAAATATTAAATATTAAATAATGAGTATTTATTATTAATTAATAATTATTCAATATAAATGGCTGATTATTGGTTATTTAATATTAATTATTCATTATTGATTATTACTATGAATTAATAATTATCATTTAATATATAACAAAATATTATCAATTTAAAAATTAATTTAAAATAATTACTATAAAATATTAACCAAAAACTAGATAAAATTGATAATTCCATAATAACAATTAACAAGTTGATGGATAAATTAATTATTGGTTATTCATTAGCATTTATTTGGTGACTAATTAATAATATAAACTATTAATCATAAATTATTAAATATTAACTATAAGTTATTAAATATTAACTAATTAATGTACTAAATTTAAGTAACTACATGTGCCTAAAGGTAAATAACATATTAATATAATATGCTTAACATGGGGCCTATTAGCTATGAACTTAGGTTTGATATGTACCTTATGTAAAATAAACTTGTATGTTAAATAACCAAATTAGTATGGTTGATTTGATTAAGTGTCAAATCAAAATGGCCAATTTGACTAATTGTAAATCACAATGGCCATTAAGTATGGTCAATTTGACTAAACCTTGGTCATTTTGATGGACCTTTGGCTTTTTTTGACCAGACGTGTGGTTTGTCACATGGTCAAAAATGTCACTTTAATAAAATGTTTCAATAAAAAATAACTCATGTCTTTCATGCCTTAAGCCTTTAATCAAAACAACCATCCCCCTTGGTCAATGTGAACATTTCAATCAAGTTGGACCTTCTAAAAAGTCACATTTTTTTGTAGTGCTTGATCTAAAACCCATTTGCTAGGCTATGAGCATGGGCAAGAAAGATTTGTCTTGCAATCTTAAAACCAAGAAAATCTTGAAGTTCAACCAAATTTGAACACCACTAGATTGGTAGCACATCATTAGACCACTAAAAAAGTTTGGTGAAATCATTAAACAATGGATCATCAAAGCTGGGAAATGGATCAATATAGAGGCAAAACAATTTAGCCTTGGTGAGATTAACCACATCCACAAAGTCCATGATAAACACATCTCGACATTGGGAATATTTAATGAAGGAACGAACCACCTCCAACATCAACATAACACATGGCAAATTCAAGATTAGCTCCAAGTCACACAATAGTTCCAAGTTATCACGAACATATTTGCTTTTATCCTAATCAAAATGCATCTTCACAATCAAAGATTTATATTCAGCCATGACACATTTCAATGGGTTCAACATGGATATCCAATGGGTCTTCACATTTTTCAAGAATTTGAAACCTTTGCTTTGCAAAATTTTAGCAAACTTGCAACATTCCATGAACTTTTTAAGACTGTGTGCAAAGAATGAGTACGAGAACCACAACATGAACTCAATGTAGGACACCAAGGGTAGTTTGGACAACACAATAACTATTAGACTAGTTATGTGGGCCATGCAATGCACACCAATCAAAAAAGGAATCACATGATATTTCAATTGAGATGTTACTTTAATGTAATGTATTTGGAACACAAAATTTTTATCACAACCAATGCACACCCGCTGTGAGCCAAGTTTTTCAACCAAAAGTCCTCCATACTTAGCCATGCACTTGAAGAGGACTATAGTAATATTAATTGTAGTTACACCTACTTCCTCACATTCCAAGGTTATTAAAATTGGAAATCGATAGCAATCTTTTAGCATATAAACATGGACACTAATCCATTGTTAGTTATCCACTATAATGACCTCAACTGCACTCACAAAAAATAAATTAGCACCTTGCACAATAATTCTAGTGGATGTAAGGATGATATCATGCATTGCCTCAACCATTCCCCACCCATTTCCATATGTCCAATGTTTTTTAAGGTTTTTTTTTACTTTCAAGATGCAATACAACTCCCTAAGAGCTTCAAATTCAAACTTTGGACGACCATGGTTTAGTAGGTGGAAAATCGTGGCAAATTAAACAATTTTTTTTGATCCAAAATGAACACCAAATTGCATCAAACTTAGGATTGTTTCAGAGCATTTGCCAACATATAACCTTTCATTTTTTGCATGTGTAAATTCATTGTTGTAATACCAATCCCAATAGTAACTTGGAAGAAACAACAATTGATTTTTTTTTACCAACATGCTTCTACAAAATGTCCAACTTTGGTGACAACTTGTCTTTTCCCTCAACAACTAAACAAATCATGCATCTAACCTATGACACCATTGAATCCTCCCCCAAAATTGACTCTACCCATGGAAATTTAACAACCCAAGAATCTTGAAGAATATGAGCCTTGTCATAAGATCTATTAGGTTTCTTAGTTAAATAATCATGCAGATTAAAACTACAAGGTTCATGTACAATAAACAGTTCAAGCAGGGGAGGTGCTGATGAACTTGCAACATTATTACCTTGACTTTGACCAAAAAATAACAACTTGAACTAAAAATTTGCATTAAGTTTTAAGGACGCCATTTTGACAAGCAAACAAGAATGTGAATGAATCAAAGAAAATCAAATAGTAAAATGAAGCGAAAAACCAAATAAAAAACTAGGTTGGAAAATTAATTTGAAAAAAAGGAAAGAAAGTTAGAAGCATGCATCTATGGTCAAATATGCATGATATAGCTTTTATATCTTCAAAAGTAATGTTTGTCATTTGAGTTTATCACCTTCAAACTTCAAAGCTTCCAACTCTTGAGTCTCTTTGGTGTTATGAAGAGCTACAACAAACTCTATTCATGATTTCCCTCTCCTCTCAATATAAACTTCAAGGCTAGCTACCATAGTGCCTTGGTAGCTTCAACATTAAGTATATTATTTTGTAGAAAAATGTAGAAATTCTCCACAAAAAAATTTTGAATGAAATTTTTTTGTGAAGAACAATAGAGAATATTTGGAATATTCTATTTTTCATATGGAGTCTTCACACAGTCAAATTAATTATGCAAACATGTTGAAACTGCCCATGTACTATGGTAATCATCTTATTTCAAAGGAACCTAATGGAGATGGTTGTCTTTTATAGTTATGTTTAGAAACCAAGTTATGTGAAAAATCTTAAGTGCTGGTGGCTCACACCTGGTTTGTAACAACAGGCAAGAAAACGGCCTATTGTGCATGGCTTACTTGAAGATTAAGGAAACTGACACTAATGACTAGTAACAGATTCTTGCAACATGCATGAGTCATTGTCCACATAGCCATCATACACTTCACCTATCACAACACTAAATAAATCAGATTTTGCTCATGCATTCAACTACAATTATGTTTCATGTGTATGGAGCATCAAAATCTTTCTGTAGCTCCAAGTCATAGAATCAGATAGCTCCACATGAGCCTAACAAGTGTGTGCACAAATATTAAAAGCATGCTAAATAGCCCAAAGCAATGAGTCCTAGTGTTGTCATGTAATCCTAGCTACCAATCAACAAAATACACAAGTTATAACTTATAGACTATGTATGCATATGCAGATTCAATTGTAATTGCTTAGAGAATCAAGAAAATAAAACACTGAAATTGAAATGCATCATGGCAAGCACATGCTGAAAAAACATGAAAAGAATATAAACATGGAAATTGACTCCAAACTAAAATTGAATTATACAAACACAAACATTGAAATCAGATCTAAAACTAAAATTGAAGCAAATAAGCGCAAACAAGGAAATAGACCAAAATTGAAATTGAATCAAACAATCAAAACGCATTGAAATTAAATTGTGCCAAATTGGAATGATATAGTGCACAATCTGATGAATTTTAACATTCCCATACATATCATCATGGGTGCAGAAAAAGATGAATTAGGAAACAAGAAATGCATTGTTGTACTTGGTTATGCAACCTTTGTAGCTACCATGGGCAAGCACTTTACTATGAACATTGTTAATTATTGAACACAAGCATTATTCTTGTTGCCTTTCTCCATATCTTTGATTTACAGATCATTGACAAGTTGCACATTGAGTCAATTTGTGGACATAAATAATCCATTGCAAAGGCAATAAAACACACATTAAAGATTTAAACCGGGTTATACACATAAAACTAATGACACATAACGTTCAACAGTTCATAAGTTAATGACATGCACACATTATGACTGTTGAAAGGAAGCATCACTCCCTAATCACCTACAATTCATATGACACCACAATAAGCAATTATCAAGAATGGATACTGATCACTTGTGAACTCAAGATACCAAAAAGTTCTAGAGTAGAACAGTTCAATTGGCATGTGGTCTGAAGAAATATGCCTTGTAGGAAAACTTATGAACTCTGTATATGTATTTTGAGCTAGAACCATTAACAAGAAGCTCCAAGATTAGAGGCTCAAGAACTTGTGTTTTAGGTATCCTTGACACATTAACAGTCTACTCAATATTGTCAAAAGTATATCATGTTTAACACTCAAAACTTGAAAGAGTTAAAAATTCTCTATTGCAAGAAGAGATGAAGCAAAAAGTATTGGGGGTTGGGAGTACAACTAAGGTTATTGCACTTTCTGCTAGAAAAAGGACAAACCTTAAATTTCCTTTTCGTATTTCCTTTTAGTAAATAAAAGTAGGTAATTGTTAATAATACAGGCAACATCTACTTGTAATTTTGTAAATCAATAACCCTTAATTGAGGAACATATCAAAGAGATGAGAATAGTTATGAAATCAAGGTTAAAAGCATGATCAAAATGATGGCAGAAGGTGGAGGGTTAAAGCAGATTGAAGATGTGTTATATGCTCTAAGGCATTTAGAATTTGTTATCATTCCAGATTGAAAATTTCAGATTGAGTTTAGTTCTATTGGATTTGTTTTGAATACAAATGGTGGAACTGTAGTTGCTAAAAGGGGAGCATGTGGACAGAATACACACCAGCATAACCAAAAACCCCTGCATTGAAAAATGGACCAATTTTGTGACTGAATGCCAGGGTATGTCCAATTTGGTCTAAATTTGAGAGCTGCATCTCACTCTCTCATTATGACAAGTATTGCAACAAACAAGAGCCATGTCACCTCTTCACAACTTGAACTAAAACTGCCCCTGTTGTCAAGGCAATATGAACTGTTGCCCCTTCAAGTAAATTACAAAGTGAATATGGACTTCTCCCAGAATATGGCAAATTAAATCAGCAGCTTCTTTGAGAAGAGGACTTTTGGGCTTCATATTGATAATCGTGGATCAACCTGTATGTTGACTGTCTGATTGATGTAGACAAAAATTGCTCCTTTTGGGATGCAAAACAATACATAACCGACAATACTTTTGCCCAAATCCAAACACTAGAATTCAACTGTGCATAGGGTACATGCACAGTGCAGCCAACAGTTTGACAGCTGCCTTATCAGAGCCTCGGGCATTGGCACTTCATTGCCACAAGCAATCCCATTGTAAAATCACTGCTTCTGTTTGATAATGAAAATCATATGGTGCACAGCAATTTTAGGACACATGAGGGCATGCAAAGATTCTTGAAAATTGCAAAGCACGAGCCTCCATGCAAATTATTGGGTTTGGCTGGGCAATAAGAGAAGTCCAGCCAAACCAGGCATCCTTTGGAGCCTTTCTCTCATGCTTGGAAAGGCCCAACCATTGACCATCAATCCACATACAAGGATAGCTTATAGGTATTGGCACTCATGAATCTAGTACAGCCATGGAATCCTATTTAGATATCTGACGAAAATTTTCTAACATGACATATATAAGGCTTCAAATCTACAATCCCAAATCATGACAAGGCACCCCTTCAGACAAGCTAACTTGATTGACTTTCATCTACTGCATTGCTGTTGTGCAGAAGATTCACAAGAAACACTGTTGGAGAAGAAGTCTTCACAATATTGATGCATGGTTACACATGCCCACATATGGCATTGCCTCAAACCATGGCATCATGTTCAATGTTCTCTGTGCATTCCCTGTACTCCCACCTTAGATGCATGTCAACCACACCAGTGCACACAAATTCACCAGACTGCCAACCACTTTTGCTTATCTGTTCATAGCTGCCTGCACTACCAAATGCATTCAGAGTCATTGCAGAGGTGATATAGGGTTTGGTTCCCCTCCTCTCCATTGCATTTGCCAAAATAGTTCAAATGCCTTCTGTCCTTGCCCAAGTTTCACATATGCCACAATTGTGGCACTCAAACAACCCTATCAAGTGCGCACATCCATTTAAACCCTAAAGCATCCTCTTTGCTTTCAAATATGGAACACATGTCAATGAGACTATCAAATATTCAATTCATGGCTGCTTTCAATTATCTGTGTATGGATGCATCTCAACACTTAAATTGCTGAGTAGCACATGCATTGAGCCCTTGAACTAAAATGAAAATGTCAGGACCCATACTCTCTTCTGGCGTTTGTTGAGAAAGTTCCATTGTCTTCTTGAATTCCCCAACCTGAACATGTTGAGCAAGCCATGCATTTGACGAGGTGTCTAAATGTGCAATCACTGGCAGCACTCTACCTAACAACAAAGTTTCAGTTTGCTGTTGTGCCAGAGTGAGTGCCTACTGTCACATCTTGTGTTTGAACTTCTCTTACCATTTGCGTACAACCAGAAATCCAAATCCAGCAGATCAGCTGTGCACTACCACAGCTCAACACAGACCAAGTTATCAAAAATTTCAACCAAGAATAATGCAACGATTCCCAGCATAAACACCAAAGTTATCAGAACAATCAATTTCATCATAGTTACAGGCATGCAATCCCACCACAGCAACAGATTTGAGAACACCATGTAGAATTCCCAACAATCCATTTTTGGGCCTTGCAGAAACCACAGGAACTTGTAATAACCATGTGGCTCTGTGCCACTTCATTCCTTCATGTGATAAACCATATTCACAAGTATGCCAGAATACAAACATTCCACCTTAGAGTAAAATGTAATAGCAGTTTCATTCTATTGACTCTGAAAGGACCAATGTAGATACTTAATCAACACATTTACCTGAACAACTTGACAGCTGTCAGCATCTAGATATGGGATGGGAGGCCAGAAAAAGTCATGCTACAACTGGATTTCCAGGTGATGGTGCTTATTTCAGGTGGGAGTGGTGTGTGTCCGCCCTATCTAGAGCATCTGCATCTGTGAGGAATGGGTGCTCAACTCTATCAAGATCTGCATTGCAATGAAATCAACATTTTCCTGGACTACTTCAATTTCTCCAAAATGTAATTTCAAGTCCAAAACATGCTCACCAACTGTAAGCACCTCACCTTTCTTGAACTTGATGAAGGGCATGTACTGTTACTGAACTTCTTCAAAATCTGCCTGTTATCCAAGAGAGCTGCTCTTTACAGCTGCCATGCCTTCTACATCAGGTGCAAAGCTCTGAATCCCAAACTTGAAAAATCTTCAAGCAGTTCCTCTTGCCACCCACCATACTTCTCTGCAATAAAAATGAGTGCAATGGATGGCTTGGAAGGTTCCACCACCCGCTTGACAGTCTTGGATTATGCTTGTTTTTGCAGGGCTTTCCTCACTGTTAAAATCACATCTGACTTGTTAGCTTGCTGGAGAACAAAATTTGGAGTGTTCACCAGAGATCAACCTACTTTAACTCCAAAGACTCCCTTTGGAAAATCTCAGACCAAACATATCCCCCATAGTGTGGGCAAATAGGAGTGAAAAGTCATGTCTGCACATCCATGAGTCTCCAAATGGGATCCTTATGCATACCTGCAATCCCCAAGCAAGTGTTTAATCATGATAGGCTGTTTGGAGATTATAGAACCCTATCTTAAGTGCCTCACACAAAAGTGATGACACACTTCATCATTGAAAAGCTCCATACTCTCCATGCATTCTTCAGCTGAAGCATTATTTTTCCCCATAGAGCAAGTACCATTGAACGGTAAGAGCAACAACACAGTCATCCCCTGACCATAACATAACCTTCTTCTCAGGCTCAGAGTATGACACAGCTTTTTCTTCAAGCATCTTACAAATCAATGGCTTAGCATCCAAAGCCAGCATGTACACCCACCTGCATTGTTCCTTTGGCAAACCCCTTCAAGTATATCATCTATTTGGCTTCTGCCAGTTTCACTTTTATCTCTCTGGCTTTGGAATCTTGAAGTCAATACAAACTTTCCCTGCTGCAATGTCAATGAGTTCAGGACTATTCATAATAGGGATCACTTCAAAGGACAGAACCCATTCATCATGGACTCCAACCTTTGCTGGAGTGCTGGCTTCAACTTCAGATCCTTGATGGCCTGGAGAAAGTTCCAGGATTACTCAGCACAGTTGTTACAATCAGATGGTGACAAATAACTGCCCCAATCCTGCTTCAATGCATTAAATGCTCCTTGGCAAGGAGAAGGAAATACTTGAGCCAGTAATATAACGGATTCTGGAACTTCTCATCTCCCATCATGAGATGAAGAATTATACCAATCCCTTCTGTTTTCTTCAGAGGGATTCATATTCTAGTTATCCACATTTCTGAGAGAACTCATAATGTTCAAGCTACCACATTCCTCTTTGAAATGATTGTGTAGCCTCATCTAGCACATTGCATATGATTGTCTTGCTAAAATTTAAGCAACTGGTGAACCATATCATATGCTTTACAATCTGTCTTCTGGGAACAGAGGTTTGAGTTGATTCATCGTGTTCAATCACCGAATCTCTTTGCTATCTCAGTGGGTGAAGATTTGAGATGACTTGCAGCTTTAAACTGAAGAAGAGAGTAATCATACAGAATCATGTATCAGTGAAAAATAATAAAAGATAGATACGACAAGTAATATTTGAAAACCAAGGTTTAAAGGCACTCTAGAGATACCACTATAAGATGAGGTGAATCAGGAGGTCAAAAGGATGACTTAAAGCTGGAAGTTTAAACACAGCTCTCCAGAAGTTTAGAGTTAGAAGGATGAGGAGGAAGCATGGTGTTGCAAGTTGCACAATTTATTGCTCAACCTTATTATCCTGCAATAGTCAGCTGCTAGAGGTTTAAATTGTGATAATCAGTCCTCATTGAGCAGGTTACTGCAAAAAAAAATCTTCAGTGTTGAGGTACTTAGTTTGTGTTTTAGCTAGTACTATATACATCAATCATTACAGGCCCATCTTGTGAATTGTCAGGTAGAAGAATCTGACCGTAGTTTGAACCGAAAAGGTTATAAAGATGGAACTCTGGTTGGTTTTTAGAAATTTATTCTCAATTACATCAGCTTGGGATACCAACTTACTACAGTTTATTCAACCATTATTAACCCCCTTGCTTTCAGATCCACATCCCGTCGTGACTCCTCATTTTCCCACACTTAATGGAAATTATTGACAGTGAAGATTTATAGTTTTTTGAGCACATATGCAAAAGAAACCAAACAACAAATTTAGAAACTGCTGTCGTTACAATCCCTTCTCTTTCATCCCAGAAGTTTCATACAAATGCACACCAAAGCAGGCCTTCACATCTATATACCAAATATCACACTGACACATATCCTTGTTTGGATAAGAGCTTGTGGTCAATGAGTGAGTACTCATTGGGTGGCTGATACAAACAATCTGACTTGGAGTGGTGCTCCAAATATTCAATGAGTGATGGAAGCAAAACCTACAATATCCCAGGGTTCATACTTCATACAGAAGTCACATAAACCATAAGCTCATGGATAAGGTTACAGATTCCTGGAATCACCTTGTGAGTGACTGCCCTCGTAACAGAGATGCCTACAATGTGAATCCAAAAATAGGTTTGTTCTGTGAAATGAAATTCCAGATGCCAAAAAATTTCATACACACTGTGATGGTGGAAAGGTTTCTAAAAAGTTACTAATGACCTTGACATGAGAAGTGAATAGGTGCTGCACAGAGAAGAAAAAAACATGCTCAGCTTTTATGCTAGTCTGGTTTGATCATAAGATGTTACATTTCAGGGTATGGAACCATCTGAACCCTCTTCATAACCAGTGCCCAACTCATTGCTGTCAACACCCTTTTCTGCCTCTTGCACTGCTGGATGTGTTCCACCATCAACCTGATTCATCAGAAATTCAGGATCAATTTACCATCTCCACCCTTCCTCACACCATCAACAATTGAAAACAAAACAAAATAGTGACATAGTACTCAAGAAAATGCAGTCTACACATCACCCTCAGACTCAGAAAATGCAGATAGAGAAATATGAGCTGGTTGTGTGTTGGATATGTCTACCTCTGAAGGCACATCTGAGCCATCTTTCCCTTTTGCACTGTCCTTTTTATTTCCACCAAAGCTGCTTTTCAATTTGGAAAAGAACCCAGGTGTTGTCTCTTGTGGTGTTGGTCTTGTATATGCGAGCTCTGGATGAGGATCCTCCTCCTCTGAAGTACCCTTTCCCTTCAGATGGTTCTCTGCCTCAGAGAATTTTTTTCTCAGTTTTTGGACCATAGAAGGTGCAGGCTCGTTCTCTATGGTCACCTCTGTTGTCAGTGATGGATGCTCATGTATTACCGACTTGGATGCCTTAGTCTCTGCACCAAATTCATAACAAGGGCTTCATACATCAGAACATAGATGCGTGCAAAGAGTCAAGTAGTTTCAAGTCTAGGAAACAGAAGAACGGAACTAAACCAAATTCTCAATCCTTCTCGCCATCTCCGATTTCCAACCTGCAGGTTTGCCATGAGAGATGCTGTCGTTTGCTATCACACTTTTTGGCACCCCTCCATGCTGTTTCCCTTCAGTTTGAGGATTGGATCCAACACTATCAGCACTCCCTGTTGCCGGTCTCAAGTTGCCAAGTTCGGGATGCGGGTCTTCTTTCTCTGAGCTCTCCTTGCCCTTCAAGCGGTCCCCAGTGTCCGCAAATCTACCTTTGAGTTTCTGCACCAGAGTTGAGTGATTGCCGTCGTCTGCACCGAGCAAGAAATTCAGTAGAAAATCCAAAATCGGAACGATGTAGAGAACACAACAAGTTCACAATGAAATCCAGAGTCAACGAAACTCGCTCCTGATATTCTTCTTGCCCTCTCAAACCATTCTCTTAGAGGGCCTTGACAGCACAAGACGACTTCTCATCTTACCTTCTACTTTTGACTCCACATGTACGCCGGAAGACTGATCACTGTGGAACTCAGTACCGTCCTTGCCTTCCTCTTCTCTCAACCTGCCATCTGTGGATCGAAGCGGTTCCGCCATTTGTTCTGTAGAACCTCAGAAGCTCGGAATGGCACACACACAATCTCTACGACCACTCTACACACCAAATCTACCAAACGTCAAAAGCCCACACAACTCCAAACCTGGCGAGAACTTCTTCAAACCTCCAACAGAATCAGTCCTCCAACGTCAACAGACTGTGCTCCCAAAAAAAACAAAACACATGGACCATTCATTCACAACAACAAGACAGCTCAAAGCCCAACCACATTCGTCAACAATTCTTAGCTCCTTTGAGGCTTTTTCAGAATCTCTGCCAGCGCCACTATTATCGACAACAACCACAAAAATCAACACTCTTCATACACTAATCGGAAGCTAGGTCTGCACTGCAGTTCAGCAATTCGCTTGAATATTTTGACAAAAAATTTCACAAAGTGAAACCTTTAAAGTGTCGAGCTCTTCAAGGCAAAAGGAATTGAGTTTGCAAAATATCGTAACTTTGCTCCGTGGGCTTCCAGAAAGACAAGATCAAACCTTCCCTGGAAAGAAAGAGACGAAAAGGGAAAAGAGAAGGGGGACAAGTGTCGAGTGGTACTTGGATAGTGCTTTCTGCGCCACGTGCTGAGCTCTCCAGAAACTCTTGCCGGCATCTGCTTGCGAGGACGAGGCACGTGGAGAAAGACAATGGGATAGTGGCAACAGAGAGATCTTGATGTTTTCCCTTATTTGGCTTTTCCTGTAAACAATAAGCAGTCATTTTTTGGACAAATTTTTGGTAGTTTTTGTTTTTCTAGTGTAAATTCGACTAATTTTGCTAATTTTTTAGAAAAATTTGCCAAATTTGGGATGTCCCAAAATTGAAACAAAAACCCTGCCTGTAAGGGAGAGACTACCAGAATAATGTAGTTTTCATTGTGCCCCACATTTCAATGAATGTTCGCCATTAGTTAGTCTACTGTTACCTTGTAAGTTGTGAGTTAAATTTTTGGGAACCTCATGGATGGTTTCCTTATTCTAACTGTTGCTGGTTTAATAAACTTGTCATAAGGGGTAGCAGTGTTTTTTTGGTCACTAAAAATAGTCAAAATGTTATCATAAAAATATGGGTGGAAAAAGTAGTAAGGAAAATAGACAGATAAAAATGAAAATTTTGTCAAGATTCATCTATTTTTCATGCCATGGTAGTCCTTACATGATACTAATTGATAGTTTAGATCATCAAATAGAAGTTAAAGTCATCTATATAGATTGGTCACTTCGCTCATTTTTCATTGCAAGGTTAAGGGTTGAATTGTTGCTGCATAGATGAAGTGTGCATCTATTCACACGGTCATTGTTGGGATGAATTACATTATTTTTTCTTGTGTTATATGATTTCACAAAATCTTTAGAGCTTTGAGCCCAAGGTGAACTGGCACCCACACCAGTGGTACCTTCTAGTTTTGAGTGATGCTTCTTAGTGGCCATGTTAAGCTTGAAAAATGTTAGATTTGTACTTGGGGACACACCTGATTTAGTCTGAGAATAGGATATTTATAATGTTTACAAACAATTTACAGTAAATAGATTTCAGGATATTTTGTTTTTATCATGTGCAAGTGTTGATTCATTGGAGGCCTAGGTGATGTCCCTTGAAAAAGGATTGTACTTTTTTTTTGTACTTCCTTCTCTACGAGAATCCTTGGTTGCAGTTGTCATTAAAAAAATATCTTGCACTTGTTTTAGGTCAATGCATTTGCAGAATTGAGTTTTGAAATGTGAGTTAATTTAGTTTTTTAGTTCAGGTTTTTAAAGTTTTGAACTTCATTTGATGTTTTAGGCTGGATCCTATCGTCTGTCTTTAAATTTGTGAAAAAAAACATTTTTGTGATGGACTTTCACCAACTTCATATTTTATTTATCTTTGCATAGCTGCCATTTGCTATTTTGGTGCAACAATCATCATCATATGCACTCAAAAATGAAAAAGTCATCTTAGTGAGAAGGATCAAAATAATTCATTACTTCTGACATTCATGTGTGAGAAAAAAAATTCAAGTTCACCAAGAATACTCTACCTTTTTATACTAAAAACCAACCAAAGAAACGTCAAAAAGTCCAGGAAAAACGCTGAGTGGCAGAGGCTCTGAGCCAGTCAGTGACAAGCTGCTTGTTGTTATTGCAATTTATTTTGGTGAAGAGCCCCTATATTTGTTGGCCTTGCCTATCAGGGCAAGGATATTGTGTTTAGATTCATTATAGAGTATAGTAGCTTAATGGATTTTGGCCCCTAAATAATAGATCTATTTTGATATGAGGGCTTTTGAAAGATGATATTTTGGCTTGTGTTGAAACTTAAGATTAGTTATAGAGTTATAATATCTTGGAGGATTTTGGTTTCGTTTAGAGGATTTTTTGAAGATTATATTTTGGCACGTTGAAATATCTGAGTTTCCATAATTCTTCTTTTGCCTTAAAATACTTTTTAATGTAAATGGCAAGGCCACAGTGTGACATACCCCATGTTTGTTTGCTTGGTATTGGGCAACCTGTGGAACTTTTTTGCTAGAGGTCACAAGAAGAAGATGGCGAAAAGGGGAATGAAGATGAACAAGACTTAAGTCCAAGCTCAATGTCCCACAATCAGCCAACTTTAATTACAAAGGTTTTTTAAATGTACTTTCCTTATGATTAACTCTTTTAATTATTGAATCTTTATGGAAAAAGGTCAATTTCTTCCAAATAGTATCTTTCATAAAATGTTTTTTTTTTGAAAAAATAAAAACTTATTTGAAAATATCTGACAATGGATGAAAGTTGAAATCTGAAAAAGTTAGATGAAGCTTGAGAAATTGAATCCGAAAAAAGGATTGACGATGGATGAACTTTGAGAAACTGAATCCAAACAAGTTGGACAATGGATGAACATTGGGAAATCGTATAATAAACACAAAGAAAACCTCCTCTTCAGTTAGCACCACTTATTAGGCACCAGCATGCCCAAACGCGTGTCCTCTTTGTATTGGAGAGTAATAAACTGCGTTTAACTTGTTGCAGAGTCCACAGCTGCATTTAGCAGAACTCAAGTCTTTTGTACGTTTCACAAAATATCAGCCAAGTTTCGTGCGGATGGGGTAATTTTGTCTTGCATGATGAGGTAGGCTGCACACCACAAAACCAAACCATCTGTTAGAGAAAACACTGCAACGAACTCTTTACTGATTCAACGAATTTTGGCGGAGTTAGCAAGGAGCTCTTTCTGATTCAACGATATTGGCGAGGTTTGCAAGGAGCTCTTACTGATTCAACGATTTTGGCAGGTTAGCAAGGAGCTCCAAGGGAATCAACGATTCTGCCGAGGTTCACAACGAGCTCTACTGATTCAACGATTTTGGCAAGGTTTTCCTCTGTTGTCGTAGATAGAAGGTTTTGGTTAGCAAACCTGTTCCCGCACCCCATCATCGCTAGAGGCTGTTTCACCGCTGTTCTGTTGGTCTAGGGCTTCAAACGAAATGGCAGAGATTAGAAAAGGGAGTGAGGAGACTGCGAGTGCATCTAATCCCATGAAGGACGAGACTTTCAAACCAGTTGCCGACTCCAAGGTGAGCTTTATCTCTTCAGGACTTGTATTCTAGAGGATGAATCCTCCCTACAGAGCCACAAGTGTATGCGCGATTTCTTTGCAGATTCCATGTCTCTAATGAGGGGGAATCCACATTAATGTAGCGTGATGAATTTTCAGGGTGCGTTAGGAAGATGTAGTGCTAGAAATTGAGCTTGGCAGTATCACAATCCAGATGTTGGAACAGCCAAAGAATGTGGGGCAACGAGCCCAGCTTCTGTTGGGTTCTGTTGGCAGCAGAGCATCAGAGCAGAAGATGTAACTATGGGTAGATATGTGTGTTGAGTGGAGAGTCGAGACAGAGAGGAGGATGTACATTAACCAAAGTTGTTGTGCAATCAACACAGCATAAGCCATCAAGGGAGAGTGAACAGTATCAAGTCCTGGAAGAAGTCACGTTTATTGGTTTGAATGCAAAACAAAAGAATTTTTTTGTGATGTAATACACGCCTGGACATGAACTTCAAGGTATTCTGCATTCAATTCGAAAATAGATATATTTGCTAGTTTCAAGATTTCCACACAATGATCCATAAAGCCTGTGAAACCCTTGGTTGATCCTGAACCAAAGGAATGGTTCCAGAATAGAATCAGACCCCCAGAGATTGTAAAGACTGAACGCTATGGATGATATTCACCCATTCTATTGTTGACTCAATGCAGAGTATGGAATTAAAAGGAGGAGCAGGAAGTGACAATTTAACACCAGAGTCAGTTGACTCTGCAGTCAAGGCTCCAGGGATGTTGCAAAGAATGGCAGAAGAGGTGCAAGCAGTTGGAGAGAGCATATGGGAGTCAATAGTGCCACCCAAAAACTGAAATGGGCTTTTAAGCAATCCTCGACAAGATGGCAACTCAGCTCACTCATAGCTTGTGCACTCAAAGTTATGCACAACCTGTGGGGGAAACACCTTGTGGGGGAAACACCTGCAAACTGATGATTGGAATTTGGACAGATATGCTCTTTGGTTCCAGGCCAAATCAAGTGATTTGTTGCACTGAGAAGACATATCTCCTTTCAATGAACCTAAAATCGAGATGGGCTTGATCTAGGCTTCTAGTTTGCCAGGAAGGCTATTGCAATTGGATGCTGAAATTTAAATGAAGCTTTTGTTGCCTTGTTCAATGCTCTGATAAGTTCTACAGTAGGCATTCTGCCTGACGAACTCTCAGGCTCTATGCACAGCTATTAACTATCAAACCCCAGAAAGAAGGAATGTATTCACATCAATGAACTTGCAAAGCAGGAGAAAACCCTGAAATTCATTTGCATTCAGCAAGAAGTAAATTTTATCAGGTGGGAAAGGCTGGTTGCATTTGGTGGAAGTTCATTTGCATTCAGCCAAACATCAACATGAAAGGTGTGAGGATTTCATCCATCCAAGTCTCTGTCCCTTCATGTGAATCTCAACAAAGCTTCATCACATGCACACTCACTCTTGGCAATCCCAATTTTACCTCTCCTACTTTCTTTGCATACTCACCTTGTTGGTGTTTTGATGGAAGGATACGATTGTCAACAATATTAAGGGAGTGTGAGTACTCATCAGTGGTGCAAGCAGCCCATCCATAGAGCACAAATGGGGAGGGAGTGCATCCTGGAGACTGAAACATGTCTGTGCACTGCCTGCACAACACACCTAACTTCTAGGTTGGTCTGCCAGACCCACGGTGCAATGGATTGAAACAGAGGCAGCATCAAAAGGTGACAGTGTTAGCATTTATTTTCTCTCTTTTACTGCTCACTTGCACAGCCACTTTTTGTTTTGAAAACTTGCTTCTTATCCCTCCAGAGAAGTTTACAGAATGGTTTGTACTAATAGAAACTTGTGTTTCACCAAGCATGCTAGAGCACAACTGAAGTTCGGCTAACTCAATGGGAAAGAGTAAAGGATTTCATTTAGTTGAGATCCTTGTAGTCTGTTAAGTGTGATAGAAATTTCGCCCCACTTTATAGATAAGGTATTCACTGAAAATGCACACTAAAGATATTTTTGTTATTATGAGCCAGAGATTTCTCATTGTATTCTGGTGCTCAAAGCACTGTAATGAACCTATTTGCTTGTGTTTGGTCATGTTCTAGGAATGAGATGTGCATCCAATTCAAAGTCACAAAGGAAGATCTCCAACCATTCCCAGGATTGCACAAGAACTTGGCACACTGGAACATGGTTCATATGCTATGAGAAAACTTCTGCAATGTCTATGAAATACTTCCCCAACTACAGGAGCCTTTGTGCCACACAGTTTCTGTCTGCTTGACTACATCTTTCAAAGGCAAGATACACCAAAAGAACTGTTCACCAAAGACTCCATTGTCACAGTTGTGACTATCAAACACCAATGCAACCATGGATTTCACCAGTTTGCAAAAACTTTCCATATGATCAGAGTGATATATTTCTACATTACCTCACAGTCAATACATAGCTGCACCTTACAGCTATTTGAAACACATAGTAACTGGAATTTAGTGGTTGAACCCCATTCAAACTCTCATGGAGACATTGAATGTATGAAGGACTGGCACTCTCAAACCTGGTAATTCAAATTGCAAGCAAGAGCTAAATTTTGAAGAGTACTAAGCATCTCTCTTCAGCAAAAACTGTCTCTACAAGTTTATAATTGATTGGGATGTCTAACCCTGGAGTTTGCACTGTTTTACAACACCATCTATAATCCAAAAAACTACCAGAGGAACAAAAGTCACCTCTCCCTTGAGAACTGCTGACAATAAGATGCAGACACATGAGATAGCAGTCTCGTACTACCTGTACTGTTGAGGAAGCTTAAAACCAGGAACAACAAATTTTCCAGTATACAAGGCACCTGTTAGAGGCATTACATTCCAGTACATAGTTAAGTTGAAATCAAGACCCCGCAAGTTATTCCCCTGCATCACATGGCACAACCAAACATTTTGACATGCTGCTTCTGAAAGAACAAACAGTGGGATCCAAGAAGTCAGTCCACAAACTTGACAAAAACATTTCAGCAAACCAATTTTTCACCTCAGGCTCTGAAACAAAGGATGTGTTGCGTTCAATGCAATTCAAAATCAGAGATCAAAATGTGACCAACATAGTGTTTGAATCTAATTTTTCTCTGGAAATGCTGGTCTGTTGAGACATGAAAGTCCCATTTGCCAAAGTCTCAGCTTCAAGAAGTGGAATACTTTACCTAACTGAAGTCACAGAATCCCATCAAGGCATGATGGCTTGTGGATAGAACTACCTCCTTTGAATTAATTCTCAAGTTCCGGGCTTAACAAGCTGGCATAAAGGCCTATGAACATGCTGCAATCAAGAAGTAAAACTGAGTTCAAGATACTAACCTGATCAACAAAGCTGTATTTATTGCGAGTGCGACGCCAAATGGTGGCATTCTCTTTTCTCTCCACAATAATGTCCCACAAAGATACCTGACCAAGAGGCAACAATAGTTAGAGTGACACTAACTTTCAATTTACATTACAAAGTTAACTCAAAGGTTACAAACCAAACAATACTGAGAGAAATAAATGAAGAAGTTTAAATTGAGATTTGAAATTCACCTGGTTTAGCACATTCTTTGGAGTTGCATACTCAGCAGCAACAAACACAAAAAGCTGGAATCAAGGCAGCAGTCACAGCTTGTCAACCAATTATTCTCCATAGCTTTTTGTAACTATTCCTTGATGGCAAGTGTGCAAGGAACAACAGCCATACCTGTTTTGTATTCCATGTGAATAATGATTGAAGGTCTGCTGTAATATTTAAAATTAACTTCACCTGCAACCAAATGGTGATTTCCCACAACAAATGAGCTGATCCACAGACAATTGACTGCAAATGACTGCAACTGAGCAGCTGTCTTTGGCATCTTCAAAAGGATCAGAATTAGTGCATATTTTTTAGGACATGGCTTAAAACTTTGGTGCACTTGATACAGTCTCTGCTTGCAAGATTGTGGTTTCAACACCTCAGGTTTTGATGGGCATACATGAAAACTCATTCTGCCACTCTATTGTGGTTATTACTGAAAGCTAGAATTATTTTCGAGCATCTTGATTGTTCCACATAAAGCTGAAAATCCAACATGACAGAAGGAACAGATTAGCAATATACAAAGCATACACAGAATGGAAAAAGATATACCTCGTCATTGCCATTTGGTAACCTTTGGAAAGATTCCACATGCAAAATCTGTTCCACCTCAACCCAACCAGATTTCATAAAATTGTAATATCCTTACCATCAAAGTTTTGGTCACCTGAATCCTGCCAAATGCTTGTGGATGCACAAGCACATAAGAATAATTTAATACGTCAGATTTGCCAGCAGAAACAAAATGTTGGTGAATCAGGGATTCCAAAGTCAAATTGATGATACAAAACAGCCGCAAGTTCGCAATAACCTGAAATTTACCCCAAGGGCATGCAGACAGAGAGGCTTCTTTGAGAATTTGCAGATTTCAGCAACACTAGAGGCAAAGAGTAGGAAACTTGAACCAAATGACTTGAAATTCCAACCTTAAAGCACTACACACACGCAGAAACCGAACACTCTGTAACAAAAGCCTTGGATTCGACCATCACAGGAAACCTAGACTCGAAAAGCCAGACTACATCTCATAGCAAGTAGATGCATAAGTGAGAAGGAAAGGTAATGCCAGGAACCTTAGGAGGGATTGAAGAACGGCTACGTTAGGACAGTGATTCAGACGCATACCTGGAGATCGACGGAAGGCGAAGTGTAATGCAAGTTGTCGGAAAGAGAAGCCAAACAACAGAGTGCAGCCAGCAGAGTGATGCCGAAGGTGAGCACCGCATTTGCCCGGAACATCAACGAATGCATCGCTCCCTGCTCTGCAACACCACCCAAAATCCCTGCTGTGATCTTTATGCCGCTGAGATCCGCTCCTCGTCTCAGCTTGTTTTCTTCTCGCGCGCACTGCTTTTGCTTTCGCGGCACGCCCAGTCTTGTGCCCCTGAGCAATTAGGGTTTCATGTTTTTTCGTCGTTGGTACTTAATACTAAGTGTTTTTTTTTTTCCCCTTTCTTTTCTTTTGTTGGCTCTGCCCTTCAGGGTCCAAAGTAGATACTAGAGACATTGTGTTGCACCCAGAAATGGGCCAAAGTTTGGTATCCCTACATTCTAGGGTCATGTGGAGTCTACTATAGAAACATTTTGAGCATAGCTCATAGCCAAAGTTTGGTATCCATATAATCTAAGGTGATGTGGTGTCTACTAGGTGTAGAAACATTTCCACACAACTCAAGGTTTCACTTGGGCTTCACCATGCTAACCAGCAATTTAGTATGTAGAATATTTGTCATCCTTGCAAATATCATTTAAAGGGCAAAGCCATTATGTGACTCGTTGCTTGTTTGAAGTTTTTATATCACTAGTGTTTTATTTATAATTTTGCACTTGTGATCCACATTGCTACATGCTACTAGTGATGATCAACTAATGAAAAGAATGAATTGATTCTTTGTAAAAAAATTTAAGTTCCGTTCAATTCAAAATATTGGATAACATTAAATGTAACTTGAATTGAATTGGGTTTAATTTAAATTCTTCAATTCAATTCAAATGGATTGAACTGAAATTCAACTACATTGAATGGAATTCAAATTTGATTCAATTAAAGTTCAATTGGATTTAAATGAACAATTCAAATTCAATTGAAAAGAAATGGGATATAAATTGGTGCAAAAGATATTGAAAATTTGCTTGTGACCATGATGTTGAAGAAAAAATGCCTTTCCATTCTTCTTTACTTGGGAATCAACTAAACAAATTTTAATTTGGAATTGTCCAAAGGAAAATTTATTGGAACTATTCAACTAACGATTTATAGAAATTGTCCAAAGGACAATTTACTGAAATCGTTCAAACAATGATTTATGGAACTTAAAGTTATCTTATCTAAATCAATTTTGACAAATCATTATGATTGAAATTTCATGAATTTTTGGTGAAAAAACACATTTTACATTGAAAAACACACTTTCCAAAAACATTCTCAATTTTCTTTGCAAAATAGCTAAAAATTTGCCACCCTAAAAAAATCACCTACTACTATTATATACATATTTGTATTCAATAGTCTAAATTCAATGGATGTAACTAAAGTCCTTGCTTTCCTTGACTTCATTTTTTTTTTACCAACTTTACCAACAACTTGTGTTCTAAATTCCCACATATTTTCATAAAGTTTCGATAGAATTCACAAAGTTAGTCAATTTCTTACTTTAGCTACCAAATCGTGGGGTCTCTATATTGTTGTTCACTTGTCTATATTTATGTTGTGTCCCATGGTACCCTATTTGGCTTTAAATGCTTGTGATTTTGTGGGTTCCATGGTGCTTATTTCAACCTAATGTTAAACAATAAAAAACAAGCAATTTGTTGTTGAATGACTCTACCTTTGTGGCAAGTTTAAACTAAATAATTCCATTCCCAAATTTATAACTTTTCATCTAGATGCTTACACTTCTATGGAAAATTTTCATCCATAATATGCACACATAATATTTTTAGATGTGATTTTTACATTGGGTCAAGTTCAAGCCAAAATTTTATGCCCAAATCTTACACCAATGCATAGTTTTTTCCCTATGAGAATTGCCAATAAATGGTGATGAATTTGGTCCAATCTAACATGTGCATTTTTTCATGCTTGGTTTTGATGACCTTGGTTTTGAATTTGATGTGTGACTAGTGAGGTCTGCAATGCTCTAAGTTCATGCCCCATGTTCAATTCATTACGTATTCAATAAGTGGAATATAATATATGGAAAAACCTCCAAGATTTTTTTTAGTGCACTTATAAAATGTAAAATTCCATGGTGCATTTTTAAAAATGAAATGCTTTCAAGTGAGGGCATTTTGTTTTCCAAAAATTTTGCATCATTTATTTGTGATACACAAAGGGTACTCATCAAATATCTCAAAAAAATTGCATCAATTTTTTATGTTCAATAATGCCTTTGGAATGAAGCAATTAAGCACCCTTCAATTACACCTTGAATGGGCTCTTACTTTTGAAAATGCTTGCTCCTTAAGCATTACTTTACATGTAACATTGTTGAAAAAAAATCAATATATCATAATCGTTAATAAAACATTAATTCCATCTAATGACAAGTTTAATCTCAAGTTCCAAAAGCATTTGTTTTCACCCCAAATGAAACTACCAACCTCCAATGTTAAAGATCTTTGGTTTAGGGAAATACACAAAAGAAAAGTGTATAGGTTCATCCATGTTGGTTCCCCCTTCTTTTAAAGGGAAAATATTAAAATGGTCTATAAAGTAACAAAATTTCACTACCAAAATCCTTAATTCAATGCAAAGTGGGGTCAAGATTTCTAATGAGGGACAAAATTGAAACAAATGAAACCAATTGGTGACAAACTAGATTTTGCATCAAAATAGAGAAAATTTGAATTGTTGCCAAGTCTATGGTAAATTTGAAGAACTTTGATGTGATTAATGTGAAAGTTTGTGTGTGCAAACAATGCTTACATTCTTATGTTCATGGTGAAAGTGCATGTGAAGGTGCAAACACAAAGAGAACATTTATGCAAGTGATCATTTATTTATTTCTCACGTTTGGTGGTGTGAGTGGGAGATAGGGTTGCAGTTGTGGTCTTAACAAGGTTACAAGGCAATGGCACAAGGGTAGAAGAAAAAGAGGGTGTCAAATAAGTTATGTACTCAATTTTTGTTATTGTAGATGGAGTGCAATTTTTAAATTTTTGATGATGAATGTAATAGAAAACTAATTGAGGAAGACAATGAAGGTGTGTTACTTCTTGCTCTTGTTGGAACTTCATATGGAGCTTCTAAGGAAGTAATTGCTAATTGATTCATGTGTTAAAATGATTTAGGTTTTTAGTGAGTTTATGTACCATATAGTCTTGAGGAATACTCAAGATTTATATTGTGCATGAGTTTATCATTATGTGGTGCATGCCCTTGTAAAACAAGTAGGGCTTGTTCAAATGAAAATGATGACAAAATTAGGCATGTTGAGGTTCCTAATTAAGTTGGTTGTGCTTTTACATAATTTGATGTAGGAATGGAGGAATTGTTTTGTCTAGGTTGGAAAAACTATGAAAAAAGTTGATAATGAGATACTAATTGTGTATAGTTGTTTGATGTCCTACAAATGAATTTTTGGTTCAGAACAATTTGTTTGATCATAAGTAGTAGGGTAATTATGAATTGAAAGTGGTTGGTTAGTCTTGTGATTTTTGTGATATCAAATGTTTAAATTACATTCATATTCTTCTAGTCACTCCAAAGAACGAAGGAGTAATTGGACTAATGCAAGGGGACATGATGGTGTTTTTAAAGTACTAAACATGAAATAATGTGTGTGTTTTGAAGGTCACATATCTATTAATTGACTAGATTCTATGGAACAAAATACCATATGTCCTTATGTTTCCAATTGCAAAAGGTTTGATAATTAGTGGGATAGAATATTAACTTTTGATGACAATAATTGGTTATCAAGTTATGTCGTGACCCAATTTTTGCCCAAGGAGGACACCAAATGTTAAAATTTTACATTACCTATGTCAAATAATGTATTGTTTGAGGGGATATTATGTGAAAAAATTGTTTTTCTCTCATCTTATCATTATTTAAATTTTTAATGTGCACATATTTAAAACATTGTAATTATTATTTTTTGCATCAAATTTTGATATCTTATATTTATTTAAAATTTTAGTTTTAGTATTTCAAGTTGTGAGGAATGATGAGGGTGCAATTGAACATGATAAGATCATGTGATAATACTTTTTTTTTAACATACCATCTGTATTTAGCATATCCTTCAACTAAATAATTGACAGGTAGTAAAGCAAATACCCAACTAAAGTGTCATTTTTTTCAAAATGATTCAACTATTGATGGTGTGAAAGGATCTATCACATTTAATTATTAATTCATTTTTTAGTATTAATTCATTTACTAACTTACTAATTGAACCTACTAACAACTAATACTTAAATATTTTAATACATATGTAAACAAATCAATGAATGAACTATTTTCCATAGATGAAATAAATTAAAATTGATATTTTATTTTATTTTTTCATCTTAAAATATCATGAATTTTCATTCATGAAAATCTATTAATTCATCCAAGAAATGTTTTCTACAAAAGTGAATGGATGAAAGGTTATCCATTTATTCAAACATGATATAAGGAAATTTAAAATTTGATATTTCATGGATGTTCATTTATGAAATCAAAAAAAATGAATGAAGTTAGAAACATAGTCAAAGGAGTCACCCAAGTGAGCCCTTCATCTGAGTGAGGGAGCCACCTAAATTCTTAATTGTGGGCAATCTTCTTTTTGGGACAGTGCTCTTGAGATTCAAATAGAAGTCAAGAAGGTCAGGAAAAATATTCATGAATGGGGCCATCCGTAGTCTTTCATAATTTTGGACAGTTTGACGGGCAACCTGCAAGTGGAAGGTGACTTGGCAATGCGGCATTGATGACATGGACTTGACAATTTGACAATGTGCACTTGACGGCTTGGTGACTTGGCAATGTGGCATTGATGATGTGGACTTGACAATTTGGCAATCTGCACTTCGCAAATTGGTGACTTTGATGACATGGACTTGACAATTTGGCAATGTGGACTTGGCGACTTGGTGACTTGGCAATGTGTACTTGGTGATCTGGTAAAGTGGACATGGACTTATGCCCGCCAAAGTCAACTTGGCAAACTACTAAAACAAATGGTTTCATACATTGCTTGGCTGGTGAGCAGCTTTGGGTGTGCAAAGTATGCAACTGTCAGGGATACAGAACATGGTGTGCATTTAGTTGAGCTTGTGCAATGTGTAAGTTTATTGCATTGAAAAAGTTGGCACAACATTAACAAATGGAAAGGGGAAAAGAGAACGAAATTTCAATTTTAACTTGTCCAACAGCTCATCATAGGGATCCGTGTCCTGGTTGTTGGGACTAGAGGAAGAAAAAACATATAAATAGTGTCATGCACACTGGGTTTGGTGGGTGACACTATTTGTTGTTGTTGTTACGGACATGGATACTGACATAGACTCTCTCTCCAACTTTCTTCACCTGTGGTCAAGCCTGGTAAACTGCAATTTTTTAATACCTAGTTGCAATAAACTAAGGTATCCCTAAGTTGCATAGTACTGATCTATGTTTTCGGTTCAAAAGTTTTGGTCAGTGTGATCATGTTTGTTTCCAAAACTTTTCAGTATAAGTGATACTATGATAACTTTGTTTGTAAACCATGCATAAAGGAAAGTTATACAAACCCTCCAGGCAATTACTCTTTTAAATCCTAAATCAGGTTTCAGTAGCATATACTAAACTCTCTTTTGTCAAGTTTTCCACTATTTCTCCGATTTCTCTTTGTCTTTCTATTGATGTTGGTTGTGCACATGATCATAATCACTCAAGAAATTGTCCAGCATACACACATTTGTGTGCAATAAACTACAAAATCCCAAGCTTGACAAAGTCTACACTCTCTTCCAATGATTTGGTTACAGTCACACTACGTACAGATTCAAAACCCGATGTGGAAGACAAATTCTCTGAACTCCACAGTCTGTTACAGCACAAATTGTGCAGTCTACCACAGAAAAATTGTACCATGTTGAGAGTTCTATGCCCAATTGTTCTACATGCCCAAAGTTCTACACTGTATTTACAGCATCAAATACTGTAATTCATTTTGAGAGTTCTAAATCCTACTCCCAAACCAGAGTAGCACAAATCCAAGTTCTAAATTTGTTAGCAAATGAGCTCCACACTGTTGGCTATATAAAGATATAAGCAACTACAAATTCAGTTATCATCATGGGGATCTGGTCATGGCATGACTATTTTCAGATGTTTCTCCATTGTTGTGGTCATCAGTCCACTGCCAGCTCAGCATTTATCATGTTGTCAACATTCACCAACTTCCTTGAATCCAGAACAATTTACAAGTACTCCAATCTCTATTCTCCATCACCTACTTCTGCCTGCAGCAAAAGTGATTTTAATGTAGGGTTATAACTAAGTCTACTCTGCTTGAGGTACTGAATGTTTCTTCACAAGTGAGTGATACTATTTCCTGTTAAATGGCAAAATATCCTGTTATTTGCGTTCATTTGGGTTGCCACATGTTTCTGTGGAAGGCAACATTTATTCACAGAATTTCAATATCACAACCAGGTCACAGAAACTCCAGGTATATACTGCTGCAGGGCATCAGCATTGTGAGAGACTAGTAATTGACTCCAAGACAAAGAGTACTACACAAGCCAACCCTCAATGGACCATAGGACTTGAAAAAGACCAAGGCATAGCAGCCTAAACTTTCTTCAGGGTTATGTCTCAATATTACAATTGGGAAATCTGCAAACAAAAAACTTTGCAGACATACATTGTGAGTTCATGAGGAGCTAGTCACCAACTCACAAAGCCTGGACTGAAGAAGAGAAATATTAAATGTTCCTTCAGGTTTCTGCAGCCTCCTTTTGGATGCCACAGTACTTAGATATCTAGGATACATCTTCAAGTCATGTTTTTGCTTCTTGCTCTCTGAGAGAAACGTTGTACATATAGTATGTAGAACCCAACATACATTGTGACATACAACTTGCCCACAACTTTTTCTGTTGCAGAGTATAGATCTTAAACCAGCATCTGGTGCCCGTGAGAGCCACACCCAAGGGCTTTGAGACAATCCAAATTAACAAACAATGTAGCTCAATGGTATTGCTGACCAAAGTTCCAAAATGTTAGAGCCATTGTCAGGAGCTCAAATGTTAGGGTTTTAGTTTAGGGAACGGATGTTCGATGATGTTTAGAAGCAACCCAAAACTCTTGGGGGGATTTTACCGTGGTACCAGTAGAAGTGCTAGTTCACCTTAGGCATTGAATTCTTCCGTATTTGTTAATTTGTGGCAGTGAGCTTCCAAGATCCATATCGCGACTCCAGGCCATCATTTCTTTTTTCTGGTTGCCAAAAATCCAGTGTGACTCATCCCAAGGACTTTTGGGGAAAAAATGCACCAAGGTGGGATTATTCCCCTGAAATCGCCATATTTAGACAATAGGTTCCAGCAGGTCACCAAAATGCAGCAGGATTCTTCAAATTTTCAAACTTTCCTCTCTGAATTATAGCCAAATTTGGCTAATTCCTCTTGTGGATGATCGCCCAGCCCAGCATGCTGTGTGGGTAGGCTACATCACAAAACTGGGCCAAAAAAAAAAAAAAACCCCTTCTCCCTGGAACAGAAAAAAATTAAAAGTTAGAAACTAGGGTTCTCCAGTAGTGTATTACCTAGTAGTCTTCATGTTCTCTTGTCTTCAGCGCAAACTACAATGATTTTAGAAGAGACAAAAACATTTATGAGATCTTATTTCTCACTGGAACAGGATTTAAGGCAGAACCAAACTGTGAGTAGTAATATGAAATGAGCTTCATATACTAGATTTTCATCTGCATTCACAAATGAAAGATCTGGCAGATTCATGTTTGTGAATGCCTCTGCCATTCAGTACCAGTACATATGTGCTTCTGTTACATGTAACTTGCGGCATCCCCAAGAAGTTTCGCAAGTCAGTTGAAATACTAAACATTTTTCTTTACAACAAAATAATTTGTGGTAAATGTCATTAATGTGTGTGTGTGTGTGTGCGCGTCCATAATAAATGCTTGCAGTGTAATTTTTGGCAGCCTTTGATTGTTTTACAAAAGATAGAACTGTTGTTCCATACCCTAGGATCTCATCATGCCAACTTTAATGTAGGATAATGAACTAGATAATGGGGCTGGTACTGCTGATTCTGGCACCCATCATCCTTATGAGCTCCCAGTAAGGGCCTCACCCAAGGACTTGCTGGGAGCCAGAATTGGCAATTCCCAGCCTGTTATTAACTGTTAAAAGCAGGGGGACTACTGGAGGGGGAGATCCCACCTCCAGCCCTTGCCTTTTAACACCTACTGCAACGATGCGAATATAACCATGGATGTGATCTTTTGAGTCACAGATAGAAATCAAGTTGCCTTTTACAAACAAACAAAATTTGAATATTGTAGGTATATATAGAAGCATGCGCAGTTAGTGATTGTAAAACAGCTCGAAAGTCATGTTTGATAACCACAAATAATGCATCATGATACGGGGAAGGGGGTTTGGAGAGTTTAATGCCTTATTTGTTTTATTGCCTTTGTTGTTTGTTAAAAAAAATTCTCTGCTGCTCTCTCCTCGGTCATGTTTATTGGCTATAAGTTAATGGTTTTGATTTCTTCCAGAGTCCTTTTGCTCTGTCGTTTGCTCTGCTATGGTTGCATGTCAGGTCTTGTTTCTATTTCCAAAACAATTTGGGTTTGATCTAGTAGCCTGGTTTCTTCTTGGAAGTAATTCACAGTATACTTTCTTCTGGTCTCAGTTTTAATGAGCTAGTAGTGCATGCAGCATGCTCTTCTGTTGATTGCCAAAATCAAAGAAGAAAAGAGGTGACACTGGCAACACTATGGACAGTTTGAGAGTTGAGTACACCAAACTGCTGTCTGCTGTGATCATAGTGAACATCCTGGTTTTCCAATGTGTCATACTGTGCAGCACAAGAGTTGAGCTTTCAGGACATCAGAAAAGCAGACGCTTATAAAGACCTACACCAACCCAGTTCAGAAGCCAATATAATAAGACAGTAGTCAAATCTCCAATTCATCTTCGTGCCTCAAAAAAACTAAAATTTAATCCTCCAAATTAGTGTCTTGGTGTCCAATTCTTCTTCTTTTGAGGGGTTGAAAGGAGGTTGTACAAAGTTACAAACCGATGTTAGGTGGGGACGGTACTTTAAAAGAGACCAGTTCCTTGTTATATCCTTGATCAGGGTCTTGGTAGGTCGAAAAAATTTAAGATTAAATATCAGCTTGTATTAAATACCTTGATTATTGGAGTAACAATTGTTAATAGCAATAGTTTTGATTTTTGAAGTTTGATACCAGCCAATACAAATATTGGTCTGGTACAGCACGATCATAGTTTATCTTCATTGAAATGGTAGATTTCATTAACAGAAACAATATGTTAGCAATCCTCCAACAAGCTTTTCAGATACAAATAAAAAACAACTCTCCACTTCTCACTCCACTTGCTTAATATTGAATAATTGACAACCATAAGGAAATTTGCAACATAAGAGTTCTGTTACAAGGCATGTCAGGTATCAAAAGGATATAATTTGGTCACCTGGCCATAGATTGTTGTTTGTTTTGGCACCCAAATGCCGAATTAATTGATTTTTCAACCTTGGGTACCTTCAGCACCATGGTTAATTATTTTGAGATTTTGTCACTTAAAGGTTTCAACTATTTTAGGATTTCAACATTTAGAGGGTCAAATTTGGTTGACATAGGTAAAGGCAATTATGAACCATTAGTCAAATCCCTTCCTTTAAGGATTTCCACCAATTTGTTTTTGGGGGCTAAGTTTAGCTATTTTACAAAAAATAATATTTTGTGTACAATGTATTGGTCAAATAACTTTTTGAAGTGTTCTATTATGTTTTCAGATTTGTACATATTTACAACGTGTTGAAATTTTCAAAGTTTTCTTATCATTAGGCAAAGAGATGTTATATTTTTTCTGAACTTTCAGACATATCAAGAGAATATTCTGAAAATTTTCAACTCTTTTTGGAACACAATGGCAGACCCGACCAACAAGCTCTTGGTACCCCCAAGTCAAGGCTCAGTGGAAAAGAGAGCTTTCCCCTGGCACACCAAAGGGTTTGAAACCCACAACCTTTTAAATGATACTTTAGGGTTCCAGACAGGGCTCTACCACTAAGCCATCACAACACAGCCACACTATGGCAATATTATAACAACCTTATACAAGTCTTGCTGGTTTCCTGATACTGAGACAAATATTAGGCCCGCTTTACACTAGGAGTCAGGGTGGAACAAACTTGGGGCCAACTTTGAGCATTTTTGGCTTGTTGTTTGGCCCCAACTTACTAATAAATGCTAGAACATTGACGTCAGGAATTAATAAATGCTGGAACATTGGCCCCAAGGGTTACAAATTGGCTTCCCAAATTGGATGGTATCCTTTTTTAAGCCTTGGGGCCAAATACACGGCCATAAAGTTCAACATTTATTAGTAACTTGGGGCACATTGAAAAGTTTTTTTTCTATTCCAGTCTTGACTCCTAGTGTAAAGCCCTTGGGGCTGATTTCAACTTTTGCACCAATAGGAATGCTTGATTTGAGTTGAACATTGGCCTTGACTTCTAGTGTAAAGCAGGCCATAGTTTACAGACAGTGGAAGGTGGCAAGATGGTCCACAGAATTAGTTTGATGATCAACTTATACATTCATTTAAAAGAACTTTGGAAATGCATAGACCTTAAGCCAAGCCCAAGTAAGTTTCTTTTATTTTGGGAAGCAGATGGACGAAATCCATTGTAGAGAAACAAACCAAGGACAGTTTTTCATGAGTAGTAGTGTGGTGAGTGTAAAGTGTCCAAAAAATTGATTTTTTTAGAGAAATTCACTAAGCTTTTCACTTTTGCCCCAATTAACAATATGGTTGTTTCAATTGGAACTATGGGTTTTGGAAGCATGCCTCATAAAGAAAGAAACATCATCACACCAACTACATCTTATGTTCAGAAAAAAAAATTGGATTGGGAAAGCAGTTTACCTATTAAAGTTAGCCGTAAAGTCACCATCTCTTTCACCCCCAATCCCCTCTGCTTTCACCCCTTATCCCCTTTTTCAGTGGTATCCACAAAGTAAGAAATTTTATTAAATCTCAGGATAATTATAGCAGTTGTACAGGTAGGAGCAGTGAAAATATATGTAGGAGCAGTGGAGGCGCTCAGGAAAAAGGAAAGACTTTTTTGCAGGTTTTAAAAAATTTTCACCCTGTGTATGACCAAACTCAGGGTTCTGGTGCTGTGTTTTTCTTACTTTACAGATAACTCTATAATGTATGGCCTTATTTTACCCAAAGAACATTATAAGCCCAAACCTTGCAAGCTTGACAAATGCACATCATGTGAAAAGCCTTAAAAATGTGTGTTCATGCACTAGGGGCCTCACTTATGATTGTTTTTCCGCTACTATGAAAAGTTAACAACCTTGAATTGATGAGTCAAAAACCCATGGAAAGGGAAGCATCCCTACTCCCTACACTCTTGCAGTCATTCAAAAGTGTGTGCTCAAAAAGCAGTCAGTAGCCTTAAATGTTTAAAAGACACTTAGTCACTTCACTCGGAATTGGCAATCTTCACATCATTGTTCTTCTTGATGATAGACAGACTTTGTCATCATTCCTAAACTGTTTGCCTATGAGTTAAGAAAGGACGAGACAAATGTCACATTCTGCAACTTCTTGATCTAATCTAATGTAGGAGTAATTTCATGCACTAATGATGGACAAGAAGAATGGTATGTGTGATCACCACACTGTTCAAGACACCAAGGTTCAAGATTTGATGACATTATCAAATCTCCAAGCTGGAAGATGAAGTTGGCTGGCTGGAAAAACTTCTAGATTAGCCTTTTCTCTTTCGTTCTTATGTCGACCACGTATCCTCATATATTATTTCTTTAATCACCCAGTCATGTTCTGTGTAGTTTAGATGCACAATCTGACTTGCACAAAAATTGTGCTACCCAGTACAAACCAGTGTTGGGCAGTTCTCACTTTTTTGTGAGAACCCGCTAGTTCCTGTTCTCTCATGATGTTATGAGAACCTGATCGATTCTCATATATATATTTGGGCTGGTGAGAATCAGTCAGGTTATCAAACTCACCCAATTTTTAAATAAGGCGGTTCTCATATATAACAACAGGTTTTCACAACCTGATTATTTATTTTTCATTAATTAAAATAATTTTTAATAATTAAAATAATAATAATTCAATTACTTATCGAAGGAAAAGAGCAACATGAAAAGAATAAGAGCAATTGGAAAAGAGTAATAACAATAAAGAGAGAAAAATAATAACAATAAAGAGAGGAAAATAATAATAGGAGAAGAGTAATTGCAGTAAAAAGAAGAGTAATAACAATAAAGAGAGAAGAATAATAATGGAAGAAGAGTAATAAAAGTAAGAGCAAAAAAAGTAATACCAAGAGAAGAAGACCAAGTGGAGCCCTATAGCAGCAGCCCCATCTGAGACGAAGAACAAGAGGAACCGATTAACCAAATTTGTTTCAGACCCTGAGAACCGGATTCAGGTTTTCATGTGAAAACTTATCCGGTTCTCCCCTTTTTTAAAAAATTCTGATTCTGAACCCTCTTAATGGGTTCTCACATGGGTGAGAATCTTAAAACCGATTTTCAGCCGGTTTTCACCCAAAATGGAAACAGACGGTTTTGGATGTGAGAACCATACTGAGAACCGCCCAACACTGGTGCAGACATCAGAAGGAAGCCGTTGGAGGCTCATCACATGTGAGTATGCATCAGTGTTGTACTGGTATATAGGGTGCAACTGGGGTATACGGTAGGGGTATGCGTCCTGGTATTGAAGAACATACCAGTTAGGTTTTACTTGAGGCAATACCAGTCTTATGCCAGTACCACTCTGGTATGGAAACCTGAGGTAATATCAGGTACATACCTGTCTTATATCAGTACCAAAATACCAAGTTTATACCTAGAATAATTGTTGTTTTGGGGTTAGTTTAATTGGTTGCCCTATCACAAGGCGAGGCTCGTTAGTAGCTTTTGCATGAGATTATATGGTGGGGACCACTACTGGTGTTAGCTTATCAAACTTCGACAAATTAAGATTTGTTAAAGTCTTGCACAAACTTGAAGTTGATTGCATTGAGGTGAACACATTTCAAACACTCACATCTTGATCGATCAATTGCCTAGCACTTGACTTGAATTCATTTGTGTTGAAAGCTCCAATGTGTGAAGGTTGGCAACTATAATTGCGAACAAAACCTGATGTTACTTATGTGTCCTTTGAAACATCTCCTCATCACTACTCAATAAAATAATTATTGAAATATCCCATGTTTGAAAAGGTCTCACTATAATTTTTTTTTAAAAACCATGTAATTGAAAAAAACCCTCTCAAAAAACTCAAGACTGAGCCCTAAAAAAACTCCAAAAGTTCTCCTAAAAAAACCCTGAAAAAGCCCACAACAAGCATAAAACAAAACCTACAAATACCAAAAGAGAAAACCTTGTGCAAAGTCCAAAAACACAACTTCAAAATAAACCTTAAAAGCAAGCCTTAAAAGAAAAAGAGAAATCCACTTGAGAAAAAAACAAGGAAAAGTTAAAAGTTGTCAAAATAACAAGAAGAAAAAAAAACCTTAGAAATGACAAAAAGAAATGAGCAACCCTATAAACAACAAGATTACACAAGAGGCCAAAAAACAAGTTAAAACAAAAAGTGAAAATCAAAGGAGCTCCCCCAAAAATGAAAAGGGCAACATATGAATAAGCTTAAGAAAAAACCTTAGGTAGGAGAGTCTCAAGTGAGGGTCAAAAGTAATGAAGTTATCACAAGTGAAAATTGGAAGAACCCACTTATATAGTTCCATGTAAAACACACCTTCAAAAACATCCTATTTAATCCATAGTGCAAAGCCTATAATAACTTTGTAATGATTTTTTTAAAAAAAGGCCTGAAAGTGCAAGCCTTAAGAAGTCCCTCAAATGTGCATGTTTAAAAAAAAAATGTTTTAAAAAAAGATCAAAGAAGCCCTTCAAGTGTGTCCTCAAGAAAGTTTCAAGGGGGCCCTTCAAGTGTGCCCAAACAAAGACAATATGTTGGAAAACATTTCAAAGGAGTACCTCAAAGGTGCCTAAACAAAAAAAAAAAGGTCAAAAAAAAGTTTCAAAGAAGTCCCTCAAGTGTGCCCAAACAAAAAAAATATGTGTAAAAAAAGGTTCAAATCCTATTTCACCCCCTATTTTAAGATCTGGTCCTCAGTTTCGAGATTTCACCCCCAGTTATGGGGACTTTAGGGATATCTGAAAACCAAGGATGAAACAAAGAAAGGGGATGAGACAGGGTATGGGACGGGGGAGGACTTTCCAAATAACTTTATTGCAATGAAACATTTTTTGTTTTTTGGGACTCTTCCATGGTTTTCAAGTCCAGTTGGGCCCTCAAACTTAAGGCTTAAAAATCAAACTCAGCTAGGCCTCCAAACCCAGGAAGAGCTCAAAAGGATTTCTTATATGTGAAAAAGAATTTTGTTTTGAAAATTTTGGAACCTTACAGAAATTGAAGGTCCTTTCCAATTCAAATGAGGATCTTCCATGGGTACAAGGATTATGTTGCGAGGTCCTCCCACTAGGACCTATATACCAAAAGCCCTTGGCTCACAAACACTCCCATGCACAAGCTCATTACTATGGGCAAACCCTAAACACCTCAACTCACCCTCACAAACCATTGCTTTGACCAGGGCGTCAATATTAGCCCTGACATTTGCACCATCATGAAGAAAGAAGGGCATGGGGCCCCTGCACTTTGCATGGCCCTGTAGTGGATGGGCCACCACAGTAGCATTGCCCCAATACCATGATGCACCCAGGTGTAGGCACTGCTTGAAAACAAAGGCACTTGTAAGCTCTTGCTGAAAGAGCATTTTGCAAGGTAGGTAGTTGTTTGTAAAGCGCTTTGTAAAGCCCCTTGGTCTCTCTACTGGGTACGAAGTTCCAAACAGAGGGTACAATAATTTAATACATACAACCACTTGCCTCTTTTTGCCTTGACAAAATCACACACATTTCATTTGGTCACCCCTGGGTAGAACTTATTCTAACTAGGCTTTTACTTATTCTAACATTATTATAGTTATGGGTACCCCACTCCAATTTGGGGCACAATTGTGTGGCCATTTGATCAAAACTGGGGACTAAATGAGAAGTCAAGATGAAAACAGTAAGTACCCGGGAAAATAATTGGTCACCAAACTTGTTTTCTCATCTAAATTGGTCAGTCCTCAAGGGAATTTCAGCCCCAGTTTGGGATTTCCCTTAGCTTTGTCAGGTGAAGAACACCCTTATTAGAAACACAAATTCCTTTGCAACCAATGAAATGAGGCAACAGGCAGCCAAGAGGCTCAATTCTTTTTCCTTCGGAGAGGGCTGGAGGTTTGGATTCTGATGTTCCCCATGTGTTCCCGTCAGGTTCTCAGTGTGTTCACATTACGTTCCCAGTGTGTTCCTGATATATTCTCAATTAGTTCCCATCTGGTTCTGCAAATTCTCAACGCGTTTCCCAAGAATGTTCCCATTCACACCACACATATCCTTGGCCCAAATTTTTATCCTTGTAACCTCTGTAGCTAGACCAAAGGAAAAGGCAACATAATTATTACCTATTTAGGAAGTGTTCATTTGGTGAGTGTCTCCTTTTGATGATGGGCCTATCAAAGAGCCTTGATTGGCCCATCACAAAAAGAAAAAAAATTCGTTTTGAATGCACCCCACAACAGTGCTTCAAAATTGTGACTATTAAGGATTTCTAGGGTCGGTTTAAGGACGTTTTGTGACACGTTAGGGACGTCAAATTAGGGAAATTTAGGGTCACACAATTTGTGACTTTTTTCGCCATTTTTCGAAAAAAATAATACTGAAATTAACCACATCTAGACCTAGGCACTTCCTAGGTCGCCACTTGTAGCAGCAGTTTTGTAAAGGTACTACAGTCCATTCAGGACAGTTGCCATTTAATGGCTAATTAATGCTGGGGATCCTCGTCATTGGACCTACTTGAGGAATTTGAAAAGAAGAAAAAAACCCTGCCCCACAAGTTCAACTAGTTAGTAGAACTAACAATAGGGCCCCATGCTCATGGGGGCTGCAATGGCAAGAAAGAATTAGAGAAAGCAAATGGCCAAATGCAAAACCTGGTGAATTGACGAAGAAAGGAAAGTGACGTTGTAGGAATGGGTTTTAATGCTAACTAGTACCTAAACAGATTAGATATGAGGGAAGAAAAAACACACGCATCCCAAGCAGGTTTTTTTTTCCCGCAAATTAATGTTTCGATTTTTTGACCCCCTAAAAATTTCGGAAATTTTCGGAAATTTGCGTTTTAAAAGTGTAAATTCGACTAATTTTGCGAAAATTTTGCCAGATTTTTGATATCACAAAAATTGAAGAAAAAACCCTGATCCCAAGTCTCCAGACGAAATCCCGGGCCAATTCCAGGCTCGATGATTGGGAGCCCAATGGAACACCTCCACCCCCGCCGGGACCCGTCCAAAATTTGACCCTACCCGCCAATCTCAGTCTCTGGTTTCTGCCCAACAGCTGGACCAGCTTTAGTTATGATTGATCACCTAAATTCGTCTTGAATGTCCGGAAACGGGCACGTTTCACACTGAACGTCCCTGACCGTTGCCGGCGACGGGTTCTTGCCCAACGGATTAGAGGCTGATGAACACTTATAGTCGACGACCGAGAGCAGAAGGGTAGTCGATTTTCCGTCACTAATACATCGATCGGGGAATATGCATCTGTTGATTCTCTTCGTCTGCATATCTCATCCCCTGTAACCGCTTTCACGAAGGGAAACGAAAGGTGATTGAATTCTCATCGGAATTTGGATGAAATATAGTTGGATGAGAAAAAAAGACAGACCGGTCGGGGAAGAAGAGAAGCGGGGGGCAGAAGAGATCAACGCCGCCTCTCTTCACTCTTGTCTCTCTCTCGCAAAGAAACTCCCTTCCTCGCTCGCTCTCGAGGCGGCGTATATTCGTCAGGCAGGTTGCTGCGCCATCGTCGTCTGTGCAGCAGCCACAAGCGCCAGACACTTTGCTGGGTCTTGGTCTGACATTCTGGTACGCATGATCTTCTGGGGAGTGCTTTCAGCCCTTTACAACAAACACAATAGTTGCTCAAAGGTTCTTGCACGCTGCAACATTGTTGTAAGCTGTTGAAATCATTCGCAGTGTCTTGGTTTGTTTTCTCTTTTGCTTTGTGTTTGTGTTTCCTCTTGCTTGTCGGCTCCTTTTTTTTTTTTGCCTCTTCCGGTGTAACCACAAGCTCTGTGTTCATTCGCAATTTGTGAAAAAAGTGAGGGAAATGTGACGCCTTGTGTTAAGTCTCGTCCTTCAGTGCTCTCGTAGTAGTGGCGGCTTTCTGTGATCCTGATTGCAGCAGTAACAGCTCCGTGTCTCTCTGGCTCTTCTGACGGCTGCTGAGGTCTTGTCCTTTTGACAAAGCTTCTTCTGCTGCCTTTTGCTTTTCCTCTTGCAGCAGAGTATACTTTTCTATAGCACGGTTGTTTACCTCTGATCTGCAATGCAATGCAGTCGGTCGTGGGATGGATGGATGGATGGTCGTCGTGTTTGGAGCTAGGAATCAGTTGCTACGAGCTATGGCTTGAGTAGTAGTCCAGTGTGGGGCAGAGCATCCGTTGAGCTGATTTCTCTTGTTTCTCGAGCTCCGCGAGTTGTAGCCACTGGAGATAATGCCCAGACGCCAGATCCGGGAGTAGCTCCTCTAGGGATCAGGAAGAACCGGAAGTGAAGCAGCAAAAGATATGAAGCTGGAGAAAGCTCCAGCTTCATCTCTTTTGCTGCTTCACTTCCGGTTCTTCCTGATCCCTAGAGGAGTGGGGTCCATTTTGTGTATTTTCTGTTCGATGACAGCTTTTGTTATGCTCTGAGTGCATCTAGAGAGTGTTCAGGAGCCACGAGCTCACAAGTAGCTCTAGCTGCTGAACGATCGTGGTCAAGATAGTTCGCACTCTAGGTGTTGGGACAAGAGTTGAGAATAGTGTCGAAGCGTCTTGTTCTTGAAGTCTTCATGTACGGACAAGAGTTGGGAATAGGTATCCGAGTTTCTTTGTTTTGATGTCTTCATGTATGAACAAGAGTTGGGAATGGGCATCTGAGCTTCTTGGTCTTGAAGACTTCTTTCATCCAACAGTGTTTGTTCGTCCCTTGTTTGTTGGCGGCAGTTGATAAGCAAGGCAAGCTCTGTGTTGATCACATGTAGGTAGGGATATTGCAAGCTGATATTGCTGTTTCTTGTACGAGCTTGACTACCAACGTTTCTTTCAATTTGTTGGTAATCCTTGGCTGCTGGTGTGTATTTTAATCAGCTTCTGTATTTGGTTGGAAGCTGTTTCCACAGCATGGAATTGGCAGTACTGTTCCTTTTAGTCGGAACACTTCATGGTGTTTTGTGTTCAGTGTTGTTTGACTCCAGTACAAACACCTTGCCTTCCATGCAGGGATAGATTGAAACCCTCAATGTCTTCTTCTGATGCGTGCTGTTTGTGAATGACCATCCAGCTTAGAAGATCTCTGTGATCCTACTACAGTATTTCCTGCAGATGTGTGTTCTTTACTTCAGTCTAGTGGGTTAGGGTAAGAAGCTGTTAGTACTGTGATGGAATCCAGATACAGAAAGTTGGATATCCTTTTCCTCTTCACAGAAGATCACAGGATGTTGCATGTTGTGGTTCTGAATGGGCTTGTGACCGTTGACTGTCTTGAGTGTGCATATTCTTCTTTCTCCACCAGTTTGTGCAGCAGAGAACTCCAAAATTTAATGCAATGTAGATGACACAATGCTAAACTGGGAAGTTCACTCTTGGGATTTAGTCTGGAGTCACTGATGGAAGGAAGGTGCATGCCATTGAATCTTTTGTTTTGCTGCAATTCTGATATAAAGCGAGTTGTAAATTGGTTGATAGGTTATTATATCATTATGGAAACTCTGCTCATGGGACGAAGGTTCTGCTATGTACTCTGCCTCATCTTCATTTATTACTCGCAGCAATCGAGTTGTGCAACAATTGAAGTGGGTGGGCCAGTTGGATGGACTAATTTCGATACCTCAACTAATAAGCCACCCGACTATGCAACATGGGTGTCTTCACAGAGTGTCCTTGTTGATGATATCTTAGGTGACAACTACAACAACATAGGCCTCTGTTTGTGGTCTGAACTTCGTTTTTCTTGTATAAACTAACTGTCTGGATGTGCTGTTGCATTCTCATTACCCTACTACTGAAATGGATTGTGGCAGTTTTCAAATTTCCTCCCGGATACCACAATGTCTACTCGTTGCCAACCCAAGCAGCTTACACCAGTTGTGACCAGTCAAAAGCCACTGAACTTAATGATGGGAAAACTGGCTCCTATTCTGTAAGCATCCACAATTGATTGATGATCATTTTGACTGCTGATGAGTAAAGCACCAGAATCCATTCATGACTTAGATCAGGGGATGACAACATGTGCTGATGACCTAATTTTATGGGGATGGTCAGTGGACAGCAACCAAGGCCGGAACCTACTATTTTGCTTGCTTCAAGGTGGTTGAGGGACTAGGCTCGCACTGCCAAGGTGGCCAGAAACTGGAGGTGGTGGTTAAGGGTGGCAAAGCTGCTGCACCTGCTCCTGTCCCAGCTCCTGCACCAGCAAAAAAAGCCCCTGCACTTGCTCCAAGCAGTTCTGAGGCTCCAACATCTGTGGTTGGAGTGCCAGCACCGGCACCTTCTCCTGGTCCATCTGTAAGTAATTCTTTTAGGATGACATCTTTGTTTTATTCTGTTGCCAGTGAAGCATTTTGCATTTCTCTACTTGATTGTTGGTGGAAAGCTTTTTCCATGGTGATTTGTTCCGGGATGATTTCACCACTAAGTCTTGCTTTTGTTTCACTCAACAGAAGGGTGCTGGAGGTCTTTCTTCTACTCCTGCATGGACAGCAATCTTTATCCTGTCAGCTCTTGTGGTGCTTGGTATATAAGCCACACAAAACAGGTCCATGGGTACCAGAAGAAGCTTCGTGAGAGCTATCCAGCTTTTCATGTACAATTGATGATCAAGCCAATTTGTGTATGGGCAGTAGCAACCTGACAAGAAGTCTTGCCCTACTCAACTAAATGCCTGAGCACCATAGAGACAGTGTTGTTGTGATGATGCCCTGCTCTCTGACTTTCATCTTGCAAAATGATCACAAGAGTAGATTGTGACAAAAAGTATCAACCAGATATGTGTGGAAATAAGACATTATCTGGAATTTTCAATATAACTGAAGATCTCACTGAGTAGAATTAACACTTTTGCATAGTGGTGCCTGTCAGTTCAACCCTTGAAATGACTGTGCTCCTACCTTCTGCCCTACTAGTCCAATGTGGGCTGTTAAATTAATCCTCTATTGGTCTATTTGGGATCCATGGATGCAAAATTTTCTAGCTCTTTTTTGTTGTATGATAGAATTTCATGAAGATCACTGCTTTCTCTTCAAACAAATCTGGTTGAAATTGGCCCTATATCCTTAGTCCTTTCGCAACAAGTTGATGCACGTTGTGTAACAGCCTGTGTATTTGCAATTGCTTCATTATGCATTGTGTGGCATATGATCTGTTAGGCTCTCATCACTGTGGCACTTACTCCACTACGGGCCCTTTCTTTCTCCAGATGCAAATTGGAAATCTTACAACTTGATAGCAGTATGTTGAAAAACCCCTATCCATCATATGTGCTGTGAGGTTGACATTCATACTGCATGAAAAAATCATCAATTAGGTTTGCTTTGATTTCCTTTGCATACATGCCCCTCTTGCAAACAAGTCATCATGTTTGCATGGAAGGAAAATATACGATATGCATATGTAATCCAAAATCATAATCTACAATTGGAAATATGACCCCAATTTCTTTGACCTACTAGAGATTGTTGGCCATCATCATGTTTGAACATCCTCCCAATAGCGTGACCCTTCACCTATCCTCATGCTGCAAACCTCAAAAACCATTGAATATGAATCAGAGGATTTGGTTACAATCCACTCTGCTATTCAACAACGGCACATGCCCTTGATTGGGGTCCACTCATTCCAAATAGACAAATGCCCACTCTTCTATTAGGCAACACAAAACAATTAAGGTATCAATAGCAAGTTAGCAGCACAATCTACCATCTAATGCAGTATATCTTCAGTGATTTGTATACCAATGATCTTAGTATTGAATGTGACCAACCTCTAGAACCCAATGTTATCTCAATAACATATTACCAATGTCTTCCAATGTCTTGGGTTTCTTTTCAACAGTAGCCATTCCTTAAATTGCTTAATGATCTAGGTGTCATGAGTCATGACTAAGATGAGGGCAAGCAAAGAAATCAGTTGAAAATAAGGTTTGCCAAAAGATAATGAGAATGAGAAACTCATCTAAACAAAGGGACAAACTTTTAAATATTCAAAATAAAACTTCACTCAGCAAATTGTGACAAATTTGATTGAAAAAAAGGTTATTGAAAATATCTTTAAAAAGGACATAAGATTTTAGGTGCATGATGTTCAAATAGGTATATTTCCCACTAATTATGTTCCAAACTTTTTGGTGTCTAAGACAGCCTAAAGAGTCCCATGCATTCAAAACATGAAATTTAGGGTCAAATTATTCTTAAGTTTGGTATAATACATATAATTCAACATCTCTTAATGAGGGTTATAAGATAGTAGGATTGTGTGCTCAAATTGTTATATTTTGTGATAAAGATACATGTTTCAAATGTCGATACACAAAATCTTTAAACCTGGAAAGGGATTTTCCAAAGGGTTTAAGAAAATTAAAAAGTTAGCAGTCCAATGTCATTTCTATTGACCATCCAAAGTATGTCATTGAAGGTAGAACCACCCATCATCGAACACATACTTATCACCAAACACTTTCCCATATTTTCCTCATTCCTTAACCCAACTGAGCAATTTTTGTATCATTGGACACGCAAACTGGAGTGTTACAAATGTTCCTGGAGCGTCAGAAGTAAAGGAGCAATGCAGAAAACACAGGAAGAGAAAAATTGATAGGTTGTTTCAAATTTTTTGAAAAAATAGCTCTAGACCCCTCTTTGGCTCCAGCCCCATATTTTTCTAATTTTTAGTCTGTTTTGAGTGATTTCAACGTTGATGGGTGAGCCAACTAGTGCTTTATAAAACTTCTTTGTATTCCCAAGGGAAAGATGCAATGATCAAAGGTTTCAAGCTTGAATTTTAATCTGTTTTAATTCACCCATCATTGAACACTGAACGCCCTTACACCAAACACCCCGTATCTTCACCATTCCTTTATTGAATTGAGCAATTTTTATCTTTGCCATTCCTTTATCCAATTGAGCAAATTTTTTGGCCTTGAAAGCATTAGGTGAGTTACAAAATGTTCTTTGAGCTTCAGAAGGAGAGGAACAATGTGTGAAGATTCAACCTCAATTGAGTTTTTCAGCGTTTGCTCACCGGCCTATCTAACCTAGTGCTATCTAAAATGGACACAACAAGTGCTTGGTCATCACTCATGGCGAGTCTCAATAAGTTAGGCTCAAAATTGAGCAACCTTTTTCACTCTTTGCTTTACATAAGTCAAGGGGTTTAATGCAAACAACTATCTGTCTATTTCTCTGTGTACGTTGAGGGATCTCCCCCAGGCCAAGAACACTAGGGCATTATGCTGGGGGAGAGATCCTCCTATTTTTAGATGTTCCCATCAAAAAGAAAGTTGTTTATGTGTGTGGAAGTTCTCCTGAACTCATGTGTTCTTGAGGTTTGGGAACATGGTTCAACTCCCAGCTTCAGGTGGGCCTAACTTCCCTTAGGAGAACTCACTTGTACAGGAACTTTCTGCACAACATAATCTTAAGTCAGTTATGTCTTTAATTTTGACTAGTTAAATTTAGTCATGAAGAACTAGGGAAGGTGCTCCAAATTTTGAAGATCAATTTCGTGTTAGAAAATTACCACTGATATCACAGTAAGAAAACTAAGGACGTGTCATCGGTGTCTCATGACACAAGTAACTTTCTTGAACTTTCTTGCTTACTTAAAAAATTTTGCCCAAGTTTTTTAAAAGAGATTTGTTTGTGCATGTCAACTTTGGTACCCTTTTTGTTCAAAATTAATTGAAGGTTACTCATGATACCTATGTCCAAAATGCACTTTTTTTTTCTTGGGTTGAATATCTCACTAGTGGAATTTTGGATAGGTTCCAAATAAAATTTTAAGTTGTTTACACCATCATATTTTATTGAATAACATTTTTTGAATGAGGTGTTGATCAAACTCACATCTTTTCATGCAGGATGTTCATGAAATTTACATTCATTTATACTTTGGTATAAAATGTCCATCAAAGCAAAGTTTACACTTACACATCATCAGGTCCAAGTTTTAAATTAAAAAATTGAATCTGCACTTGTGTACAACATTTCATCTCACTCTTCTTTATCTGTTTTTTATATTTTTATTTTGCATTTTTTCTTCAAAATAAGGTTGCAAATTCTTATTCTTTTGATACATAAACCTTTAAATTGTGTTTGTAATCAACCCATTGAACCAATGGCCATTTACCACTTCAGTGTGTGTGGCAATAAACAACTGCAAGTCATGCCATGTTTTGATTCATTTTTTACAACTCAACTTCCAATATGTTCTGTTTTAGGAAAAAATGCTTATTTCATATTTAATTATCACTTCAATTCGCCCTCATTTCAGTTTATAATAACTTTTACAATTATATGATAATTTCTCTCCATTGCATTTACATAATATTTTGAAAACCCTCTTCTTCAACCACATGATTGACTTGTTACAACTAAATTAACAAACTCTGTTCATGTGCACTTTTAGATTTTGTTGCAATATCCAAGATCTTAACAGTGTCATTGTGTGGGTAGGAATATATGTATGATTGATACAAAGTACATTGCTGTTACAACAGTAGTATAATGGACTGTAGTGTATTGGACTGAACAGTTCATAAACCAAGGTGAAAACAATCATACCAAAAACAAATACTGTTTTTAACAATCATATTGAAAACAATTATTTCAGTATGTTGGTGTGCTCTGATCTCCCCATCACAAAACTGTAGTCCAAAATTTGGTGTTCAACATCCCATCAAAACTGCTGTCAACAGCAATAAGACTGAGGAGATGCATGCATTTTTGTGAATTTTTTTGTGTGATGATCAGGTTTTGTGGGTTTGCACACAGATTTCCACCAGAATTTGAACTCACACAAACAGATTTTTGTCTGATTTACCCCATCATCAGCTTCCTGTGAACTCATCAATCATATTCCATACCCAAACTTTCAAGTTTTGTCATCAAAACACATTTCATAGAAGAGAATCATCACAAACCAGGACCATGTATACCCACTGCTGTGCAGGCACCAGAGCATCAGGAATTCAAATGAACCAACATCATCATCACCATCATCATGTGTTTGATGTCACAAGATAGGTAGTAAAAATTTTACAAATTTTAGATTGCTGAACCAAAATGCAAAAGTGTCCACAGCAAATCTTACAACATTAATTCTTAAGTATTATTCATGAGTTGCATAATAATATGAACTCATAATCTCCCAACTCTTTCAGATTGAAAGAAGAAAATCCTTCTTGAGCTGCATCATCAACCTTACTTCTCAGGGGTGACAGCATTCTTCACATTCTCCAGTGCATTGCTCACAGCATCTTTAGCCTGCAACAAATCAAAGAATTCAATCATAATTCTTCAGATTCAAAGAATTCTATTCAAAACCCTTCAAATTGAAGGAAGCCGAAGAATAACAAACAATTTGAAGCTTTGGAAAAAGCCTACAACCATGAATGAACAATATGAAGCTTTTCTCATCCTTCTGTCAATTCTTGGACATGTATTATGCAATGGATATAATTGTGGAAATAGATTCAATAATCCCCAACCATTCCCTTTGTATAACTGCCATCTGCAAACTGCAGATGGAGAGTTGCAATTGTTTGATCTCTATCCCCAACATTGGAAGCAATTATTACATCCAGATTTTTGATGGTGGGAAACTTAATATTCTACAGTGGTGTTTGTTTTTGGTTTTTTTTGTTTACCTGGTTGAGGGCATTGCCAGCAGCATTCTTAGCGTCGTTAGCCTTGTCCTGACTTGCCTGATGCGCATCTGCGGTTGCCTGCTTCGTCTGATCCCACTTCTCACCGGCTACGTTTCCAGCTTGGTTGGCCTTGTCCTGAGTAGCTCCTGCAGCTTGGCTGGCCTTGTCCTGAGTGGCTCCAGCAGCATCCTGTGAGGATCCATGCCATAACATTCCAATTAGTGCATTATTATTTCACCGAATGCAAGAAATCTGCGCAAGCTGCGTTAGATTATCAGATCAACAAAGCAGAATTCGATGAGATCGCAAACCTTGGCGGCACCCTGGGTCTGTCCGGCCTTCTCCTGCGCGGCCTGCTTCGTCTCCTCAGCTTTCTGAGATGCGGTATCTGCCATCTGGTCTAACGGAAAGAATGCTGGGTGAAGCTCAAGATTGACTAGAATGCAGTAGCTGTACTGCAAAAGTGTTCGGAAGAACTGCAAAGAAGAGAGCGCTGTATGATATGAGAGCAAACTAGGTGAAAAAATTCGAACAATTTGAAAGTTTGATGTGAAGAGACACGCAAGAAGTTGAGACTATATAATGTCGATGGAAGCTCATCAAAACAGACAGCTGGTGGAGCTTGATCAATCAGGATTACGATCCTCTCTGGAGTTTGCTAAGTGGCAATTCAGAGAAGTCTCCATGTGTCGATCTTCCATACTGCATGCATACCACGGAAGCTGCGCCACCTACCTCTATGTATGTATGTAATTTAGCCTTTTTTTTCTTTTTCTTTGGGGGCTTTTTCTCTTTCGACTCCACCGGAGCTTCGAGTACTTACATTCCTTAACGCGTGTACTAGTTTTACTTCGGCGCCAAACCCTAATCCAGTGCCTGACAGCCACTCTCGTACCAACGAGTGTTGGATTTATCCTCTTGATGGATCTACCTTTCGCCAAGTTGTTTGCAGATTGACAAATGTCAGTTTGAGTCGCAACTGCTACATGGAAGCGGCACGTAGCTGTCCTGGTCGGTCGAGCCGTCTGTCCCGATTGTGCATAATGTACTACTTTTTTTCGGTTCACGAATAACGATTTCAGGCAGATTTCAAAGAGAAAAACACACCCTATGGATGGACACGTTACAAACTGTCAATACTTGTTTCTGTCTGTCTTTCTTTCTTTCTTTCTTGACCAGCTCCCATTGAGCTGTTCTTCTCGTAGAACTTCGGTAATAGCAAAACAAAGCGTGTTCAATAGTGCTTACAAGGGCGACCCCACCACAATCACAAAACATGTACTTCAAAGTTGAAGGTGCATCTGATGGAGGACGAGTTGATGAATTCGGGTTCCATTTATCAGCAAATGAAGACAGGTCTTGACGCCAATTGATGATCATGCTGGTGACATCTTCTTAAGGCTTTTTATATAATGGTATGGTCAAACCTTTTGGCCGTGTCATGTATCTCATGCAACAGTTAGAGAAACTCTTCAACGAAACTACACTTTATGTAAATGTGGCGAGACCTCGCCGCTTTGCATTGTGAAGTTCTATCCTACCGAACTGCGTAGATACTACTCTTCGCGGTGCAGTTTCTTCACAAAATGTGAGGACAGAAAGCTGCACAGTAGTACTTCACCTCACCGGCCACGGGCTCCAAGGTTCGCCTTGAAATCACTGCATGATTTGGAGTGACACAGAACCAACAGACAACCAGCTCGATGCAACAGCCGGAACTCTGCAGGAGACGACCACAAGCCCCTTACATCGCAACAAGTCCCTTGCACAAAAGTACGGGCAAATCCAAAAACAAATGAAAAAAACTCGTACTCTTCATGGTCGAAGAAATTCTCTTCCCTGGCAGCCGTAGAAACTGTTTGTTTTCTAGAGAACTTGTACTGTGCCTGCACCATTTTCCACATGATTTTGTTTCCCTGAGTCAGCTAGCTTTCAGGTCTGGAAATATGTGCAACATAGAGGTGATGTCCTCTGATGTGACTGCCAGATTTTAAGCTGGACCGAGTTTCATAATACATTCTCATGACAGCCAAGTTGGTAATGAGAACTTTGCCAGAGCCACAGCAGCATTTTCAGAGATGTTCCAAGGCATTGTCAATTATGTCGAAGTCATAATTGCTACAATTGTCTAGTGTTATGGTGATTTCACTTGCAAATCAAGATTCCAGTCGAAAATTGGTTTGGCAATATTATTCAGTCCTTCATTAAGTCCTACAGTCAAGAAACATTGTTCAAGGTGATAACAGATCTAGATGCATTCTGGAATTTCTTGTTCTGGTCGCATGAGAAACATGACAATGAACATGCCAATATGGCTACCCTGATGTTGAGTTTGAAGAGATTTGAACCTTGTTTTGTTTCAGATGTAACAAGTTTGTCTGCAATGCTTGTTTTTTCTCTGACAATCCATGTTCTCTGACAATCCCGTACATCCTTTTTTTGCACAGAGACAGGAATGTATTTTGTCTTAGCGGAGAGACTGAAAGACTTCAGACATTTATATTTTTTGTGCCCTTTTTGTGTCTCTTATGGAATTCAGAACTCCAAACCTGCAGGTTTTGCAACTGCATGACCTTCAGTTATTTTCCATTGTTGCAGTTCATGAGTAGTTATTTCCAGAGTGTTTGAATTTTGGTGGAGCATCATCATCCCAGAGATTATGACCACATCTGAATTTCATCAAACTATTTCTTTCATGTGGACTTTGTTTTGAATCTGGTATGAGCATCTTGTAACCATGCTGATTCTCAAGTCACCCATCAGGCCCTGATGAACTCAGTGGGGTAGCCATAGCAGCTAGTCTCTGCTATGCATGGTGAAGGTCATGGTTTCTGGTACTTCATGAGTGACACTTGTAACTTTATGAACTCACACATTCTTGTAGTGTTTGGTTTTGATTTTGCTTGCACTGACACCAGAGGTTACTTTGAGAGTGTTATTTGAGGAGATTCCTGCAATCTCATAGATACATGCTTATGGAGGTGACATTCAGAAAAGACTGTTGTCTTCAATTGCAGTTCAGTGTTGCATGGGGGATTGCAAGATTAAGACAAAATTGTGAAGCAGTACCATGAGACAATGGTATATTTATCTTGAACTTGTAAGAGATATCCATTGTGCAATGAGTTATGTATGGGCACTCTGTGGGTACCACAATGAAAAACTCTGAACCAAAGTCAAAATGGCGCACGCACAAAACCTGTTTGCCACATGCTAGACGAGCAGGGAGAAGCTCAACTCATAAGCCAGCTTGCATCTGCTTTCTCCTCTGCAACTTTGGCTATTTATTTATCTTCTCCTTGGGTAAGCTTCCTACAAAAATGCACTCACAATCTTAGCATCCTTCACCCTGGACTTTGAAGATCACCAGTGCATTTATGGCCTCCCATCCATCCCCAAGTTACAGTCTCACCAACATTGTTGCCATGAAACTGCGAAGACATGCCAAATGACCAAGAGGAGAAATCTGGGGAGGTAATCCACAAGAGGAATCATCCTCCTCTGCCTTTTGATTCCCCTCTGCATTCTGAACCCCATCCACCAAACTTTACCAGATCAGTAATGGCAGAATCTGATGCTTTTGCCTGATCGATCTTCACTGCAGCTTGCTCAGTTGTCCCATGTCTAGACACATAGTATGAATTCTTCAGTCCTCATCTCCAGAATCCTGTCCAGATTTCTTTGCTTTCTTATGAGATTTGCAAGGTCTATCCCAAACAGGTTGCAGACAAGCATTAGTTGTGCATAGGTCAAAGGTGCATAGCAGGATCCTCAAACATCATACTCAGCAAACCTACAAACTTAGAATCCTCCCAGCAATGTGCCAGGATAGTTAGATCCTGGTAAATTGTGCCATACCATCATCAGGATTAATAGCATTTTCTTCATCTGCCAGTTTTTCCCAGTATACTCTTGCCGCAGGTCCTGCTCCATGGCTTGGAGATCTGGCATCACACCCAGCTTCTGTCCAAAGACAGATAGTCTTTCCAGCTGGAATCCTGAAGTACTCCACCATGATCTTTTGCATCTGCATCAAATGAAATGTGTGCATGCTTTCTCTCCAAATACTGATTCAATGGAGCATGATTCTCTGAAAGAGGATTCATCCAGGTTTAGGGGGCTGCAATTACTCAGCTCAGAGGCTTAGTATGTCTGCATTGTGGATCATTTTCTTCTTAGTCCTGAGCATCATTGAGGTCGTCTCCAAGCTTCCCCACCAGAACTAGAGAAAATTTCATTGCTCCTCAGGCTTTAGTATAGCATTGTATTCTTCATTTGGCAGTTCCATTGACTCCTCAAAAGGCAACGATGTATCCCCTAAGTTGGGTCTTAATGTGGTGGTGAATTTCAAGGGGGTTTTCTATTTTGCCTTTGGCAGTGCTTTGCAAATGCCTGATACCACATTATCATGATATGTCTGAGAGCTCTAACACTTACAACAATCAAATCCATCTCATAAATTTCAACATTGCATAAAAGAAGACTTGATTGAATCCTTTGGGCCCACACTATTCATAGCAACCCATGAAGGTCAGTCAAGCTTTTCAAAGTAAATTGGGTGCTCATGAGACTTTGAATTTCAGTACCAGTTTCACCAGAGCTAATGCACTTACATGTGCACAAATTGCTCTTGATGATTTCAACCCTTCTTCCCCTGGAGATGTGAGAAAGTATTTGTGCTTATGGTTGTATCTAGTGTTTTCAATTTGCTTACAATGTATCCAACAGTTTGTGAAGAGCAAAAATTCTGGGACACTTTTGAGGTAATTTTGTACAAGAGTTCACAGGTATTTGAAGTACTTCAACAAAAAGTATTTGAAGAATCACAAGGTGATTGCTGCATGTCATTGCTTCCAACAAAGGATCCTAACATCTATGAGTTGGACTATTTTAACATTGCAGACAATGAGGCAGAAGAGAAGGATTTGTTTTAGACAGAAAACAGCTTGCATTTTGATGTTCATCATTGTGCTGTTTCAGAACAGGAGATGTGGCACCTTACTGTGTCTGTGGCAGCCTATTTGCACGACAACTATCTGTTCTTGCTGACAGAAACCAACTCATATGATGCAATTGTAAAGAATGTCATGAATTCTGCCATTGCATGGTTTAAACTAGTTGTGAAATATATATAGCCTGACACAAGCGTGCATTATTGTGACAGACCCCACACAAGCTTCGTAGTTCATTACTAGGTTGTAATTGTGGTGTGGTCATCACCAGAATTTTCATTGCTGATTGCAATGAATCTTGTTAGGCAACAAGTTCAAGCATACAGTTTTCAAGCTAAAGATTCTGACATGATCAACATGTCCACAACAAAGACCACCAATACAAGGTCAGTGCTATCCTGGTAGCCAACAATTGACATAAGAGTGTAAAAGAGGTCACAAGGATGCAGAAGCAGTAGGCCAAAGTGCTATACAGAGAGTCCCAAAGAACTGAAAAAACTGAAGCTGGAGAACACAACCAAGGCACATATGAGTAGAGAAGCTCAGATAGAAACTCACCAGGTTTCTCACTGTGAAGACTTGAGCTTCCTCTGCACAATGGAGACCAATGTGACCTTAGAAGTGGAGACATCCTTACTCAATCCATATGTTTCAGTGGTTGAGAAATGGATTGGTTGGCTATCTCTTCATGCCCAAATGTTGGGTCTTCTCATACCCAGTAGTCAAAATCACTGATACCCAGGTCCAAACTCTATACCTCACCAGAGGTAGTGATGACCAAAAGTCAAAAGGCTCTGATGCAGTGGGCTCACAGCAACTCACAGAAACTCAGGAAATTTGATCAAAACTACCATAGGGCACTACTTGTGTCCTTTCAACATTTGCAGCTTACAGTGCACTTAACTCTCCCTGCACATTCTGTACATGACTATGTGCTTAAAAGCTTTACTTACATAATTGGTATCCTTGCTTTCTTCAAGGCACACACTACACTCTAGCTCTTGGTTGCCTACACAAATTTGCAATCTCACTGCCTAGTGGTACAATGCTTCAAAGAGAGAAGAAGCATGCTCAAAAGCAATGCCTATGATGATTTGGGCAATGAATTGATGAAAGCATTGTAAGATGTCTCAAGATCAAACAACAACTGGCGAGCCTGTATGTCATTCAACTCATCAGAGGCCCCCATTTTGTTCAATCTTGCAATCCACTCCCTGCCTTTCACTTTACCCTCAAAGTCTACTGGGAGCTGTGGAACCCTGCCCAGGGACAAAACCAAATCGGACAGCAGTGGATGCACCTGACACACAAGAACCATTTCACAGTTTATGACCATCAGAGACAAAGACAAAACCATTTGAACTCTGCTGAACATGACAACAAACCCTCTATGCCTAAGACTGTGGTGTTAACCCTAATTCAAAGAGGAACTCTCGCAGTGCAAATAGAAACTGTGGCGACCACTCGAAGGTTTGGCAGGACCTCACTCCCCTTTCTCGTGAAGATTAGGCTAGCAATCGATTCCTGTGGTTGAACCTAAACCCTGCTCATTTGACAGTGAAAGTTTTTGCAGAAAAGCTTAGCTATGAACACTAAAATCATGAAGGACACAGTGACATATACAGGACTGACCTGATCAACTGCCAACATGTTCAGCTTGAGATTATCCATGGCAGTGATGTAGTGTTGCACACATTCTGCGACAGCAGCAGCTGTGCCAGAGTCCGATGATGCAGTCTTATGTTCCACGTTGGCTGGGACTCCAGACACCAGGAGGCGATTCAGCGCGGCAGGACAATCCATCTTGTACGTCTCCATGAAACGCTCCACATCGGGAACTGTATCTTTCAGAGCCGTTTTCAAGGTTCGGAACTGTGCAATAAGCTTGGTGCAAGCGGATTCATACTCTTTGGCACTGATCACATCCCGCACATAAGCTTTCTCCAATTTCTCCATCGTCTTCACGATCGCAAAAAGATCTGCGAAATTGTCATACATTTCACGCTCCTTCTTATCGCTCCATAACCTCACCTCCCGCATCTCTGAATAGCCAGCCATAGCTGCTGCTTGCCTGGTACAAATTCTCCACACGGAAACAAGCAGAAGCCTCCACAAAACCTATCGAACCAAAGGAACTTCTCCTCCTCTGGAAAAAATCAAACTTTCTACTCACAATTCTCAATCTTCTTCCCCTTAACAGACTAAGAAGTTAGTTTTTCAATGAGAGATGCCAATTACAGAGAGATGCCCAGCGCTGCTGCTGCCGCTACCACAACGCGCACACGCGAAGTGCAACGGAAGCCAGACTGGGACAACGGAGAAAAGCGCGTTACCGGATTAGGGTTTCAAGCGCTTGTATCTTTGGGATCCACGCCAGCAGGATATGAGTCGGGGAATTTCTCATACCCTTCGGGTGTTTGATGTTCTAGTGCCTGGAGAAGGAGCGCAGCTGGTGGGTGGAGGCAGCCACCAGGTATCAACCAGTGTTAGCCGGATATACCTGTGAGCGCTGGTTCTCAACATGGATACTGCCTTGGGTATCAACAATTCATATCCAGATTTTGCCCATCTCCCATATTTGGAGCTATGAGTAACTGGCAGATTTAGGTTCATATGATATCCTTATGCTTGTACATATATGCACAAATATGTTTATTCATTATGTAGATCAATTATTATTATTTTATGAGATCTTGGATATGTGTAGCTATGTTATACATATTTTTTATATAATGTTTAGGGGTCCGGATATGCACATTTATATGTATATGCATATACTTGTTTAGGGTTTCCAAGGTTTTTTTTAAAACTAGCAATCTTTCTATTGCATCAAAGCTTTGTTGAAGAGGATTTCAGCACACTCAAGCACCCAATGCACTCAAGCGCACAAAGGAGCTTTTGCAAGAGGTATGAATTTCATTTTTCATCTCAAGTTGTTTTTTGTAGATTGGAGGTTAGAGGTTGTTGACAATGTTAAATGTTTGAGCATTGGTTTGTTGAATGTTTATGTTTGTTCTGTTATAAATTGGAACAAGCTTTGTTCCAACACATTGGAAGTTTATTGTCACTTGTCAAAGTGAGTTTTATTGTTACTCTCTGGCTCATTAGGTTGAGCTTTGTTATAGCATGTTACAAATTTGTTGTAGCTCATTGGAATGAGTTCTTTTACAATTCATTAAAATTTTATTGTAACTCATCATAGCTTTGAATGTTCTCCATTTTGTGAAAGGTTTGTGAGAACTATGATTTGAGTGATTTTGTTGCAAGTTAAATCTTTGTTGTAGCTCATCAAAACTTGAAGCCTTTGATGAATTACAACAAAGTTTTGTTGTAGCTTGTTTTGGTGAAACTTTGTTGCAATTTGTTGGAACTCAAAACCCGATACAACTTGTCAAAGTTTTGTTCTAGTTTGTCAAAACTTGAAACCTTGTTGTAGTTTGTCAGAATTTTGTTGCAATTCATCAAAGCATTGAACTTTTTGCAAAAGGTGAGAGGTTTAAGTTTGGTGAACTTGTTTGAAAGAGATTTTGGGTTTGAATTTTTTTTGTTGTTATTTTGTTATGAATTAGAATGTTGTTAGAGGTTGTCAAAGTTATGTTTGTAATTTGTAGATCATTTTTTTTAAGGTTTTATATAAAAGTTTAGGAATTCAACATTTTGTAATGTGTAGTATGTAATGTTGTTGTTGATAGCATTGGTGGGGTTGATGGACCACTTGCATGTGAAGGTGTGGCCACAAATAGTTCAAATGTGGAAAGTGTGCATTTAAAACCTAACAATTCCTTGGAAATTGAGGTATTGCAACTTGCAACTATACAAGTTCAAGCTACACTTTGAAAACCACAACACCAAACTTCAATTTATTAAGGTTTCTTTACTATGAAATGATGATTTGCATGTGGACTTTTGCCCTTGTGATAACTTTCTTAAATGAATCATGGATACTTATGCATGTTACTATGGGCTTATTTGAATGAAAAAAACAAATGAACAAAATATGATTATTCAACTTGAATCATTGTTTTCAAAGTTTAGGTTAATACATCATGTGATTGCATTTGTGAAAGATGAAGGTAACAATTTGACAACTATGGCATCCACATTACACTGCATCATTGATTGTGAACCTTTAAGGCTTATCAAGGTTGATGAAGGTACATGATTCGAGCATGTCATGTCTAAAAAATGTTAATATGTTATTAATGATGACAAAAAAAAATAATGTTTGATGGACGTGAGTGTGAAAGATGCACAAGCTATTTTACAAAATACAATTACATGGACAATGGAATTTGGGAAATGGAGGTAGGAATGGGAGAACCCTTGCATTGAAAATGGGATGTCGTTTCAAAAACTTAAGACCTTTATAACCTCAAAAACCTAGCCTTAGTTCAAATTGCAAACGATAACTCACTTGCATGAAACTATTTTTATCTAATTTCTAATGGTGAATTTAGGTTTGAAAAAGGATTTTAAAGTGTTTAGGGTTAGGCTAAGATGGTTTTGTAACACTTTCTTTTCTCTTCTCATTGAAGCTCTTTTCCCAAAACTTACCATCAACAAGGGAAAGGAGAGGGAAACTTTTATGCTAATATCATTCAAAGAAGGAAAAGATGCATGGGACAAAAAATGAACCCACTTGGTTTTCAATTCAACCTCCATCACCCCAAGATGGCATGTTGGGGTTGGAGAATCCTTTGAAAAGCCTTCTTGAACATTTGGCATAAGAGAATTATTTTTGTTCAAAAGGTTATCCATGCCCCCTATTGCAAATGAAGATCCTTTTACTTAGTAGTGCAACCATGCAAGGCAATTTCTAAATTTGATATTTTTGACCATTTATAAATTCTTTACATTTTGAAACAATAGATTGAAAAAAAAAAGTGTTTAATTTTTTTGGGGTATTAATAATTTTATGATAATGCCATTTATAAGTGAAAAATTTAGACATAATCATCATAGTTGTTAAAACACATGTCGCAACCCTAGCTTTGGGCTCACGACCAAAGCAAAGGGGTTACAAGGTTGCGAGCCAAAAGGAAACTCGAGAATCAAAGCAAGAAGAAGCCCAGGAATCACATCACATACTCCCAGGAGTGCAAGAAATGCGAGGGAGTATGAGGGAATGAATCCTCACACTCCCAAGGCAACTCCCACTTTGGGAAATGGAGTCCCGATGGATTTTTGAAATTTCAGAGAGCGATTTTAGGGGTCAAAACTTAATGGATTATGGCATTTTTTATATCATTGGAAAGTTCTTGGAATGTAGATGTCTAAAATGGGCTCACATTGCTCATTTGAACATCTGAAACATAAATTATGACCAAAAAAAGGGCTGAGAGTCAAATTGTTAATTTAACTCCCGACCAGGAAAAGTCGGGAATCAACCCAATTTACTTCGCTGCAGAGGGCGTGTGACATACCATTGAAAAGCTCTCAACGAGAGCTATAACTTTGCTTTAGACCGCATCTCAATCCGAGGTCTGCTCGCAAAGTTATGGGGTTCCAAAGTTGTTGGAGTCCCAACTGGCGCAATTTTGGGATTCCCATTCGAGATCCCCGGAGAGAAAAGCCATTTGGATGTAGGCTCCATGGCCAGCCACATAGTATATTATAAGGGGGAAGGTGGTGACTTCCCCCAAGTTCGGGCCATGGTGAATCTAGTGTGTCCGTGTTGCTCGTGGTTCGTCTTAGCACCAAAGGTGCTCTAATTATGCACTAATCACTTTGTGTGGGTTGTGTGCAGGCTCGTGTGAGTGAGTGAAGCTTGTCAACTCTTCCTAGTCCCATCCCGGAACTCTAACACGCCCCTCTACCCCTCAAAGTGTTGTGAGCTAAGGAGCATGCCCCGATTCCTCCCTCTTTCGTTATCTTCTATTAGGACTCACATTTGAGTCCTTCAAAGGAGTTGGGAATGCATCAACACATTAATTGTATGCCTAATAAAATCATGAAAAACTATTTGAAGTTAAAGGGTCATTAGTTAATGGCAACTATGATTTGAATGAAAAAGTAGAACATTTTGAAAATTTGCATGTAGATGGTGATTAACATTACACATGTAGTCAACTTTCCCATTTTCCCTTTTTTTTTAAAAAATTCAGTAATAAATCAATTTTTTGTTGTTCCTATCTTTTGTTGTCATTAACATTTCCAAGTTTTTGCAATATGTTCTTTCATTTGAAGGCTTGGAAAAAGTTGATTTACAAATGTTAGATACGAAATGGCAAGCTATTGGGTTTTTGTATGGGATAATTGGGGTGAGGTTTGAGGTGTTGGTGAAGCAAATAACTTACATTGTAATGGGTAGAGTTGTTTTGAGAACTAAGGTTCAATTCCCCCCTAAATTATAACTATAATTTTAGGAATGTGTCTTTATGGAAAAAAAATGTGATCATATGAATTTTGAATTTACATAACTTTTATATGTATGTGTGGTTAATTTGAATTTTAAAACCAAAAAATTCATATCCACTAAAGGATCAAAATTAAACTTGAATCCATATTCACCTTTACAAATAAACTGTTGAATTTTTTTAATGCATATTTGTTTGTTATATAATTTTACATAATACACCTTATTGGTATCATGGAGTTAATTTTAAACTGTGGTATCTGCCCACTATTGGTACCAACTAGTGTTGGGTTGTTTTCATCAATGAGGTTGGTTACCAAGTTGAATTTTTCAATGGAAATTGATAATTTATTTTATTTGATGACTTGCTCCTTAAAAATCATCTTGGTTATTACATGGTCCCACCTTTAATACCCACGTTAATTATGGGATGAACACCAAGTCTAGTTTTTGGGGAGTCAATTCCCGCCCTATTGGGTTATAAAAATCCTTAGAAGTCGAGATGATAGGTGTAGGCCTTGTAAAGTGAAAATTCAAACCCAAAACATCTTCAAGATCAAAGGGTTGATTTACCACTAATTAAACCATTTGTTATGCAAAGTACTAAATATCACAATTTTATTTAAAATTTGAATGTGCCAATGCCCTTGGCTTTAAAGACATTGGCACATATATCCTTTTTAAATAGAAGTGATCGAGTAACTTTCCTTCAACACATTAAAGTGTATGCTAATGGTACAAATCATGATCCCCTTTAGAAGGTCATGGGATCAACCCTCTTGAAATGAAAACTAGTTGAATATTAATTTTGATTAAAATCCAATTATTAAAATTTATTAATTTTTTTGAAAACCAATCAATTCTTTACAATTGAGAATAAAAGGTTTTAAAAAATTAAGGAAATTATTAAAATTCATTATAAAAACTAAAATTGACAATTAAAAAATAATAAAAATAAAAACCACCTAACACAATTACTAATTACCAAACTTGAACGGTACTTAAATAGTTACATTTTTTACCATATCTGTATATAGACAAGGTAATGTTAATTTACCTAAAGTGTTTAATAGGCTTATGTGTAAGTGTGAAGAAAAATTGTTCTACCCAATGGAATTATTATATTTTGTGGTTTAAATTTGTTTTTTAGTTATTTTGAATGAATTAATGGTTAAAATTATAATAAAATTTGTAAGGTTGAAGAGAATTTTAAAAGATCAAATGGGATTTTTGTTAAACTATGGAATTTGGCAACTTAGTTACCAACAAGGAAAAATGTTGCTAAATAAATAAATGAATAAGGAAAAAAATGAAAAAAACATGAAAGTAAGACTTGTTTATTGTTTGCCTACCATCCTGTAGTAGCTATTATCCTGTAATAGTTATTGTCTTATAACAATTACTATCATGGACATATTGTCACTTGTAGACTTGAAAAAAGACCCACAACCACTTGTAGAGTTTTGATAGTTATTACTTACCATTTACAACACCTATAAACCTTTTGTGACCACTAATTAAAAGTTTGTAGCAATGTTACTTTCCTTGCAAACCTCAAATATCATGTCTACCTCATTGTTGCTACTTTTTAATGGTAACTACCATCTTGTGGCAAAATGCACTTTCTATTCCAAAACAAAAACAAAAAGTAGATAATATTCTAACTTTATAAAAAAATAAATTAATACATAAAAGTAACAAAGCTCTAAATAAATTTGATATGTGCTATTCTCCTTTCTTTTATCACATTCTAAGTAGAACACACACCAAGAAGAATGTTAAAATCCATACAACTTCAACCATTTTCCATTACATAATGACAAATGCAATTTTCTCCCATGTTCTTCTATTTTTCTTTCATACAAAAATGTCACACACAAGCATCTTCTTAACGTTAATGATTCATGAAAACTAATGAATCTAATCATTTAATCTTCTAATGCAATCCTTCACTCCTTCCAAAGAATAAATAAAGAACGTAAAAAGAATGTTCATCACAAAAAGGTTGAATCCTTCTCCTCCTAGATTTCATTGTATTTCTAAATCTCCTTATCCTAATCTCTTTCACACATCCTAATTAAAGGAAATCCATCCATCCCTTACCCACTTGAACTAATTAACCTAGGTGGTTTCACCCTTAGTAAATAAAAGAGAATAAACAATATATTTATCACTAATAACTAAATAATTATTAAGATGCTCTTCTAATTGAATTAGAGTAGGATATTATTTTTATTAATTAATGTTGCTTTTATTAAAATTTCTTTTAGGATTAACTTTTGATTATTTTGTGCCCTAAAAATAGTTCATTGCATTGATGGTACTATCATTAGAAAACACTTTCATTTCTAGAATTATTTTGGTAAGGTTAGTTGGTTTTGAAAGATCAAACTACAAGATCAACCATTGTAGAAATGCATTTTTTGTTGATTGAAAAAATATTAGAAGGAGATGAACTGAATCATATAGTTAGGTTATAAATAAAGACATTGGATTTGTAGATCCCATCATCTTTGTGAACCTAATGTTGGCATTATTGAAAATTGCCTGTGGACTTTGATGAAATTTGCAGGAAATAAAACAAGATAGTTCATATGGAAGTGAGATGAATACTCATTCCACATCACTAGAACTTTTCAACCATGTATCTTTTTGCAGTGGTGGGTGGAAAGCAAGGAAGACACCCATGATGGAATTCTTGATAGGACAAAATAAATCGGTGGTCACATAAAGGGTTATTATATATGCATATAAATTCAGGATAAACTGTCAATTAACCCCTGGTTAGAGTATCTCCACCAAGGCTCAGTATGTGACCCTGCAAAAATATTTCTCACATCCAAGTTTTAGTTCCTAACTTTTTTCCAACCCCACCGAAAAAACTGAAACACTGGGACTGTAAGTAAACAGTGGGAGACTACTAATAGCAAACCACTTGGACCAATCAAATTATCTAGCCAATCAAAGGGAGCAGTCAATAATTACTGTTTGATCTGTAATTATTAGACTCTTCCAGGGCTTCTCAGGGGCTCTGAACGAGGTGATTTTTTTCAGGGTCCCAGCAGTGGATTAGACTGACGAAGAACCTCGTCTAAGATTTCCAGTGCAGGGTCACATACTGAGCATTGGTGGAGATGCTCTAAGAACGTCGCCACAACTTTAACACTAATACCATAACCCTTGTCCCTATACAGACAGGATTAAAAGTCGTAGTTTTATACAAAATATTGTAAACTCTTGTACTTGTCTCTCTCTACACTCTTCGTCTTCCCCGTAGAAATGCCGCGCGCGCGCTCGAGTATGCACTCTCCTGTGATCTTGCAATTGAAGCATCAGAATTGCGTTGCGAGCTTCAAACGGAATTCTTCGTTTGTTGTTGGCGTTGAATGCGATTGCATTCTAAATCCGCAAAATTTGAGGGAATGCACTGTGATCTGCTTTTGCGTTTGCAGGTGATGAGGAGGAAATGGCGCTTGCTTTGGTTTTGCGTTCTTTAGGGTTTCTGTTGCATTAGGGTTTGCGGGGGTTTGTGCGTCGTGTTTGCGTTTGTCACTTTTGGGTGGGATTTTGGAGATGGCGAGAGAGAGGAGCTCGGATGTATCTGCGGCGTACAGGAAGCTGACGAAGGAAGAAACGGCGGGCGAGAGGTTAGTAAAGATTTGGATCTGGGAGTATGTGTTGAAGTTTTCGTCTGATGAGGGTTTGATTAGCGAGCTTCTGGATTCGCTTGCTTTTCCCGACGATGTGCCTCGCTTGAAGCAGATGGTTCGGCTCAAGGAGCTTTCTGGGCAGATTATCAGGGGCTTGGTATTGCAGAAAGCGCTAGATACTCTGGAAGGTTTGCTTGAGGTTGTGAGTAATGTGGCGACAAAAGAGGCTCCGGAGCCACCTGGACCTCTGCTTGAAGAGAAAGGGCGGCGGGGGAGAAAACGGCTGAGAGCTCCCGGTGGTGGCACCCGCATTCTGAGAACGGGGTCGGATAGTTGTGGCACTACTGTAGGTGGAGGACATGGTGGGGATGGTCAGCAAGAGAGGGATTGGAGTGATCTTGTGGAGTTGATAAAAGAGGTGCGAAAGGAGCTCCAGGATGAGACAGACGTTGAGAGTTCAGTTTCCAGGAAGCGCAAGTACAAGGAAGTGGAGAACAAGCTCAAGACATTTATAGAGACAGCTTGGACAGAGCTTGGACCCATGTTTTTAGAGAAAGTTGAGGTGGCTGTGATGAATGGTTTGTACAAAGGAGCTACAGGAGTCCAAACAGAAGAGGTAGTTTTGCGTCAACCTACTGGTGCAGGCAAGCCTGTTGAGGAATTGGCAGATAAAGAGGCTAAGAAGAAGGTTGTGGACAAAGAAGTTATCCAGCAGAAAACTCGAGATTTGGAAAGAGCAAGGCAAGGATTACTAGCTAGTGTTGCCCAGCTTGAAAAGCTTGTGAAAGACCCACTGCCTGCAGCTTTGGAAAGGGTGAATGGAAATGGAGTTGATGATGATTCTGTTCAAGTTCCAGCAAGCACATCGGGCAGAGGGTTACAATCTGCTCCAGCACCAAGCACAAGGCGCAAATTCCTTGATCCACATCCATCTGCACACTCACAGAGGTGGAATGATGATGAAATTGATGATAACCCACCGACTAATTCTCCATCTGTGACAAGACAGGTACAGTTGCCTCCCTTAAGCAGCCCTCAGCAGATGTCACCCTTGGTGCCAATGAATCGACCAAAACCTGCACCATCAAGAGGTGGTGTGGCATACCGTCGGAAAAACAAGTGGTCAGAAGAGGAAGTGGAAACTCTGAAGAGAGAGGTTTGGAAATATGGGAAGGGTCGTTGGAAACTCATACTTCAGAACAACTATAACATCTTCCAGGACCGAACAGAGGTAAATCTAAAGGACAAATGGCGCAATCTTGAGAGATATGAAGGAATCCATGGAGATAGGGCAGTGGAGTAAGGTTGACACTTTGTTCAAATTGTGCACGCAATTGTGTTGACAAAAGTCATCACTTCATAGTTCTTGCATCAATTTTGGAAGAACCTGTAAATGTGTAAGCATCAGTCACAGATCAGAAGAATACCAGTAATTGCAAATCTCTGTATATAGTCTTGTCTTTCTATTATTCATACATTTTTTGTCAGAAGTTTTCCACAGTGTCAGAAAGTATCTCCACAGTGAGGGATCACTAATGGATATTTTGGGTACTGTTGCAACTATAGCAGAGAGAATGGATCAATTGTGTATAGGTGTCCTATTTTTCTTTTGTTGCTGCACTTAAGACCCTTTCATACATTCAAGAATCAACAAGATTCTGTGCTCATTGAATGTATGTAATTTGAGATTGTTTTCATCATACTGTACATCCCTGTATGTAATTTTAGGGTATTTTCATCATTTTGCCAAAGCAATCAGCTGAGGTCTGCTAAACAATTGGAGATCAACTTCTGGTACTCGTGCTTCTAGTGAATACCTGCAGGATTTGGGTATTGTGGCACCACCACTTGTCTTGTCCATGGTTGGAGGGGTGGAATGTTGTCATATCAGTGTACATGTCTTAGAAAACCAGGGTGAGTGGAAAGAAAGAAGCTCCTTGTCTTCCAGTCTGTGAAAATGAACAGGGTTTAGGGTTTAACTTTCCAGTAGGAAATTTTTTGGGGTTTGGAAGCAATTAAACAAATTGCCAATCTTATACAAGGTCAAAGATATGGGGTATGGAAATGCGTGATCTGGATGGAGATGCAGAAGCTAATTGGAAGGGAAGAGAACAGCAGGGTAGAATTGTCTCTTATCCATCGGTTGAGTCTCTGTAGCAACACACTAATGACTAAGATCTTTGACAAAAAAGGTCTCACCATTCTGAGAGAGACTCTTTGAGGAACGTAATATGTCTTTGAGTGCAGCCTTTGCTCTTTGAGGAAGATCCAGAGATACTTGAAGACTTGGTCCTGGTGTTACTGAAGGCAAGACTGCTGGAGGATGCATCATGTGACTGGCATGACAGAGGGATCTGGGTTTCAAGCCGACTGGCAGCTTTCTGGAACCAGGTTTGCCTCTATCTCTGTGAGCCTATTGATCGGTTGTTCCTTTACCCATTGGGTGGATCTTCAAGATTCCAACTGTCAGTTTTGTCTGTCCTATTGACTTCTTTACTTTGCTTGAAGTGAAACAGTTTTGTCAACCACCCTGGTTAGCTCCACGCTGTGCCTGTCGTCAGATGCTACTAAGTGTAGGCAGTGAGATGTTACTCCATCAAATGCAGAAACAGAAAATGTGGTAGTTTGTTTCAACAGGTTTGAATGTGGTCTTCCCAAATGGTACCTGGTCATGCAACTTTGTTAAAGAAGAGTGAGGTTTGTCAAGATGGTATGAGACCTTGAGCTGCAGCCAGAGTTCTTATTGGAACTCATTGTTGATGAACTTCTTTGTTGCTGTCCTGCAGTCCTGTTCACCCAGTCACAAACAATGGTGCATAGGTGGTGATGCTGCTGAGACTCATTCACTTACCCAAGGAAGGTTTTGAGGATCAGATGGGTTACAGATGTAACATATCATCTATATCCCGGTACAATTGTTCTGGATGTTGATAGAACAAGGACCACACAATGTGAATTTTTCTATATGCAACCATCAGGTCTTGTGAAGAGAACCATTTTGCATGTCACCTGTTTTGAAGGATGTGGTTGAAGTAACACTACACCAGCATGGCTTGAAGAACCTGTTCTGATTGGATCTTGCTGATGGATGGTTTTGGGTTCAAAGATGGATGGATAGGTACTCTTGCAGTTTCCTCTGGATAGGCTCCTGGTTCTTGTCTATTTTTTTCAAAAATTCCAGTTCAGATTCTGCACGGAAAAAGATCTGGGAATCTGGTTCCATGTCCTATTATTCCTAATAGTTTCCAGTTTTGGAACTGGTTCCAAAAATCAGAGACCCAATTTCAGTTTGGCTTTTACTGACTGGAACTGCTGGTTCTAACCCACCACACCGAGTAACCACTCAACACTGGTGCATGCGTGATATTGAGACTGACATAAAAGACGTACAAGGCTGATATAGTCAGGCGATTAGGGGGCGCGAACGGCCAGTTTCGGCATAATAGGGCATCAAACGCAGAACTGGGAATGAAAATTTTACAAAAGGAAATAACTGGGACACAAACTAGTTTTTCCACCAATCTTGGTGGTAAAATGAGTTTCATCTGTCTTTCCTTTTTCATGAGCTCCTCCATTGGTGCTACATATATTTTCATTGCTCCTACTTGTAAAACTACTGTAATTACTCTCGACCCTTGTGCATTAAATGCTGAGTTTCAGCATTTCATACCTAGATTTAATAAAATTTCCTTACTTTGCGGATACCACTGAAAGAGGGAATAGGGGGCGAAACCATAGGAGATACAGGGTGAAACAGAGGGTCACTTTATGGATAACTCTAGTATAACTAATAAGGCTCCAACCAGGCTGGTACTGGACCAAGGCTGGTATTGCCTTAGGCCATATCAGCCTGGTGGTTGATACTAGGTGCACGCCAATTAGACCACACTATGTGATGGTGGGCGTAATAGGTATGTGGATTTCTGGGGGTACATAACAACCTGGGGGCCAGGTCCTCCCACCGCCAGAATTTCTGAAAGGGTTCTACTCTGGAATGCTATGCAAAAGGTTCTATGGTTGCATACTATACCAGAGTAGAATAGGGCTGCATTCTGCAATAGAATAGAATATGGCTGTGCCCTAAAGAAATCACAGCCCTGCAAAACTCTACCAGCTCTTTATGGTGGGTAACAACCTTGAAAGGGGCGGTTCTAGGAATTCAGGGGGCCGTGTTCCACTCCCGCCTGAGTCATGCACAGGCCCTCATTGCCATTGTTGCCAAAACAAGCCTGTTATTGGGTCCTTAGCCTACACATATGCTACTAGCATTATCCAAATCATTGTATATCCCAATTTAGTGGTTGAAGTCCATGTGTTATAAAAGAAGCCTTTTAGAACATATCTCAAGCCCAATTTGTTTTCTCATTTTCCACCTTCTAAGTTGCATCATCCTATAACGCTTATGTTGATGGTCTTGGAACCTCCAAAAACAAGTGGAAGAACCCATATATATATATATGTTGTAGTCCTATCACACACCATTTGCCAAACATGCCCAAATGTTATTATTATTGCTTCCTAGTTTGTAGGTGATGGCAAAACTTTGCCAAGATTTATGGCAATCCCATCTTTGAGCATGGTGTGCAGCCCCCCACCCACCCCTGAAGTGAATGAACCCAGTAATGAAAATAATTTTCCAAAGTTTGTATGTGAAATGGGTGCAAAACTTGTTGCCTAACAATTACCAACTTAATAGGTAATCCCACTTTGGTAAGAAACAAAGGTAAAGACAACATCTAGTGCATCATTTGCAATTCAAATCATCATGCATAGAATATATTTTTATTGAATTATTTATGTACCATATCCATTTGTTCTTCTTTAAAAAAATTATTTCTTGCACACTTAAACAACTTACAAATGCACTTCGAAGTTGTATTATCGATTTTCAAATTGATAAGACAAGCATGAGCATATAATTCAAACAAAATCAGCTTTGAAGTTGGGATTCCTTTCTACAAAATGTTTGTAATCATATTCCCAAGTTGTGTGAAATTTTACAAACTCGAGATTTGGGTCCAAGTTACTTAACCAAAAATGTATACACAAATATCATAGTACCTTGGAAGCTTTGACAAAAATTATATTATTTTCAGAAATGTTGAAATTTTTTTTTTTTTCAAATATGATAATTTTGTGAAGGAAACTATGGAATCTTCAGGAACATTCCATTTGTCAATTTGAAAAGTTGAAAATTAATCAATTATTCAACAAACATGTGTTGAAGTTGCCAAGGTACACAGGGTCTGTGGAATAATAGGCGGCAGCATGCCTATGGGTGGGAAAAAAAAAACCCTAAATGGCCAATCAGATTGTTAGAGTGGGCGCCTTGAATTGATTTGTTGATTCTCAAGGCCATATTCTCTTGTTAAAATCTTTTCTTTGTCTTTTGAAGATTTTTGTGAAGATCCCTTGTATTGCTTGGCAAGTGGAACTGGTTTGTCTTGACACCTACCTCCAAAAGCACAAGATCCTTGTTACCAAAGAGGTGCAAATGTGAAGAAAGAGTGGGGAATGATCAATTAAAACCCAATTTAGTGCAAGAAACACATAAATAATGGGTGCGGGTTTAGGGTTTATAAGTTGACTTCCATCTCTAGTGCTCGTCCTTTCTAACAAAAGAAACTCCAATTTTTTCATTATAAGGAAGGTGATTATCAGGGTAGACCCAAGCCCAATATGCCGGAGCACAATATGTTGTTGTTCATGTTTCTAGCAAAAAAAAATTTTGGGTATAACTTTTTTCCAACCAAAAAATTGAGAATTTTTAAAAAGTGTAAATTGAAATAATTTTTCTAATTTCTTGGGAAAATTAGCCCAAATTTTCAATACCACCAAATTAACAAAAATAAATACCCTAAGATGGGGGTGTGACTCAACATCTACACAAGCTTAGCCTCTAAAATAATAATAAAACTTCCAGTTTCCCATTGGGAGAGAACTGGCCACTTTGGTTTTTTTTAGTCTAGTATGGAAATGGGCCCATGCCGTGTTGGAACATGGTGAGCCCAATAAGGTACCCACACTTTTAGGAAGGGGTAATAGCAAAAGCCAAAAATGGTGAGGAACAATTTTAGGAATACCTAGAAGATTTAGGCAGCCAATGAAATGCAATAATTCTATGAATAGAAGATTTCACACAGCCAATGAGACCCAACAGTTTGAGCATTAGAAATTTCATGCGCCCAATGAGAGGGTTCAGCAAGCACCCAGTAGGGCCCAGTTTTTTTCCTTTTGGGGGAGAGGGGCGGTTCGAAGATATTTTTTGGATTGGGGTGTTCCCACCATCTTGTTCCCATTAGGTTCTCAATGGTTTTCACTTAACACTCTGATTGTGTTCCTCAAGTTCTCATGTAATCATCAAGCTGTTCCCAATAGCACCACACTTTATCCCAAAATTTTATCTTTTAAGCTACCATAGTAGAATGTAAGGCCCGCTTTACACTAGGAGTCAGGGCCGATGTTCCAACCCACATGCAGCATTCCTATTGGTGCAAAAGTTGAAATCAGCCCCCACGGGCTTTACACTAGGAGTCAAGGCTGAACTAAAAAAAAATCTTTTCAATTGGCCCAAAGTTACTAATAAATGCTGAACTCTATGGCCTTGTATTGGTCCCGAGGCTGGAAAAAGGGTGCCATCCAATTTGGGAGCCCATGGGGGCCAATGTTTCACCATTTATTAGTAACTTGGGGCCAAACAACAAGCCACTTGGGGCCAATGTGCAACTCAAAAATGCTCAAAGTTGGCCCCAAGATTTTTTGGCCCTAAGATTTTTTGGCCCTGACTCCTCGTGTAAAGCGGGCCTAACTTTAACACATGTCTGTCAAATAACTAAATTCATTTTGAAGATTCCATGTGGAAAAATAGATATTTTTAATGTTCCCAACAATATTATTTTTAATGTTCCGGAGATACTCTTACAAAGAGTATTATGGCCCACCGGGGCTTTACAAAAACGCAGGCAGGCTTTTCTGTTTTCATAAAGCTTGTTGGCCATTTTTTTCCTCCCCCTTTGATACCCGACAGGCATCTGATGGGTACCCTCCGGTTATCACAGGATAAAAGGGGTGCCCAATTTTTCTGCCATGGTAAAAAGCCCAGAAATGAGAGCTTTACGAGAAATTTGGGACTTCCTCGGCTCCCGTCTCGTAGTCCCTTATTTCTGTAACCTCGCTGCTGGGGCTTTACCATACACCAAAAGGATATCTCAATACCCACACTCTTAGAGCAAGTGCTGCTCGTGACAACTCTACCAGGCCCTTTTCCGGAGCGTAAAGTGTGAACTAGTAGTGTTTGGACTCTGCACTATTGATTCACACCACGGAATACTAGATACCATTTTAGTACAAAGGAGATGACAGCTTTAAACGGGTCTGTGGGATAATTAATTAATTTTTGAAGATTCCGTCCATGCCGGAAATAGAACATTCCAGAATATTCTAAAACGGTTTTCATTTTTCTCTACAAAATTTTGTTCTTTTGAAAAAAAAGTTTGTGGGGGGGGGGGGGGCGGGGGGTGGGAAAATGTCAACATTTTTTCAAATAAGATAATTAGTGTCGAAGCTGCCACCGTACTACTACAAGAGAGTGCGGATAAATACAACATTATCATCATGTGTGTGCTCTATTTTATTTTTCACAATGAATGACATTCATGAAAATAACTAGCGCACCGGTCAAACCAACAGACCACCACCATTTGTAACAAGCCTTTTTTTTTAAAAGGGGGGGGGGGGGGTGTGGGGGGGGGGATTTTTTTTTTTTTTGGGAAAATTTTTTTTTGAAAATTTTGTAAATTCTTTCAACTTTAAACTTGAAAAAAATTTTTTAATTTTTTAAAAAAAAA
>Ga0116227_10000408_pt1 | contig 82317 bp, 46 predicted proteins | sample S1TSphgellanicum_FD_89693 | JGI IMG/M metagenome (GOLD analysis project Ga0116227, IMG submission 89693) | Host-associated microbial communities from peat moss isolated from Minnesota, USA - S1T2_Fb - Sphagnum magellanicum MG | ecosystem: Host-associated > Plants > Peat moss > Unclassified...
ACAATCACAAGAGTGGAAATGGTTGTTGAGCCCAACATAGATGTTGTTAGAAGGGGAGTATTAATTGGTTTGTAACAAAATTGGGTAGCAGATTATGTGGAGTTTCGGCAAGAAGGAATCTGAATCAAAGTTCGCACTACCAACAGCTATTACTAGAGTTGTTGGCATACCTCAAATGGTGTTTACTAATTTGATAACAACTATTCATGGGAATAGGACTGTAGATCACCACTAATGAATTCAATGGTTGTTAGAAGGTGTAGAAGTGCAGATGCCATACATTTAAAAGGTGGATACTGAGAACCAATTGCTATAACAACACCAATTCTTGATCACAAAAATGGCCATGATGTTAAGCCAAATAGAATAGCTCTTAAGTATCCTGATTTCAAAGAAGATGTTGATCTGGATGTTCATGTTAGAGTGTTCAATTCTGTAATAAACATAAATACATAGATTTTTTGAAGAGTATAACATCAATGCGTTTAGCTATATGCTAAGAAATATTGATCTGGTGCCATAATTACATGTCAAAAAAATTTGATTGTATTTTTTTGGAGCTTACTCAGGCATTTTGCAAATGTCATCGAAAGATTCAGAATGATGAGCAAATATACATGGAGTTGAAGAACATGAAGCAGGAGGAGATTAAGAGGGTGGAGATTTATTATGAGCAAATTCAAAAGTTGGCTCATGGTTTACAAGTACCAACCATAAACAATTTTCTAACTATTGTGTTTAAAGCGGGTTTGTAATCATACCTCATAATTGCGATTACAAGAATGAAGCGGTTAACATTATAACAACATAAGGAGGTGGCAATATTATGTGAAGAAGGTATGATTATTATAGAAGCAATGAATGCACTGTTAGTACCATAGAGTATTAAATAAATAGTGCTAGCAAAAACACAAAGTAATATAGGGAAGATTGACAAACATTGCACAAATTGTTCTTGAGCTAAAGAAATATCTTTGGCAAAAGCTAAAACTAGAAAAAACTCAAAATGTAAGTAAAACAACCATAGAGAAACAAGTTGGTTGTTTAGTACCAAAAGTAGGGACAACTATTGTAGCAATAGATAATCATATGGCAATTATCCAAATATAGATTGGAAGGAATACAATAGAGGATGTGTTGCTGGATGGAGGTTTTGGAGTTAATATTATCACAGAACAATTAAAATTGAGGTTGGGGCTTCCAAAGCCTAAACCTGCACCATATAATCTGAGTATGGTAGATCAAACAACCACAAAACTAGTGGGGTTGATCAGAGATCTGAAGATATATGTTCATGGCATTCCTTACATAACTACGTTTATTGTACTTCAAAATAATGAAGTAAATTCTAGTTATGCCATGTTGTTGGGGAGACCATGGTTGAAGGATGTTAAAGTGGCACATGATTGGGGAAGTAACGTTGTTACCATATAAGGGAATGGGACAGTCCGAACAATTATAGTTACCAAACATTTGGGAAGTGAAGTAAGAAGACCAGAGGTGTTATTGTGTTACAATTATCAAAATGGCATCACAAATGAAGAAGAAGATATCATCTTTATTATAAAACCAAAATTGTTTTCCATAGGAACAATTAGTTTACCTAAGACAATTTAATCTATGAAAACCACATATGTGGGGATCATGGATACAGATGTGAAGATGAGTATTTCATAATAAGGATATGAAGTAAAGAACACAGAGAAGAAGATACTTGGCAACAAATATGAGCCAAAATTAGTTATGGAAATAAGGTGTATCTAGAGACGTACCACAAACATCAACCAAGGAATGTTGTAGTGGACAAAATTCTATCAAACATCAAAGCACATGGATTGTAGATAACTAGATGGATATTAACTAAAGATCAACAATTGATGAAGCTCAATTGGGGAACTGATGCAAAACCACATATGGTCAAGATTAATGCACAATTGGAAACAGGTAAGGTGTTGGAAGTGAAATAATTGTTGTAGGAATTCAAAGATGTTTTTGCATGGACATATAAAGATATGAAAGGGATTCCATTAGAGTTAGCACAACACAAAATTGAGTTGGACATTACTAAATCGTCGGCACATCATGCCAAGTACAAATTAAATCCAAACTATGTTATAGTGGTCAAATAAGATATAGATAAATTGTTAGCAGCTGGATTCATTGAATATGTACAAGAAGCTACATGGTTGTCACCCATAGTAGTGATACCCAATAAAAATGGCAAGTTAAGAATTTGTATAGATTTCATAAAACTAAATGTAGCCACAAAGAAGGATCCATACCCATTACCTTTTACAGATGGAATGTTGAAAACAATAGTAAGGTATGAGGCATATTCCTTCTTAGATGGATATTCAAGATATCATCAAATATATATAACTCTAAAAGATAGATACAAGACTGTATTTGTTACGGACTAGGGGGCTTTTATATGGAAGGTGATGTTGTTTAAAGTTTTAAATGGACCTCCAACATATTAGAAAATCATGACCAAAACATTTAGAAAGTGTTTGGACAATTTTATGAAGATATTTCTAGATGACTTTACGGTGTATAGTGACATGGAGAGTCATTTGCAGAAACTTAATCTATGTTTTCAAAAGTGCAGAGAATATGACATTAGTATGAATCTAGACAAATGTGCATTTATGGTATTTTGAAGGACGATCTCGAGTTTTATTGTTTCCAAGGAAAAGAAACTACTAAATCCAAAAAAAATACAAGCAATCGTAAGCATGCCACCACCTGAAAATCCCCAACAGATTCAAATATTCAATGAGATGGCATAGTTTTATAAATGTTTTATAAAAAAAATTGTTGTGATTATGGCACCTATCACTAAATTGACAAAAAAGATAGAGACTTTTCTTTGGATAGTGGAATTTTAGAAGGCTTAGGAATTGATTAAATATAATTATATTGAAGCATTAATATTGATATCACCAAACTAACAGGTGGAATTTCATGTTCATACATATGCGTCCTTATTAGTTGTGTGGGTTATGTTGTCTTAGAATGTAATAAGGAAGAGTGATCAACCAATAGTGTATGCTTATAAGCTTTTTGACAAAGTAGAATAGAATTATAGCACAACACAGAGAAAGGCTTTAGCAATGGTTTTTTCTTTGCACAAGTTTAAACATTATTTGTTGGGCAATAAGTTTGTCTTTTATGTAGATCATATAACATTGGTCTATTTGGTCAACAAACCATAGGTTTCAAGGAAAATACTTAGATGGTTATTATTGTTCCTTGAATATGTTTTCATAGTAGTGTATAAGCGAGGCAGAACTCATGTAATTGCATATGCATTGTCAAGATTACCGGATAGTATAGAACCCACAAGTTTGTTTGATCAAACCACAAATGTAAGTTTGTTTTATACAGGGCTTGAGTGGTTAAATGATGTAAAATATTTTTAAAAATAGGACATATTGAGGGTATGTTATCGGTGTAACAAAAGCAAAGATTGGTCAGGACAACATATCTTTTTATATTGAAAAATGGTGAATTATATAGAATGGCCAAGACAACAAATTGTGACAATGTTTGACAATAACATAAGCACAAATGGTGATGAAAAAACTTCATGAAGGGCCTTTAGAAAGGCATTTTGCAATAGAAATAACGCAGAGGAAGATATTGATGTTGGATATTGGTGGCTAACTATGTATAGGGACATGCATGATTATTACAAATCTTGTGATGCATGTCAAAGAACAAGAGGATTAGTAACTCAAAGTCTTGCAAAGTTGGTCACAAGTCTTCCAGAGGAACCATTTATGAAATGGGGACTTGATTTTGTGGGGCCAATTAAGCCAACAGGGAGATATACAAGGAACAAATATATTCTTATTGCCATTGACTATGCTACTAAGTGGGTGGAAGCAAGAACATTGATAACTAATACAACAATAGTCACAACAAAAATTTTGTATGAGTGCACATTAACCAAGTTTGGATGTCCTTTGACTATAATCATAGATCAAGGAGTTCATTTTATTAATGATGCCATCAAGTATTTGATAGATCATTTTTTGATGAAACATGTGAGTTCTACAACTTATTATCCTTAGGGGAATGGGCAGGTTGAGTATACTAACAAGGTACTTGGGACACTATTGACCAAGTTAATTAGTGAAAACATAATAGATTGGGATGAACATTTGTCTACAGTGTTATTTTCATACAGAAATGCATACATAGTAGTAACATGGTATATAACATATCAATTAGTGTATGGATTATATCCATTAATGCCCATAGAATACGTCATTCCAATTCCTAGTGGAGATTAGAGAGACAATATTCCAGTGAGACTTTAACTAGTAGAATTACAAAGCTTGAGAAGTTGTAGGAAGCTAGAATGCAATCTATAGAAATTGCAAGAATTCAGTATTGGAATAGAGCATTATGGAGTCAACAAAAAAAATCTGAAAAAACAATTTAGTTTTAGTGATTATGTTTTGTGGTTTCCAAAGGGCAATAAGTCACCTAGGGAAGTTTACTAGGAAATGGTTTGGACCGTACATAGTACAATATGTGTTACTAAATAACATTATGTTATTGGTGACCATTGAGAAGTTTGAAACTAACTTTATGTTGGTCAATGTGAATAAGTTCAAACCTTATAAATACATGGAATCTGAAGTTTAAAAAAAGGAACAACATATGCTAGTATATTGGGAAAATAGTGTGGGTGGAGTTTAGGAGGCAAATTTTGACATAGAGGAAGATGATGAAGGATGTCAACTACAAAAACCACGAATGAAGAATGATGAAGATAAAAAATAGATCACAAATCTAATAGTGAACACAATTTTTATTTTCAATCTTTAGAAGAGTAATAATTATAGTAGTGCGATATTTGGGATGTAAAAATCTTTAGATGATATGTCAACGTATCGGTTGAATCAATAGCAATATTCATTTGATCATTAAGAGTATTTGCATAATCATCAAAATTGTGGGCATAATCAACAAAGAAATTGGTACAATCACTAGATGTGTCCTCATAGTCAACAAATAAATGGGCAAGTCAGCAAAAGGTGTGCAGGGCGAATGAAGTTGAATCAATATAGAGAATGTAGGGCAATTATGGATTTGGAGTAATCAGAAGTTGAAATCTACGACGTTCATTCATAATGATGATGCTAAGTGTTTCCACATGGTGGTACAAGGGACACATAAATTTGTAATGATGGGTTGTATTAATTTTGAGGATCATGCGTTAATTAAAAGACGACAGGTAGAAGAAAAAATGAATGTGATGGGTGGGATGTTCAAGGACGAGAAAAAACAAGGTAACCATTGAAAGTAGTTTGCGTTTGTTACTAGAAATTATGCATGTTTTCAAAGTTTTGGAGTTCATAAGAATATGAGTGAAGAGAGTGCAATTGAAAAACTATAACAAATAATAAAGGAAAAGGAAGCACAAAGGAGTGAACATAGATGAAAGCAGGAGGAGGAAGTGGAATTGTTGAGAAGAACAAAAGTAGAAGAGGAGTTGAGAAGAGTAAAAAGAAGAATGTTGAATATTCAGTTATTGGCTATAAGGTCATTGTCACATTCATCATCATCTTCGGAATGTGTAGAAGGGAAGGTGTATAATGTGAAAATACAATTTACGTAGACAATAGTTCAAGACATAGATACAATTAGAACATATGTAGTTGAGTTTTTGCACAAAAGCAGACAACATTAGCATGCAAGAGAGTAGATAAGACTAGGAGTTACATCAATAGATCTGGTGTGCATTGAAGAATTGGAGGAAGATGAAGCTGAGGAACATCATTTTGTGGAGGCACATATAGTATAGAAGGATGCAAGGGAAGAGAGCGTTGTTATGCACAAAGAATTGTTATTCACAGAAGTGCAATTAAACTACAACAAACTATAAAGGTGTAGACAATGGCAAAAGCACAACAAAGGTTGATGGAGATGGAGCAACATGAAGCAAAAGCAGTAGCAAAAAGAAGACGCACAATCTTGGATAGAACTACACTTTTGGAGAAAGGTATTAAAATTTCAAATCCTAAACATTTCATGTGGACATAGATGAAACAAAATTATGACAAACATATAGAACGGATGGAAAATTGGAAGGATATTGTTGCGGAAGAAGATTGGGCTTTTAAAACAAGGCTTGTGTGTTTGTTTATAATGGGGTGGGAAGCACCGATGCTCGATGTTATGTTGGAATTTTTTAACACTTTCTTGATCAAGGGGGTAGGTATTTACTTTGGGCATAAGGATAAGGTGTATGTAATCAGTAAACAACTGATTGTAGATGTTTTTGAAGTGTGTGCAAAAGGGTATGTAAAAAAACCAAAAGGACAGGTTAGTAAGTCACTAATAGTTCAAGCACTACAGAATTGTAGATTTGCACCTACAAATTCTTCTGTGGATCAATGGAATGCAAAGAGTCTGGGTTTACCATACTTTGTCAGATATCCTACCATTATATCTATCATTTATCAAAGGGAGAAGGTACAATATTTTTGCAACAAAAATGTTATTACATTGGTGAAAGCAAAGAAGGGGCAATAGGTAGATTAGGCACAAATTATATTCAATAGTTTGTGTAGTGAACTGGATAAGTGGTATAAGTATGTTAAGAAGAATAAGGGGGATAAGAAAGATACATGTCAATCTACCTTGGTATTGGCAAAAATCTTTTAGTATATGCTTGTGCATCAAAAGGACAATCCATAAAAACCATCGGCCAAGGTTAAAAAAACTAATGAAGAGACATAGAGAGCACTAAAGAACAAAAAGAAAGTTGTAACAGACTCTCCAAGAAGTGTTCTCAAGAGGAAGAACAAAGTTGAAGAAGGAAGAGCCTTAGGTTCAGGAGTGAAAAAGGAACATGAAAACACAAATTTGAAGGCATAGAAAATGATGAGGGGCATAGTGGAACCATATGTGGTACCAACTGTGGTAAGGGTAGTGCCATTAGTGGTCTAAGCAGTTAAACAAATTGTAGCAATACCACAGATGACATCTCCATAAGAAAGACAACTGAAGGAGCAGAGGTAGGAGAAACCATAGATGGCATTGCCACAAAAGAAACAGTTGTAGGAGTAGAACCAAGGAGTTAAGAAGGAACATGACATAAGGTTTCTAGAGGGTGAGGAACATATGCACTTTGAAAGGGATGTATGTGAAGATTGGATGGAGACCATTGCAAGTCCAAAACATTTTCAACATTTACAACAACATTTGCAACAACAACAACATACACATGAAGGTTTATAGGCTATTGAACTACAGATGGAGAGAGTGGTGACACAACTATTTTTTAAAAGTTTAGACCAGCAGACCTACAAATACCACCTAATAGGCCAAAATCTACAAAAGGTTTCCCATTTGAATTTAAATTAGGGAGAAGAATGGTATAAGAGTTGGGATCATTTACAAAAGGATATGGAGATCTTACAACATAGACAAATACACTAAAGTCTATGGAGGAGGTAGCTATAGAAGTAATGAAAATAAATAAGGTAGTTGAGCTATTTCAAACCATGGCAATTGTCAGTCTGAATATGGGGAATTTGACTTTGGAGGTAAACATTCTAAAGAGTAGATTGGTTACAAGGGAGAAGGAGAAGGTAGTGTTATAGGAGGAATTGGATAAGGATAGAAAGTTCCAAAAGGGGTATAAGCATAATGTGGAAATTTGGAGGAAGAACAAGGCAAAGGCCGAACAGAAAAATAAAATACTCATTAAAAAATTACATGATGAGAATGAAGAGTTCAAGGGTAGCACACCATGGCTGAAGTCATAGGATGAAGAATTACATAATTTAAGGTAAAAGGTTGAAATTTGGGAAACCATAGAGAGGAAGTGGACATAAGCATTGTTTCTTCATAAGAAATAACATGAGGCTTTGGATAGTCAGGTGAAAGCATTAACTAAAGAAAAGAAAAAGAAGGAAAATGTTGTGACACATTTAGAATTAATAAATTTGAAGAATGTATCTATGTTGTAGTTTGAGGAGCTCAGAAGAAAGATAGCAAAGGTAGAAAGAGAGCAATTCATGGAAGACAAGAAGGAATATCATAGAGCTCTGCAACGCCTATAAGCATAGTTGGAGAGGGCACATGAACAAAGGAAGAGTTTGGATTTAGTTAGTATCAAGAAAAGACTAGATGATTATGAATAGATGTTGCAATACTATACACTAATGAGGACAAAGAATAAGATGAAGGACTCTGAGGCAAAATCTAAGGTATGGTGGGAGGTTGCAGAAGAATTTTATAAAGGAGTTGAAAAATACTCTGGCTCAACATAAAGCTCATGAAATAATTCTAAGGTACAAGTTGGAAGCTTATCAAAAGAATTTTCCAAATTTCATTTGTGGTAATCCAACAAGTAGAGAGGTACCAAACCAAGATGAAGAGACAAAAGTAAAGCCTAGTGGGACAGCTCAAGAGGAGGAAATACAGACTCAAGAATCACATGACCTTAGAAGTGGAGTAGCTTAGGAGGAGGAGGTATAGGTAAAGATACCACAAGACCTTAAAGTAAGGGGTCATGAAGAAAAATAACCAAAAGCAATTTAGGAACAAGAAAAGGTGGAGGCTTTTCTAGCACCAGAAGAAAATATATCCAAGATATAACATCTAGACATTTAACCATAAATTGAATTAGTGAGGGAGGAGATCAAAACTATAAAGCAAAATGTAGATATAAAACCATTGCTTTTTGTGTAGATTGGGATTATAACATTATGGTAGGGGAAACAAATATTTACAAGGATAGAAAATATTATCATTCATTTTTGTCATTTTATAAGGATTTCGAGGACAAAATCCAAAGTACAAAACGAGTAATGTTAAAGGGGTAAGATGAGTATGTGATTTGGGATGAACAGGGCAGTTAGGATAGGGACTAATTAAAGAATTTTGTTAGTTTGAATTTTGAACTCTTGTTGCTTCAGATAATTATGATGTGACTTGGGATGGTTCTAAAATGGGGAGTTTTGGAGAACAAAAAGGGGAGAAGAAGAAAAGACGAGTGAGTTTGGAAAGAGAATAGGAAGAGTTGGAGGTACTTGCAATAGAAAACTATAAACTTGGTTTGATATAACACATATTTAAAGTGTTGTTTTGGGATTTTTTTCCAACAAAACATGGGATTACATTGTAATTTGGATTCATGTTTTCAATAATACAGAGAAGCACAAACTTCTACTGTGAATTTTATCTTCATCTTTTGTGTGGATTTCCTATAATGTTAAATTATGATGGAATGAATTATAATCTTGTTTTTGGAATTTTTTATAATTTTGAAGTGCAAATTATAGTTATATGCAATAACCATGAATTTGATGTTAGAATGAATGGTAGTGTTAAATTTGTTGAAGACTAAAGACAAAAATAATGAACATAGGCATGTGAAATGCAAATATGTTGTTACAATAATGTGAAATATTCCACAGGAATTCAAATTTCACTTCTACCAATGTTTCATGTCCAACCATTATGTTGAGTATTTCATCAATAAGTGGTAATGGGTACAAATCCTTCATCGCAAAATTCAACTAAAGAAAATCTACATAGATTCGCAACTTCCCATTTTTTTTTCAACACCACTATAATTGGAAAGAGTCATGTTGCCTCCTCTACCAATTGAAAAAAACGTAATGCTAATAATTTATCAATGTCATGTTTGATTACATCAACATAATTTGGATTCATATAGTACTTGGTATGATGAGTTGGTGGAATTGTAATGTTTAACGTAATCTTATGTTGTGCCAACTCAAGTGGAATTTGCTTCAAGTCCTTATAAATCCATGTAAAGAAATCTTTGAACTCTTGTAATTGACAAGATTTATGTGCAATTGACAACAACATAAACAGGTTCATTAAAGATCTTGTTATATTTGGTGATATACATGTGGATGAAATACATGTTCAAAAGTGGATGTAAAAAATGCAAATGGCAAGATGGACATTTACAAAAGAAAAATAGCTCATCAAACTGAACTTGGGCACTGTTGAACAACTGTAATGCATGAAAATTTATGTGCAATTGACAATAACATAAACATGTTCACTAAATATCTTTGGGTACATTATGTTTTCCAAGCTTATTATGGGTTGAGTTCTTACCAACTTTGGAATACCTATTGCACTAGTGTTTGGCATCAAGCCAACTGATTATGGAATAACATTTGATTCCACCCATGACTTGGGTAGTACTTTAACCTCCTTTGGTAGTAAAATAATACATGTGCAAAACAATGTTAATTTGGTTATGAACACAACATCCTTTTCATCATCTATGATTCCATGTTGGAAATCATAACACATAACACCTCCTGTTGCTTAATATCATTACTTAAGTGTTTGGTTATAATTATTATTACTATTGCCAGGTGCATAGTTACTACATTGTTGTTTAATCATGTGTGATTTTGGCATTTCACAACCATAGTCTACCCAACAACATCGAATAACTAGCATCCATTACACTAGTATGTAGTACCATAAAGGTTACTACATATGGTATCCCATACACCAGAATCCCCATGTTTTAAATTAACCTACTAGTTTAATAGTGGTTTGATCAACCATCCTTAAGTTATAAGGTGTAGGTTTGGGTTTTGGTAATTTTGACTTATTTCGAAAGTGTTTTATAATGATGTTAATTCCTAATCCACCATTAAATAAAACGAATAGGCATATATTATATCTATAATTACTCTATGTCTACTAACAAAACAATACAATCATATTCTCAAAAAATGTTTTAAAGTTTCACAATCAATAGTTTTATTCATTTTGATTGCTCTATAGAGTGGTTTCACACAATTTTTTCATTACAATTACTATTCCTTTTCCCTACATTCAATATTATCACCAATAATAAAAATATATGGTCAATTTTCACAATTTAATTAGAAAAACACTATAGTTCAAAGTAATGTCACTGTTTCCTCATTAATATGTTATTGCTTTTGCTTTATTCAAAATTGAATATTTCAAACATATGTAGTATTAAATGTAGAAATCGAAAGTGGAACCATGAAAATTTATGGTTTGAACCCCAACAAAATTCTAAACTATTTTTTGTCTCTATTTTAATCTTTAGCAAGTATCTCAATTTCTTTGTTTGTAAAAAAAAAAATCTCCCAAAATTCTTCAACCTCCAAAACTACATCCTGTCTTTTCCCTCCAAAAGTAATTTGAATCTTCAAATTAATGAAATGTCTTCATCTGACTACCTAGTTGTATGTTGCGTTGTTTAATATTTGTCATGCATTTGATTATATTCTACCTTGTTTAATCACTACCATGCACCGAGTAATAATACCCTCCCTCCATTTTGGATTCTGTCTTCAAAAAATTTGTTGTTCAATTGATTTTGTTAGCCATTTGTGGTTTACCTTCCTCATCTTGAGTTACTAATATTACTATTTACACCTTAGTTGGTGTTCATGTGGCATCTTTAGTTACTACATTTACTTGAAACATTGAATTTGCAAGCAATATTTCTATTGTACCTTGTATTATTTATTCCATGGCCTTTTTAATCACTAGTAAAAATTGGTCAAAATATAACCACTCTATTTGTGACTACATGTGAGTACTATTAGTCATTTGTGACTACTTTTGGACAATTTTGCAACTATTTATTGTGGGGTGAAAGCATGGTCAAATAGACAACCTTTGTACCTTGTCACAAAAAATTACAAGTAGACACAAAAGATTTTTTATGCATTGAAAGTAAAAATATTATTCTATTCAATGATTAATATGAAGATAATCTTTCATTTTAATATTATAAATTTGAAAAATGAACATCTTCATGTAGATTTAAGTAGATTTTACAAGAATTGCATTTACTTGCAAGAAGTTTCTAAGCTTACAAAATGGGTTGCAAGTAGATGAAATATTGAACTTTTCCAACTTTCAAGTTAATGGAGCCTTAAAGTATACTTGTGTATTATCAAATTATGCATGTTATAATCATAATACATAAAAATTCTAATGTAAAAGTAAGTTTGAACATCAAATTGACCCTATCATGTTCAATCTACTTTTCACTTAATTTATGATACCAAAGTTTTTCAAATTTTGTATTTAACTTACTATAAATTAAATGGAGGGCCATGATTTTTCATATTTCTACTTTCAAAAGTTTTTAATCTACTTTCATGTGTTTATAAAAAAAATTATATCATTTTAAAACTGCATTTTAGGTGCAACATTTTTTTTGTCTACTTTACCATGCTTTCACCTATTGGTCATATTTGTGATTACATTGCAACTAGTTTGTGACTATTTTGATTTTCATCCTTCCATGTGAACAACATTTAATTTGGTTTTCATTTGAGAAGAAACAACTTATGTCCCATTCATTGCAAGTATGACCAATTTAATTGTAGCCTTATGAGTATACAAAGATGTATTTTGTGTATTTTACGAAAGATAATTGGGTATATTAAGATTTACAAATGTATATTTTGAACCTATATGAGCGATCATATTACATAGGTATTGAAGTATTATTATTAGCATACATGGCCTTGATATTATGGTTACATTAGATGTATATTTTGAATTTATTAAAATTCTATGTAAAATACTTATTAAATATATTGTGCCCATATTACAAGTTTATTTAAACTATTTTATAATTTTACAATTGAAATTTATTATTATTTATGTTATGTTATATTATATTCATTACTTACATGTAATAAAAATGAATTTTAATCTTGACTAAAATTTTTAAATATTATTATTTTATTACATAATGATGATGATGATGATGATATTAATATGATTATATATATATATATATATAAAACCATTATGCCTACTATATTATTATTATTATTGTTAGATATTTATAGTTTACAAGAGCTATAAAAATTGGCATAATGATAAAAATATGAATAAATGTTTTTTGACCTAAATTAGTTAATACTTTCCAATAATAATTTTATTATATTTTGATATCTATGCATTTATTTTAAAACATTACTGATATAATTACTAAATAAATCTGAAATATTCTTAGATTATTATTATTAAATTATTTAAAAAGGATTAATGTACTTATTAAGAATTAATTTTCTATTTATGGAAAAAACTGTAATAAACCATAATAGCTATAAAAAATGACATCATAATGCATATAATAATACTAAAATAGCTAACCTAGGCTAGCTAAAAATTAAATTATTATTATGGTTATAAGTAATCAATTATGAAGTAAAATTAGATTATAATAATTACTGTAATATTTAGTAAGGAAATCTAATAAATTAATATAATAGATAATCTAGGTTAACTACAAATTACATTACTATTATTATTATAAGTAATCAATTATTAAATATTACTACATTATAATAATTATTGAAATATATTAACATTTTTATTTAATTTCCCATTAATTTATAATAATCACTTTAATAGTTAGTAAGGAAATCTAGTAAATTATTATATAAATGTAGAATTTTTTTATCAAAAGACAAATATACTTATTTAAAAGATAATTTTTAAAAAAAAAATGTTTGAAAAAAAATATAATAGTTTATAAATAGCTATAACAAGTGAAATCATCATATGAATAATAAAATAAAATAACTAGCCTTGGCTACCAACTAGTTACAATAATAATTCAATTTAATGCTATTATTATTGTTATTTATATATACTATTACCTATAAAAATGAGAAATAATGGAAATAATTATTGATTAGTCAATATTTCAGTTATTGATTTATTTTTAATGAAAAATTAATTAATTAAATATTAGAAAATTATTAGTTAATAGATAATTATAATTAAAAATTGTAATATAATATAATATATATTATTATTTAACTGGTAAATCTAATAATATTTAATAATTATGTGATTAACAATTATTGATGATTAATACTACAAATAATTAGTTAGTTGGATAGTTTATTAGTTAGTTTTAGTCTATTTTTTAATTAATCAATTAGCAGGTTAGTTAAATAATTAATTATCTTATAATTTATTCTTTTATGAATTAGTAATATTATTATTTAATTTGGGTTCCATGTTGTTTTGCAGTACTAGTCAAGATGATTAAATTAATTTTTCTGGACATAAATTTTTTATTGTAATCAGTTTTGTGTTTTCAATTTTTTTAAATTTAAAATTTGAGCATTTGTCATTTTGTTCCATTAATATTTTCTTACATTCTTGATTTGGTGGGAAAAATGCCAACAAAAGTTCAATTCATTATATAAATTCACAACAAGATACAAATAGACAAAGTCATTGAAAGGGTGCAAGACATACAATAAGAAATAATTGGAACTTGATTTATGACGAATTATAATTTGGAATGACTTTGGAATATATTGTCATAATGACAATCACTAAAATACCCATCCTACATAAACTAATTCCAATGGAACATCGTCACTAGAAGTAGTTAAGTTATTTGTTAACTAGTTAGTTAGTTAAGTAGTCATTTACTTATGTGATTATATAATTTACAAAAATTAAAATGAGGATAAAAATATGGGATAAATTTTTTAGTAGGAAGTTGTAACTAAAAATGTTTAATTGTAAATTTCTTGCAACTAAAAAGTTTACCCCATATGTTTTAGCTTTCATTTTCATTTTGAAAAGTATATAAACAAAGTGTTTTGTCTTACATTTTCATATTAAAAATGATGAACATGTGGGATGAACCAATAAAAAAGATTTAACCCAAAATAAAATCAAAATATTCATGTACTTACACCTAATTTACCTACCTCCTTAACCTACCTACCTACCTACCTAATTTGACCTACATACCTAAAGATTGATTTAAATTTATTTTGAACAACTTCAATTGATGTGTTAGGTGGCAAATTTCTATTGCACCATGTGTCACAATCTAAACCATCAAGCATAAAAATTAGATGTCTTATATCATTTCAGAATTATAATAAAAATATTTGAATTATTAAAAGTTGTGACACATGGCAACACATCACTTGTTCCCATTGTTCCCCAAAATGTCACATTCTAGTTATGTAATGTGTATAACAAAATAAATAGACATGTGTTTTGGGATTTGTTTCATCTTAAACAAAAGATGTTCCAAATTCTAGTACATGGGATTTGGTTAAGACTTCATCTCTTGCATTCCCTTACAATTTATAGCAGCTTGTAGTTTTCAAAATAATGTGAACTTTGAGTTTCAAAGATTTTTCCTCAATTAGAATCTCCCCCACCCTTTATACTAGTAGTAATTTCATCATCATATAGAATTCCATATGGGAATCTTTTTTTATTAACATGTTAAAGTTTTTAAGACTTCTTAACTTAATAGCTATTCAAGTTGTTTGGGATTAGCAATTTAGAGATCAAACTTTGCAATGAAAAAATGTGATGTCACAAACTTTCACCATCATCAAGGTGTTTTACCTACTAGGTATTTCAAAGGCTAATTAAGCTACGTGGTTTGTGATTTGATGATTAGTTTGATACCATGGGCTCTAATACCATGTGCATAATAATGGTTAATCCATCTCTTGAAGCATGGAACTTTTGTAACTTGAAGCATATGCATGCTTGTATGATATGATTTTTTCTAGAGATTTATGTTTCTATAAATTTTTCATATTTGGAATTGCTTTTTTTAGGGCATGCAATGGATATAAGCAAAAGTTTTGTTTAATCCAATAAATATACCACTAAATTCTAGATGTCTAGAAACTTGGCCATGAAAGTTGTGCAAAAATCATGGATATGAGTAATTCCTTGAGAACTCAATTAAATTGGGTTGGCAATTTAAGTTATTGATGCAGATTGATGTTTCCATACTCACAATCTTTATTGATGTTTCCATGTCATGCTTCTAGTTATAGGCATGATTTTCTTCATGCAAATGTTGCAACTTGTAGAGTTGGATTCACCAACCCTAAACCTAAAGCAAATATGCCACCTTGGCATACCACTAGAGGCACATGGTAGCCAACTACCTCACTTGGAGAATTTTTGAAATTAAAAACCTTCTTGATGAATTATGATAGCCTACTTCTTGTTCTACACATGGGCAATTAATAATTAATTAAAATTATTTCATTAAGGTGAGGTCAGGAGCCCTGAGGATGCCATTCAACATGGATACAAATTAGAATGATGTAAAGTGTATTGCATTTAGCTGCTAAGGATCATCTTCCATTTAATGGGCCATCCTGGAATTTGCACTTTTGAACACAGATATCTTCCATTCAATGGGTCATCCAGGAATTGTCACATTTGGACAGATCAGACCATCATCTATTTAATGAATGGCCTATGCACGAATTGTCACTTATGTAAAGTGTATTGAATTTAGACTAAGGACAATCTTCCATTTAATGGGGCACTAACAAATTGTCACTTTTGGATGGATTGGACCATCATCCATTTAAGGAGCCATTCAGATGTTGACACTTTTGGACAGATTAGATGACCATCCATTTAAGGAGCCAATCCAGATATTGACACCCTTTTGGACAGATTAGATCATCATCCATTTAAGGAGCCAATCCAGATATTTTCACTTTTGGACAGATTGTACCATCATCCATTTAAGGAGCCATCCAGATATTGACACCCTTTTGAAAAGATTGGACCATCATCCATTTAAGGAGCCAATACAGATATTGTCGCTTTTGGACAGACTGGACCATCATCCATTTAAGGAGCCAATACAGATATTGTCACTTTTGGACAGATTGGACCATCATCCATTGAAGGAGCCATCCAGATATTGACACACTTTTGGACAGATTGGACCATCATCCATTGAAGGAGCCAATCCAGGTATTGTCACTTTTGGACAGATTGGACCATCATCCATTTAATGGGCTATCCAGGAATTGTCACTTTTGGACAGATTCTTTTGACATTAGGGATCCTTTGGAGATCACATTTGCAAAATTATGCCAATTGACAGTTCCGTGTGGCATTTCTGGCATTTTGTCTATTATGACTTCTTCTACTTGCTATGGTAGTAGAGGTAGCCACGGCTGCTTAGTTACTTACAAGGCACGTAAAATTATGTATCTATCATTACATTATCTTTTCACTGCATCATTTCATTAATTTTGTTCTGACATGAACATTTAAAGCTCTCCTACATAGGTAGGGTGTTCTTAGGAAGGGCTATTAGTCCAGGCCAAAAATAGTGGCAGCCAATATTAGGAATAGAATTTCCATGCAACCAATGAGAAGTAGCAGCACATCATGGAGTGAAGGGTCCTCCCTTTTTTTTTCTTGTAAGTGGGGGGGGGATTTTTACTAGTATTTATATCATTGTTTTATGGTACAACTTTGGGTGATTAGGTACTAGGTCTAAGACCAAATAATTGAAACCCTGACACTCTCCCACCTTCCCTCCCTGCACCCATGTACAAAAACAAGGTAGGGTAAAGCCCCATGATGGGAGATTCCCAAAATAAAGGGGCCTAGGAGGAGGTGGTAACATGGCTACCACAAGACACTACATCACTCATCGAGCATAGTTAGTGATACGCTAAATAAAGCAGAGCATTGCTTTTACTTAGTGCCCACAACTAGACTAATAATTGTAGGTAATCCTCATTTTCTCTTGAGAGTTGGCAGGCTTGAAAATTGGTGTGGGAGAGGAGAACACACATAATGAGAAAAATTAAAGTTTTAAATCTTGCCCAGCAGAATAAGCAGAATTGCACCAAACTGTGTAAGGTGCCTGGACAGAGCTTGTTAGGTGTGTACTTAGCTTTTCCAGGGGAGCTGAATCTGGTTCCAAAAATTTGAGCCCATCTGCCATTGGTGCGTGTTTACCCATCAAAAAGCACTATGCAAAATATTTCATCAACATAAAACATACATAGATCATAAGGTGCACAAAGGGGATGGTTAATAATAAATGTGCCTATAGGTACATGTAAGATCCCTTCTCCTTTCTAGGCAAAACATTTATGTGTGTAGTAGAACTCCTAGGTAAGAGCATTCCCAAAATAAGGGTTCTAGCCTATAGGCCCTTAATTTGAGAATATCTGTCACCCATGAGCTTTACCCATAATAAAATACGAGGTGAACATTATCATGAACATAAACATACTTAGATCACTAATCCTTAGCCTAGGGGTAAGGTTTTTATGCATACTTATTCAGCATGTGAGGAAAATTATGCTCAAGATTAGAATATTGTTTTATATCTATAAGTAGGCATAATTTCCTTCCCAATGATATCCACCTTTGTCCTTGGTGCTAAACTTTGCAAGCATGTAATTAAAAGGAACTATTCTCTTAATGAGTAGGTGTAAGATATATATTTTTTTAGAGACACATAAAAATTTCCATATTGTATGGAGTTTCCTTGGCTTTAAATTTGAGGAGCACTTCTAGATATCCATTGTAGTTAGGCAGTATCATTAATTATCATATTCACATATAGTCCTAAATGTTTGTCTCTCCCTTTGCATAAACAATAAATACGAAATTGTATCCACTAAAGAAGCAAGGCCAATGACAATGATCAACTAACTAAAAGTAATCATTTTCTTGTATTGTATTTTGACACCCCTATATCCTATGTGAGAATGACATTAGAGTTATCCCTTTAGTCACCTTGTCTTCACCCTATCTTTGAGCCTCCTTTCAACCCCAAACCCCTCTTTCATGGATACCCGCAAAGTAAGGATATTTTATTAAATCTGGGTATGAAATGCTGAAACTCACCATTTAATGCACAAGGTTCGAGAGTAATTATAGTAGGTGTACAGGTAGTAGCAGTGAAAATATATATGTAACAGCAGTGGAGGCGCTCTGGAAAAGGGATAGACTAGATAAAACTCAGTTTACCATCAAAATAGATGGTTTTTTCAGTTCCTCCCCCCCCACCCCCCTGGTTGAATGTTACTGTATTTTTTTGCAGGTTTTAAAAAAAATCTCACCCCGTTTATGACCAAACTCAGGGTTCTGGTGTTGTGTTTTCATTACTTTACAGATAACTCTATTACGTGAGTCATATTCATTTTCACATTCTTATGAGGTTGATGCTATCCAAAATTTGACATATGGATCATTTTAGTGCAACTGCTGGAACTGCTCTAAATCAATTTTGGATCAAATTCTTAAAGTTCTCTTAATGAGGAAGGGAAAAATAAGGTTAAATAATTGTTGTATTCTTGATGTTTTCTAAAAGTACTGAGGCATAAAATTGCACTACCGGTCTTACAATGCCCTTGCCACGCTGAAAGACAATGATTTTACAAATGGATTGATTGGGCGTAACCATGTTATGACTTTTTGTCATAAACTTCCAAAGTTTACAAAACAGGCTGATGTTTCATGTCTTTGACAACAATTTGTCATTTGTAGTCTCTTAGGTCTGTGGGTCTACACAAACTTCAAACATCAAGACCTCCATCAGACTTTATGATAATCTTCCAAGAGGCCTACAGGATGGGTTGAAGCCTCCTTGTTTGTTGAAGGTTTGTCCTTTTAGAATCAGTTGAGCAGGTTTATATCATTTTAGCATCCACGTATGTGAGCTTAAATAATCTTTGTTTTGGATGCTTGATACATATTCATTCATCCATGGGAATTGAATCCAATGAGATAATAGACCTAGTGGTCTTCTCTCAAGGGCACAAATACTTTTTCAGCCTTTCATTGTCTTTTGAGATACTTAAGCCCACTTTAGCGAAGGGTCCAGGGTCAAATTTCCTAGGAACCATTTGAAGCAAATTGAATCCTTGAGTTGGACAGTACCTTGGTCCCTAGCCTGATTCTTCGTTCTCCAAATCAGGAGCTCTGCTTTTAGCACTGTTTATTGATTCAAAACAATTGATTTTCCCTCCAAAACAGGTGCCATGTAGGTTTAGCGTCAATTTGCCACTTTTTGTTCTTGGACCTTCATCTCAAGGCCTTGGGACCAATTTAAAGTTTTGGACCAATAAGATTGCTTAAATTCATTGGTCCCTCGTGTACAGTCGCCCTAAGACTATATCTCTCAATATCTGCAGTTCACATACTATCCACTCCTGTTTTCTAAGAGGGATAATCATGTACATAAAGTGACTTCCAAAACTAGTTAGGAGTTTTTTTCTAGTGCTTTTTACAAGCATTTAAAGCTTGTCTGCTTTCTTAGATCCAATAAGGCTGCAAAATTCTCAGAATTACAGTGCATAATAAGATTGCAGCATTTGAAAAGGAATAGAGAGAGAAAGCCTGCAAGGCAGGCAGAAATCAAGGAGCCCAACTTCAAATGATTTTACCAACTGCCAGAAGCACTGAATCCCTGTAAATTTGGCCCTTTTCATTAAGTGTTAGAATAACTCAAAATGAGAGGGAACTATAATTTGTCAGGCACAGTGTTGCCTGGTTATTTGATTTTTTGGCTCTGTCCTACATAGGCATTGTGGGAAACCTTCTGAGCGGGTATAGGGTCGAAGAATCAAAAGTTGGCTGAATGGATAAGGTTATAGCTTTGTGTGTAAATTTTTTATTGGCCCAAGCTAATGGACGCACGTGTGTACATTTTGGGTGCACCCATCCAACTGATGGGTTGTTTTGAAGTTTACCCATCTACTTGTTGGGTTTCTTCTCAAAATATGAATGTTGGGCAACTTTTAAATCATGTCTCTAAATCATTTATTTGTTTGGGTTGTTGCTTGCCTTTTTGTATCACAAGGTTTCATATCCCTATGAATTGTAAAAAAAATTCTTATGACTAATTTTTTTAATTAATTTATTTGATAAACATACAAATAATTAGCTTCAATTCCTGTAAATCTTATTAAAATGAGATTTTAAAGATTATGCAAGAATTGATTAAAATAAAACACATCAATTCTTAAATAAATATAAATATAAAATTCATTGTTCAGATTTTTTTATTATTAATTTGATATTATTTTAAAAACTTCAATAAGGGTTTGATGAAGACTTAATAACAAAAATCATAATGAAATTAATTGATAAATTTATTTGTATTGTTGTTGTTTTTATGTTATTAAAATTTATTATTTCCCTAAGATAGTAGATGTGAATAAATGATTTTAGGTTTTATCAAGCATGTATGGGGCAAACACAACTACTTCATAAAGTTGGGTGGAAGTACAATGGGATTTATAGATGAAAATTTAGTGAAAGCAAAGGTGTTAAGGTTTTTTTTCTTTTTTTTCCCTCTTTCACATGTTTGTTGTTTACTATGGGGTTTCAATAGGTACAAGGAGTGGATAATTCAATTAGATTGAAACAATTACAAGTTGGAAGTGAAGCTTTAAGACAAGGGGATGAGGGGTTAAGAACTTTTATTTTCTTTTTCAAAAGGGTTTTTTCTAGGTGAGGAAGGGAGAACGAAATAATTCCATCACTTTCCAAAGGATTTTTTTGAGTGGGATTGGGAAAGGTGATTTTTTGTCAGGATGAAGATTAACCCAAGGGGTTGTTTCTTGGGTGGCATGGGAGGGAGAAGGTTTATGTGTTATCTTTGGTAGTGTGGGATGGGGTGGTTGGAGAAAGGGGGTGGGTGTATATATATTCCTTTCTTCTTTCAAAATATGGTGACTTAATGAAGATTTTTTTCATAAAATTAATACCATTACTTTTTTGGGTATGGAAAAGTTTCAACACAAAAAATTTATTTTGGAAATTTAACAAAAAAAACAAACAATGTCTTGTTTAAAACCGAACACTTAATACATATAAGCAAGAAAAGGGGAAATTTTTAATTTTGATTTTTTTGTGTGTCTAAATTTTTTATGTACATGATTAAAAAATTAATTTTTAGCAATATATATATGAGTGAAAGTGAGAATAATGGAAAAAAAATTTAAGGTTTATGTGTTATCTTTCAAATTGGGGTTGAGATATTTAAGGTTTATGTGTTATCTTTCAAATCCGGGTTGAGATATTTAAGGTTTTGGTGTAAGCATGAAGTGCATAATAAAAATTTATAAAATGCCAAGGGTATTGATGTCTTGTTCATTATTAGACCATAATTTAGCCATCAAACCATAGATATGATATTTTATTATTAAGTTGAAATATACCATAGTCAAAGTTATTGAAAGTCAATAATTAAAATTCATAAGATGCCAAGGGTATTGATGTCTTGTTCATTATTAGACCATTATTTAGCCATCAAACCATGGATATGATCTTTTATTGTTAAGTTGAAATCTATCATAATCAAAATTACTTAAAGTCAATACAAAATAAAAAAAGGTTTAGGGTTTAAGTTAGGTCTTTTGTCCCATATAAAAATAACATTCTATGTTTGTTTTTTTCTTTTTTCATAGTAGGAATAATGTGATTAGTTTAAACTTTCACCATTTGTTGATTGTTTGTTTCACTTCATTTGCAAGTGTGTGTTTATGCAGATTCATGTTTTTCCAAGTGTGTGTTTTTGCAACTATTAATTTTGCCAAGTGTTATTTCATTTGTTTGTTGTCAAATTCATTTTGGTAAGTTCTTGATTTTTTTTGCACAATGGCTATTATTCTAGTGAAAGAAATTAGATTAATTGTTATGATGAATGATTTGGATTTTGGAATTAGAGATGTTGCATTTGAAGTAAAGGTTTTCGATAGGTATGGCACCTTTGATTGAGTTACAAATAGGAGCATGGAATATTCAGGCTATGCATACTTGCATTGTGATTTATTAAATAAGACAATTTTGACTACAATCACTTTGAGGGTGAAATTGTTTCATATAAAGATGCATGAACAACATTTGTAGAAAAACATGTTTGTGACGATAGAAAATTTTGACATTAAATCAAAATCCAAAAGTGGTTTCAAAAAGGTGACATGCATGTTATCATTACAATTGAATCAATAACCATCGTATCATCAATTTTTACATTGCAACTTGAGTTAGTTCCCATGTTTTTCCACATGGATTTCACTAAAAAAAATTAAAACTTATATTTAAAGTTGAAGGTTTGTTACCATTCCTATCATCATCATTGGTATAAAGGGAGTAGGGGATAACAAAGGTGAAAAATAATTGTTGATTGCATATCAAGAAGGTGAATTTGACCAAGATGTTTTTGTTTTTGGTAACGATTTCAGAACATAATCTGAACAACTTCTTGAAGTGTACAATGGAGGCCAATGTGTTATGATTTAATCAAGAATGTAATAATAACATCAAAAGGAGATTGATATTTGAGGGAACAACATTACGCAATTTTAACAAAGGTTGTTGATAAAACTACTCAAACTCACTTTCTTTAGTTACATAACAAATTATCAAGTGTTCAATCTGCATTCAAAGAAATAAATTCCTTTCCTTTCCTTTTCCTTTGCATCATTTAATATTTTTTCTCAAATTTACACAAAAAAATCAAATAGAACCTAATGTTCATCTCATGATCAACCATATTAGAAAAGATAATGAAAAATACAAAAATAATGTATTGAAAAATAAAATTTCAAAGTGTTGTTTTTTAGCGTTGAAAAAAATCAAATGTTCATCTAATTTTTTGAGGTGGTCATTGGTAATCCCCTTGGTAACCCAAGCTTGAAACCATTTGGTGGCCACTAGCCTCCATGTCCTTCACACTCTTGGGTCAAAACCACTTGGTAGCCACCAAATGGCCTTTGTCATTCCAAGGTTGAAACCATTTAATGGTCATCATGTGGTCTTTAGTAATCCCCATGACAATCCATGGTCAAAACCACCTAATGGCCACTAAATGGTCCTTCGCGGTGTAGGGTGGAGAGCACCTGGTGGCCACTAGGTGGTCCTTGGTAGTCCTAGGTTGAGACCATTTGGTGGCCCCCTATGGTTTAAGGTGGAGAACAACTAATGGTCACTAGGTGGTCCTTAGTAGTCCCCTTAACAATCCAAGGTTAAGACCACCCAATGCTCACCAGGTGGTTTCAAGTTTCTAAACGTAAAAACAAAACCTAGTGGCCACCAAATGTTTTTGACCTTAAACTACGAAGAACCACCTAATGGCCACCATGTGGTTTTTTTTGGGGGGGTTTTTCCACCTATGCAGTAAGGAAATTCTTATTTTTTAAAAGAAGAAAATCAAGGGGCCACTTGAGTCAAATGCAAAAAAAATTAAAAAAAATTAATTATAAAAAAAAAAAAACCATTAGATCTTTCCTTAAAGAGGGGGAAACCAAGTGACCACATAATTTTCTTTACTATGATGGCCTATAGAAAATAAAACTACATTAAGATGACTTTTATTTACTAAAATTGTTTAAAGAACAAAAATCCATGTTCCATTGCATATTAGACATAAAATATAATTTTGTTACTAAGAGTGAAAAAATTGTCTTTATATGATTCAATGGAATTCCTTTTCGAATAAAAAAATATGGGATAAAATGTTTGGAACGTGTTTGTTCAAAGAGAACATATTGTAATTTTAATATGGTAAGGTAGACAAGTATGTGAAAAACCTTTGTAAATAAAATTTTATAACTTTTTCCACATTGGTCAATGGCCTTTGAGCATTGAAGGGATTTTGCAACCCCTTTCTTGGTGCATCTAATGTCACAAAATCCATTAGAATTAGCTCAAAATTGAGCAAGATATGATTTATGAAAATGAAGGGGGTGAAGATGTGAAGTTTAAGCACAAAAACAAATTCTTATTTTAAAGCTTAAGATAAATATACATCAGTTTAATGTCTTGGCATTTCAAAGATCATTTTTACAATTGCAAATTTCACACCCATAGCTTTTTAAATAACTCAAAACTAAGAAGTGAAAGAGATATATGGTTTGAAAGAAGGGGGTATAAATTTTTTTTCATGCTTGAATGACCTTTTCTTTTTGATATTTCTTTTGTTGTTATTAAATTTTTATCTTGTTCTTTATCTTTTCTTTAGGTATTAATTTTTTAAATTATTAGATTTTTACGACATCTTTTATTATGCACTTCTTATGCATTTCATTCTTTTTGTTTACACATTATGTGTATGTGTATGTATGGTTTTATTTCTTTCTTGATTGATCTTTTTTTTTTTGCAAATTTTCCCTATGTTTATGTTCATCTTCATTTACCTTTTTGTTTTAACATATTTTATTTTTTTCCAAATGACTCGGGTGTTGTCCATAGCTAGCCTTCCATTTTTTTCTTAAATGTGAAAATTGTCATGTAGTAGATGTCATCATTTTTCCAATAGGTGGTGTTCATTGTAACACTTGTCATTCAAAATCAATAGTTCAAAATTTAAGCTTTCTTTGTGGTTCCATTACAACCAATAATGAACTTGTGTTATTGACTATTGGTGGCAAATGGTTTGAAGTAATTGTGCATATGACAAAATCATGAGTAAGAGATTAAAAAATGATGAATTATGTATGTTGAACCAAGTTCCCAAGGATGGGACCAACCATGCCTTTGTTTTCACTTGCAACCATGATTTTATGTCTGCTAAGGACATGTGACTCAACACTTCTTTTAGTTTTGTGTGCACAATGCCACTTGCATGTTGCATTAATGTGTCCTACGAGTGAAGGACCATTTGTGCATGGATGGGGAGAAGATAAACACATTTAATGTAATAAATCTATTAGATGATTATTTTGATATTTATTCTTTTTCAAGGCTAGTTATTCTTCTATAAACTCTTTCATTACACTTTGATTCTCTTCAAGGCCTTCACTCAAATCAACATGTATGGACATTCTCTTAAATAAGTTTTATGATCTTTTTGTGATTATGTAGTTAATGATGTTAGGGTTTCAAGTGTATTTGATGTGAAGTTAAATTTTTCATAATAGGTTCATCATGTGCATTTTTTATAGATTTGTATCTATGTTTTTGACAAAGTATATATGTTGTTTATAGTCTATTATTTATACATGAATGAGATTGGGGTGTAGAATTATCATTTCTTGAATTTTTATTTCATGGAACACCAAACTTGTTTGTTTAATTGGCAATTAGTTCACACTCCCAATGAAAGTATATTAGGGATTTTGAACCAAATGATGAGGTGTGAAATAATCAAAGTCAAAGATTTCAAACTATCAAGACATCCTACTTGCTTGTAGTGACTTTAATACATTTTCTTACTTTGATAAGTGTGCATTTTTTCATTTCCAATTAAGTTTGGTTCATTTACACCTATATTTAGTTCTTATTGATGGGAGGATGTGAATCACAACTTGAGATTGATAAAGGGACTAAGAAACTAACACATATGACTTTTCAATCCATCTTTTAATCAATGGGAAGAAACTTTATTTGTAGGCTTAAGTTGCAAGGTTTGTCTATAGAGGAATCAATTGCTAGATTTTTGGAAGTTTTGTACTTAAGAGAAAATTGACAAGTTCCTATTGTAGAGCATGAAAAGGTTAAAAGGCCTAAATAGAGCATTGAAAGTTTAAAAGGATGGATGGCAATGGTGATTTATTTGATTGTATGTGTGCATTATCGATGGGGTTAAAACCCTCTAGTGTAAGTATTGTGTGAAGTGCTCTATGGATGGACCTTGAGGCAAGGGAGATGTGTGTAGTGACTTGCTAATTTCACAATGATTCCAATCTACACAAATTTATGTGTGTTAAGTGGCTAATAGTAGAGAAGGAATAAAGTTTATTGATCATGTTAACCATATGTTAATCATGTCCTCATGAATTTGAAGTTTGCATTGTATGGTCTTTTTTGTTTATCTCTAGTTACATGTCTTTATGGAAACTACCCCAACATTTGCAATTGCATGCTTGAAAATGAATATGTTTCATATACAAACATGATTTTAGGGAAAGAGTTTTTATTTGCAATTCTATGGGTCATTGAAAAGGATCAAGTGAAAGAAATGTATGAGTCTTTTTTTTTCATTCACATGATGGTAGATAAGAATACATGTTGTGTATGGTACTTATGTCACTTGTATAAAGGGTGTAGGACCATTAAAGACTATGTTTTTGAAATTACTTAGTATTGCAAATGGAACATTTGCTAATGTTTACAATGTTCTTCTTTCCTTTATTGATTCAAGAAGATTTGACAAGGATAAAATGGTAGGTATTATAACAAATGGGGCATTGTCAATTATAAGCATGCATATAGGTTTGGTGACACACTTGAAAACCTATAATTTGCACTTGGTTTTAATTCACTATATTTCACACAAAGAAGCATTGTTGGTTGCATATGTGTCAAAGGACTTCCATCAATTCAAATTTGTGGACAAGTTGGTTAAAAAGGATTTAGAAGTGCTAGTGCATTTTCTTTGCACATGAAATAAATGTATGGACTATTATATTAACCTTTTTAAATTTGGTGATAATTAAATTATTTTCAAAATTTCAAAATTTTTAAAAATTGCGTATCTAAAATGATGTAATTATTACCCCTATGTCAAAATTCAAAAAATTGGATTAGTTTTTATGGTGAGTAAGTTCTCTATCACACTGTTTTGCTTTATTTACCTTTTTCATGATTAAGGTTTGGGGATTATAAATGTGATGACTTGCATGAGGTGGATGTGGGCATAATTGAAAAAGATAGCATTTAAATGGGAATCATAAAACAAAGCTATTTATGGGTAGAGCTTGAGAAAAGAGTTCTTGAAGTCATAAATAAAAAATAAAAATAGGAAACATTTGTTTTCAAGTGGAAAGTGTTAGTTCATTGTCAAGACAAAGGTGAAAACATGTAGTATGTGTCTTTGAGTTTGAACTAATCTAACATTGATAGACAAACTAAAGGAAGAACAACAAGGAGCATACACAACAACATCAAGGGAAGGAAAAATACAAAAATTGATATCTTTCTATTGTATAATTTGACAAAACATAATATCTCCCCAGTTTTGCAAAAAGAAGTAGTAGAGTTTATTGTAAAAGGTTTCATCTTAATAGAGGTTCAAAATCCACATAATTTGCCAAAAAATTATTCGTTTATATATATATATATATATTTTGTACTAGCTCTAAATGGAATTTGAAGAGTAAACTACTTATTTGACACTTGAATGTGAACTTGAAAAATGCATTATGATATTGGATGTGATGGGGATACATGTTCTAGAAGTAAATTTCAATTGCATAGTGCCAGATGGTTGATATGGGGATAGGTCATAAAACATCTTGTCAAATTGATGTTGGCAATTTTTGAAATGTGGAGAAAGAAACTAATGATAAGTAATCAAGGTGGCATGTAGATATGCTTGTAAGGTGGAATGTCAATTTTATTTGCACATGCTTGTGATGTTCTAACTAATTGAAATAAATTCAATGTGTACTGCCAAGAGAATATTATATTGATCCAACAACCTTTCAAAAAAAATTTAATAGTTATTAGAACACCTTGACATGAAAGCTTTTGTGAGATAATTATTTTACTAGGAACTACACACTTGAATTGTTTTTTGAGCAATAGGTTCAAAGTGTTAAATATATTATGCTTTTGTTCAAAGATAAGATTAATGGTTTGGAAAATGTTTGGACCATCTTACTTATGCTAAATTATATGTGACAAGTAATCAAGATGTGAAACCTTACATATTATTCAATACTAAGAAATAACTCACAAGTACATTGGCAAGTTAATAGAGTTTTTGGATGAAAGGTTCCCAAACTTTTCAATTTACAATGTATAGTAACAACATTCAATCTTCATCATTATCATGATGAATTTTTTGATTATGAAACCTAGACAAACACTTTGTTTTCCAATATCTAAAACATTTCAAATTTGATGTGGGAACAAGGGATGACAATGGAACATGCATGTTTGATGGCAAAATTTGTTTAAATAATTTTCATTAGTTTGTTGACACATGGAGGTCAAATTGTGTCAATTTTCCATCAAAGGAGCTTGGAAAATGTTTTGTAACAATCCTAAGTGGCACAAAAATTTGGGGGGATTCTCATCTCACATGTGTTTGTTGCAATCTATATTTTTTATCCTTATTAGTACCTTTTATTGCAAATGTGGTTTTAACTAGCAAATTTTCTTCAAAAGCACCATTAAAAATATGGAAACCTTAGATTGTTTGATGCAAGTTTATCTTGTTGGACCTTATGTTCCATTCTTGGATTAGGAATTGATATTCTCATATGGAAGGACGTGAAGCAATCATTTTTTTGGTAAAAATTTGCTAAAGTGCAACTTTGATTCAAAGTTTTGGTGAAAATTGTTTTTTTTTTCAAAATGATGTCACCAAATTTCATCCATTAATTCTTTTGGGGTGAAAGTATCACCACAAGTTTGTTTACTAACTATATTTTGATTGTCATATGAAAAAATGTCATTAATTAAGGTGAAATCTATTTGGGGAGGTTTGCCACTATTATTTTAATACAAAATTGAAAAAAAACACTAATGTGAAGGAGGCTAGACAAAGAAAACTTCTTCCAAACTTATAAGAGACATGATATGTAACTACATCATTCAAGTCAACATTTTATCATGTATCATTGATTATTACAAAACAAAATTTGATGTTTGACATGAAGATGTTATTAAAAATTGCACTTTTGTTGAATCTTTTTAATATTACATAGATTGTTAATTTATTTGACTATGATGGACATGTTTTAAAGACTAATTATGACATTCAATTGGTATTGTTTGGTTCAAGTTCAAATTTTGGAGCTTGTTGACTTATTGTCTTCATGGATTTAATTATTCATTTGTTTTTGAAACTCAAAATCAAGATGTAAAGACCTTTGTGATATTGTTATTGGACTTTAATCTTATTACATCTATGTGTGTGTAAGATAATGTAGATACCTATTTTGTGTGAAAAATGTGTGATACGTGCCAAACCTATGAGTCATGTAACACTCACAAGCCATGCCAAACATTTGTATTTTCATTGTCAAAAGTTAAATTTGTAATAGACATTCACTTGCCCACTAGCCATATTTGAATGTCCATGAAATATATATTAATTTAAATTAAATTTAACATTGACATAAATATATGAAAACATAAGAAAAAATTAAAATAATTGATCATCACTTGTAGTGCGTAGCAATGTAGAATTAAAATTAAAATTGTAATAGACATTCACTTGCCCACTAGCCATATTGTTTTCCACCAAGCCTTCATGGGACAAACATTTCCAATATGAGGTTTTTTGACTAAAAGGTATGGGTGCCTTCAATTTTAAGCCTTATTTCTATCTACTTTAGAATTTTCACCATCAATGAAAAAATGGTAATAAGTGATAAAGTTCTTCAAAAAATTGAAATTTGTCAAATTCTTGAAATTTTTGAAAGTTTACAATTTTGTGTAGTATTGTGTTAATTCAAAATTCACATGGTAATAAAATGAATGAATTGAAAAACCATTCCCAAAGGGCCTAGTGTCTTGCTAGGGGAACTTGGCCTTTTTTTTCAATTGCATGGTTTCAAAGTTTATTGAAATTTCACCCAAAAAAAAAGATAATTTTTTTTTCCAAATTTGCATTAAATTACTTCCTATTATTTCCATAATTTTTCCCACAATCCACAAATTTGCCATAAAAAAAGCATTTGGTGATGTGGTGTTTCTAGGAATTTCTTTTGGGATTTTACCACTAGGGATTCAAATCATCCCAATCCTTTTTCAACAAGAGGATGTCAACAACAATTCATTCATAAACCTTCTTGTAAATAATTATTGAATAAAATTGATTTCCATTGATGATTCTATTGCACTAAAAACCAAGTTGGACAATGTGATGCTTTGAAGGCATGTGAAATTAAAAACCTACACCCTACTAAACAAGCATGGTTTGACGAATTTTGGAACATAGTGTGCCACTTTGCATAAACCACAAACATTGCATAGTGATAAATGAAGAAAATTTTGTGTTCCAATTTTTTATTAAGTGTGTGACTATACTTCATACTAAATTGTAAACATTATGATTTGTGATTCATCTAAAGTTGCTTGGACCTAATCAAGTTTTGGGGAATAAATGGTTTCAAAAAAATTATGATCCACAGAAAGGTGTGGACATGTTTTTAATTTTCTTATTGGTTTGCAAGGGTCTATCAATTGTGGAGAAATTGTGATTAGATATGTAAATGAGGATGACATGTTTGGGGTGGTAGATTCATGTTTCCATCTCATGATTTATCCTATAGGTTTGTTGAGGATTTTGATTATGTCCTTAATACTTTTTCCAAAATTTCTAAATCCGATGTTAGGCTAGAAAACATGTGGCTATCTTTTAACATTAGTAAGTGGGCTTTTAGTTTTCAATGTCCTACCCAAAAATTGAGACTTGAATTTCCTAATGTCTGGGTCATGGAGGATTTTTTGTACAAGGAATTGTTTATAGACAACAAGTGGAATTTTCCCAACATTCAAATTCCATTGATTGTATGGAAAGGCAAATAACAAAGGTTAAACACCTTTTTACCCCAATGTGAGACTTCATTTGATTTTTTTTTGGTTTTGGCACATTAATATCTTGAGAAAATTTTGTGTCATAACCAACGTTTATGCCACCCAAGAGTTGAAGGGAGGAGGCACAAAGGGAAGGGTTAGTTTAAGCATGCAATGAGTTGTGTGGACAATTATGGAATGCAAAACAAAATTTGTATGTGGATGAAATGATGGTCAAGCATATTGGGAAATGTTCATTGATCCAACAATACATGAAAATTAAACCTCATTAGGTTGGAGTGAAGATTTGATGTTTGGTTAATGTTAAGTCCAAAATTGTGCATAAAATGAAAATGTATTGTGCTACAGGTCATGAGAATATTAAACATGCAACAAGGCACAATTGTGTACAAGTTGATGGATGGGTACAAAAACAAAAATCACATTATCATATGTGATAATATATTTTTTTAGGTTTACATTAAGTTTGGGATCTTTTGAAGGTTGAGGCGAATGTGAAAAGACTTGTAGGATAATTATAATGGTTGGCTTAATGTTTTGATTGTTGATCCAAAAAGAGGATCAAGAGCACAATTTTGGTATCACATGTATGCTTTTGATAAACTTGATACAATTACCATCTTAAAATTTATAAATATATTGCATGTAATCCAATGGATTTTACAAGTACCACATTTACCATTAGTGACATTTATTAGTTTGTTCGAAATCCCTATTAGCCCAATGCTAATGCATTACTAAGAACACATGTGTAAAGTTGATGGGGTGGTTGCAAGGTAAATTGGCTCATTTTTTGTGTCACAATATAATTTTTTGTAAAACATAATGTGTTTACATGCTATTAACACACCATAAAAGTAATAATATGATAAATTTGTGGCTAGATTTAGATCATCAATTTGAATAAGAAAACACATGCACCCACACAGACACACATTCACAAACACATATACACCAAATTTATAATAATGAACTTTTGAAGTTGAAAAATATGGACTAATTTTCAATCTATGCTTTTATATGCATGCATTTTTGTGTATGTTGTTTTTTGGCTTTGCTAGTGTCTTTGGGACATCTTTTGGGATTCAATATATGATATATTATAGCAAAAGGAACATAAATGTATTTTTTTAAAAAGAAAAGAATTATCTAGAAAAATTATGATTTTTTAATGATTTGGAATATAGCATATTTTCAAAAGTTCATAACTTAAAATTATTTTTGAATGAATTTCAATATTTTTTCTTTTAACATGTGTGTCAATTTATTTATTTTAATTAGGTTTTTATTCATATGGATCTTTTAGATTCATTAATCACCACATAATCTTCATTTAACATTGATTTTTAAAGGTTTTTTTTTTCATTTTAATCTTAAAATTTGAACTATTTGAACTCTTGTATTTATCAAATTTGAGTCACCTTACCTTGCAACCACCCAATGACCAATATCAACTTTGTGGTTATTATACTTTGTAAAGATGGGGTCAAACTTGGTGGCATTGTATTATGTTTCATGTCAATGGTACCACCATTGCAAACTTTTACATTATGTATAAGGTGCATATGATTTGTTTTGCCAAATTTGCAAAAAAGGATCACATTGGGTGTAATCATTATAATAAGAACAAAACCAATTGTAACCAATGTTTAATTTTTCATATTTTAATGTCAAAAATTGTATTAATGTTGCAAGTCATTCAAAATCATTCATGACAATGTTTTTAATTTATTATGAAAATGTGTGCTATCGTTTGGAATGAATGTCATAATGATACAACATTCAAAAACATTCATTAAACATAATAAAGATTCTCAATTTCAAAAGATTTTGTAAACATGACATATTTTGGTCAAGTTTTTAAAACATTTATTTACATCATAATATAACTTTTTTTTGGGTCACATTTGATTTGATTTTTTTCAACCTTCAAAAAATAATAATAAAAAAATCTAAGGAGGTGACCCTAGCTCCTATTAGCATATTTGAACCCACTTGAAATTCAATGTGGCTTTGGTTAAATCTCTTATAAAAAAGGGTGCATGTTTTATTTCAAAGGCAATAACAATAGTACATGTTGTTGTATCCAATCTCAAAAGGTTATATTATTTTGTGTAATGGATAGGAACATAGAGAAAAAGAAGGTGATGTGTGAGGTTATATTATTCCATGTAATGAATAGGAACATCGAGAGAAGAAGGTGATGTGTGATATGTAAGAGGAAAATGAATTGGCACTATTCAACTAATTATGATATTATGGTCTATTTTCATGCATGCTTTGTGAAATTACATAACATATAGATCTTCTACATAGATTGCATGTTAGTTTAATTTGTGTGAGAACAAGGGAACATCATGCATAGTTGACCTTTCATGTTCAACTTCCCAAGTTGGTGATGTTTGGTTTATGTAATTGGGTGTAATAGGTTATGTTTGTTTATGAAATTTCCTCAAATTTATTTTCACAAATATCACCTTATTGTCTCCACTTCCCCCCACCCCATACCAACATAAGGAAAAAGAAAGAAAATGGCCCTCCCCCCCCTAATGCTGCAATTTAGACATAACACTTGATTAGGCAATTGATTTTGAATTAATCATTAATGCCTAATAGGTTGTTCGAATAAGGTGGTTCTAAATTATGGTTTTAAAATTGAACTGCTTATAATACCATGGTTATGTCCAAAGTTGGATGATTAACTCAAGTTGTTTCATTTAAGGAGATGTTCCATTTGAACCTATTAAAGGTGCATTTGCACTTGACGTTAGGGATTCTTAATGTTGAATGCCCTAACACTATGCTAGTCATTTAGGACTTACACCTACTTACCATGAACATTTTATGTTAAACTAACATTTGCTTAAGCTATCAATCATTTAACATTAGGTGCCACCTAGATTTTCATTTATCATTGACTCAACATTAAGTGTGAATGCACCATAAGAATTGTAGGACTAAATTTTTGAACTAAAAGCAATACTTAATTGGAAGTGCATATTAAGTACATACCTATTGATGTTTGCAATTTAGTCTTAGTTATTACTCAAATATTGGAACCAAAACCAGAGTTCGGTTTTCCTATAATTTTTTTGATTGTTTTTATTTAACATTTCCTTGGTTATGGTACCTACAAAGGATCTAGGGGCCTTACACCAATATTAGAGGGCCCATCTTATTCACATAGGCCCTTATTTTGATGTTTTCATCCATTTACAAGTAGGTTAGAGGGCTTTTCATCCATTCACAAGAGGGTTAAGATCAATGTTGGGAAATTCTTAGGGGTAGCTTGAAAATTGACAAGGTTTTCAGGTTGGTTTTCAAGTTGAAAACAATTGGTTTTCAGATTAGGTAAAAATCAAATTGAAAACTTGATTGATGAATTTCATTACAATGAGAACCATCTTCCATGAGAACCTTTAAGGTTTTCAAAAATAAAATAATTTAAATTTGGGAAAGGTATTTCCCAATACCTTTTTCAATTTTCAACTTTAGGGTTATAGGTTATAATTATAGGTATAGGGTTTAGGGATAGTCATTTTAGTTTTAGGTTTTAGGGCTAATCGTTTCGGGTTTAAGGTTAACCATTTTGCTTTTGTTTTTCACTTGTCGCTTATGGCTTTTGCTTGGCTCTTGCTTATCGTTTTTGGCTTGCACTTTTGTTTTTTGTTTCTCGCTTTTGGTTATCGCTTCTGTTTTTTGCTTTTCATTTTTGGCTCTTGCTTTAGTTTTTTGTTTCTTATTTCTATTTTTCACTTCTCATTTTTGGTTCTTTGTTTTGTTTCTCACTTTTGGTTTTTGTTTGGCTTTCACTTTTCACTTCTATTTTTTGTTTCTATTTATTACTTTTCGCTTTTGACTTTTGCTTCTATTTCTTACTTCTCATTTTTGGATTTCATTTTTGTCTCTTGCTTTCATTTTTCGCTTTTTGCTTTTGGCTTTCACTTTGGGCTCTTACTTATATTTCTTGTTTTTCACTTCTGGCTATTGTTTTTGGTTTTCACTTTTGTTTTTCATTTCTCATTTCTACCGTTTGCTTCATGTTTTTGTCTCTCGCTTCTTACTTTTGTCTCTTGTTTTTTGCTTCTCATTTTTGTTTCTTGTTTTTATCTTTCGCTTCTTATTTTCGTTTTTTGAATCTATTTCTCATTTTTCGCATCCATTTTTTGCTTCTGTCTCTTGATTCTTACTTTTATCTCTCTCACTTCTCGCTTTTGTCTCTCACTTCATGCTTCTATCTCTTGTTTCTAATGCCTATTTTTCGCTTCTTGTGTCTAATTCTCACTTTTCATGTCTATATTTTGTTTATGTTTTTCATGCTTATATCTTTTGCTTTTCTCTATCTTCTTGCTTCTATCTCTCATTTTTCCCTTTTGTTTTGCTTTTGTCTTTCACTTTGTTCTCACATCTCATTGGATCTTGCATCTCGTTGGCTTTTGTTTTAGTTCAAGGTACCTTTTTGCTTTCGCTCTCGCTCTAGCTTTTGCTTCTCATTTTTGTCTTTTGCTTTTGGCTTTTCCTTGGACTTTGGTTTGCATTGGATGCATTATTTTTGTAGACTAGTACTTCCCCCTTCCTTTTATTTGTGGCTTTAGGATTTCAAAGCAGATTCAAGGTGGAGGTCAAACTTCCCAATTCTTTTTGAATTAAACTTGAAATCAACTTGTACTTTCTTCAAATTTCTTATATATTTTGATCAAAAAAATTATAATATGTATTTTGTAAAAAACAATTTGGGTGTCTTTTCATAATTTTTAAGGTTAAGGTCAGGTTGTTTTGGTATTGTCCATTAGAATCTAACTTTAAAACCTAAAAAAATGATTTTTGTGGTTTGATGGTGCAGGAACATTACTTTTCTGGAAAGACTATTTTTTATAGATTTTTCATTTCAACTATGTTTAAAAATGAGCTTTCTAATTTGTAAATTCTTGTAAACGATTTAAAAACCTTAAAATTTAATTCCTCTTCCTTACCTATTTTTTAGGTCTCATAAATGGTAGTTTTCTTTTAGTTAATTATTTTCTATTGTAATTGCCCAATCAAACCATAATGAAATATGATAATCGAACAAAATTTTGTGAAATATTATAGAATGACATTTCTATGGAAGAGGAACCTCTTCCTAAAACATCACAAGGAAATGAAAGCTTGTAAACCCAAGTGAAAACATTTCCATAAATTGATAAAGAGAGTGTGAATCAAAGACTTCAAGTTTTGCACATGGGTTAGAGATTGTTTTGGAAACCTCATGGTAGAAATGCACTATGTTGGGCCTTTTATGCTATCAATGATAATACACAAGTAGATGGCAAGGTACCTCAAATGATGTGTTGCATGATTTTTCATAGTGAGTATGTCCCTTTTAGTGCAAGAACCAAACTTCGAAAATGAGTTCTATCATATTTTTAAACTAGTGGAATAATTACCTTAAAAAAACATGTGGATGCAAAAACATACATTGCTTGCAAAGAAATTTGAGGAAGAAGTAAATAATCATGTGAAGTAGGTTTGGAGAGGCAACCAACAAAGAAAAGACCCAATGTGTTTGCTAATGAAATCTTTGAGTTTTTTTCTACTAAAAATTCTTTTAAGAAAAATAATGTGCAGCAAAAACAATTTTTGTAAGACCTTGGTTTGTCAGTTGTTAAAAATCATCTTCCTATGCATTTTGTGGAAAGTTCTTAATTCAAATGATTTATCTTACATTTGTGTCTTCAAATTGTCATCCCATCCAAAAAATTATTTTACCAAGAGGCTTTGCCTAATTTGGTGGAGAAGACAAAAGAGTTGTATGTCTTAATTGAATTAGCAAAGTGTCTATTAGCCACTGCCAGTTTTGACTTATGGATGTTTAAAGGATCCCATGGTATTTTTGCATTGGTTGTTAACTTTCTAGATGCAAATTTGCAACCCAAGCAAGTGACTATTGGGTTATCTGAAGCTACTGAAACCATAGGCCAAGCTTTGGCTATAAACTTGAGTAATCTTTTGGATTCCTTTGGCCTTACAAATAAAATCATTAAATTTGTTAAAGATGAGGGGGCTAATTTGAATGCAATGACTTTAGCACTAAAGTTTATTGTGAGTTGTGATATTTTAAGGTGGGAGGAAAGTTTCAACAGAGGTTGCTTTGGACATGCTTTTTCCAAGGCATGCCAATATGGGATTGCCAAGGAAAAAAATTGCAAAAGACATGAGATTCGTGTCAATTACGAATGCACAATCTAAAGTTTAAAAATGCATTACTTGGCTGAAAAAGTCTAATAAGGGTAGACAAGAGTGGAATAGGGCATGTATGGATGCTAAAATTCACCCCAAAAATTTAAATACACTAGTAAAGATAAAATTAGTTTTTTGCTTTTGCAATTATTAACATATTATTTATTTCCTACAAGTTTGCAAGTAAAATCATTTTATTTCAAGAGGCCTTGCTATTCCATGAAGCCATTGTAATGTGTTACAACAAATTATTATTATTATTTTTTTGGGTTTTTGGCTGTGTCCCACTTCATTTGACTTGGCATGTTTGTTAGACTGTTGTTGAATGTTTAAGACTTGTTATGATTGCTTGTGTTTTGAATCAGTTAGGTGGTCATTGGTTGTTGTCTAATGCCCTAAATTGCTCTATAATCTTGAGTTTAAGGATGAAAGATGAAACAAGAATAAAACTAGCCTTTGACCCTCTAATGGATGATGATGGAAAAGTTATCCTTGAGTTGTCTTTGTTGGCCTCTAATATTAGAAAAGAGGATAGGATTCTTGACTCTTTTCTTACATTCTTAAAAAGCTATAAAAAAAAAAAAAACTCATAACACATTTTCCTTGATGTTAGACCCAAGGTTTAATGGTCTTCGTCTTGTGTCCTCTTATGTTGGGTTGAGTAGGGAGTGTCTATTATGTAAGAAAGCATGAAATCTTATGCTTTTGAAGTGTTATCATTACTTACATCATGTGGGAGAAAGTGAATTTGATGGTGTTGCAAATCACAACGATGATTGTAGATTAGACATTTTTCAAATGACCACCAACAACAACGAACTAAGTTGGTGACTAGAGTGTTGTTAAACTTTTAGAAGGTTTCATGTAGATGTGAAGGACATTAAGAGCCCTTTGTTATGGTGGGAAAAACATCAATCTAGGTTTCCAATTGTAAGGCTTCTAGCAAAGCAAATACTTGGCATTGTAAGTTCTTAAATAGAGGTGAAGTATGCTTTTCTCTTGTTGAAATTTAAACAAACCTTAGAAGATTTCCTTTGCAATAAAAAGACCTAAAAAAATATTTTTTTATTAGCAAAATTTGGTTGAATGATCTTAGAGTAAGTTGTAAGGAGGCATGTAACTTGGTAGAGTTGATAGAGAGGGAAAAGAACTTTGAGGAAGAACTGGAGGAATTTGAAGAAGAATGTGATTTAGAGAAGAGATTGAAAATTGTGAATGATAAATGTGAGACATTGAAAACCATACTTCTTTTATGGATTTTACTTATTAAAATTATCAATTTTTAAGTTTTTTTTTTTTTTTTTTGAAATAACAATTGTGATAATCATTTTGCGAGAACGGCCTCTGAAGACACCAGCGGTTCAAAAACTTGTGAGAGCTGACTACCCTGAGAACCACCAAGTTTCATTTTTTTGAAATTTCTGAAAACTTGGGTGATTATTAAAAAATAAAAATCTGAAATTTATAAAAGAACAAGGGCGATTCTCTCGACCCTCTCAAAGAACTGGAACCAACAATTTTCAGGAAAAAAGTGAGAACTGCCCAACACTAGTTAAGATGTCACTTTTGAATCTCACTGATAACCAGCTTGAATGCACTACTAGTCCCATTACTTTGTTTTCTCATGATACCCGGAAGGTACCCACCAGATACCCATCGGGTACCACGAGGACAAAAAAAAAAGTGGAAACAAAAGTGGTGGATTTTTGCAAAGGGTAACGCTCGAGGCAGGGAGCATTTCAGGGAATAAGGGCCCAATGTGGGCCCTTATTCTCGTAAGGCCGGCGGCCTCGGGCCTTACCCTACACATTTCTTTCCACACATGTACCTACCAAGGTTGGCTGAAATGACCACACTGACAGTTGGTTTTGGGCCGTCAGATACGCATTTGACGCCTATAAAATCTGGACCATCCGTTGCCCACTTGGTAACAAACAACAAAATGCCAAAGCGGGTTGACGGATTCAAATAACAAAAGAAAGAATCAATCGTGACCGTCGTGGGTCTCTTGGTAGATCGCAGCCGTCATTGATAAACTGCCGAAAGCGCCATCTTTCCCGGCCATGTCCTATCTCGTGTGTTCTCATCCGTCAGATCCACAAAAGAGAAACACAAGGACCGTGGATATGGAAAGATGTGGTGGGTGTCAGTAAAAGACAGAGCCTCATCTCTCTCTCTTCTCGCTCTCTCTCTCGCAGCTCTCGCGCTTTTCTGCTGCTTCTGCTGCTGCCTGCACGGTTGTTGCACGCGATTGTTCTCGGCAGTTGCAGTGCTGCGCATTTGTTTCTGGGTTGTGGTTTCTTGTGTTTGCATTACTGCAACTGACGAGAGAAAAACGGACGACCCATTTTCTCTCTTTTGCCATACCTATATCATTGTCTGAGTGATGAAACAAGGTATTTTTTTTTTCCGTCCCTTTGGCTGCACTTCCTCCAATCTCTGAGAGAAAACTCTTTGCAGGCCTGATGTTGTTGATTCATACAACATCTGATTGCTTCAATCTGTATGTGAATATATTACTAGCAATGGGCATCGCAGCATTTCTTCTTTTCTGTACACCAGAAAATAAATCAGAAGTGAACATATTGTAGTAGCACTACTGTTTGTGATGTGTCTCTTTGTTTCTTGATCATCTGTGTTTTTGTTGCTGTTGCAACAGTGCCGAGTTGCAATGGGGTTTTGAACTGGTTTTTAACATTACTAGCAAGATTGAGAAACTGGAGCTAGCATGCAGCAGTGGTTGTGAGAATTCGGATTGAACTTTCGGGCAGTGTTGCTGTTCAAGCTTTTTCTTCATGCGTGCTGCAGCTGGGAGTATGATTCTCGCTGCAGCAAACGTAGTAGCTATGGAGGAGAAATGTTGCAATAGTGACGAAGACGATGATGATAATACGTCCACAAGCAGCAGCAGCTGCCTGGAGCTCTACGATTCTTCAAACTCGCGGGTGGAGATGATGACAAGAGGGCGAAGAGAGCTCATGAGCAAGTACTTCCCCTTCAAGGAAGAAGAGCCATCGCCGCTCTTGTGTGAGTATTTCGGTGTTGCATTGGCGTTTGCAGCACTGGGAGCAATGATCCGAGGTCTCAACAGCAGCACCAACAAAGCGAAATCAGCGAATGGGTTTAGTAGCCGCAAGTTCCAGAGAATGGCTTTGCAGGTGGTCCTAGAAGGAGCGATGGATCGCTTGCATTGTCTAGCGCAAAGTGCGTTAGACTCAGACAAGAGAGTGAAGGAAAACAAAAATGAAGCCACTGCAGCTTTCCTTGAAGAAAGGAAAACTTGGGAGATGGAGAAGGCCAAGCTCTCACTGAAACTGGCAGAAGCGGAGGCAGAAGTGGGAGAACTGAGAATGAGAAGAGGCGAAGATGCCAAAGCAAATGAGAAAGTTGCGCTCATATATGCAAGTCACGAACAGAACTGGAAGAGCGAGAGGAAGAAGCTCCGACATGAGATAGATTTGCTGCGAAGAGATTTGCTGAGAAAAGAAGTAGGAGAGCTTTGTAACATGAGTCCTCGCGGGAGAAACACCCATTGCGAAGAATGCGAAGCCAAAGAACGGCATGTGAGTGCATTGCAAGAAAGTCTTAGCGAGAAGGAGTTTTTCATGATGACGGCTATGGAGGAAGCGCAATCCGAAGAACATGAGCGCAACGCTCTTGCGGCAAAGCTTGCCATCGCTGAGTCAATTGCAGCGGAGTTGAGCGAGAAACTCTCTTCTGAGCTCGCAGATGCAATGCGGCAAAGAGTCGTTCTCCAGGATCTCAAGACCAAGCAACAAGAAACCGAGCGCGAGCTCATCAAGGCTCTGGAGGAGATTCAGAATGCGAGAACAGAGCTCACCCACATTGCAGTCGTGCGGAAAGAAGTGGAGGATAAGGAGGAGGTGATATCAGCGATGCTCAGGCGAGCCAGCAGAGAGAAAGAGGAGAAAGACCTTCTTGCCAAAGAGCTTGCGCTTTCCGAAGTCAAGAGAAAACACGCTGAGAGTCTGATGCATCGGTGGAAGAGCGTAGCAGCAGCAGAGGAGGAGGAGGGAGGTCGTCGTCGTCCGAGGATGATGACGACTCCTCACAAGAGGACCGCAAACAGGTTTCACCATCGCAGTCTTGGCAGCAGAAGCGAATTGGATGATGAGGTTCTTGGACATTCACATAAGAGAGATTGTTCTTGCAGCGCTGCAGAGGAGGAGGAGCTTCAGCTTCAACCCACGCGTGCATTCAATGAATGGGTTGAGCTGGTGAAGAGCAGACATGCAGCACAGCTGGAGGACAAGCATTGGCGTGAGATAGAAGCCTTTGAGAGACAGATGCGTGCAAAAGATGAGAGAATTGCAGCTTTTCGCTCACAGTTGTTGGCCATGGAGTTGGAGTCCAGCAAAATGAAATCAGAGATGGAGGCATTGCAAATTGAAATTGAGAACACCATTCAGAAGCAGCAGGAGGAGGAAAATTCTTCCAAGGTGGTGGTTCAGTCCCCCAAGAAGGAGGAGATTCAGCTCTTGGGTCAGGTCATGACACAAGAGGAATGTGACAGCAATGACAACAACAGCAATGATGTTGAACTGCAAGAGCCAGTGGAATCATGGAAGGCAGATGTGATGATCACCAAGTAAGTTACAGTTGCAATTCAAGCTGCACAATTGCCTTTTTTGCACATGTAAGTTTTCTCTTTGTAGGGTTAGGAGATGTGTGCATACAGGAGCAGGTGACCCATTGAATTGGGTGAGTGGTTGGCAGTTCCAATCTTGGGAAGCCATTGAGGGAGAAGGAACTGGATGAACAACATCCGAGCGGTCTTCAAAGCATCATGGTGAATGCAGAGATAGAGATCCAACAAAATGACATGAACCTGATTATGGTGGAAGATGGGTTATGTCAGATGCAGTATGAGAATGGAAGAAAGGCCAAGCCTGCCGAAGAATCATTTGCACACAACAGTCATGAGAAAGTAGGCGGACCCACATTGTATATCTTCCCATTTGTTTGGCCTTCAAAGGCCAAAGTGAATTTACACTGTGATGAACAAATGTTGTATGGAAATGATCACTCTTGTGAGCTATTTGGAGGATTTAGGTTTTATTCTTACAGGAGGATGCACATTGTCATCAGTAGCAGAGATCAAACCTTTTGTGAAGGTGAGCTTGCTTATGTTGCTGGCTACCAATATCATAATACACTTCTAATCAGTATGTGTTCTTGTGTTGTTTGTGTTATTCCTAGGTGAAAGTGCATGTTGACAGTCAAGACCCTACTTCTGAGAAAGCAGCCATGGATACCTGTCTTGAGGTCACAGCACAAACTTGTGACTTGAGAACTGACAATTGGACACAGAGTGGGTTGGAAGTTCAAAGCAGAAAGAGATTAGGAGAGCTTGTACAAGAGGAGGCAAGCACAGTTTCAAAGTCAGACAGTCTCAAGCTTCAAGACCTGCTTCTGCATGAAGATAACACAAATTTGATGCTTCTGTCAGATCAAACCAATGCATCCAAGGCTGTGAATGATTTCCCCTCCTCAGAGCTTGCATGCTGGTTGCCACTGGACCAAGAGACCACTCACAAGTTCATCCAACCTTTACCAGATGGCTCTCAAATGCAAGGTGACCAGGGAGACTTGGCATTATCACACTCAGCACAGATCAAAGAACAACCTGGACAACCTTCTTCCACAACCCTTTCCAAGCTGGATACAAAGACAATCAAGAATAGTAATTTGCACACTAAAAGGAGATGGAGCTCAAACAAACAGCCTCTGAGGTCACTCTCTGTCTCGGATTCTCTGACTTCAAAGACTGACCAGACAACCTTGGACAATTCCAGCTTGGGACAGGTATGAGTACAAACAGTGGGTGTCTCTGGCTAAATGGGAGGATTTATTCTAGATGAATGTTCTCACAAATGGTGGTTTTGCAGGTTGTTCATACTGAAAGCTTGAAGAACAGTAAGTTTGACATATTTCGGATGCTGAAGAAGAACACAAATTTTGACAAGAAGCAGAGCCAACATGTTCTTTTGGATATCGGAGAAACACTCCAAGGTCCTCCATCTTCTAAATTCACAGGGTCAACTGTCAGCAGGTCAGTGTGGCAGTAAGGCAAGGAATTTGTGGTTGTGACCATGAGACTGGTGAAACCTCCCAGCTCTTACTGTTCGAAGGCACAAAAGTCAAAATGGGTAGTTATCCATCTGAACACATCTAGAATCTGTTTTTAGCAGGGCTGAATATGCACCACCAGGCTGAGAGTAGCAGCATAGAAGTGTGTTTGAAGATGGGTTGCAAAGAATACTTACTGAGTGCCAGGTAATTCTACAGGAATGATCCTCAAACAAGAGCCAAGATCCAGGTTTTGAGTCTGGCATTGGAGGTGAAGAGGATTGAGCAGCAGCTTGCGGGTATGAACATAACTGGAGCATCTTGCAACACAGAGGTGGAGATTCAACCTTCAGATGTGCAAATTTCACGTTCGACAAGATTTTCGACTCCTAACAAACTCAGCAGGGGATATGCTGCTCTTGCAGGGAGAGTAAGCCAACTTGCGAAACAGATTGTGAGTATGCTATCCTGCCCCTCTGAATGCAATGTCAGAGGCTCTTCCAAAGCAAGCCTTCTATCTCATTGAACACCAATCTCCTTGGGGGAGAGAATACAGCAGTTTTTATGCTCTAAAGAAAGCATATGTGAACGGATAAATCCTCCATGGCTGTTGTTTGAGTTGATGCTGAGAGTGACCTGTCTGTTCTGAGTGTCTTGTGCATGGATTGTCTGCAGGGCTTGACAAATACAGGGTCAAACTTAGAGTACCCAGTTGCCAACCAGGAAAAAGAAGTGGCATCCATCCAAGCCTCTGTCACATCAGAGCTCTCCTTGCAAAAAAATCCTTTATGCAAAAAAGGATCCTCACCATTAGCACTTATCCTATTGCAACAGAGGGCAGAAGCAGTGGGAGAAAATCTCGCAGCCATTCAATCCAAGATAGCAAATGAAGGTGGGCCCAGATCAGCATTTGATCAAGGCCCAGTTGCACCAGTCTCCCCAAATCAAACAATTTGCCAACACAGTGCAGGCTCATTGTCCCTCCAAAGTTCAGGACATATTGGGATTGCAACTGACACACTCTTCAAGTAACCTGGAAGGCAACTCTGCAGCCACTGAACTGTCCTTGCAGGTAGAAAAGTCATCTGTACCAGTGTACTTCAATTGTGAAAAATGCTGGTCACAGTCCAAGATTCTTTCTTATATGACTTAACAAATCAACCTTTTGATGGTGAAGGGAGAAAGCAGGGATTGCCTATCCAGCCTCCCCTGCTGCTCATTGAGAGGCAGAATCAGCACTTGCCACCAATCAGCAAGTGCTGCTGATTCTTCTTGTAGACCCCCTACTTTACAGGGAATGGGCTGTGGACAGCCTGTTCTCTTGTACATCTCAAGGCAGAGCCCTACAGAGCCACAGGAAAATTATTGCCTTGGTTTGATATGGAGAGTTGATGTAGTGCAAATGGGTTGTGAATTCTCCAAGTGAAGTAAGGATGAACATAAGCTAAACAGTCCATGCTCTTTTTTGGGTTAATGCAGGCATGAAAAACTCAAGATTGTTCTATGATGGGAAGAGAGCTCAAGATCAGCATCACTGACAGGACCCAATTCCTTCATTGTGCACCTATTTATCATGAACATGGACTATCTCTAAGCTGTACATTTGCTTGGCAGACCAATGCAGAACATGAGAATCACGGGTATGCTGTGCCTAATGCCTCCAAAGACATGGAGCCTTGTGTGTGGCGGCAGCAAGGGCAGATGTGATGAAGGCCTGGTTTGCTTCAATGCTAATTTGAAATCTGTTCACTGATCCTGTAGATCCACACCTTTGTTTAATATTCCTGTTTGATATGCTGATAGTGGTGGTCAACTATGTTGCAGAGGAACGATTTTAGAGTTTCCGTCTTTGCATCCTCCTGTTACAATGTAGCCAATTCTAACACTACTGATCTTAGGGTGTGTGTGCAAGTAGTACTCTCGCAACTTCTCCATCAAGAAGTTGGTGGAGAAGTCATGTACACATATGTTATACTAGTAGCTATGTGTAGACATAACAGGAAGTAGTCAGTTGTCACAAATAGTTTCCTCCTGGAATCATTGGCCACATGTATACAATAAAACTAATAATTTCTGTGTGTGAAGCTTATGCACCTACCCACTTGCCCCCCTCTCTGAACTTTATGTCCATGCAAGCTAATTGAAAGTTGTACTTGCTTCCTTCCTTTTATGTACCTACCTCCCTCCCTATCAAGCAAGTCTATATACTATGGACTCTCTTCAATTTTCTAAACCTTCCCTATACTCTAAACCCTAAACCCTTGGACAGTGAAATTTGCTTAAAAAGTGACTTCAAAAGAAACTTCATGATAAGGTCCAAGCAAACCGCCAGCTACATGTCTGTTCAAGAAGAGTCATTAAGGTCTGGGGTGGTAGATTATGTCATTTTCTTGAAATCATTGTATGAAATAATCTTTCTGGTGTGATCTTACACTCAAATAGTGTCCAAAATGTTTCCATTGAACATGATTTTTCTTGAAAATCATTGAATCTGCCATCCCAGACCTTATGTCATCCCTTTGCCCATTATGTTGGGTGCATCACTGAGCTTGACCTGATGGGTTTTGCCTGGTGCCTTACACAAAATAATGGGCAGGGGCTTGGCCTTGCCATAGTACATAGTTCATTGTTTTTTCATCACATGAGACTTTGCAGTAATGGAACCAGTACCCTTCTCTGTGCTTGCATGCATACATTGTTTATTAGAAGTTATCCATTGATGCCAATAAAACCAGAACTTTATACAACATCATCTAATGTGTGAAAGCATAGGATAAATTATAATAGAATGTAGAATGTGAAACATGGGTGAAAACATTTTCATGTTTTAAAGTAGTTGTTTGAGATGGAGTTTTGTCAGTTTTTCTTGTCTGTGGTCTCATCTCCCAATGGAATGTACTCCTTTTTGCTCTGCTGGGTGCGGGCCAGAAGACAACACACCAAGAAGCTTAAGCTGTAGAAACCATAGAATTTCCAGCTGATGTGTGGATGTTGCTTAGCCATAGCTCTACGGAACACGGTGACATAGTAGTGCAGGCCCACCATTGATGCCAGCAACCATTGAATTACAGCTGAAGTTTTTCCAATAGGACTTCCTGTGGCGCAGGTGATGATGACATCTGCTGTCTGGAGCAACATGTAGATCATGTACCCAAATGCTTGTAGCAATTGCAAGATCATATAACCAAATGGTGAGTATTGGTCCAAGAAAGCAGTGGGTTCAGAACCCAATCCCAAGGCAACTATGAGAAGGATTGCAAAATATGTAACCAGGTAGATGTTGATGAAGAGAAGCACCTTCTGTAATGTTAGAATGGCACGTATTCTCTCACAGAGAAACAATACCAATGCCAAAGGTGGCAACAGAAGACAATAGGAAATTAGAGTTGCAATGATGGGTGCATACTTTTCTCCAATCCAAGGTAAGAAGCTGCTAGCTAGATTTCTGTTGATCTTGTCAAATGAGTTCATGGATTGGTCAGAGATTTGCTGAATTTGTGGAATTACATGGCTTGCTACTGCTCCGACTGTTTGCTGGAAGTTGGTAGGAAGGTCTTGCAGCAGAGTGATGCCACTGGAGTCAACGTCTATTGCTGGATCAGCCTCTTCTTCAGCTGCTACTGTTGAGGCAGTTTTGCTCGTCTTCTCAGACTGAGATTTGGCTTCACTTTCATTGGTACCTTCTTTCTTCTTTTCCACATTGTCTAATTTTGTTGCCTTATTTTGTCCATTCACATTGACATTGTCCTTCTGTCCTGAGCCAGCTTCTTGTTCAACAGATCTGAGTTCCCCAGCAGATTTCTCCTTGTCTGGAAGCTGTCCTCTATCTTGCTGCAATTTTGTAGCAGCTTTGCTCATCAAGTTCTCCTCTGATTTGGCTTCACTGTCATCACTACCTTCTTTCTTCTTTTCTACATTATCTGATTTTGCCGCCTCATTTTGTCCATTCACCTTGAAATCTCCCTTCTGTTCTGCGTCAACAGCTTCTTGTTCAACAGGTGTGAGTTCCCCAGCAGCAGATTTCTCCTTGTCTGGAAGCTGTCCTCCTCCCTCTTGCTGCACTTTTGAATCTGTAGCTACTAAGTCCTTTGACAGCTCTTCCTGACTTCCTTCTCCAGGATTGGAGGCAGCACCTTTTATTTTCATTAGCTCCTCAGGCAGCTTCTCCATTGCTGTTACACTTCCCTCCTGCTGCTTCTGTTCTTTAACCCCTTCCCCCAACTTCACAAGCTCTTGATTCTCTGGCTTCAGTTCTGGGGATGTGGTGTTATGTTTGTTTGTTTGCTTCATACCATCTCTTTCTCCAGACATGGTATTTTCATTCTCTGCAGAAATCGATACCATTTTGTTGTTCTCCACAGCTACTATTTCCTTCTCCTGAGCCACCTCTTGAGATCCAGGAACTTGTGACGATTCCTTCTCCTCTGCTGCTGCTGCGGCTACCTTCTGCTCAATGTTTTCATTCCCCACTTTCTTCTTCACAGGAATTGACTCCTTCTCTTGTTGTTGTTGTTGTTGTTCTTCCTCCACCACTTGATGAGCTTCAGATTTTGAGAATGTCTTCTCCTCTGCTGCCTCCTCCATCTCAGCTTGGCTCCCTGGATTCTTCTTTGCAACACTTGCTTTCTCCTCATCCACCTCCTCCCCAGCCTGCTGCTGAGCATCATCATCAGGTGTTGACAATTCCTTCTCCTCCTCCTTTGACTTCACCTTATTTTTTCTCCCCACTTTCTTCTTCACAGATTTTGATACCTCCTCTTTAGACTTCTCACTCCTCTCCTCAGCTTCCTCCAATTTCAACTCTTTCTCCTCCGCTGCCTTCAACTCAGTTTCACTCCCCACCTTCTTCTTCACAGGATCAGCTGATTCTTTGTCCTCTGTTTTCAGCATATCCTCCCCAAGCTCAGATTTTGAAAGCTCCTTCTCCTCTGTCTTCAGCTCAGGTCCCTTTGTCTTCAAATGCATCCCTGCCAGGTTGGGCTTCAGCCCTATCCCAGCTTTGATCTCTGGTTTCACCCCCTCAAGGATTGCTTCCTCTCTCTGAACCTCCTGAGCTCCTTCTATCTTCGCCAGATGTTGATCAGTAGGGTTTGATGTCACTGTGACATCATGATCCAACTGCTGCAGCAATTTTGGCTCCTGATCAACATTCTTCTCATGTGGGTCCTTCAACAACTCAGCCTCCCTTTGGACATTGATCTCATTCATGGCCTCTAGAAGGAATCTACCTTGTTGCCTCACCATGCTTCCAAACACATCATCTGCTGCTGCCACCTGCATGTATCCAAGTTCTCCAAGTGCTGCAGGCCCATACTTGCGAGGCCTAAGTGCTGCATCAGCTGCTGCAACAGGGCTCTCACCACACAGCAGAAGAAGAAAAAGGAAAACAATGCAGCAGCCAAAGAGCAAAGAAGACCTGGCCATTCTTCCTCTTGGAAAACTCTGATCTGAGAACAAACAACAATGTTGGTAAGCAATGTCTTCTTCTTTTAGCCATATCTCAGATCTCTGAACAATGCCAGACTTTGCATGATCACACTTCCTCGAATGTTCTCTTGTACTTTGATCCTCTTGTAGACCATCTGATCCACTTCTATAGAATCTGAAAACACCGGTGCTATAGCATCAATGTGGATGATCATCATAGATTTCTTCAGTGCAATACAGATATCCACAAAGTGAAGAAAACATGTTATGGTACTGAGTTTCAAGCTTGATTTCATATAAAAAATTCACTTTGCGGATAGCAAGGTTCGAGGTTGAAATAGAGGCTAGGGGGTGAAACGAGGGCGCAAAGACAGTCACTTTACAGATTTCTCTAATGCATGGGGAAAATGGGAGTGCAATGAACAACACCTGCAATGTCCGCACTTGCTTGCTAAATATATTTTTCAGACTTGTGAGGTTGTCGATTTTGTTGATGAATTCATTCACCAAACGCTCCGAAGTTCCACTTGAGATTGATAGAACTCCGGGGCTTTCCTCATGATCACTGTTTCTTATTCTTCTGCTGCTGCTGCTTCTTCTTCTTCTTCTTCTTCAGCTGGTGATTACCTATCACTGCAGCAAAGCCACTAGTTCTAGGACGAGACCAGCTAGCACGAGAGCAGCTAACACAAGGAGAACGTAGAAGCACACTTCAGTGATACATTTATCTATCGCACACATGACAAAACTTCTTCTTCGCCGGCAACCAACAATAGCACTGAAAGTCAGATACGAATTTCTACTCCGGGAATTAATTTGGATTTTGATGAAATCATGAAATCGACAACTGAATGAGCTGACTGACTGACTGCACAACCAAAAAAAATGTAGTGATCGCTGCGCTGCAATTGCAAAGCAGCCAATTTGCTGCGTGTGTGAAAGACAAAACAAAGGAGAGAGAGAGAGAGAGAGAGAGAGAGAGAGAGAAGGGGGGTGCGGGGAGAGAGAGCTTCGCAGCGCAGTAAGACGTCCGCAACACAAGTGGAAGTTGGTGCATGGTACAAGCCATTTTTGTGCATAAGCTTTCTCTCTAGTATATACCCACCAGTTGGGGAGGGGAGGTATTTGATTTTTGTAATACCCGTCATTGTTGGTCGGTCGTATGTGGTTTTTTTAATAAAAAATTTCAGAATCAAACCACCGTTCATTTCATTTCGGGTATCTCAAATACTTCAAAGAACCACTGGGTTTCATGAAAGCAAGAACTGGCAACGACCCCGGCGATACGATTTCCTTTCAAAACAAATGTGAGAACCATGGTTACACATGTTAATTGAATATTTGATTTTTTGTTTTGTTTTGGACAACCATGGTTATATATCAAAACTGGACATTTGATAGTCGTGACGGTCAACTTTCATATCTGGTTTGATGCCCAGCAAGGTTTGGTGCAAATATTAATACATGACCCACTTTGGTGTATACCCATGTTTTGGGTGGGGCGGAGGGTTGTTTTCAAAATTTTATTATGTCAATAAAACTCGGAACTCATTTCCAACTCCAATTCTTTAAAAGTAAAATTTCATATTATTTTTTTGACGACCACAGTTATAATACAATAATCAGTTTTTAAATTTTTTTTGAGAAGTGAGAAGTAAAGGGGTATATACTCAGGTTGGTAATGAGTGGGTATCTATCCCTGATTCTAAGAACCACCCAACTAACACTGGTCTGAGACAGCCATTGTCATTTTTTAAATTATTAATTAAAAGAAAGACTTTTTTTTAAAGCTCAAATAATTGCCAAATGTATATTTCCTTTTCATCAAACAATCCAATAACATGAGTGAGTGGGGATGTCCGGGCTGGGATCCAAATTCATGGCCAACATACACCTAGTCATGTGTGTTCAACTTCACCACTAAGCCATGTTACATGTTATATACAATATTGAACAATATTCGACTTTGCTATAGTGAACAATCCCCCAGGTGAATCAATTAATTGTTCACCAAAAAACAAACTATTTTAGGTACCAAAGGGCTGAACATTGGAGAAGAACATGCACCCATGTTGTTGTGCTTGTTCAAATGGCTAAAGTGCACCTACTTCTGAAACGAGGCTATATAGCCTCGAGGTTGAAAACCCTAAAGTTTCCCAAATCAATTTTTATTTATGAAGAAGTTGTCAAACGTGTAACATATCATTCAATCTAAAAATCAAATCTTCCCGACATCCAATATACAAAAGCTTTTGGGTTGGACCTTCCTAAGATTGATATATGTAGTTGAATGCCTCCTAGAACCTATCTAAATTAGTTATATAAAACAAAACCATTATTCAGAACCTCAAACAATTTGTGCACGTCGTTCATTACTTTTTCATGCAATTGTGTTAAAAGACTCAAATTGCTTAGAAGTAATAATATTACATATTATAATAAAGGCTCGTGCCTCTTTTCCATGTGTCAACAAAAATTATATGTTGAAATATATATATGTTGATCTTGTTACTAACCCTAAACCTAAAGACTTGGGCTCTAGGCTTGCACATTATGAGTGACATCAACTTTTTTTTTCTTTCTTCTTTTCTTATGTTCCTTTATGGGTTTCAATAGTTTATCATTATTTATGTCAATGTCAAATTTAATTTGAATTAATATAAATATCGTTGATATGAAAAGGCACATGTTAATTTATGTTTTCATATCCATGCGGGAGATTAGGGAAAGATAGTGAGGTAGGTAAGTTTAGAAACAAGGTAGGTATGAATTGTTTTAAAAATAGTTTCAAAAATTGTCTAAGGACAACCTTATGAAAAATTATGCAAAATCATCTATATACTAATTTCTCAAAATTTTGTCAATGAAATTAGATCCTATTATATTAAAATAAAAATACAATGAAAAATGAAAAGCTATATCCAAGACTTGATTTTCACAACTTAATCGAGTTCATTTAAATTGACTCAGTAATTAATGAAAGACCTTAATTATTCTATAGATATTGTATTTGGGTCTCACCAAGTTAATAAGAGCCACCTATCATTTAATTTCAAATGATTTATCAGGTAAATGGTAAGCTAAGTTAATGGTAAGAATGTTGGATGCTTTTATATAACAATGTTTCTAATACACTTTGCGAGAATTTAAATAAATTGAAATGAATTCAATACATATTGGATACCTAAAAACACTTTTTAAGATCATGCAATGAGTGTTTTTGCTGCTTATCTTTATCCAAAAGAACTTGAAAAATGAATATGAAAATGACATATTTTAAAAACTAGTTGTGCTGTTGATTAGGTTGCTATAAATTTTAAACAGCTCATATCTAAAATAAAAGAAAATTTGCTCTAAACATTTAAACAAATTGTACTAGAATAATATGCTAGAAATGGTATTCAAACCAATTATATGTAACGCAAAGTTCAACATGAGCACCAATTTGTCATTTATTGCAATGAGATTTTGAAAGGCTTTTCATTTTGCCTAAGTATTTCAACTTGATTTAAACATAATATGGAATAAGCATAATTGTGGAATAAGGAAAATTTGAAAATAAACCAAGTATCTAGATCCACAAAATCCATTTGAGACTTCAACACCCTTGGTTTAAAGCATGTCAAAATTGATTTCCAAACACCAAATTTGTCTACCACCAAGGCATTTTAGGACAATAAATCACATAAAAAGGCCTTCCACAATAATACCTCATCCCAAGATGTCTTCTACATAGAAGATATTGCTCCCAAGCAACACTCAGAGACTAAGCCCTTTCTACATCAATTTTACCTCACTCTGAGCACGAGTTAGAAATCTGGCCATATCTACGCATCCACAAATGAGATTACAATATTAGCCATTGGACTTCAAAATTTACAAATTTTGTAAGTTTTTGATAGAAAACATTTAACCAAAATCAGACAAGGCATGGAAGGCTAGCAAAGCCTTATTTGAACTCATGTGGCGTCAGCTAGGTGTTCCTCAAGGTTGGATCCAAAGTTTTCATTAGCCAAAAACGGACTTCAGAGATGACACTAATTACACGCATCCTAATATGACACTCACAATGACCAAGTTATGCACTGGCTAAAATACAATTCTTCAAGCAAAAGGGAAGCCTTACAATTTTCCAAATTGTGAATGAGCTCATGCGGGATCAGCCAGGTGTTGCTCAAGGTTGGATCCAAAGTTTCATTGGCCAAAAAAGGACTTCAGAGATAACACTAATTCCTTGCAGCCTCTCTGACACTCACAACGACCAAGTTGTGCACCTACTCATAAATAAAAAACTGATTCTTCAAGTGAAAAGGAAGAGAGCGTTACAACTTTCCAAATTGTGAATGTGAGGAACTTTGAAAACTGACAGCAACTGAACAAAAGGAAGCCAGGTTGATCCTGTTGCTTGAAGTCTTAAGTCAGCTCATAAACGAGTTTCCAAAGTTCACTCCTCATTACCAATCTGCAATCCCCATTGCCTTTGTTGGTGCACTCCTGACTCTAAGGGAGTTGGGTTGACCAGTTGGAGGCTTATGCACACACTTATTTGGTCGAAACATCACTCAAATCCAGGTGGCAATGCCCAATCAGCAGACCATTTGAAAGCTCTCAAAAACCCCAATGCAACACATTTTTTAGAGAAAGTATTTATATCTCCATCACCCACAAAAGAAGGCCATTTTAGGCTTATCAGGCATTTAGGGGTTAAAAAATCTGATGGAGGTGATGAAAGTGCACCAATGAAAGTTCCAACATCACCTCTTTTCATGCTCTGCACTCACATTTTCTTCTCCACAGAGCTCACATGTGGCTTCACTGTGCCGCTTCCAGACCATGCCCTTATTCACAAGATTCTAACCAGTTAATATGCTCTTTTGTGGTTGCTAATTTGGTTGTATCTATGACCAGGTATGCAGTGAGTCTCTGTACAGAAAGTGGTATGGGAGTTGCCAGACACATGTAGAATGTCTTCCACTGTGCTTGCAGTTTCTTCGTGAGATTGCCCCTCCGATACAAGCTTGCTCTAGAGACTACCACTGTCCTTCATAGCATCCTTCACCTTGAACTGATACCCCTTCTTATCTTCCAGTTCATCTTCTTAAGAAAACAAATGATGTAAACATTATGACACTTCAGAAATGTAACACTACCAAACCAAGTGATTGCAATCATCCTGCTTACTGGAGGAAGGGTGATGGAATCGGGATCCAGCAAGAGCACAACTTGAAGCACAAAGTTCATGCATGTCATGATGAACCAACAAATTTTCTGTACACTATCAATTCCAATACAGGTAAGTCAGTAAGATACAACATTTGAATCTATAGAACACAGTTGCAGAAAAATAGAAACCACACAGCACTGTAGAAAGTATTCATCAGTATAGAATGTATGGCATACAAATTTGCACAGTTGATTGGTCATTTACTTGGCTATCAATACCAAGAAGCTCAGTGAACAGATATCAGACAAGAAAAATGAAGAAAATTGGTGCAGATCAAAGTAAGAAGAAGCATCTTCCTGAGATAAAAACTGACCTAATAAAGGCTAGATGAGATTACTGAGTTGTTCAAAATAGATGCATATCAACATCAATACTGCTTCAAAGCTTTGAACCGTGCTAACAAGTCATCTTCATAGCTCTCTGGCAAAGATGAGATCAGAGTATGTCCAGTTGTGAGGGATTCTGATGAGGGAAGGGAGGATTCAATGGTAGGTGATAAATGCTCAGGAGGTTGGTCAGAGCTTGAATGCATTGTTTGCTGCCCCCAGGCACCTGTAGATGTTGCAGCCTCCAGGTTAGACGTGGGAAATTCATCATACTGCTCTCCATAACCAGACCCAGAAGGTGCAGCACCAAGCCGTGAGTGCTCCAGTGATTGGCTTCTCCCCACATATTCTTCGTCAAACAATGGTGAACTTTCTCTAGTTTCTTGAAAAGGCCTACCTCCAAAAGACCTCTGATTCTCATCAGCAGAGTACTTTTTCAGCTGTGTTTCTTGGTCATTGCTAAACCCATAAGTTTTAGCTGATCTGAAGTCCTCAGGATCTCCATCAACAGAAGTCTTGCCAAGATCATAGTCACCGGAGCTGAATGCACTGTAGGAATTGACAGGTCTTTCCAGGTTGATGTCAAAGATATCATACCTTCCTGATGGTTCCTTAGACTCAGCCAGCTGCCATTTGAGCTTGTCATCCTGCAATTCACCAAATCCAACTCCATCTAAAGCCTGATCCCTTAAACCACTAACTGCAAATTTCCCTTCATCAATATGTTGGAAGTCATCCTTTTCAGTTTTCTCCCTTTGGTAAAAGACAGAATCTCCATAACCCTGTCTTTTCTGATGACTATCATCATACTCCGGTGCATCAAATCTCAGTTTTGTTGGGCTACCTGTAAACCTGGGTTCAGCATCAGACTGTTGAGGTTCACTGGATTCTTCAACTGATGGCCTCAACTTTACCCCACCAGCACCCCGACCACGAGGCACATCGTATCCCTTGACAGGCCTGATATCATTGTCATCATCACTTTCAAAGTCAGAATCAGGTGCAGGCTTTCTTTCACTACCAGATCTGCCACGGGAGATCCCTGCCCTGACTGGAGCTCTATCATGCCCATCACTGCTGTCACTGTCCAAGTCAGTTCCACTACTATCTTCCACATTTCCAGCAGTTGATGCTTGACTTTTGTTGGACTTCACCTTTCCATACTCTGCTTGCTGCCTTGCAAACTCGGCAGCAGCCCTTGCTGCTGCCACAGCACGATCAGCAGATTCAGCAGCTGCCCTTACAGCTGCTGCCACATCAGCATAATCTACTTTCTTCTCCCTTCTGGGTTCCTCACTGGAATTGAACTTCTCAGGTTCCTCACTGCCATGAACTGCAGGTGCTGTGGGAGGAACAGGTGAGTCCTCTTTTCCAACTGCTGGCATCTGCACAAAGGGGATGAATTGCTTGTTGTCATCCTGCTTAAGAAGGTCTCGCAATGTAGTACTTGACTGTCTGAGAGGGGGAAGAGGTGGCTCAGATGTTGATGGGGCCATTGGGTCCTTATCAAGTGGCTTCACAGGAGATTCTTTGCCCTGTGATAGCAGTGGCATTTCATGAGCCTCAAGAAAGCTGGTTGGGCCATCCTGCAAGCAGTACCCATGTGTTGAGGAGCATGCAACTATAATCACCAGTTATGAACAGGAATATGCCACATAAGATGTTGACACTGTGGATGTCTGGTTTCTAACATGAAAACCACACTCGTCTATTTGTGTTGTAACATTCAGCAAGTCTTGCCTTTAGCATAAGAAATAAGAAATGCCAAGAAAGTAAGTTTCAATAGAGCACAAATGGACAGAGAGGGCAGATGGAGATGATTAGGGGAAGGAGAAGAAAATAGCTGTAAGTCTTACAAGCAGATCTTCAGGTGCTTTCAGAAGGCCTGCTTCAAAGTCTGTTGGATCCCAGTGAGCATTGTGCTCCGCTGCAATCTCTTTCATCAGCTTCAACTTGACTTCCCCAGATGGAGCCTGTACAGAAAGCTTCTCTATGATCTGCCAAGCCCTCCTCCCCCAATCACTGTCATCCTACTATCCAACTCCACAAATCCATGTCCTCGGTAAAGACTGAGGCATGTATATTGCAAGTATTTCCTACTGTCCCTTATCAACACCTAATTCTCTCTATTTCCTCTTGATTCTCAAACTACTTCAGAGTTAAGGCTATCAACTAAAGCAACTAACATTAATGGTGCAAGGAATTTTTACTTGACCAAGCGACCAATAAGCTTTACTTTATAAAGACCTCCATCTGAAGGGAACTAAAATGCTCACCAAAGTTCAATTGCTATGCTGTGACCTTGGCACACCAGTATGAGGGGCTTCCAGTACACTTATGTTTACAAGATTGAGGGTAACATAATGAAGCAATAAGGATAGCACATAGTAGGATAATGACCATACACGTCGATTCACCCCACAGTCAGGGCGTAGCTCAGTTGCTGCAGCTGCAAACTCTTTACCATACTTGACCGCAAAAAGACCTTGAATCTGTTGTAGTTCTGGCAAATCTGCACACCTTGGGGCAGCAAATATCAAGCTTGAAATGGCCTCCTTAAGGTCCAAAGGACAAAGCCTGCCCATGCACAAACAGGTTTGAACCAGAAACTAGTTGTAAGACAGCACACTTGAGAAAGTCTTTCGCTCTGAGATTATGCAAAGCTCAACCAATCAGCAGCAATAAGGTGGACTCCTCTAAAGACTAGTGAACTGATCTGTTCTTAATACTACTACACATCCTAATTTGCTCAAATATACATTTCAGCTATTGCAAAAAAAACTCACATGATTATGCAAAAAAAGTGCAGAACACATTGCAAAAATCATTTCAAAAAGTAAAACATTGCTGAAGCTATATGTTCCAATCATTCTCTCAGGCAATTCTGAGCAATCTTGAGAAATCAAAACAACTTTTTTACACATGAAAATGTTCTCAGCAACATTATTCAACAGGATGAAACGAGTTTTGGAGTTACTTAAGAGGCAGGAATTTAGAGAACAAAAGAGGGAACACATCTCAAACAAGGAAACAATTCTCAATTCTATTGCTGAAGGGTGAACTCTGAAAGTTACAAGGGGAAAAAAGAGTCTACAAAACTGACAAATGTTCCATAGAAACAATGTTTCCCAGGCGTACTATTGTAGAAAGTTAGGGACCATGTTGAATACTGCACGGTTTAATTACAACTTCAGCTCAGAACCCGGCAATTTCATCTCCTACTTTCAGGTATAAAAGTGCGGAGAGTTACCACATACTTTTGAGATTCAATTATAGGAAGACGAACAGTGATGAGTTCACAGAAAAGCTCAAGTATATCATAGGCTGCCAAAATGTTTTCCTCCCTGAAGATATGCTCCACCTGATACACATGAAAACACATCATCAATCCAAGCATGATATGACATGTTTGCATGTGAAATAATGTAATTCCACCAGCTCCCACATATAACCTAACAAAAGATAAGAACCCCCAAAGCTTTTGGCTTGCAATGTTCCTTCTTTGTAGAGGTTAGGCACAGAGGTGGTGAACACACTCACTCGAATGTGGGCACTGGGCTCCTGGCCAGAAGTAAGTAGCTGAGCAATTTCTTTCCGCAGCTGCTTGATTTGGAGGTCCCGCTTGTTGCGAAGAAGCTTGATGCGTGCCATTGCTAGCCGAAGCAGTGTTTTGCTGTGAACCCAAGAAGGTCAAATACATTTAACTAGAATTTTAGTAGAAATCCCTCTATGCATACTACTAAACCAATAGACCAGGCTTGATCAGTCCCTTTGCTGTCATGAGTCAGACCTTGTTTCCTTGAGAGCACTACTGACAGATTAATCCACCTTTCTGGGTCCAGAATTATCATAACCGAAGAGATCCTTGCAGTTTCACATCCATCTGTTGTTGACTCAAATCTCCCATGAATCACACAGAAATTAAAATCCTCTAAAGAAACCCAAAGCGCCTCAAGAACCACAAACCCTAAAAAGCTTCCAAACCCTAGAAAATAGGAGAATCTCCACAACTCCGATCTGGATGCAGATAGGTCTTAGGTACTGGAACCTAGTTCACTACTACACACAGGTCTTCGTCCCCGTTACCTGATTGCGATGATGCAGCTCTCGACTTCAAGCAAACTAGCCATCGACATTACCATGAAACCCTAATCCGACAAAACATCTACAACACAATAATCTTCACACAACAAACCCCATCCACAAAATGGTGAACTTTCGAGGAAGAAATTTTTTTTCTCACCATTTCGAAGCCTTGAAGCCGAGACCGAAAAAGGAATCCCACATGATGACAAACCCTTAAATTTCTCTAAACTTGTAACACTGCCACCAAGGGTTTGGTTTTCTCGATGAAATTTGAAAACCCTCTTCTCCTTCTTCTTCTTCTTCAATAGTAGAGTTGAAAAAAAATCTGCAGAACACAACAAAGAGAAAGCTTCTTGCTAAACTACAAACCAATTTTCATGGTTTTCTGGCGCAACGAGGGCGCGCGAGAGCGAGAGGAGACAAAACTGCGACGGTCTTGCCCTCGTTCTAGTCTGGAAACCCCACACCCCCCCCCTTTGACTTTCCGAAAGGATTCAGTTGACTCTTTCTTTAGGGTTTAGGGTTTTAGCGTTTTGTTTGTTCCCCCACATGTTCCCAATAATGTTCCTTTATTTTGTGTTCTCAACTTTGTTCTCCATATGCTTCCTTATTGTTCCCAAACGTTCTCATATTTCTTTTGCATTTTTTATTTTTAAAATTTGTATTTTGTGTTTCCACTTTGTTTTCCATGTGAGAATGGAATATTTTATATTTTCATTCTATTGTTTATTATTGGATGTGTGTTATTTTACTACATTTTGCTGTAATTTGCCCCCCCCAAAAAATGATTTTATTCTTATTATTTCCAAGCCTATCTATTGTTATTCAAATTTATATCTCCTATACAATCACATGTTTTGTCAAATGTTTTTATACGTTGTTCCTATAGTTCATGTATCCCTCCTTTTGTTTCCATTAACCCCACAATTTATCATATTCCTTAACCAAAAACTCATTTTTTCAATCTACATAAGTGAGCCATTTGTTCCCCCAAAATGTTCCCCAAAATGTTTTTTTAAAAATTGTGTTTTCACTTCATTCTCCATGCTTTCCATAATTTTTATCTCATATGTTTTTTTCACATATGTTGTTCCCAAAGTTCTCATGTTCGTTTCTTGTACACATATTTTTTAAACTTTATTTCAAATGTTTCATATCTTGTTCATATAGGTTTTCACATGTCTGTAGTGTTGTTCCCAAGGTTCCCATGCCTCTTGTAAATGTGTTTTTTGAATTTATTTCATATATTTTGTCAAATGTTTTTTTATGTTGTTCTTTTAGCATGTTCCCCTCATTTCAGTCCTAATAGCCCACATTTATTTATATATCTTGTCCAAAGTCTCATTCTTTCAAGCCCAAAGTCTCATTCTTTCAAGCAAAATGTTAGGCTATATCCATTCTATCATAAGAACAGAGTTTTTTTTTTTTTTTTTTTGTTTTTCCCAATCTTGTGATAATGAATTGTGGCAATTTTACAAATAACAAAATTTACATTAGAAAAACATTTCTTTTCAAATAAATTTGAATTTTTGGTAAAAACAATGACAAAATTTGTTGGAATTTTTTTTTTGGTTCTTTGAAGATTGTGTGTTTTTGCCTTGCTCCATTGTGTAGAAAGGTTTTCAATATGGTGATGTTGGCTTTGTTGGGGGTGTTTATTTCTTTTTAGCATTGGAGAAAGGACAACCTTTTTCACTTCATTTAAAAATTTTCATTGCTTGCAAAAAAATTCATGAAATTGTTTTTTCTATTTTTGTGTTGTTTATTTCTTTGTGTAATTGAAAACAATGAACAATGTTGTCTATTTTGCTTCAAGTTTATTTTGTTTCACATGTTTTTTTCACCAAATTGTTTTAATTAGTGTTGTTTTGTTTGCTTTTTGCATAGTTGGAGACAAGGAGGAATGTTTTCATTTTTTGTTTCAACCTTGTCTTTGTTCATTGTGCACAAATCTTCTCAAGGTGGTGCATTTGGCAATATCTTGTTGCTTCTTTCCTTGTGGCATTGGAATCAAGGACCAACATTTATTCTTTTGGCTTCAAATTTGTTTTGTTTCACTATTCATAGAACATTTCATAATGTTGTATTATCATTTCTTTGATCATGCAAAAGGTTTTTTTTTTTTTTCATTAAACATGACGTTTTCTTCTTGTTATTAAATTTTGTGTAAGTTTTTTGTTTGTAACTCAAACATGGCTAATGAAATCATGTTGTTTGCAAAATAATATATGTATGAATTGATTTCATCAATGTGATGACATTGTTCATACTCAAGGCCTTGCTACATAATGCCATTGAAAGTTGACAAAACTTTAAATTTTTAATTACAAAAAGGTAATCAATTTTGTAGTAATAACATCCTTTCAATCCAAGTCTATGTTCATGCAAAATTGTGTTAAAGTCTGTAATACAATTCCACTCCATCATTTTTGTTGGTCATAATGTTTGATGTCAAGTTATCATGTTATAAACCTGCTAGTGTAACTACTAGTAGCATTTTGTCTTATAAGATTGTTTTCATTGCAATCCCCATAATTTTTGCAACCCTTGATATTGCATATACCATTTGTTGTTATGTCTGGTTGATATATGTGTTTCACAATTTGACATATATTCCAATTGTTTTTATAGATATCTTTTTGTGCCCATGTTTATTTTTCATCAATTTGCAAGTTTACATCATGGATTTAGTTAATAGATTCAACCAATGCCAAATTACCTTTTTCAATTATTTTTATGAAACTTTTATGAATTAGGGATTATTTTCTTTTCACCCAATGACATTCTTTACATGTGGTTTCATGGTATTGGCCACGTTGTTATGTGGTAAAGGAATATTTGAACATTCTTTTCTTGAAATCTAAAATGGTTCCATAGTTTGTTTTAGAAGTGGGTATGATGTTGGCAACCCACAACTTACACTTGAACTTAAGAATGTAGGTTTAAATGTTAGGCTATTTCAAGTTGAATTTGTTTATAGGATTTTTTTTCTAAACACTTTTGGTGGAAAGGGGGTCAAACTCACTAATGTATTGTTGCTATGCAATTGAAGAGCGAAAGCCATTGCCACCCAACAATATCCTTCTTGCAACATTTCTACATAATGGAATATGGGATCAAAAGGTTTGAAGGGAGATGCATATTTCTCAAAGGTAGCTCCTGCATTCATATTTTTTCATTGAAGTCCAATTCTTCACATGGTGAAAACTCATGTAATTCTAGTTGCACATCGTAAACATCATCTTTTAGATTCATGAAATTTCATGAATGTGGAGGATTGAAGCTCGATCTATTGTGCATGAAAACATCATTGAGTTTGAAATACATTCTACTAAAGTTTTTGCAATCCTTGTGCAACCTTATTTTCTATTGGCATATCCTTATTTTTTTTATTGTGTTTAATAACACCCATGTAATCATGGATCTTTTTATAGTCCCCATAGAAAGACCCCCACTTGGCCTTGTAGGTTATTTTGTTGTAGGAATGTTCAAAATGATCAAATTGGTCATTAATATGTGCTTCCATTTCACTTTTGATTTTCAAGAATATTTATACATTGTGGTCGATAATTCCATGTTGTTTTTTTGAATTTAATACTTCCAAACTAACCTCATGCTCCACTTTCTTTGCATTGATGAGTGACAAGACTTCAAAATTTTCCAAATTTGGTTTTGTAGGTTTTCTTGATTTAATTAAATTACATTTCAGTTTGCAAGACCTTTTCATTTCTTTTCATTGTTTTTTTGAGGTGAAATGAGTGTACTTGTCTTATCATCACTAAGGTTAATCATGTCTTTAGCACTTCTTTACAATATTTTTAATTTGCATTCTAATTCAAGTTATGTACATGGGTTTCTTGAACTTTTTGCATCTGTTTTTGGAATGACAATATGGTTTGTTTTTTTATGAATGCATGCAAGAAAACATTCAAATTTGGATTTGGGAGAGATATTGATTGACATACTTGTTGGAGTTGCATTTATGGCATGTTTTGTTGGTGTGTTTGTTACCATAGTTTATTGAATTTGGTTGATGACATTATGTTCGTCATCAAAGGTTTGTAGTTCCATTTTTTATGTTGGTGATGCTGGTTAATGAAGATCCTTGAAGGAATTTTGTTTATTGTTGTCAAAGGGTTGCATCTTGATTAAAAAAAAAGACAAATAATGTTGTTAGACAATTTGTTTGTGTATATAGGTAAAATGGAACTCTATAAGATAATGTAGAACACAAAATGTAACATGGAGATGTGTTTGAAGATGTTTCTATAAATGTTCAAACATTTTTTGTGTAGGGATTACATTTGTAGCAATGTGGAAAGTTTGATCCATGATGAACAAAAAAAAGGAACAAGTGAATAGAGAGAAAATGGAATGTCCAATGACAAAAAAAGACACAAAAATTAAGTTAATGGCTTCACATTTGAAAGTTTACATTTAACATCAATTTTTTCAAATGTACATTTTTGAAAATTCATTGTTAGTTAGCATTGACCATTAACACCAAATTAACATCAATGCCATGTCGTTTGCCATGTAAGATTTAGATTTTAGACAACATCATAGGTGTAGATTATTACGTATTTTTAACATCTTAAATGTTACATTAATATTGGCACTACCACTAAATGTGGTTTGCCCTTGATGATAGTTTCTTTGACATTTAAATAAAAAATATTAAATTATAATTGGGATAAAATTCTCAAAATCTCAAAGATCTCACCTAAAATTTATAGTGTATTTTGGGTTGGTTTTATAAATTAGAATTTTTTTCCTAACATGTGGAAAGAAATTATGATTTTGATTGAGCTATTGCAAATTTGACCATGAATAACAAAAACATGTAATTTCTTTTTCTTCTCATCAATCCATTCTTTTTTCCAACTCTTTATTTTTGCTTTCCTTTCCTAACCTCAAGTCTTTTGGTCTTGGCCCCACATCAACATTGTCCTTGGAAGAGAAATTGTGAGAATTTATTAAATGTCCTTTACCCTTTCATTGCATTCAATAAGAAGCACTTCCATCCATTGTCCTTTTCTAGCATCTAGTAAAAACATTTATGTTGTTTTTTTAAAAAATTCAATCTAAGCTCCAACATTTTCCTAGCCTTACACACATGATTTCTTATAAATTCACCTTTTGGTCTTTATGTTGTGTAAAGCCTTCAAAACAAAGCTACATAAAAATATGGGACTCACCCTCAATTCTCACCTTGAGGTGCGAGTTTTTTAATTTTCACATAGCTTCACTCCCCAAATTTTATTTTACATTTAGGGCTATTTTAAACAAGGGTCCATTGAAATCAAGCATTCCTATTGGTCAAAGGTTTCAAATTTGTCCCAAGGCTTTTAGTTGAGAGTCCAAGATCAAGACAAATCAAATTGTGATTTAAGTTACATGGCATCATTTTGCAAGCAAAACCAATTGGTCTGGACCAAAAATAAAACTTGAAAGGGAGTTCATGGTTTGGAGAACCAAAGTGTATGCTAAGGTCCAAGGTTGCTCATTTTTTTGGTTTTTTTCTTTTTTCATTATTTTTTTTTATCCTGACTAATCAAGTTTTTTGAGAATGGAAGACATGTTATGGATGGAGGACATTACTCCATTTTTTTTTTAATCAATTATAGAGTTGACATGATTGATTTTGTGAATCCATAAAAGACTTTATAAAAAAAAATATTACACTCCTCAAATTCCAATGTTGTTCAATAATTATTCGCTACAATGCAATCACTTGTGCAATAACTCAATGCATGGCAATAATTAAAAAAAAAACCACCTCTATCTTGTGCCTTTGGTCATTCATTATGTGCAATAAAAATAAATTTAAAAAAAAACCATGAAAGAAAAGAGGAAAAACGAAACGATCAAAGGTTAATCTAATCCTCTCACATGTCATCACACATTTTTAATATTGAACCTTCAAATTGGACCCAAAGTTTTTAAACACACTCGTTGTACCATAGAAAAGAAATGTATTTTTAATGTGAAGAAGGGCCCAATTCAAAGTTCAATTTGCTTCAAATTGGTCCTTGGGCTTTTGGTCCCTAAACCCCCTTGTCTAAAGTGGCCCTTAATCTCTAGATGTAGATAAAAGGAAGACAATTAAAGTTTCCATACTTCATTTATTTTTAAAGATGTATGCTTATTAATTTGTTATTCCCAAGCTGACTCATGAGGTAGGCTTTACCCAAGAGACCTGTTTTTGAGAGTTGAGACCAAAAATACGTGAATCCCAAATAATTGGTCAATAATTGAGCGTCCATATTATTAGTAATACTGCATATTCATTAACACATTAGAGTTATCCGTAAAGTAATGAAAACACAGCATCAAAACCCTGAGTTTGGCCATACACAGGATGAGATTGAAAAAAAAAAACCTTGAAAAAAAAGTACCAAGTTAGCATTCAATGTGGGTGAAACTCAAAAAAAACCATCAATTTTTGTGGTAAACTGGGTTTCATCCTGTCTTTCGTTTTTCTTGTGCGCCTACACTGGTGCCACATATATTTTCACTGCTCCTACCTGTACACATACTATAACTACTCTGGAACATTGTGCATTAAATGCTGATTTTCAGCATTTCATACTGAGATTTAATACAATTTCCTTACTTTGCGGATACCACTGAAAGAGGGGATGGGGGGTGAAAGGAGGCCCAGAGACAGGGTGAAGACAGGTTACTTTACGGATAATTCTTTTATAAGGCACTATCGGTTAACCTCTGATTAACACCCAGTTCTAGTTCCCACCCATAAATAGAACTACACGAACTCAGTTCCCAGTCCGGTTCTGTTCCAGTTCCAGTTCCAAAAATCAGATTTGGTTCCAGTAAAGTTCTTGTTAACCGGAACACGAGCCAGCGAATCTTACCCGCCAAAGCGGGTAAGTACTACGTATCCACCCAAGACTGGTTTGGACAGGTAGGTGGTCATCAGGACTTTGGTTCCACTTTGGGTTTCTCCCGTCCCACTTGTGATGTGGAATTAACGGTTCTAATCTGGAACCCACCCTGGTAGAATAACCGGACCGGGCCCATACCGCAGTTCAGGCATTCCGGGGTCTGTAGCCTCGAAGTTTGCACTGAGGACTGCGGCAAGTCCATCATCTTCCAGCGAACACACTGCGACACCATTCGATTCTGCCGAGTCCCCGAGAATTCCAACTTTTCTCCCTATAAAATTCTCTATCTGGAGCACTCCTCCTGCTCTGCATCTTCACATTTTCATTCCCCTTAAGTGGCGTTTTTTGTTTCTCATTTCGAGGTGAATTTGTTTTGGGTTTTTGTTGAGGTTTTGTTGTGAATTCTCTGAGCTGAGATGCTGATGTAGCTGAGATGTTGTGAGAGATGGTTGCTAGCAGAAGCAAGCCTCTGAGCTGCATGATGAAAGGAATGTGGATACAACTAGTGATCAGCTTGCTGTTCTATTCATGCACCTTGTCACTCGCTATACTTCTTCATCCTTCACCAGCAGACATTGCCGTGTCAACTCTCGACATTGCCAGCAATTCCCAAGTTAACAACCTTGCGGGAGTAAACAACAACAACAACAAGAGGAAGCTCACCGCCAGAATCTACAGAGAGCTTCACAGACTGAATAAACCGCCCGTCAAAACGATCCAGGTACTACAACAGCTAACCTTTCTCTCTCCTCTTGGAATTCTTCTGTTCTCTTCTCTTGGGTTCTTCTCTTCTGTTGTCTTCTCTTGGAATCCTTTCTCATTCTTCTCTTCTGTTGTTGTCTTCTCTTGGATTCTTCTCTCTGTTCTCTTTCTCTTGGAATTCTTTCTCATAATGTTTTCCAGCAGTGAGCTGCTCCATTCTTCTTCCTCTATGTTTGTTGTGTGTTCTTTCCTAGAGATTCATGTGAAGAAGCTTCATGTTAGTCCATGTGATTGCAGGCTACATTTCTGTTTGTTGTGCTTTCTTTCCTTGAGATTCATGTGAAGGAGCTTCACGTTAGTCCATGTGATTCCAGGCAACATTGCTGTAAAGCCCAGTTACAGGTTTAGGTTATCCTGAGATAGATATCCTTGTTGGATCACTATGGATCCAAACTCCAGAGAGAATCTCAAGTTAATGAAGAATTGTGGTTGATTTGTGTACAAAGAATATCCATGCTGAATTTTTGTTTTAGGAAGAACAATCATTTGGTTGAGTTGTTAATGTTAGAGAGAACAAGTGTTCTAGAGGTCTGTTTAGGAAATGTTAAATAAATTGCCATCCTTTTCCAATCCTCCTACTGAGTATTATAAGATTAGTCAAAAGAAATCAATAGTATGTCAGGGGGAGATTCCAAGATCAAGTGTTTATTTTGCAACGGATGTAAAGAGAGAGGTGGTATCCTGATATATGAGTAGGTTGTCTTTTTTGTTTTTTCCAGTGAGGAGATGAGAGGTAGATCCTGGTCTTGATTGGATGGCAGGTGCTTGCTTTCACCTTGTCCATCTTGAATTAATTTGGGCTCACAGAAAATTATGATGCTTATGTTTCTGATGGATTTGTGATGGGGTTTTTTTTTTGGCTTGCGGTCAGAGTCTTGATGGTGACCTCATTGATTGTGTCTTAAGCACTTCACAACCTGCCTTTGACCACCCTCTCCTGAAAAACCATACAATTGAGGTATGCTTTAAATTGTCCTCCAACTCTTTCACAAATGAGAATTATTGTTCCAACCATTGGTCTGTAATGGGTTTCTTCTAGTACCCAATCCTCACCAATTTGTGTACTAACATTCTCGGATCATGATTAATCCTTTAAACCTGTGTGATTGTGGTTTAACTTTTGCAGAGACCACCTGCAATTCCGAAAAACTTCAAGAGTGGGACATTATTAACTCAAAAGCAAATATGGCATGAAAGTGGTGAGTGCCCCATTGGCACAATCCCTGTGCGCCGGACATTAGCCAAAGACATTCTTCAAGCAGGTTCAATTCATAACTACAGAAAGAAAAAGGGTGGCCTGTCTGCGGTTCCAAAGCCTAGTTCAGCTACAATTCTACAAAGCTCACATGAGGTGATCTTGTGTTTGTCTGTTGAACTTCCTAAAAAAACCCTAAACCCTGTTGAACTTCCTGCACAATTATTAGGAAAAAAATGACAGTGTGTGACATCCTGAGGGTGTGTGGTGGGTTGGGGGTGGGGGGTGAATTGGAAACAGCATGCAATAGCGTACATACAAGGGGATGCATATAATGGGGCACAAGTCACCATGAATGTGTGGAGCCCAAGTGTAGAAGTTGCCAGTGAATTCAGCTTGTCACAAATCTGGGTTCTAGCTGGTTCATTCACTAGTGACCTTAATAGCATTGAGGCAGGCTGGCAAGTAAGTCATTTGTTCCTCCAATGATATTAGTTTGGAGATGTGGAACTAAAACCCACATAAAGTCTTTTTTTGTATCTTAGTAATTTCACATATTTGAGGTGGATTCAATGATCTAGCTTTACTAAGCATATGCAAAGCTGTAACTCTACCAACATGTTCTTATGTAAGCAGTGATCCCAAAAGTTACTTCATCTGTTCCCTAGGCCATTTGTAGATTCCTCTGTTTTTATGACAGGTTTTTGGTCCTGGATTCAATAGCAATCTCTTTGTCAATTTTGTTGCACCTGATGTGCAGGTGAGCCCAGATCTGTATGGTGACAACAACCCACGGTTTTTCACTTATTGGACGGTGGGTTCATAATTTTATTTCTCAACATTTTCCATGAACTCTAGCCAAGATTTGAAGGGCAAGGATTGTCTTACCAAACTGGTTTCGTGCTTGGATCTGGATATGGGTTTAGGGTTTTAGGACACATTTTTTAAGAGCATAACAGCATAAACATGCATGCAGTTTAAAAATGATACATCAACTGTTTTGGAGCACTTAACTCTTGGCCTTGTGAATTGTTTCAGACAGGGACACACACCGAGGCAAAGTTCCAGTTTCTCACTTTGCTTATTGTTGTGGTCTAGAGGTAGGACATAGCAACTTAATTTTGCAGACAGATCTCATACACAACTTGACTAATCCCTCATTTGATTGTTGTAGGCAGACGGATATCAAACAACAGGCTGCTATAACCTGCTCTGCTCGGGATTTGTACAAACAAGTAATGCAGTTGCACTAGGTGCTGCAATATCCCCAGTTTCAAGCTACAGTGGCTCCCAATATGATATGCGTGTTCTCATCTGGAAAGTAAGTGGTCTATCCAAACCATCGTTGGTCTTGTATCAACTAGATTCCATATATGTCAAGTAGGTAACTGTTCATGAATGTGTTGATGTCCAATTATTACCAAAACCCGAAAACTCACAAAACAAAAGAAAGAAAGGTTGCTGAATGAGGCAGCTGTGTGTCCACTTTTGCCTGTAGGATCCACTTACAGGGCACTGGTGGATGCTGCTCGGGGAAAGTACCATTGTGGGCTACTGGCCAGCAGCTATTTTCACTCATCTGGCAGGGAGTGCGTCATTGTTGGAATGGGGAGGTGAAGTTGTGAACTCAAAGCCACACGGAAATCACACAACCACTGTTATGGGCAGTGGTCAATTTGCAGAAGCAGGATATGGGGAGGCAAGTTACATGCGCAACATTGAGTTTGTGGATAGTACTAATGTGCTGAGGAGTGTTGTGGTGGGCTTGCAAACATTTGCAGAGCATCCCAATTGTTACGATATACAAAGTGGGTCTAACAGTGCCTGGGGCAACTTCTTCTATTACGGTGGGCCTGGGCAAAATCCCAACTGCCCTTAGCTGGACATGTAGCAGAATCTTTAGGGTTTTGGGTGGTCGGTCAATCCTAAACCCCAACAACCACTTCTCACTTGTATTTCTTTGTGAAGAAGACATATTGATGCCCATTCTAAGGAAATGAATGTATGGATGCCCATAATACGGGGAAGCTTGAAATCTACTCCAAACATTCATTCATGGTGCAAGATGATTGTTCACCCTTTAAAGACTTCAAACATGTTCAAGATCAAATTGCTCAACTCACTACAAAAGAATGTGGTTTTTCTCATGCAAAAAGTTATGGCTCATGACAAGTGTGTAAGGTAAACTTTGTGGTTTCATCCATTACAATGTCCAATAATATCTAATACTTATTGTGGCATATATTACATTAAAATGGCAATTTGACATTAGGTGATGACATTTTAATGTTAATTTCTATTTCCAAAATGGTTTGTGGTGATTTTCAACCCGGATTAATACCCCCCTTATAAACTGGGGATACTTAACCAACCCAGTTGGTTAAGTATCAACCAAGTTTTTGGTTTTTTCAGGTGGTTTTTCCAGGGTAGTTGCATTTTGCCTTTCTAGGCCTTTGGTCATCACTCTTACAGATGATGAAACAATGCCTAAATGAGAGTGTCCAATAGCATAAAGACCAGTGTTGGGCAGGTACCAAACCCTGGTTCAGAATTGACCTAGTGCTCAATCGGTTATCGGTCAAAGAACCAATTGAAGATTACTTAGGGTGATACAAGGGTTGATACCCAGATTTTTGGATATCAAATTTGAGATACCCAGTTCATTAATAATTGCTTTTTAAAATTTAAATTTTTTGGTATTCAAATAAATTATAAGAATAACCCCTGGGTTTGGTTCTTACGAGTTTAGGAGTAGGGAATCTAGGGTTGGTTAAGGTTTAGAGTCTTAGGGTGTAGGCAGGTTTTAGGTTTAGGGAGATCACATATTTTTGTTTAGATATTAGAGTTTTGTAATGAACCTTGTTGATTTGTTTTTCGCCTATGAAAATTTGAAAAAATATTTAGATTTTAATCCTAAAATCTTAAAGTGAAGTTAAAGAACCAATTTATATATAACCAATGAATATGAATGAGTTAAGAACTAGTTGTGAAAAAATCGGTTAGGCATGAAGAAAAATAAAGATAAAAAATTGGACAAGGTATGATTTTATTTTAGTTTTAAAAATGAAAATTGTCTTGATTCTTAAATTTAAAATAATTGAGAATCAAAATAGGTGGTTATGAGACAAAAGCTAATACCCACCCAACACTCATAAAGCCGATTGAGTTACACCTTATTGAGGGAGGAGCATTGAACACAACAAAGTGATCAAATACAATACCATATGCCAATCAAGAGAATGAAACAAATATTGTGAATGGCTGAGATGATTTCAATTTGATCAATAGGCAAGGTCATGAGCTATTTGGTATAACCAAAAAAAAATTTATATCAATTTTCCAAAAATAACAAGTATTCATGCCACATGTCGTCATTGATAGCTGTCAACAAGTTTAGATGCCAAAGCTTTTAAGGATAAATGAAATGAAATGAAAATTTTTACATTGTTTTTCCGTTGAGAGATTTTTCTTTGAGAAAGGAACTTGTGGATTAAGATTGGTTCCCAAGTTAATGCAAATTGTAAATTTTCAACCTTATTTAAAAAGACGTGGTTGCAAATATTATTTTTGAACCATATTTTTGGGATTATATTTCAACACATAATAAATCTAGATGGAGGATGAATGGATGAATTATAGATTGAATACCAAAATGAAAAATTGCATATGTTGTATTATGATTTGTTCATTTATTTATTTGCATTCTTATTTAAAATTTTATGCCCTATGTAAAACTATATAAATGTGTATTTTTTAAAAATTACACTTACATTTACCCTATTTTAAATAGAAAGAAATAACCTTAAACACAATTTTACACTAACATGTCCAAGGCTATGCACTTACATGAATGTGAATGAAAATTACACACTTACATTTACCCAACATGTACATCAAAAAGCACACACATTCACAACATTGCTTTAAACTTAGTAAATTACTCATTGAACTTGTCCAATAATGATTATCAAACCAAATTTAATTTTGTAAGACATTGACAATAATTATGAATGTGTCTATTTTTACAATTGCCCATGTTCTACAAAAAGTCTTCTTGATGATAGTTTTGATCATTTCAATATGCTTGCTTATACGAATACATGATATGAAAATTTTAACCGTATTGCTAGAATGAAATTAAGAAAAACATTGATTAGTTTTAGTAAGGCACAACATGGTCTACCTTCTTCATTCAAAGTTCAATCTTTCTTGGGGTTTCTCATGGTTAAGCATAATATTACAAGTCCCAAAAACCTAAAAGATTGTAAAAGTGGGTATTTATGAGGTAACAAGTTTACTTGGAACCAAAATCATTTTTGAGAAACACCAAGGGAATTGTTTTGAACCAAAGTTGTGGAATGCAAGTTGCTAAAAGAGTGGTTTGTTAGATTTTGCACAAAAACTTGGCATAATAGTTTTAGAGTGAAAAAGTTTAATAGCTTTGTGATTGGTTAACACTTTGGAATTTGAAAATATAATGAATAGAAGTTTTGCAATTACATCTTTCACTTTCAAAAAAGGAACAATTTTTCATGATCATTATGTCTTGTGTTTGTTTATTTTTTCATTTAAAAGGTGATGTTTGATTACAATGGGCTTGACCACTCTTGACATCTATGATATTTAAGTTTTAATCACACCTAGTACTAGGATGTATTGTTAAAATGAAGTTATCAATAAAAAATATGTTAGGAACATGCAAGGTGGCAAATAATTATGGAATCCAAAACATATACAATTAACCCCTACATTTGTAAATTCACACATCACAAGTTGTTATTTAATAAGACAAAACATCATTATTTTAACTTTGCCACATAGTCATGAACATCAATCACAAAACATGTTTTGTCATGTATGTTTTTGATAAAGCTTCATGTCACTAGTTTTTTTTGGTTTGCAATAGTCCACCAATTTGTAGTTTTTTTAAGAACATGTCTGCTTACATGTCGATGTTTTGTCATTGCAAAACTTTGTTGGTGTTGCTAGCCTTTTTGTTGAAATTACATCATTTGCATTATTTGTGTTGAAGTATCTAACACACCCCTAAGTTTTTCAAATAGTATCAATAGTAAAAACTTCTTTAAATTCTTGATTTTGTAGTAGAACACAAACCCAAGGCAACCTACCTAGCTGCCAATAAGAAAAAAGGTGTGCAAATTGTGGGATGGGATTTTAAAAAAAATTGAGTTCATGGACATGCCAACTACACAACCCAAAAAAAAGGGTGATTAGTTCATTTTGGAATCAAAAGGGTGCATTAACAAAACATGGGCTAACTCATATTCACATGAGACTCACCATGCTTTAGACTTGGGATGAGGCACCAACAACCTCCTTATAATATACTTTTCAGATCCCCCATAAGGCTAAATTGAAATGGTCACTCAAGTTTTTGGGGATTCCCAAGTGAAAGTGTTAAAACTTTCAAATTATGAGTCTCACATCTTTGGAACTTATAATTTTCTCATTTCACATTCAAATCAAGAGCTTTCAAAGGAAAAAATTTAATTATTGAAAAAAGAATTTCAATGAGATATCAAATTCTTCAACCAAAAGTGATTTGACTTTTCATTTCATCATTTAAGTAATTGAACATCATTCTAGCAATTTGATTTCTAACCTTTTAAATGGCCACAACCATTGTTACAATTGAAAATGTGACCCCATTATATTGTAATAAGTTTTAGGACCTTTTCAAAGTTTAAAGAGGGCCAATTTGAACAATGCTTGGTCTTTTACACCTTGTTTCTTAAAAAGATTCAAGACACCTTGAAACTTTTAATTCCCAAAATGCGAATTCACTTGGGAGTGTTGTGACTTGTTCCCTTGTTTTTTCATATACTCATGTGAGTGTCTTTGAGTCAAAGGATGTTTTGATCTCATTTTCAACCTATTTCCCTCACATTCTTACCCAAACCTTTGTCACGAACCCAAAGTTAGGTTCACAACAATGACTTTTTCACAAAGCTTTTTCAAAATTTGTTGATTATTTTATAATGTCCTACAACAATTTATTTTCCTTTGATTTTATAAACTTCATTTTACAACTAACATAACCTTCTTGTAGTCTTATGTTTTTAAAATGTGCTTTACAATTTTTACATTATAAATATACATTCAATTCTCCATTGTCTCTCTTTTCATGAATAGTTTTGTTATAATTGTCATAATTTTCCATGATTATCAATTGTCAAATGTCTTGAACAACTTGTCTTTTGACCTTTAAGTTCAAAACAATGAATGGATTCACAATATTTTCAAGAATTTGACTTCACATAGTTTCAAATGCCAATTGGTAATGATCTGACTTTTCATACTAATGAAAGTTGAGAAAGACTTGTAATTAACCATCTATCTTGTCTTGTATCACACTTTTGCATGATTAAAGGTTGAAACCCACTTAAAGGTTTTCAACCTATTTTTTCATGCATCAATTTATGTAATCATGTAATCAAAATCTACCATCTTCTACAATGTTGCATTGCAAAACAGCTTGGGATCTATGTAAAAATATCATCTTTCAATTTTGTCAACTAATTTTACATCAACATTGATCTTGCTTGTTTCCACATGTGCATCTATCAATTTGTTATTGCTAAAATAACATAATTTATATGTTTTAAATTTTGAAAATAATGAATGTAATGTTAAAAATGTGTCATAGAAATGTTTTAAATATGTGATTTGTAATGAACATTGAAGTGTAATTAAGTTAGGCAAGCCATGGAATTTATCTCACATGGTAACCAAAAAGAAAGAGGCGGAGACATAAACATGTAAACATATAAATAACAAGTGGAAGGAATTTCTTTGAACAATCTTAAATGTAACTTTTCACATGTGTGTAAATTTTTGATTTGCATCTTCAAAACTTATTTTGTGAGAAGACATTATATCTATCTCATTGTGGGCTACTATCTTGCATTATGAACATAACATGAAGTGAATTTTTTTTGTGTTTTAAATTTCAATTTGTGATGCAACCAAAGTGAGGATAATCCATAAGAATATTTAGTCAAATTTGGCTAGAAACTAGATATGAAAATAAGAAATTTTAATAGTATCCTTTTAGTTTATTGGCTTCCTATTGGAACTAATGTAGAAATTTTGCAATTTTTATTTTTATTTACTAAAAAATGTGGTGACTAAAACCCTCAAATACCCACCCTTTTTTTTCCATTTTTCAAAGGTTTGAATTTGCAAGGGAAAAAATAATAATCTGAAGCTTTTTGTTGGGTTGAGGCATGCTCAAAAGTATAGGTGTAGTGGAAGTGAAATTCAAAAGGACAATTATGTAGGCATGTGTATGTATGATGTGGCACATGTTTTGCACTGAGATTGAAGATTCTGCAAAATAATGTTTGTGGTCAAAAAATGGAATGATGAGGGAAAAAAATCTGCAAGGGACAATTCTAACACAATTTTAAAACTATATGAATAAGTGATCAACAAGAAACATTAAAGGAAAAAGTAAAAGAATTTTGTTCTCATTTTGGATAATTTATAAACCAAAAGATAAAATGGATTCAAAATTAGGTTTGATTTGTGTACTTAACTTTCATTTTGTAAATTTTAATTGATGCAATTCAAGTATGGAGGAAGTCGAAACCTTTTAGATTGTGAAGGTGAACACTCTTGGAAACAATTTCCTAATAACCCAACTTGACAAACTTGTAACCCTATACCGAGTATACAACAAACAATCAATTTAAAAATCAATTTATGCACAAATATATGAGCTAGGTTTTTTTTTTAATTTTTATTATTTTTATTAGTGGCGTGTATGTGTGTTGAATCTTTGCCACTTGGTGACAATTTGTTTTGGATTTTTATTTTTTTAAAGTGTAAATTTGACTAGTTTTACCCCAAAAAATGAAAAAAATTGCCAAACTTTTGAAGCCAAATTTAAAAAATTAAAAATTAAAAATAAAAAAAAACTATGAATGGTTTAATTGGGCCTTTCTACAGCTCACCAAATAGGAATTCCCCCAATAATTCATTCATTCATTCATTCATCTACAACGTGTGCACAAAAATAAATTCAACCACACATAGTATGATTGTATTCAACAATTTGCAATAGTTGAGGTGAAAAGGGGAAAAAAAAGTGCACTAAATGTGGACTCATCATGCTCCATGTCTGTCCAGAAACTATAATAGAAGAATGGGTAGTTGGAAATTTGGTACCTAGTAAATAAATAAATAAATAAATGAAAATTTTGTTTGCATGTATGTACTATGTTACTTGTGGAAGGCTTGTATTGGGTGCAAATATTGCAGTAAAATTGCATGATATTTACCAATTTTTGTTTTTGGGCAACCCAAAAAATTGTGTTCTTCTTTTGTTTGGCTTTTACTATTTGGGTTGATGAGTTCAAACCAGGGTTGGATATAGGCCTGGGCCTGCGCTGGGTATCAACCCAGTGTTGGCCGGTTATTGAGTTTTGACCCAGTTATCAAGTTGGTTGTTGATAACCCATCAGCTGGTTCTTGAATTTTTTTATAAAAAATATCTGGTTACGTTGATAACTGCCTGATATTGAATTTTCAAATATCTAATAACTTACTTGGATGACACCTGATTATCATCCAGGTAGGTTATTAATCTTTAAACACTAACACACACAAAAATTAAATACAGAATTTAAATTTAAAAAAACCTTATAACTGGCTGATGACCAGTAGGATAACAGGCGGTTATAACTGGTTATTTGATAACCTATCCTTATGCATAACCAATGGTTAGCACTCCATTTTTTTATTAACCTAGCCAATGATATTAGTACTGATAACCTTTGTGGTCTGAGTTGTGTTTTTTTCAAAGAAAAGCCCTTACCCAGTGGTTATTTTTAAAAAGCAATAACCACTCGACACTGGTATCAACACTGGTAGCAAGGACCCTACCAGTCTGGTGTGAGATGAGGCAATACCAGGCTTACAGCATCTCCAGCAGTGCTCAGTATGTGATACTGCACAGTAAAAATGGATGAAGAAAATCCAACTTATACCGGTTTGACTCAGGAAATTGGTTTGGCTCACCATAATTGCCCATGTTACCGTGGCTGGTACGAGGCGCAGTAGCGTTGCGGACCTACAGGAAAGAGTGTAATAAATATGATTTAACTGCTGCTCAGTGTTTCTGATTGGCTCATCATAATGATGGGTCCATGTGGGTTCCAGTTTCTTGAAAAAATAGAGTCATCCGGAAAGTCGCCCTGTCTTCACCCTCTCTTTTAGCCGTATTCACAAAGGAAGGAAATTTTATTAAATCTCGGTATGAAATGCTGAAACTCAACATTTAATACACAAGGTTCCGGAGTAATTATAGCAGTTGTACAGGTAAGAGCAGTGAAAATATATGCAACAGCAGTGAAGGCACTCAGGAAAAAAGAAAGACAGGATGAAACTCAGTTTACCCCCACCAAAATGGGTGGAAAAACTAGTTTGGGTCCCAGTTATTAGGCGTTGTAAAATTTTCATTCTCACTTATGCTTTTGATGTGCTATTATACCGAAATTGGCCATTCTCGGCACTTAATCACCTGACTTTACAGATAACTCTAATATATATCATAGTACCTTTTCAGGTTCGGCATCTCACTGTCAAATAATTATTTTATTTTGAAAAATTGATTTTGATGCAAAATTATTTTATTTTGAAATTTTGACAAAACTTTATCAAATTAAAAAATATCCACATGTTCTTCACACACGTTTTGCATTGTGGCACAAATTTGATTTGAGAACCTCCCTTGCAGGAAATGTTGCACTGATCACTAGCATGCCATCAAGCATTAGAGAGGGGTTTATTTTTTAGATTCATTGCTTACACAAAAAAATAAAATAATAAAAATAAATAAAAATAAAAACACAGTGACAGTGCAATTCTCCACACGACTACACTGTCAGGCCCATAAAACGTGCTGGTAAATCAATTTCAGCTTCAATAAACAATAGTTTTAAAAATTTTCAATAAGAAGGGACCTTAATTTTCTAAAATTTCGACATTTAAAAAATATATATGATTTTTGCTGAACCTGAAAAGGTACTCAAAGAACTTCTTGCTAGTTCATAGTTCATTCGCGGAGAGAATGAGAAGAGCTGTAAAAGATGGGCACCAACTGAAACAAACAAGTTCAATAGTGAAGCTTGCAATAACCGAAAAGGTCCAAAAAGACAAAGCCATGGACAGGTAAAGCTAACAAGGTGTGTACCACACAGTGGCCTTGCCATTTACGTTAAAAAGTATCTTAAGGCCAAAAGAAAAATTATGGAAACTCAAATATTTCACCATGCAAAAAAAATAATAATCTTCAAAAAAACCTCTGAAAGAAACCAAAATCCTTCAAGGTATTATAATTCTATAACTAATCTCAAGTTTTAACACAAGCCAAAATATCATCTTTCAAAAATCCTCATAAAATAAAAATAGACTTATTATTATTACCTAGGGGGCCAAAATCCCTTAAGCTACTATATTCTATAATGAATCTAAACACAAGATCCGTGCCTTGGTAGGCAAGGCCAACAAACTAAAGTGAACAAGCTACAGTTCCTTTGTGAATGAAACAAACCAAAGAAATGAAGTGTGAGGGAGGACATTGAGCTACTCTAGTGGCTGAGGGTAAGAAATGAAAGAGTTCAAATCCTAACTAGACCCCCTTCTCCTCATGCTTCTCTTCATACTTATGAAGGGGAAAAAAAAAGAAAAAAAAAGGGTTTTTTTAATGCAATTGGCTTTGGGCAGTTGTTGGGGAAAAAAAAAAAGGAATGAAGTGAAAAAACCAGTGAAGGGTGCATATCACATTCTTTCCATGTATGTCGGTTATTGATCTCAAAATAATTTTAAAGAATTGAGCTGGTCTTTTTGCATTTTTAATTTTTTTTTAAATTTCTGATAACCAGCCAGGGTATCAACTTTTTATATAAAAAAATCCAGGGCCAATTCTCAATGAAACCAGAAGATATCTGACAATTTAATATGAATAAGATATTCAAGGTGGTCCTCACTCTCTTATTTCAAAGTCCAATAATTTTATTAAGGACAAATGGTTATAAAATGAGATGAAATAGATTAATTTGTCAAATGTCAAACAACTTAATCCCATTCACTTTTAAACTTTTCAAACTTTTTTTTAAATTTGCATTTTCTCACTCAACTCTACGAAGCTAGAAGGTGAAGTGCAACTCACCCTAGTTCAAATTGAACGAATTTTTTGCCAACAAATATTAACTTCTCTAAGCTATCTGATTGCAAGCGACATTTCCTCAAATATTTTCCAAGTATTTCAACTAAGGAAAAAAAAATACCAATTTCAATTTAAGATCCTACAATGCCAAGGATTTGACAAATAAGAAAAACCAATAGTTGATTCATATTTTCTCCACCACTACAAAGGGCATTTAATGCCTTTCACATCTACTTGATATCTCTTAAATTTGCAACTCCATATTGACAAACTCTTTAGTTGAGTCATTAGTCCTAGGAGTCATTTAAAAGATGTCGAAACTATATTTTCATCACTTTGGTTGCTTTGCCACAAACTTAGATTTTGCCAAAAGGTGTAATGCATAATGGCATATCAAAAGCATAGGATTATTTTTTTGGGTCATATTTCTCAATGTTTTCAACTTATAAATAAAGAAACTAATCAAATACTCGTAATTCTAAGGTCTAATATCAAAGATGATGTATTATATTAGCTTTTCTTTTTTTATATTTATTTAGAAATGAAAAGAAATAGTTCAAAACATCACATATTTCTTTTTGATGTTACATGCAAGCATGGCCAGCTCCAAAGCAACACCAAAATCATCTTTCATCAAATTACCCATGGAAGGTACAATTTAAAATTCTTTTTTTAGTTTTTAGCTCATGGTTATTGCTGCATGCAAGGCATCATTAGGTAACAAATGCCCATGAAATTGATAGAATGACAATTTGCAAGCATTGGCAATACATACATTTTTTTGGTTTTCTCCACCATGTCTAGCAAAACATTTTGTGAAAAATTCTTTCATGAAGGGAATAATAATAAAAAATAAAAATTCATGATCAAATGTTTTAATCACATGTTCTCCACAAACTAGGGCAAATGAATCTCCATTACCAACAAGTGAAAGATATTCCCAAAAAAATTTACTCCACATCATCTTTTTTGAAAGGATTTGTTGAGATAAAAACATCAAATATTGAGGAAATAAACATATATTTAATATTTTCTGAAGAAGTTGTCTTTTCATATTTCTATTTAATGGATTATTGATTTCTTCCCCAAACTTTTTGAAAATTATTGATTTTTTTGTATTCACATGTTTTTTCAAAAATGTTATTCCATTTTTCTTCATTATGCTAAAACATAACATCCATGACTATGCATATATATACACATGGCAAAAAGAACAAGTCCAATTCAACTCAAGTAGGACCAATCATGATGTTTTGGCATAATGCTTAATATTAGACCCTTCCTTAATTTTGTTCTTGGATCTTCTATGGTCATTAGTTTGGTATGACATAAGGTACATACAATGCATGATTTGGGGTACTTTGTTTGTAATTTCTTTGTTATCAATGACATAGAAAGAAAAAAACCAAAATAAAGCATTCCCATTATGAAGTCTTCATTTTTTCCTTTGAACATGTAATGTCTCCAAAATTAACTTGGTTATTTTTTCATCACTACTTAAAATTGTGTTTGATTCAATTTGTGAACTTGGATTTTGTTCAAGTTCTTCCATAATTTCATCTTCAAATTTAGTTTCATTCATGAATCCTTCATATTACATTATCTTTTCAATTTTCACAAAAAATGTTCAACCAAATCAAAGATGGAAAAACTCAAGCAAATGTAGGTTTTACAACGATTCAACATGTTGCCAAGGATATTTAAGCAAAAGAAAAATGATGCAAAGAAAATGTTACAAAGGAAATAAAGATCTTGTTTTTTTCTTTTTTTTTTCCATGTTCTCATCATAATGCAAGAATATTATACAATGTAATGTTATAATGCAAAAATGTTATGTTACAAATCCTACACAACAAAAGAAACAAAAAAAATTAACTCATGGAAACAAACACAACACAATAAAATTTAAAACATGAACAAAACGAAGGACATACTAACAAAACAATGAACAAAAACAACATACAAAACAAAACCAAAAGAAAATAATGAAAACTAGAAAAACTTACCTCACTAAAACATAAAAGTTGAAGCTTGATGATTGTTGAACATGAACAAAAGAACACAAAGTTTGAGCAACATGCAAAAAGAACATCAAATAATAAGTGTGAAAAGAATAGAACAAAGTAATAATAGTGCAAAAAGTCGAGCATGATGTAACACCTTTATGTGTGTGGAGTAGTTCCCTTGGAGTGATTAGGAGAGAGACATTAAATCTTTATCACACCCTGCAAAACTTTATTTATAAACACACTGCATATTTGAAAAATGTACAAAGGAATAAAAAGAAAGAAAAAAGAAAAGGGAGAATTTATAGGGTGTCAAATTAGCACAAACTAATAACAAAATCTCTCCATCTCAACAATAGACTACCTATAATAGGTTAGTTGTGGTGATGGGGGTGTGTCATAATGGGGTGGAAGTTGGGAAATAGTTAGGCCTACCACTATCGCCCAACTTAAGATGGAGGATGCTTGCATCCTGTATAATGTAATTGAAATTTTTTGACAAAGAAAAATAATCAAGGCATACAGAAGAGGGCCCTTTGGCATTTTGAAGTTCCACATAGCATTGGCATAATCATGTAAAAATGCATCAACCTATTTATGTAAACATCCAAATATTTCAATTATTAAAAGGAGGAATTGATCAATCGGATATTGATTGTGATAGGTCTTTTTTTTGGCTTGAGTTGCATAGAAAATGACAAATCTTTGAAATGCACAAGATCAAAGAAGTAAATTTACTTGTTTTGGGTTGGCAATGACAATGTTAGCTAGGGTGTGAATTCCATCTTTGGTGAACACAATGTCAACCTGTCAACAAAAGGAGTTGGACATGGCTAAGGGAAATGCATATAGTTGTTTTCATCACACGTGGAATCGCCCAATGATAGCAAAAATGTCGCAAGTTACATCATGAGTTCTTGTGTGTTCGTTGCTATGGGCGCAGGAAGTGGTGGATACCGATAAGATCAATGGGATGTGTGCACACACATCAAGAGATACCTGCAATTGATGAATGTCATGGTCCAAATCATCAAAATGCTACGGAAAAAATTGAAAAATATAATCAAAAAGCTGAAAATACCAATCTAGTTGTAAGCCAAACACTCGCCCTAAGGCCCAAACAAGATAAAATTCGAACATGATGGACCTCAAATATTATGTCAAAAAACATGCTAGTTTCTCACCCTAAAAGCCTTTTTTTTGTTTTATTCAAAAACTTATTTGAAAATTTTTACAACCTTAAGATCCCTACCCTAACAATAATTTTCTAGCCTTACCAACTGCCCTACCCAAAGCCTTAGCCCCTACTACTGCCTAGATTATACTCCTAGACTTTAGGCCTGATATTCGGACCTAGGTAAAATTTATATATTCTACCCAAGTCTCAAATGTTTGACTTCCATTTTCTATTCAAGATCTCACAACTTGACATCTTGGGGTTTTTTCTCTCTGAATCTCTACAACCAATGAAGTTGCCCCCTTCTCACAATACCCACTCGCCCCCCCCCCCCCCCCCGACAAAACCCCCCTTCTCAAACACAACCCCCCCCCCCAAACACAAAAAAAAAAAATATAAACTAAAAAAAC
>Ga0116227_10000409_pt1 | contig 82216 bp, 51 predicted proteins | sample S1TSphgellanicum_FD_89693 | JGI IMG/M metagenome (GOLD analysis project Ga0116227, IMG submission 89693) | Host-associated microbial communities from peat moss isolated from Minnesota, USA - S1T2_Fb - Sphagnum magellanicum MG | ecosystem: Host-associated > Plants > Peat moss > Unclassified...
CAGCAACACAAAGAAAACATCCCTGACAACAGCGGCCTCCCCCACCACCCGCCACACGCCGACAAAATGAAGAATATTTCTATTCCTTTCCTCCACGAGTATTAAAAAATCGGGGAAAAAAAAAAAAAAAAAAAAAGCCAAACTTGGTGTTTAAGGGGTTATAAGTTTTTTCTACTACCAAGTGTGAAAGAACACTATTAACAATTCTTGGTTTCTCTTTCACTTTAAATCCCACAAACAGATCCCAAGGAATTTAGCAACATACTGCAAAAAAAAAGTTTCCTGGAAAAGAAAGATGTCTCCTGGAAAAAAGTCACCTATTTACCTCTCCTCTCCTATTCATTAGATGGGCTGCCTCTCAAGTTTTATTTTTTTGTTTGTTTTGTTTTTGTGTGGAAATGGGCCATTTTGATTGGTCCATCACCCAAACAACTGAAACTTGAGAGGCTCGTCAGAATAACGACTTATATGTGAGGATGGAGTGCCTATATGTGAGAAGGGGAGAGCTTTGGGCAAAGAATATGGGATAAAGTGAGGTGCTATTGAGAACACCCTTGGGGAACCATTGTAAACTTGAGGAACATCATGAGGAACATGATGGGAACACAAGAATAAAAAAATTCCATCTCTCACTATGTCTCTCACACATCCTTCCTCCCCCCCTCCAAAAAAAAAGCCCCCCATAATATGCTTTCCCTCTCCACCATATTAGTATGAGCTGTAAATGAAGGGATGGCAGATAGATGCTGGCAAGTTGTTGCTACATATGCATGCTGCTTAGGATAGGAATCTCTGGCATCCCCTTCCTTCCTCCAAACACATGGCAGCAGGCAAGCTCAAAAAACCAACCAACTGATTTGCATAGATGCTTCTTCATGGCTCAGATTTGGGGGGAAGGGGGGAAAGCTAGCCTAGTCAGTTTTATTCTCCAGACAGTTGGGAGATCATGGTGGGCATACCTAACCTGTTGAATCAAACTTGTTGGAAATGAAGTACCTAGGCTACTGTTTTTCATACACAGACAAGAGAAGAGAAGCAAGGGTAGCCTAACACAGATGTGGCAGGGGATGTGTTGTTGCAGCAGAGGCAAGCCTTCTGTGTCACATGGGAAGTGCATATTGCCAGCAGTGTGTAACTGGGTCAGACAACAACAGCCAGCTCCTCATGGGATTGAATGATCTAGAAAGCTCTCCCCTTGCAGGCCCTTCAACTTTTTGGTCTTGCCTTGGTAGGCAAGGATATTGTGTTTAGATTCATTATAGAGTATAGTAGCTTAAGGGATTTCAGTCCCTAGGTAGTAGGTCTATTCTTATACGAGGATTTTCAAAACATGGTATTTTGGTTTGTGTTGAAATTTGAGATTAGTTATAGAGTTATGTTATCTTGAAGGATTTTGGTTTCATTTAGAGGATTTTTTTGACGATTATATTTTTGCATGGTGATATATTTGAATTTCCATAATTCTTCTTTTGCCATAAGATACTTTTTAATATAAATGGCAAAGCCGCAGTGTGACACACCCCTTGTTTCTTCTGGCCTCCAACTCAGCCAACCAATTGGCCACTATTCACATAGGGGCCACTTGGTTGGCCAATATATGGTGTGTGTGAGAGAGAGAGAGAGAGAGAAATGCGTCGGTCAGCATTCCTAAATGATAGCCTCCTCTTCCCAAATAAGAGACTCTTCCTATAGAGCATCTCCACCAGTGCTCAGTATGTGGCCCTACACTTAAAATCATGGAAGAGGTGCAGGAGTCATATCTAGTAAATCCACTGGAAGACTGATGCGACCCTGGAAAAATGATCAGCTTCCAGGGCCCCTGGAAAGAGTCTAATAAGTACAATCGAGTCATATTTATTGACTGCTTCCTGTTTCTGATTGGCTAGATAGTTTCATCGGTCCAGGTGGCTCGCTATTAGTAGTCTCTCACCTATTTGTTTGCAGTCCTAGTTTTAGTTTTATAGATGGGGTTGGAAAAAACTAAAAAACTGAAACTTAGATGTGACAAATACAAACAAGGTCACAGACTCAGCACCTCTAGAGATGCTCTAAGGTTACTGCACCTTGTCAGAGGTGAGCTCTATTATAAGAGCCTCCTCTTCCCAAAGAAGAGTATGGGAGAGTCTCTTCACCCACCTTAAGGTAGAGAGGGTTGAAATGAAAATGATAAGTGAGGGAGCTTTTTATGAAATGCGTGCCTCCACATACATTTTTTGAAAGGCTTGTCAACTTTTTACACTTTATAAGGTGTCCTCTTGCTACACTGAAAAAACCAAGAAGGTTTTCACTTGCCCTCAAAATACACTTAGGAAATGTCTCCCAAGCGCTTAATGGTTGTTAACTCCCTATAACTGAAGGGGTAAAACCTTATCTTGTGTAAAACTCTAGTGAACTAGGTAGTAAAAAGATGGAAAACCCGGTTGTCAAGGGGCCTTACAAGCATAATGCCCCCTACATAAGGCTCAAGTTACATAGTGGACGCCTCCATCTGAATTGTTCACAATGAGCCAAACTTACCCCTGCAACTGCCGTATCTAGATTACCACTCTTTCAGTGCTTGACAATGTTTGACAGTGAAGTTGTTTTGGACATGTTCTACCACCAATGATCATGTGCACTGCCATGTGTGGGAGGTGGTGAGGCAATGCTCACTCGAGTGCTTTTAGTTCATGAGCTATGGTTGTTGACTCAGGCTCTCAGAACTTGTGTTTGGATTCAAGTTAGGCTTACTTATACTACCCTAATCTAGGGTCAGCTTATAGCTTGCCCTAGGGTCAGTTTAGTCAATAAATAAAATTTTGCAATATTCGACAAGCTTTTTTTTAAAAAAAATTTAAGAAGCTGAAGTGTTCAAAATTATTAAAATTTATCAGGGGCAATGATGATCTGAATAATTCACTACTCATATGGACAATATCATAGTAGACTAGTGTAAAAATCATGTAAAGATTAATTGATTTTTTAAAATGATTAATTATTTGTTTTGTCAATGCGCATTGTGCACAAAAGGCCTTCTTTTGTGGGTTTATGAGAGAGAGCCTTGTTGCTTCTCTACAGATATGGCAATTCTACTCAAACAAGAAATGAGGTTCACTTCCAGAGAATAGTTCAAAAGCCTGGACATGACTCAAAAGATTTGGAATCCCTTGATGACAGAGATAGATAGGTGAATGGGATGCTTGTTCTGTAGGCCCCATACTGAACTAAGTCCCAAACATGATGAGACATGATCCGCAGGTTTTTTTTTTCCCCCCCTTTTTCCTTATCCTTTAATTTTTTTGATATTTAAAGTTTGACCAAAATTTCCAAAACATTAGCAAAATTGGTCAAATTTACACTATGGAAAAAAAATCTCAATTTTTTGGTTGAAAAATGACAAAATTTGTCAGGAAAAAAATCCACTGATGATCACTGCATCAGGATAACTTGAACACAAGCTCAGGTGCAAAAGAGTATCATGTTGGAGAGGAAAATTTTCCAGCACAAAACTGTCTCCTCACCCACAAGACCTCTCAAAGAGGATGACATTAAATCAGCAATGGGTCCTTATTGCAGGCAGTACAAAAGTATTGTTCGTCCCCTTTTTCCCTGACTGACTGCCCAATTTCCCTACCAAGTTGTGCCTGGTGATGAATAGACAGAGATGTCTTGGTGCTGCCCAGACATAAATTTTGTGTCTTATTATTATATTTATGTTACACGCTTTGGTTGGCTGTGTAATATGGTATCACAATCCTCCACCAAAATGAAAGGAGCACTCCCCTGCATTTCGACGACCGTTGAGACGCTAAGTGTTTTACCAAAGGCATGTTTATGGTACTGTCTGCAATAAGGACCCATTGCTAATTGCTTCATCTGTAGAGTAACAACTGAGGGTGGCGGGCATTGTCAAAATAAGGGGCTTAGGATTCAACAACTGTCAGTTTTGCCTCACATTTTGGGAATGGTGGCCTAATTCATAAACTTTACCCATTGTAAAGCACAAAGCAAAACTATCATTAACCTAAAGGGATGTAAATCACGCAGCACAGGACATGGAGGGTTTTTTAACCTACTCCTTATGAGTGGGAGGGCCCTTAGGCATAAGGTCCCTCCCACCATTAAAGAGTAGGCATAATATCCTTCTTCTTTCTAGGTGAGAAACTATGGATATAAGGTACCCTCCAAATACACTTGGGAATTTTCTCTGAGTTCTTTAGGATCAAGTTTGAGAGCCAGGGATCTGGTAGGCTACTGCCACTGTCCTATGGCCACCAGCAGCCCACTTGACATACAGGTGATCCAGATTCCATAGGCTTCATGCTTCCCTCTTCATGCCTTCTGGAATCTGGCAGCATACTACTATCTGACCAGAATGGACCATCATCCATTAGTGTACCATGAGGGATGGATGGTGCATGGACAGGTATTTGCTATCAAAAGGTAAATTTTCATTGGATTTATTGTGTTGTTGGAATTAGGTTCAATGTGATTAGGGTTTTGATTTTTGATTTTTTTTTTGGGGCTGTTTGGGGGGGTTTATTTCAGTTTGAGATGTGTATTAGAAATTTCTGATAGTAGTCGGTTTTGGGTTTAAGTTTGTTGTAATAAAAAGAACAGGCCAGGTCCGGGTTTATCAAAATTGGAAATGTCAAAAAATAGGCCAGTTCTGGGTTTTTTTTATCCCAACAACAAGCTAACATGAGGTGAGGCCAAGGGTTGGATACATTTGAAGATGGGTATACATTCACGACTTTTAACAAAAAAAACTTAATTAATATCATACTAAGTTCTTTGAATTTTTTTTAGAGAAACCTGACTGGGTATAGTTAATCATTCTTTACCTAAGTCTTTAGATGCAAGCTCCAATATTTCCTATTGCATTCACAAAGCCTAACTTTGCTTTGTATGAAACATTGCAACAATGGGGAAACCAACAACAAGCATTCATGCAACAAAAGACAAACCAACAACAAACATGCACAAAGTTTCCAAACTTCATTGTAACTAATAAAACTACAAAATCATTGTCTGGTTCTCAACTTTTAAACCTAATTGAAAAGAGGTAATGGCAACATGAATCATTCTAAGAATTTTTAATTTTAGATTGGTTCTACTACAAACCACTCTTCCACGCTCCATGGTTCTAGATGGCCCTTCAAAAGACTTCAGTCACATAATCCAAACTTCCTTTGAAGATGGATAAATAGACTTCAAAAAAACAAACATACCTCAAAGAGATATAGACATACCTCAAAGACAAACAAACTTCAAAAATTAAGGTAGACCTTCACCAAAAAAAAATGGACATTCAAAGACAAAAACAAAACCTCACAATCAAAGGTACAAACTCAAAAACAAAAACCTTCAAAGAGATATTCCCTTCAAAAACAAACCTTACCATCAATCCCAAACTCCCTTCAAAAAGAAACAAAGCTTAAAAATTAAGGTAGACCCTAAAAATAAACAAACAACAAACCTTCAATCCCCCAAACTCCCTTCAAAGAAATTGTCATGTATTCACTCCTATGTTAGTGCTTACAACCATCGTTGTCAATCCACATATTATAAATAACACAAAAATACCCTAAATGACACAACGCATTCAAACTAGCCCCCAGTTTAGGGCTCAAGTGCCCTTAAGCCAAATAGTAACATAAGAAATATTGTATGGAAATACACCATGAATAAACCACTTTGATTTTAAAGTGACTAGACCAATAGGTCATGTGCAAATATGAGCCCCATCGTTAGTTGTTTGGTTACAATCCTTCCATAACAAAATGTGAATCATCCTAAAAAATAATTTAAATTACATCCTATTATTTAACAAGAAGAATAGGCATCTATGTCTATCATGTGCACTGAAGGCAAAACCATTTTCTGACCAACATTTCTTCCAATGGTGGTGTGAAACATCCCATATGCCAACCTCTAAAACATTGATCACAAATCAACATAGTGACAACTCTCATAGCCTACCCACGCAACATAGAACGAAGTCTTGTAGGGACAATCACCAAGGATGGGTCAATTCAACCATCCACATTAAGAAGATGACATGGTGCACAATTATGTACATGATCCTTCCATGTTTAATTATCTTATACCCCCAACATCAACACACCAAAAGGTAACACCTTCTGTACATGCAAAATGATACGTCTCACAATCATATCCAACATAGTTGGTGTTGAATGCTACAAATAAAAATAATCCCCTAGCTTGAATCTACAAACTTGAGGTTGTTAACTACCTTCCCAAATATTAGCATATTGAAATGTATCTCAATATTGAATGATTATCAAATTCTCCATAGCCATTGGCATAACATGTTGGGGTGTATGCTACAATTTACACACTTTGTTTCAAAATTGGAACTACATTAGTATCAAAAGTAACAACACATAAGATTTCATTCATTTTGAATCACTTTAAATATCACACATAAATTATTTGTGCTTCAAAATAAAAAGAAGTCACAAGAATCATGAATATAAAATTGAATCATAATTGTGCATTTGTGTAAATGTACACCAATAATTTAATAAAGGTTTTTTGAAAACCCTTATTTGACAATAATGCTCCATTTTTAAAAAAAATCAAAACTTCATCTTATTTTTGTCAAATGATTAAAAAAGAAATTAACCCAAGTCAATTTTCAATGGAAAAACATTTTTCAACCTTAAAAAATCATAATCATCATCATTATCATACCATAATGTACTAATGAACATTTTTAAATCATGTAATTTAAGTTCCACAAACTCACCTTAAATTGAAAACTTTGATGGGGAAGAATTTTCTTTCTGGTTTCTTTTTTGTATGTGTAAAATTTCATGGGAAAATTCTCATTAAATGTATAGTACTTATTTGTTTATTTGTTGGAATTGCAAAAATGTTTCAAGGTTCCACAAATCATGTATGTGCATTGTTTTCACAACATAATGTTGGATTGAAACATGAACCATCATCTATTACAAAATTTTAATGAAAAATATTGTCCAAATTTTCACCATGATGCATGAAACTCAACTAAATACTAAAAAATCTCAAATTGATACAATTTTTTGTGTACACCATAGCATGCAAACCCTTGTTGGAACAAAGTTGTTCGTTGCTCACATGTTTGAAGCTAAATGTTTGGATCATCCAAATTGATGATCATCATCACATCTCATCACATTGAGGTAGTAGCTTGAGTTCATAATCAAATAGTAGAAAATATGGCAACAAAAATGTAAGAAAAGTTTGTCAGTTGAACCAATACCCCATATTCACTATGGTAGTTATAAATCCCAATCTTTAATATGGTTTTTTTGAAGCCCATACTTTGCACAAACTGCATTTCACCATTTACTCAGTTAACCCATCTACCTCAAGATGGTCTCATGAATAATGTAATGATCTATTAGTGTTTTCTCACAGAACTTTTGGAATTCTTCACAAAATTTCATATTGTGGTCAATGGGTACTTCAACTAGAGCGCCAAGCCTTTTGAACATTTTATCCATAAATGCATATGCTACTTATTCATTATTACAATCTAACAATGACATCAACTCCAACCACTTGGAAAAATGTTTAATCATAACCAAGACATAATGGTGATGTTACATCATTATAAGAAATCATGGTTTATTTGACTAGAAAATTAAACCAAAAACCAGTCATTTTGAAATTTGGTTAATGTGGCCACTTATGTTAAAGGCGGAACTATGTTGTCCCTATTAAACAAACTAGACAAAAGTGGAACATCAATGTCTAACAAGGTGGACAAAGGAGTAGCAAGATAGAATAGGTGAATTGATTAAAATCCATGAGGAGTTTTGAATTCAAGTTATGGTAAGAACTTGAAGAGGATTTTTAGAGAAGTTTTGTAGATGTGGGGTAGATGCCTAGACATTAGAACATGAAGGAATCATGATTCAAAAGAATAGAGAATAGTTTTTGAAATATGGAAAATCTCCTATTAGAATTAGAAATCAGTTTTGATGGAGAAAAACATTGATCTTACAATGTAATTTTGTTTCATGTTTATGTTTTAAACCCAATATGATATGGTTTGATTTAGTTTTCAAATCACTACATAGGCAATGATTGTGCATATATGTATTTTGTAATGCATTTTTGGTTGAATGTCACCTCTAATATCTATAGTTGTTATTAAATAAACTATGTGTGTTTGAAAATAAAATGTTAAATACAAAATTCCAAAATGAAACAATGTTAGAATATTAGTATTTGCCATTTGGTGACCATCCCTAGGAATGAATTTGGGGTAGAAAATTCAAATTTCTATGAATTGTTTTTATTCTAGTTTTTTTTTTTTTGAAAAGCATAAAAAGGTTATTGTGAAAGTTTTTTTTGGTTTCTTCTTTGGTTTTATAGTTTTAAATTTTGTTAAATTTTTTTTGGGATTTGTATCTAAATAAAAGAATTGTTGTAAGGATTTCAATTTGTGATAAAAAAAACATTCCAAAAAAATAAATGGTAAAATGGCGACAAACATGAATTGCATGGTGACCCAAAGTCTACAAAAATAATTAGATAAAGTTGCAATCCAATAGAATGAAAAAGAAAATTTAGTAGAAGAAGAAATGTTGTTGCTAAATAATGCAACAAAATTTCAAACTCCAAAAATAATATAGTATACCATGTCATGAACACCTAGGATAAAGGAACGGCCTGTAAAGTACAAGATGCTATCTACAACAATTATGGAATCTTGGGAAACATTTACTAATAGAGCAATGAAGCAACCCAATATCCAAATGAGGCTATTGATGAAGGCAATAGTTCTAGATGTTGAATCAAAAGGATGGGGAAACAATGCAAATAGGGTTACCTTTGTAGATTTGCAATGAAAGGTATATGAAAAAAAAAAGATGAATCTATCATCTTGAAAACATTATAATTTGTACAAATCAAAAGAGATATACATGTCCATGAAAAAGTATAGGAAGGGTTAGAAATAAAATTCAGAAATAGAGGTTCTACTTGACAATTTGTTTCACCTTAATACCATCAATCCCATGAGGAATGGGATGAAGACTTGGACAATGATGAAGTTGAACATGCACTTCCATAGTATGTCAAAATTCCACCTCATAAAGGATATGGAGGAATAAGCTTTTACAACTGAAATAGTTTACCAATCAAGGATGGAAAATAGAGTTGAATGCAACACTCCACCAATGACATTAATCCATACAAAAATGAGGACAACAACTAGAGCAAATGTCTTGCAAACTAGTACATGAATCCAAGGTTAAGTAAAGTCGGCAAAACATATTTATACCTGGATAATGGGTATGGACTAGATCTAACCAAGGTGAAGATCAAAAACCTAGACCTTCACCCAGTCACTATAATTTTTGCAAACAAAAAGGCCATGCTCTTACACTATAATATCCTTTCATTGAGAAAGATGTACATAATGCAATGATCAATCACTTTTAAACCAAAGTGTAGATGAAATCGAACTTCCAAGAGGAAAAACATAATCCAATGACCATGCAATGGAACATTGTGAACCCGATATAGTCACATAACTATAAATAAACACATGACCTTAAATGAAAGGTGTGAAGTATGGAGGATTGATGCTAGGGTACTTCAACCCCCTTAGACCCCATTCTATTTCAGAAAGAATAAGGATGATTACAACCCATCCTGCTTTAAGTAATGTAAGAATTACAACCTTTAAAAGTATTAAATTTGTGCTTGGAATGAGGAACAATGAATATTAAACATTACAACTAAACATTATGATAGTGTATCATTTCATGATGGAGTGGTTGATATAATTCCATAATTTTTTATAGTAGTTAATAATGAAATGCATGGTATAACCACAACAATTGCATATTAAAATAGGTTCATGCCTATTAATGAAATCAAATATCCAATATCTATAAGGAACTAAGGAATTTCTATAGTACCAATAAATAATTTTCATTTGCACAAATTAGTATATAGTAAATTTATTGAGACCACATGAAGAAATTATTCACATGGCCTTAAAATAATACCAACTAGTTTTGGACTAAATAGATCTATAGTAGTTGAACCTAATGTAGAGGTACCTATATGAATACCATCACAATATAATTACTACTAAATCAATACCACCAAATTTAGGAGGTGATTCTCAAAACCCATAGGAGGTACTATAATAACATTTATGCAACCCGTAGTACCTTATTTTAAGCCTTATAAAAAACCTCTTAACTATCCTAAATACAAGAAAGACTCTTATCTAGATGCTCATGTATGAGTATTCAAAGCCATCATCAAAGCTAATGGTGAAATAGTAGATGAGGAAATAGCCAATTTGTTCAACTTTACATTGATAAACAATGCATTAAAATGGTGCAATAACTACATGCAAGATCATCCAAACTATAGATTTGTAGAGTTAAAGAAGGTTTTTTGTCAACGACACTAAACAAGGTAGAACAATGAACATGTGTATTTACAACTAAAGAATTTGAAGTAGGAATCAACAAAATAAGTAGAAGTGTATTATGAAATACTACTAAAATTGGGTAATAATCCATAAACTCCTACTAGTGACAATTATTTTTATGACCATGTTCCAATTTGGACTATAGTTTTATTTGCGTATTGCTATAGCAAGGATGAAATGAAAAACTCTACAACAACATGAGGAATCTACACTAATGTGTGAAAAAGGTATTTTTGTATTAGAAGCATAGAGTTCTTTATCTATGCCACAAACTTTAAGAACAATGATTGTGACTGTGGGAAACCAAATAGTTGCAAAGCTGAGTATGTATTGTACAAACTATCATCGTATAAACCATGATGTGGAGATGTGTAGAAACAAAAAGAAAGAGGTAATTATTGTAACTTTGCTAAAGCCACTATGTAGGCTAGTAAACCTCCAAGACCATTAAACTATCATTGTCATATTTGTGGGATAGTGAAAGACAAATCAACGAATTTTCCAAAGTTTGGCAAAATGTAGACCATGTTCAAGGACAAAGGAGGTAAAATTGCAAAAACCAAGCTTGTAGTTGAAGTAAAAATTGTTAATGCTTTCATTAACATGGTTCATGTTCATGTGACCACTCAAAAGTAAGGCAAATGAAGAATAGGTGTTCAAATATTGAAAACCACAAAAGAACAAAACTATAGTTGACTAAGAAAAAGAAGAAAAAAAGTTGAAGAAGTCTATGGTGGAAACCATATAACAAATGTAAGCAACTAGTCCACCACCTAACATACCTACCATTATAGCAAGAGAATGGATACTACTAAAAAAACTTTGTTTTTTTTACTTGCAATCCTAATTAAAAAATACCCAATTTGAACATGCATAAAAAGACCATTTAGTCATCTTGGACAAGTTGATTTCGACATATTTGTTGTGACTGGGGTGGTTTTTTTGACTGGCAAAGTATGGACCATTTGACTAGTCATTTTACTATTCAAAGTTTTACATGTATCAAAAAAACATTGTGGCAAGTAGGTAGGTCATAAAAAGGCAAGTAGGCAGGCAAGTAGGTCATAAAAGGAAGGAAGGTAGGTAGGTAGGTATGTAGGTGGTACCCCACCCCACCTTATCCTACGTGACCTACCTTAACCTAACCTAGTATATCTTACTTAGCCTACTTTATCTACTTTAACCCCTTAAGCATGTACATAGGTTATAATGTTAGGAATTAAACCTTTGACCTCCCCAATGATAAACCAAATCCTTAACCAATGGACCACACCATCAAAAGGTGTTCAACTTTTGTCAATTTTTTTATTTCACATGTTTATTTTGACACATCATTACAAAACTATGTGGTATGAAGTAGGTAGGTTGCAAGAGACAGGTGGGTGGGTGGGTAGGTAGGTGGGTAGGTAGGTAGGTAGGTAGGTAGGTAGGTGGTGGGTGTATAGTAAAGTAGGTAGGTGGGTGAGTAGGTAACTAGGTGTTAATGATATAATTTTGTAGGTGTTAATTCAAATTTTCCCTGAATAAATTAACTACCTATATATCAATACTAAGTCCTTGTCCTACTCTATTAGAATGAATACCATGTAAACACCCTAACTAGGACAACATTTAATCCATTCTAAATATGGGGATTCATTCAATTAATTCCACATACAACATTCAAACACTAAGAAAGGATAAAAAAACATCCTTTATATTTCCATAAACCATGAAGCTCTACAATGTTTATCTCCCTTCCTTCCTCTCATCACTCCTTTGCTTAATTCCTCTCCTAAAAGAATAGCAATCACCTCTAGACAACAAGCATTCAAACCCCTTGAAAATTAGTCGAAATGTTTTTTATACTTCCCAAAAAATAATTATGATTGCTTAATTGTTTGGTGAATCAACATAGCGATCTATTAACATAGTGATCTGTTGCCATATCGATTTGCCTATATTGTCATACCGATTTGCTTACTTTGTCACATTGTTTTGCCTATTTTGTCATCTCAACTTGTCTATGCTTACCAACTTGCCTATATGCTTACTACATTAGCTCCATTTTTTAACATTATTCCCCTTTTACCTATAGTAGTAGCAAAACTTGTTTCCTTGTCTAAAAGATATAATCTCCATCAATGCTTCCAATCTAGCTACCTCTTATTTGCCATATGTTTTGGCAATTAGATAACATGAGTATGGTATGTAATGTTCATGTTCATCTCCAATGAAATAAGTTGCAATAATTGGGTTGTAATTTTCCTTTTCAATTGGTACAATCCGTTTATAGGATAGGCCAAAAATCCTTGCCACTCCTTCTCCTACGTTGATTTATCTTCCTTTCAGCTTGACATATTGATTAACATGGTTATAACTACTGATCATTTCCTTCACTACTAGCTCATCAACTAAAGTCCAGTCTAACTTTTTGAATCTGACAAGCCCTATTTTCTTTGCCCAATTTGCTTCTTCCTTCATTAGGTTCCACATGCTACCATGTGTACAACCCAAGAAATTTATTTTTCCTAATATTTTTGGGAGTTGGCAACTTCTCCAATTCCTTGATTTTGTGTTGTTTTAAAGCAATGCCCCCACTATTCTCTTCCATCTCATGCTTCATTCTACCCACTACCAACTTATGTTATTTATACAAATTGAACTCCCAGTTCCAAAAGACTATAATGTAGGTTTTGTAAGGTGGCTTCTAAGGTTTTTTGTATATCCCGACAAAGAAATAGTTGAACCCTAGAAAAATCACCTCCTTTTCTAATTGTTCTTGCTTCTAGGAATTGTAAAGAACAAACCTCTCTTCTTGTTTTGCCTTTGTGTACTCCCAAATTCATAATAAACTTGATTCCAAAGTGTAATTGTAATTGTCGCGCTCCTCTTCTTGGAAAACTCAAAATGTTCCTTTCTCAACAAGCACCTCCATTCAATGTAATTTCTCCCAATGTTCTTTCACACTCAGATGGGGGTGATTAAAACTCCACATGTTTTCGAAGTCCGAACTTGTAGGTGTTGTCACTCTAGAAATACTATCCTCCTCACTTCTAGTTTCTTCTTCCTTATTTTTTTTTACTCTTTGGTTTAGTGGTTTATAAAAAGTTCTTCACTTATCTACGATTATAGACCGAAAAGAATGTCGTTTCTACACATATTCTTTTACAAACTTCTCTCCACTAAACTTCCTAATCACTACAAAAAAATGTGTCTTAGTTCATTATAGGTTTCACTATATTTTGAATGAATTTGGACATTTTTACCATGGTGAAATTGGTCAACCCCTTAGTGAACAGGGATTAGTTGTTACAGATAGTGAATTGGTCTATTAATACCTATTGAAATACAAATTTACCAAGCCATTTCACTTGTTAGTTAATTAATTAAACAACATGGAAATCAATTAAATTTAAATTATTTAATATTTAATATTGTTGATAATTTCATGATTTTCAACCTATGAATTATTAACATGTGTCACTATCTATGTTAGGTTTAAAACCTAGCCTAGGTATATAGGCCATGTAATCAACTTAAGTAGGCACCCACTTTAGGAATCACATAGGAAAATATTCGGTCAACTTACCACTATTAACCACAAACACACCATTTGTGAAATTTGATCCCTTGACCTTTAAGATGGAAGCAAACACCCATACCATCGAACCACCACATTTGTGATAATGTGTAACATTGCATTCTATTTATTTATACTTCATTTCAAACATTACAAAAACATAAACATTAAAATTTCATATCTTATTGAGATTTTGTCCAAATGAAATGATTAAAATTTAATTTAAATTTTTTTCAATAATTTACATAATTAAATTTATTTCCTTTTGAAAGTGTAAAATCATTTGAACAAATTTTTTTGTGAATATCACTATTCAATAACATTTCAATAACCATTTTTTTGAAAAAGAAAATGTTTAATAAATGGATAAGATTTGTGTTAATATAATACTACTACTTATGTTAGGCTACTTTTCATTGTTCTAAGTTATTTCATCCTACATTATTTATGGTTATTCTAAGTTATTTTTTATTATTTTAGGCTATTTCACCTTAGGTTATTTTCAACTATTGTAAGTTATTTTTAGCTATTGTAGGTTATTTCAATTTAGGTTATTGAAGGCTATTATAAATTATTTTGGGTTATTCTAAGTTATTTCATCTTAGGCTATTTTTAGCTATGTGAGGTTATTATTGGTTACTTTTGGCTATTTCACCTTATGTTATTATTGGTTATTATAGGTTATATTACCATAGGCTATTTGTGGCTATTGTTTTGGTGGCTATTGTTGGTTATTCTATCAGTGGTTATTGGTGCTTATATATTTGATTAGTGGCTATTATTTTAGTGGCTATTGTTGGTTATTCTATTAGTGATTATTGGTGCCTATATATTTTATTGGTGGCTATTGTTGGTTATTTTATTTTTGATTATTGGTGCCTATATATTTTATCAATGGTTTTTTTTTTGGTGGCTATTGTTGGTTATTCTATTAGTGGTTATTGGTGCTTATATATTCTATTGGTGGTTATTACTTTGGTGGCTATTGTTGGTTATTTTATTATTGGTTATTGTGCTTATATATTATATTGGTGACTATTGCTTTGGTGGCTATTATTAATTATTCTATTAGTGGTTATTGGTGCCTATATATTTTATTAGTGGCTATTTGATTAGTGATTATTAATGGTTATTGGTAGTTATTTTATTAGTGGTTATTAGTGGTTATTCTATTAGTGGTTATTGGTGACTATTTTATTATTGGCTATTAGTAATTATTCTAGTACTAATTATTGGTGGTTATTAATGGTTATTCTATTAATGGCTATTGTTGACTGTATTATTGTAAGCCATTGGTGGTTATTGATGGCTATTCTATTGGTGGCTATTAATGATTATTTTATTAATGGCCATTGGTGGTTATTTTTAATTATTTTAAGTTATATTACGACTATTGGTGGTTATTTATTATCATAGGTTATTGGTAGTTATTTTATTATAGGTTGTTTAAAAATATTTTTCATAGGTTATTATTGGTTATTACATGTTATTTATGTCATTATATTTTATTTTGGATTATTTAAAATTGTTATACTTAGGATAAAATAACTTATAATAACATAAAATAGAGTGACTTTGAACAACCTAAAGTATAACTTGAAATAACATATATTAGTTTAAAATAAAATAACCTAAGGTATAACCTAAGGTTAGTTGAATAATTTAACTTAAAATAATTTAAAGTAAAAAAACTTATGATAAGCTAGCTAAAATACATTAAGATATAATAACGTATAATAGTTTAAGGTATAATAACCTATAATAACTTAGGATATAAGTTAAAATAACTAAGGTATCCTAAAATAATATAAGGTTGATCATAAAGTAACATAGGGTAGTTAAAACAACAACATAAAATAAAACTATTTTAAAAGAAATAGATTGTGGTATGTTACAACTAGAAAACATAATTGATTATCTAATATATTTTTATGAACATCAACCAAAAGAAGTTTTCATATTGGATGAGGCTACCAACATCATTGCCAAAGATTAAAAAATTGCTGGTGGGATAGTGATAGTTGAAGAACAATTGGTTGAACTCAACTTGGGAAGCACAGAAGAACCTATAAAGGTATTAATTAATGCCATGCTACCAAGTGCATTTCAAGCACAAATTAAAAAAGGTTTAATGGAATACAAAGATGTTTTTGCATGGAGCCATAAAGAATTAAGAGGAATTCCAAGAAAATTATGTGAGCATAAAATTGAACTGATGGTGAATGTTCAATTAGTTAAGCAAAAAAATATAGAATGAATCCAAATTATACATTAAGAATTAGAGAAAACCTTGATAAATTACTAGACGTTGGATTTATATATCTTATACAAACCACTCGATGGTTATCCCCTTTAGTAATTGTGCCAAAAAAAAATGGCAAATTGCGTATATGTGTGGATTATGAAAAATTAAAAGCCCAAACTAAGAAGGATCCATTTATGTTACCTTTCCTAGATTCAGTTCTTGATTCAATTGTTGGACATGAAATGTACTCATTTATGGATGGTTATAGCAATTATAACCAGGTTAAAATGGCATAAGAAGATTTCTAAAAAAGACAACATTTATTTCATAATGGGGTGCATATGCATATATTGTTATGTCATTTGGGTTATGCAACGCTCTTGCCACTTTTCAAAAAGTGGTGACCAAAGCCTTTAAGGAATATTTGAATAAGTTTATGCAAGTATTCCTGGGCAATTTCAATGTATATGGAAGTAAAAGGGACCACTTAGATCAATTACAAAAATGCTTGGAAAAATGTAGATAAATGGCATAAGTTTTAACCTAGAAAAATGTGCATTCTATGTTAATTCAGGTGTTCTACTTGGACATATTATTTATAGTGATGGATTATTAGTGGATCCTATAAAAATTACTACAATCACTACAATGCTAGTATTAGTTAGTGTGATTGAAATAAAAAGATTTTTGGGATTAGCTAGTTTCTACCAATGTTATTTTTGAGACTTTGCTAGCAAAGTGGCACCCATGTGCAAACTATTGAAGAAAAATGAAGAATTCAAATGGACCAAAGCTTGCAATAAATTTTGGGAGTGGATGAAAACATTTATGACATGTTTGCTAATATTAATGGTGCCCAATTGCAAAATCAAATTTCATGTGCATATCGATGCAACAAACTTTGCTTTAAGGGTTATGTTAGATCAAAACCCAAATAATACCATTAACAAACCAATATATTATGTAAGTAGACTTATGAATAGTGTAAAAAAAAATTACACGACAACTAAAAAGGAAGCTTTAACAATGATATATGTTGTGAAAAAATTCAAACACTATTCGTTAGGAAATAGTTTCATTTTCTTTGTGGATCATCAAACATTATTGTATTTGGTGAACAAATTGACAATATCAAGTTGAATTGCCAAATGGCTTTTGATGTTACAAGAATTTGATTTTAAAGTTGTTTACAAATTGGGTCAAGTCCATTTCTTACCAAATCACCTATTTAGAATTAGTCATGGGGAATAGGCAAAAGGGGTAGATGATCAGTTACTTGATGTTCATTTATTTAATGTGGGAGTTGATGGGTATGACCCAATCATATAATATTTGAAGAAAGGGTACTTTGACCATGATGTACCTAAAGAGGAAAGAAATCAAATAATTATAAGGGTTACATCTTATATGACGGACAATTGTATAAATTAAGACTAAATGGGGTCCTACAACAATGTTTATTTCCAAAAGAGGCATTTAAGGGTTATTTTTAGGTTATTAGTGGCTCACTATGCATAAAGATGTTATTGAACTATGTCAAAACTATGACATTTGTTAATGTTTAAAGCCTATATGGTGAAGTGGTAAAGGGCCATTCAAACTAGTTATGGCTTTTGAACCCTTCATGAAATGGGGTCTTCATTTTATGGGACCAATCAAACTGACAACAAGATATATTGGAAATTGACATATGATAGTAGCAACTGATTATACTACTAAATGGGTAGAAGCAAAAGCACTTCATGACAACACAGTTAAAAACACCATTAAATTTATTTATGAACAAATTAATATTCGCTTTGGCTACCTGACCCATCTTGTAAATGACTAGGGCAAACATTTCATTAATAAAACTATCGAGATATTTGTGGAAGAATTTATGATTTCACATCAGACTTCAATGATTTATTATTTGCAAAGGAATGTGCAAGTTGAGTCGATTAACAAAACATTGAATAAAATATTAGTCAAATTGGTAAGCAAATTGGACGAATTTGGGATGTAATGTTAATCATTGTTCTATGGGCATATCAAATGGCTTATAAAGTGACAACTCAATATACACCCCTCATGTTGGTTTACGGCACTCAACCAATTATGCCGATAGAATTTGCGGTACCAACTAAAAGAGTTTGCGACTTACCATAGGAAGATCTAAACAAAACTATCAAGGTAAGGATGGAAGATTTATTTAGATTGGATGAAACTCATTGGCAAGCCAAAGAAAATATTAACCATATTTAACTGTTGTGCAAAGAACAAAGGGATGAAAAGGGAAAGATGAAAAGTTTTTTAGAAGGAAAGTTGGTACTATATGTAGAACAGGATCATCATTGTCATGATACTTTAGTAGTTGAATGGGCAAAACATTAACATGTATGATAGCTATGAATGGATTCATGTTCATCATTACTCCAACAATTATTGGTTGTTGAGTTGACAAAGTTTTTCTATTCAACAAATTAGGACTTGGAGTTGTTCCAAATAACTCTCTCTCTAGTGGTTGATCATTATTTCCATTGTCACTCTGAATTTTCACTAATTCCCATTAGCTTGCCATCTTGATATTCGAGGCCAACCCTCTTTTGTCACCTAGTCGATTGTTCCAAATGCGTTGATAGTAGTCTCCAATGTAATCAATAACAACGTATTTAATTTTTCAGTTGGTTTTTTATATTCATGATCAACATTCAGTGAACCCGTTTGTGTGGATTGTTGAATTCCATCATTTGTCGATCCATTTACTTCCTCAACATCAATTTGAGCAACAATAATTACTGCTTCATCTTCTACAAGTTGAAACACTTGATATGCTATTGGTGCATTAAAAATCGTGTTAAAACCTCTCCATCTATTCTATGTAATAGATTGTTGAGCTGTAATAATAGCCTCTCTAACTTCCTTTTGATTATTTCTTCTCCAGTCTTTCAATCTATTGTTCTTTTCTCTTTCTCTATCTCTATTTGACATAGGCTCCAAATAGAAATTCTTGTTTTTTTTTAATAACCATTTCTACTACTACTCCCAATTTTTAATTCCCATATAATTTTGGAATCATGATTGTAGACCAAAATTCACTTGATTCAATTATCTCATATATGTATTCCTCACAAGTAAGTAGGACATAGGTAGCTAGGTGGGTAGCATAATAGGTATAACAAATAAGCTAGCTAACCAAATTAATATGGCCAATTTGATTAAGCACAACCATTTAGTATGGTTGATTTGACTAAATCATAGGCATTTTGATGGACCATTTTTTTAAATTTGTCACTCTCAACTAGATGTATGATTTAACATTTGGTCAAAATGGTCACTATAGTAAAAAAAACTAATAAAAAATACCATGTGTCTTTCAAGCCCCATGCCTTTTGTCAAAGTGGAAATCCTTTTGGTCAATGCGGAAATTTTAGTCAAGTTGAACCTTTTGAAAAACCATGATTTCCTAGAATGTATTGTCAAATTTAATGGGTTAAATTCCACAATAACCTAGTCCCATAATAGGTAATGGTTGTAGATGAAGTGTAAGCATGTTGAATGATGTCTAAGCTCAATCACACATCACACGATGAAACACATTGTTGAACCTATAGTTGCATCCCCACCACCAATATTGTGTTTGGAGCAAACTGCATGTCCATCAAACCTTAAAATTACCCAACTCCTCATGAACATGTCACATAAGGACTTCGTACTATTTTAAGCAAAACATAACCCACATTTGTCCATTTGGCCACATTTAAAGCAAGGAATTCTTTTCCCACTTTAATTATTTGGCCCTATGCATAACGTAATCACATTATTTGGGTGTCAACCCAATTGAAACTTCACTTGCTTGCAAATATGCAATGACACGTGCCTTTTCATATATGTCAAAGTCACCATCACCTTTTAATTCAATCTCCAAATCGCCCATGTTATTATGAAGAACATCCTTACAATACCCCAATAAGACACATAGGTAATTCGAGGCATGCCATCTTGGTACTACTTCCAAATCTACATCCCCATGATAATGAACCTTGGTGGTATCCTTTTCATTAACATTTAGGTTATGAGTCAAGTCATCAACATTTCAATTAAACCTACCAACCCTATGGACAATATCAAAATCATATTCTTATAGGATAAAAGTCCATCTAACCAACTTTTTTGTGAATCAAATTCATTCCATCAAAAAACTTGAATGATTAGTGATTAATAACCAAGGTGAATGGGTTATCATAAAAAATAACACCAAAATGATGAAACAACTCCAACAACAATGAATTATTCCCCTTCATACAAGTTGTATTTTGTCTTTGTTTTATTATTGAACTAACTAACATATGTCATTATGAACTCTCAACTGTCATCATCAAGTTGGGTGAGTACCGCTCCTAACCTTAAGGTATTCCAATATATATGTAATTGAAATGGTCACCTTTAGATGGGTTGCCTTGAAATGGAAATAAAATTGAGCCCGACCTTCGACTTTTGAAAAACATGTTCCTATGCATCACTCCAAATATACTTTTAATCAATCTCCTTCAACTAGGTTAAATGTTTAATAATGCTACTAAATCTTTTAACAAACCTTTAATAATAATTACACAAGCCAAGGAAAGTTCACAACTGATTAACATCCGATCGTTAGGGATTTTATGAAATTGCTCCAACCTTGGCCTTTTTAACGAGCCCAATCCATTTAGATAAATCATGTCACCCAGGACTCCACAGTAACTTGGTAAAATAAACATTTGTTAATATGCAATTTTGGGTTGTGTTCTTTAAATTGATCAAACATCTTTTACAAATGTTACATGTGATCATGTGGACTTCAATTTTTAAAAATGATTTCATCAATGTAGCATTTGGGGAAACCAAGGCCACTAACATTCAATCCATAACTTTTTGGAATTCTACAAAAGTGTTCTTCAAACCAAAAGGCAAGAAACACCATTGATATAAATAGTCCCTTCCATGTGCATTTATCCCTCAAAATGTCATCTTGACCTTGTCACCCTCCTTCAATGTTAACTAATGATAGCCAAACCATTAGTCTAAGGTACTAAAAACCTTGGCCTATCTAAAGGCATTAGAGATTTCCTCAAGTAGAGGCATGGCATGTTTGTCTAAACATGTTTGTTTATTCACAAAATGGTAATTCCCACACAAGCATTGTCTAGTCTAATTGCCAAAAATGTCCTTTTTGGTTGGCATCATTATTGTTAAAGTGTATTCATCCCTTGATAATTTCACCAAACCCGCATCCAACAACTTTGTTGTTTGGGCCTGAACTAATTTCTTTTCAACCTTGTTAAATTTATAAGGTCACTTGAAAATTGGATTATCATCCTCCAATATGATTTGGAACTCTTGTCCTTTCAAATGGCCGAATTCTTTCAAGCTGAAAACAAAACATCTAATGTGACCCTATAATAATCATCATATTATTTACATTCACCTTTTGTAACCGTTGGACCAACCTCTGGGCCCCATGTTTTCTGTGATCACCTATACCTCAAATTGATATGATAAAACATCTCGAATGCTCGTATTCATCCCCATCATCATTGTTGTTGAAACATACTTACCTTTTGATCGTTCTACCAAACTCGCATCCAACAATTTTGTTGTTCAAGCCTTTTTGGTTGGCATCATTATTGTTAAAGCATATTCACTTGTTGATAGTTCCACCAAACCCGCACCCAACAACTCTATTGTTCATGTCTAAACCAAGGTCTTTTCAACCTCATTAAACCTATAAGTTCACTTGAAATTAAATTATCATCTTCCAATATGATTTGGACCTTTTGTCTTTTCAATTGGCCTAGTTCTTTCAAGTTAAAAGCAAAACATCTTATGTGACCTTACAATAGTCATCATATTACTTGCACCTCCCTTCATGTAATTGTTGGACGAACTTCTGTTCCCATGTTTCCATAGTCACCTACACCTTGGGTTGGGATGACAAAAAATCCTTAGTACCTAAAGTTAAGGGCATAGGTTGTGATTGTTACACAAAATGTGCGGAGGTGCTATAATGTCCTAACACCCCCACATCATCAACATCCTTGCACTACTTGAATTCTTGGTTTTTCAAATCGGAAATTCTAGTAAAAAAACCAAATTTGGACAGGGGCCAAAAAAACCCCTCATCGTTTTGGATAAGTCAAATTTAACATGTCCAGTGTGAGTGGGGTGGTCTTTTTGACCAGCAAAGCAAATACCATTTGACTGGTCATTTTGACTATTTGACTAGTTAGATTATTTAAATAATTATTAAAAATATATATTTTACGATAGTAAGTAGGTAGGTCATAAAAATGCAGGTAGGTAGGTGGTAGCTTATCTTACCTTACCCTACCTATTTCACCTAACCTATTATAGCCTATTTACATTAGCCTAACCTACCTACTTTAGCCTCGTAAGCATGTATATAGGTTGCAACTATTAGGAATTAAACCTTTAACTTCCTTAATGATAAACCAAGTCCTTAACCAATGGACCACACCATCAAAAGGTGTTCAACTTTATTTCACATGTTTATTTTGACACATCATTACAAGACTATGAGGTACACAGGTAGGTGGGTGGGCAGTTAAGTAGGTTGTAACAATTAATTAATTAGTATGTGGGTGGGTGGGTAGATAGGTAAATATGTAAGTAATAATTCATAGGTAGGTGGGTAGGTAAATAAATTGTAATAGGTAGGTAAGTAGATGGGTGGGTAAGTACATAGGTAGGTTGTATTAGGGTGGGTAGGTAGGTTGTAGTAGGTAGGTAGCTAGGTGGGTGGGTAGGTAGGTATCTAGGTTGTAGTAGGTAAGTAGGTGGGTGGGCGGGTGGGTTGGTAGGTGGTTAGGTTGTAGTAGGAAAATAGGTGGGTGGATGAATGGGTAGGTAGGTAGGTTGGTTGGTTGTAATAGGTAGGTCGGTGGGTGGGTAGGTAAGTAAGTATGTTGTAGTAGGTAGGTAGGTAAATGGGTGGGTTGGTGGGTAAGTAGGTAAGTAGGTTAATATGTTGTAATAGGTCAACGGGTGGGTAGGTAGGTATGTATGAAGTAATAACATTGGCCATCTTGACTAAATGTCCTATTTGACTAAAATTCCATCAAGGCCATTTTGACTAAAGGTCTCATGTGTTTATTTCCAACTTGACTAGATATTCCATTTGACTAAGTGTCATTGGCAATTTTGACCAAGGTTGTCAACTTTTTGTCCAATTTGATTAGATGTCCAAGTTAACAAATAGTCAAATAGGTCATTTCAACCATGTTGACTGGTCAAAAGATACACATGTCATTCAAGCCCCTAGCCTTTAATCAAAATGTACATGTTACTAATAAAAAAAAACTAATCAATCAATTTGGACCGTTTGAAAAACCAAAAATTCTAGTATTGTTCCCAACACCCATAAATCCTTTTTGGCATCGTTGATCCACAAATTGCAAAGGAAGTATAACCCAACTTGTCATAACATTACCCCCTTTTTGCACTAACATGGCAATCTTAATTCAAGGTGCAACTTATGAAGAATTTGGGTGGGTGTGATTTAGTACATCGTCTTTGTTTTGCCATGGCCGAATTAAAAATCCATGAGAAGTTGAAAAATGTCCATGATCGGCCCTAATATTTGCTTACATGTTTTTTTAGACATGCCTAACACAATGGTGGTGTTAATTTGAAAACCCATGGTTCAATTCCATTCATCCACATTTAGCTCTTCCATATTGGATGAATTGGAATCCCAAATCATCCATTGGCTCACATTTTGAAATGCATGAGACCAAGGAAAACTCAAAAAGTAAGGAAAGATGCATATGGAAGTCCAACCTTATAAACCATAGCCAAAGGTAGGTGGTGACCATGACAAACCACACATAAATGTCATCCTAGATTTAATATATCATCCTCCAAGCATGGGGGTGACCTATGGATGAATTCATATGCTTGTTTGATCACCTCTAGTGGTGTTAGATAAGTCCACATCCATCGGAACCAATGGGCTTGTGAACCAACCATAATAGGATCCAACTACACTAATTCGTTGATCCAAGATAGATATATTGCCATCCAACTAAAATAATTAGCCAAAAATCTCCCAATGGTGGGACATTCTCCAACAAGTATGCACAAGGGTGCATCTAGGAGGTTTGTAAATATTATAAAAATTGAGTCAACTTTTTAAATAATGTTGATTTAGGGTTTGAAAATCCTTGGCTAGTGTAAGCCTGTGAAAAACCCTAGCATGACCATTTTGAAATGACCAAATCAATTAGTTTAATCTAATCCAAATTCAACACCCCTAATAATGTGATGTTGTTCGATAAGGAATGTTAATAATCTGCATAATTAATGTTGGCAACAAAATAGGATGTTGTTAAAACATCATGACATGACACATGGAGGTTTGCCTAGCTTGTGGATATCATTCCACATAGTGGTATCAAGGTATTGGGATCCCCAATTGCAATATTGGAACTAGTCTAAAATTAATGCCTCCAAATAACTTTAGTATGCACATCCCATCCTTGAGAGTATGCCACTTAATAACCCTAACGTCTAATGGGCTCAATTAATCCTAATGGCCCATTACCAACATCACTAAGTAATTATGGGCTTGGTGACAATAAAATGTGTTAAACTTGATGAATGTAATGATTGGCCAATGCTTGGTCTTTAATCAATGTGCCCCATGGTAGTTTGGGATCCAATGTGGAATTTTAAATGAATGGGATCCATGTGACCTCGACATTGCCAATTCATCACCCAAAGGTTCATTTTGATCATGGATGTTACCTTCAAATAAATCAAACCCATGTGAAAGGACTAAAATTTAGTCAACATTGTCAACTTGTTGGATTTTCATGTTTGCCCCTTGATAAATCTCATTGGCAGTGAAGTTTTATGGCTAGTTTTTGTTTACCGTCCTAATTGGTAGTAAGCAATTTCCTCCCAAAAATCTAAAGTAACCCCTAGGGGTCAATATGTCATAAAACGTAAGATATGTAAGTATTGTTTGAGTTCACACTATGGTATAACATGTTGATTCATCAAGACTAATTTGGATCACAATTTCTTGTTTAGTTAATCATTGAACCTTCTTTAATCAGCCCATAGATGTCAAAATTCGGTATGGGCATGGCTAGAAATCAACATTGGTCAATCCAAGATCATATAGATTACTATCTTGGCCAACATCAAAAGTTTAGCATTTGAGTCCAACAAAACCTTGTGGGGTTAGTATTAACATGTTGACACCCCCTTCACTTGGAAAATTCCATCCTCATTATGCACCACCACCACACTTGGAATAACCCATGTTTAGTCAATATTACGATGTGTAAAAAGGTCTTGAAGTTTGGCCTTAAAAATATGTTGGGAAAACCTAGTCAATTTTAATGGGTTTTCCAACATAGCCACCATCTATAATGTTCCCCCACTCTCACATAATGTGGCCACCATGTGAAACATGGTCATTAGTTGAATACAAAAATTGGCCGTTGTTTCAATGTTCAATACAATAGTGCTTAGTACATTGCATTTGCCACCTCCAACAAATTATTTGGTGCCTTAGTTCCAAAAGTGGAACTAAAGGCCACCCTCAATGTAGTTGGAACACCATTGGATATCAATGTCACCATAAGGTTGGGAATTGTGTTCATTAACATAAATGATTATGGGAAATGAACTTGGCATTGAATTTCAATGTGTTCAAGGTCCAACTTTTAATCAACACCTTGAGGTTCTAAAGCTTGAACATTCATTCTTCCCATTAGTGTGGTTGTAAAAAACATCTTGATTATTTGGAAACCTTAAATTGGTTCCCATTATCATGGCCTTCTAAAACACCCAACATGACTTGGTTTGGGGCCACTAAATTAAAAATTTTGGCTTTGAAAAATTATCTTGGGTCAACATATAAACTTGAAAACAAGGTGTCTTTTTTATTATTTGCCTTCCCTAACCTAGATGCATTGGATTTCACTTGGGCCATCATGTTCATAAATGTGGCATGCAATTGTGCAAATTTGGCTTCCATGGTGTTGGATTGGCTTAGAGTTAGTTTGTTGACCAACCCCTTGTTGACCACATTTTTCCCTTTCTAAAATTTTAATTTTTTCCACAACCTTGACCCTTATCAACATAAGTGGTCTATGACTAGCCTTGTTGTGACTCTAGATGTAATGACTTTTGGTGATTAAAAAAATATGACTCATTTGCAATAAGTAAAAATCTATGTCTAAAACATATAATGAAAAACAATACCAAACCAAAGTGCAAAAGAAATTTGCATAAAAAATTTATAAACTTGCAAAGTAGAAAACAACTATGTTCTAAAATCACAAATCACTACAACAAAAGGTGTCCATGTACGCCAAGTGATTTCACTAGTTTTAGTAAACAAGGAATAGTTGGAAAGTAATGAATTCACTAGTCTAGTGAATGGGGACTAGTGAACTGCACCCACATTTTGTAGTAGTGAATCATCAAAAACGATTCAAATGATGTTAAACAACTTGGGATTACCACACATAAAATGTTTAAAATTTTGTTCACATTGGAACTAGTTCCAAGCTAACTTGCCCAATTTATGTATTGTAAATAAGATGTAAAAATGTGACCAACAAAAAATTCCTAACAAAAACAAAACTTCACAATTTGAAAACATGAAAAAAAATACATTTTGAGTAAAAAACCTTAACATAAAAATCTTTTCATCGTCTTCATGAACACCCAATATGTATAAGGACTTATATGTTTGGCTAAATGCCATGCCACAAAAAGCTATAAACTTTACACACCTACACATTCCAAAAGTTATTCACAAAGTGTCACATTGACCTATAAATTGTATTTTGGACATCTATAATTTTTGTGTGTTTGATTTCATCCACAAATTCAACATCCAACTCCTTTATCAAATTAGATTCAACCTCACATACACATACCAAATCTACATGTTTAATGCAAACAACACAAGGATTGTCTAACTAGTTTTGGTTCACAAAAATAAGTTTATCCAAATTGTCAAATTGGAACCCACATCTTCAAAGTGTTGTGAGATTTTTGACAACAATTTTTTTTTGGGGTTTTGATTTGGCTATTCAAGATGCCTAAAATTTATAATGTTAACATAACCATGAAAGCACATTTGCAAATTTTTAGATCAATAAAATAATGACAAAATGATCCAAGCTCTCTTTTCACAATCTCCTTGTATGTATTTACATTTGTGTTAAACTACTAAAATAGGTCCGAAGAGTTCACAAATGAAGCCTATTCATTAGGGTCTTGAACCCTATTGGACATCAACAACTTGTGAGTCATTATGAACAAAGGCAATAATAACTGTTCATTGTATTTGACAATTAAAGTGATTGCAATGTCACAACCAAATAAATATTTATTAATCACATATTCTTATACCTAGGATCCAACATCAAAGCCAATGTGTTATGGCCTTCTTAAACATCAATTGCATGTAAAAAGGTAATGAAGGGCATAAGGACCTAAACACCCTATGCTTCATATGGGAAATGACTTTTTTCACCTCAAAATCAAACACATTTGCCTCCTATTCAACAAGGCTATTAGGAACCCTTTAGCAAAAAATCTCTTCGTGAAGTTGTCAACATGTGGATATGACAAATGGAAGGCATCCTCAAGTAGCCAATGCCCTTGATTCTAGTTCAAAACATAGCTTTTGATAGTGGGTGATAAAGCTTCCACAACATTCAAGACCCATAACTTCATTATGGCAATTATGCATTGCATTAGTTGGCTCAAAGAAAGGTTTATTGGTTGATTGTTGTTAATCACAAAAGAATTAGACAAAGGGGATTGGTGAGAGGTGGAAAAATAAAAAAAATGGTAGAGAGATGGAAGGCCAAAAGTTTAATGATAGTTGACAAAGCTCACAACTTGCAACCCCCAATTTGGGCTTTCATACCACACCCTCTCTCCTTTACACAATTATTTCAAAGTTGAAGCAACAAGATGAAAAACTGAAAAATGATTAATGAAGTGACATAAACCATAAAAGGTAAGGTCGTAAGATTAGAATTTCAAAGCTCTCACAAACCTTAAACCCTCAAACCTTGTCACTTCACACAATGATCTTGGAATTGAAGCAATAAAAAAAACAACATAAAAAGCTCTCCAATAGTTTAATGAGAGGTGACAATAGATAAAAATAAAAAAAGTTTCCCTAAACCAATAATCTTTGAACCTCTCACAAACCTTATTTCACGTTTCATTTCATTGTATACACAACACACAAAACATCTAAATAATACAACAAGAACACTAGACAAAACTCAAAGCCAAAGAACTTCAAAAGTTTAGATAACCCAAAGCACAACCATTGCAAACTACATACATCTCACAAAAAAATGAAAAATAAAAAAATCATAAAATCATTACCTTCTTCTACACATCTTTGATTTTAGATAAAAAGGTGAGCTCCACAACTCCCATTGTTAATAAATCGCATTGATGATTAGATTGTAAGACATTTGAAGCTTGAACCTTGCATTGAAAGGAAAGGAAAAAGGAGACGCAACGTCCATAATCAACAATGTTCATAATCAATTATTACAAAAGTGCCAAAAGGGGAAAAGCAAGGAAAAATATTAAAACCTTAAGCCATAACCTAATGTATATCATTGCTGAATATACCTTTCATGAGGTATTCAAGTTTTTGCCAAATACCCTCCCATCATTTACTCTTAGGGTCAAATATGGTTTCTTGTTTTCAAAAAATGAAAAGGGCTATGTATGAGGCAAGGATGGGTACTTGCACAATACTTATCTAGGGTACAAAGTAGGGATGGGTCTTTGGGAATTTGACATCCATTGTCTCTACATATGTATATTTAGGTTGATATCCAACAAGGGCTTGAATTTTTTTTTGATACCCACCTCACATTGGTTTATTTCCAAGGTGTGATTTTGAGATCTTATCTTTTGAATTACAAAATGTACTCACATTTTGTAGAAGGAATCCAAGTTCAAAAACACAAAATATAACAAAAACATAAACTTTACTACATGTGCATGTTTTCATGTGTGTCATTTTGTTAGTTTTGATAGTGTTGGCCATCAATCTAGTAAAACATGACAAATGAAACAATTTTCCATTGGGTTCTAGTTCCAGGGCTAACCAAAGCTAATCAAGATGGTTAGCTTAGTTACTATTTTACCAACCTACCTATAATTAGCATGCCATTAGTCGTAAAATTTAGGTATAAGCCAATTAGATGCATACACTTACATATCAACCACTTATTGCCCTACTAACTACCTATAGAAACATTTTTTTAATAAAATACGTTACAAAGGTGAAAACCAACTTTAATTTAATTAGGGTCCATCCACATTTGACTCATAATGCACTTTCAATGAATGGTTGCTTCTGTAATCTAATGAATTGGCTGGTCGAGGCTCTTGTTGTACTACTGGTCGTTAGGTATTTACTATAAATCATTACTTTTGGTATGAGTTTATTTGTTGTTTGATTTGAATTCATGGTGAACAAGGTTCTAGCATTTTTGTGTTTGAGAAAATTATCTCAAGTTTTGATGTGTGTGATTTTGTTAGTTTCGATAGTGCTGAGGAATCACCACATGATGATCACATCAATCAGATATTGATCAAGAGTCAATATTCAAATGGATACTTTCACGACACTTTGATCATGAGATCCCTCCCCTTTTAAGTTTCTTCTTCATTTTATGTCCATCATACCTGATTGTCTTAGAATAATGATCTCTGTCCTCAATTTCCCCTCTCCAGTGTTTTCTTCACAAATTTATGACATAACCAAAGTGCTGATCATAAATTTTTTTGGTAATAAATAAGATGTGAAAGCTTTAAATATTAATCATTTAGTTTCTATATTCTTTGCTACCTATCGGAACCCATTATTAAAATATGAAAATATGGAAATATTCCTTTTTTCATTGTTTTTTCTTTTGGTATAGGTCAAAATAATATTTTTCAGGTCCAATAAATGCAGCATTTCATGCAAAAAAATTAACTGTCTCTCTCTCCTGCATTTCTATCAGTTGTTATAACCATAGAGCTGGAGGACTGGACTCCAATCCTCACAAGGCTGCACTGCACCTTCATTATGGGAGTTTTGGTCAGGGTGAACCAATACCCACCAGCATACCATGAGAGATGGATGATGGATGGACAGGAAACACTTTTTCATCAGATTCCAGTTCCCTGGCTAACCACGAAACTCAGGTTAGTTTCTGCTGTTACCATCTACTACCTACTAACAACCCAGTAGCCCTCACCTATATACTAAAAATTTACATCCATCTACTTACTTAGAAGCTACATATTACCCTACCTACCTACATGACCTGCCTTTTGCAGTATAGGATATCAAGGTTAAACCTGACATCGACTCAGTTGGGTTCATCTGCAATTGAGTCATAACGGGCTTCCAATGGATGGTTTGCTCTGGTGGCTGTGGGTTCACTCTGGGAGGGTCAGAGTAAACTGACACCCACCAGCATGGTTTTGATGTTCCAGACTTGCATTTTGGTTTCACAAGACCAGCGAGCTGCACCTTCAACTTCCGAATTTCATTCCAATGGAAAGCAACTGTGCCTTCCAAAGTTGGAGATGCAGCTACTTAATGGAAAGATGGCCTTACAGGAGAAGGGTCTCTCTCCATGAGGCTGCTGACATCACAACTACACACAGTGTGCATAGTGATAGAGCAACCTAATGGAAAGCCATTGACATAAGGCCTTGTTTCTTGCTGCATGGACAGTTGCTTTTCCATTTGGAGAGCTGCAAGTGTGTTGCAAAGGGTCTAAAACCTCCAGCCTGGGTGCACTCAACCCTGGTTTTCCTCAGTTTGAGTGTGGGTCCAATTCTTGAGATACGGTCCTGAGTCAGGTTTCGTGATGGGTATTGACTCATGTAGACTTGTCGAGCTTCGTTCTTTGAACCAAACCCAGACCCAATCGAAAGACCAGAAGTAACCAAAACTGGTCCTAAGTCACCACAATTCCACCTTGGTTTAAGGTTGCACCTGGTTAACTTAGTCGTGATACATTTCCTACTAAGTCATACCAGGTTTCCAAAGGAAAGTGAATTTGGTGGGTGCTGGGTCACATAATCCCTTCAGATACACCCGCCTTCTGAGCAACTGGGGCATCAAGACTTGGACTCTTTCATGAGTTTCAAGCTCTAATGTATATTAGATCATGTGATGTAAAATTTGTGTTTTCATCCATTACAATGTAAAATATGCAGAGTTTATTATGACACATATTACACTAATGTCAAATTCAACATCACATATTACACAAATGTTAGAGTTTCTCTTGAGTTGGACATTACTATAATATGTGCCATTGTAAACACCACATACTTTACATTCTAATCAATGTAAAATTGGTTGAAATCTTTTGTCCTTTTTGTGACAAAAAAGTTAGGAAAAATTGGGATAAATGCATTTTTGTAGTCTAAATTTAACTAAGCTTTGATATTTTTGAAAAATCTCACCAAATTTTTTATATCAGAAAAAGGGAAAGAAAACCCTAATTGTAGTCAATGTTTTCTTTTTCTCCATTTTCTGATGTAGCAACCTTATCGAGTATCCCAAGAAGTCGTCTTTAGCATTAAACAGCAACAATTTCAAAAACCTGTCCAAACAGTGAAATATTGACAAAACAGCTTGCCCCCCAACTAAAATCTTAGTCAGAATGTCCCAATTTTAGCAAAAGGATCCCACAATTGTAATGGATGAAACCACAAAGTTTACCTGACAGGCATTATGGGCCATTGCCTTTTTGCTGTAAGAAAAACCATATTCTGTTGGAGTGCAGGCTTTATTTTGGTACTGGTGGGTCAAGTTTGCAAATTGGTGGAGAATTGGATCAACATTATTGTGAGGGTTGTTTAAAGCTACACAATTTTGCAAGTTCTCCGCTGATGCCATCCAACAAACATAAAGCACCAGCACAAAATTTCTAGTGTATGTGGAAGGCAAATTATCAAGCATAATTTTTCCTCTACCAAGGGTGGGGCATTTTGAAAAAGGGAATTTCTGGTCTCGTGGGTATTTTGTTTCTTTTCAGTTTGTTATCCACTAGGTATTAGGGGGGAATTTAAAAAATAAATAAATTCTGCCATTGTTTTCTGTTGGTTAAAGGGCAGAGAGCAGGGCATTCCCAAAATAAGTGCCCGCCCAAGGTGGAGCTGAGATGCACTTAGTTCAGGAATGCCCTGTTGGTTGGGTGTTACCCTACTTGATCAATAGACATGGGGAATAAGAAGATTGTAATAGTAATGTTGAGAGGATGGATTATTCCATCTGCACACAATCTGTTGCAACCACTTTCTGCTCACAGAAACAATGTCAGGTTTCCAAGGGGGAGAGAGAGTAAACATCTTAGGAAGGCATTGTCAGGCTTGGCCACCAACAAGTTCAGCAACAAAGCATCTTGCTTTTGGTTGGATGGAAATCATATGAATTATCCATCAAGCATCTATGATAATAATATAATCTTTCCTACACACACACATACACACATACACACATACACAAAAGAATTTTTTTACTTAAGGCCCCTTCAATGATCACACTCCCCAAGTATTGATCCCAGTGCGATCTTACTTCTAAGGGCCGCTTCACACTACATCCCAGGGCCCAACATCATAAGTGCCAAGAAGAGGCAAAGTCCCAAGGAAATCAGGCCCTTGAGGTACAATAATAAACACTATTATTGTTGTTGGGAGTTGGTGTGCCATAGTGTGAAGGACTTTAGTCCCAAGCCCAAAGCCCTAGTCCCAAGCCAAAGGCGCAAGTCTTGTGAGGATGGCAAAGTCCATTTGTGTGTCCTCCTTATGATGAGAAAAAAGGAAAAAGAAAAGTACTGAAGTCATAACTGGTCTTCTGATGAATGAACCATTTTTTAATTGATTTTTATAATAAAAAAATGGTCAGGACTTGTCTTTGGAGTTGGGTTTCCATTTTTGCCTGACCCAACTCCTTGCCTAAGTCCCTACACATGGAATCAAGAAGTGTAGCCATGTAGGACTCCCATTCATGGTTGAGACTTGTAAATCGGGCCTTAGTGTGAAGGACTTGGTGTCAATTTGGAGCTCTAGGCCAATCAGGTTGCAAGATTGAATTGGGACACATAATTCGGGCCCTAGTGTGAAGCACTCCCTGACTGCAGTTGCAGAATCTATGCCCTTTTTCCACTGGAACCCAAAGTCTTCAATGTGTTTTGAACGCCTTGACGGCGGTGTTTTTTTTCCTGGCATTTTTTCACACATTGGCAAATTTTTTTTTCTCAAAATGGCCAAAAAGGATGTTTATTTAGGTTTGACAATTGCCAAATTTAGATTTTTTTCAATTTTAAATCACAACTTTTTCCAGTAGTTAGCCAAAAATATAGAAGAAGGATGCATAACTTTTTTAACTTTCATATTTTAATAGCCAAATTTGGCTAAATCATCCTATGAATGATCGCCAATTCATCTGCATCACAAAATTGGAGAAAAGAAAAACACTTCACTTTTGTAACCGACTTTTTAAAGACTGTGAAAGCAGTGGTACTCACTGCAATTGCCAAAGACTAGTAGTAATGTGCTATAACAGCTTATTACTAGCTTTAGGAGTGGTGAGTGAGGTTGGTTTGTGGTATCAATTACATGACATATTGTTGTAATACCCTTCCTCTCATGATTCCTATTAGGTACCCATTTCGGATCCTCGTGTCTAAAGGTGTACAAGATTGTCAAGCTCAAAATAAAGTTGATAGTTGAATTTGCATATATTCTGATGATTAGAGTGAGGCAAACCATTCACAACAAGTACATAGAATTGAAAGTTTTATAAACTCGACCTACATTGACCCATTGGTGGTAAATTCCTTTTGGGGATTAATCTATGGTTGGTTTTCTGCACAATTCTAGGGTTTTAGGGTTTTCGGGTTTCACTGAATCCATGATGAACAATTTGTCCCTGCAAGATTTCATACAGTTTTCATTGGGGATCTGAAGGGAAGCACTTTCTAATTCTTTTGTAAAGCACTGGCAGAAAATTTCTAGTGTATCTGGAGGGCATGTTACACATGATCAAGTAGAATTTTTCCTTCACAAAAGGGGTGAGTGTTTATGAAATTCCTCACCATTTTTTTAGTCTTTTTTTCCTATAATACACACCGGGTATCATGGAAAAATGGAAAAAGTTCTGCTGGTGTTTAATGTGAGCTAATTTCAAATTAAGAAATCTTTCAAACGCCACAATGAACCAGCACCCACACGTGCACCATGAAGGATGAATGGTAAGTGATCGGGAAACACTTTTCTGTTGAGTTTCAGTTCCCTAGATAACCACGGTGGTTTAGCTCAGTTGGGCTTTTTTTTTTTCCCCCTATCTACCTACTAAATTAAGTAGGTAGTAAAAACAGTCCTTACATATGTATGAAAAAACCATCTACATACCTAGTAGTTACCTATTTTCCTACCTATCTACCTATGTAAAAGTTCTATTTCCAACAGAATTGGTTACCAAGGTGAAACGAAATATTAACTCAGGTGAGGTTCATCGACAACTGAGTAATAACAGGTATCCAGTGGATGGTGCACTGCTGGGGTGCAGGTTCACTCTGGCCTGCTAAAGGACACTTTACCTTTACTCTTTGCCCATTCTAATGCACTTAAGAGAGTAGCATCTTGGGTGTAGTAATAGTTGGCCTTACCTTGCTTCCTTAAAGGCTGAAAATTAATTGGCTTGTTTGCCTCGGTAAGCAAATTGAGGATTTATTTCAAGTCTATCAATTTGTCTGCTTGTGTCCCCCAAAAACAACAAGAGCACATGACTTGTCATTACACTAATGTGAGGTGTCCCTTGGCAATTAATGAACTACCCATTTTGCATTTGGTCCTTCAGTTTATATGAGTCTGGATGGATGGATGGATGGATGGAAGGATGCGTGCATTCATCCATCTAATTCCCAACTTGCACTCCCAAACTCAAAGGTGGTACCACCCATCATCCTCAATAGTGAATTATTTTTATCCGTTTGAATAAATTTTTTTCCCCCTTTTTCCAGCACATGTGATGATTGCTGTTGCACCCAATAGCAAATTGTGTCTATGTAAAGAGAAATGAAATATGAATTTGGGGAAAGTCCATTGTACAAATGCTTGTGATCCAAAACCTGAAGCTCAAAACCTAAAAAAAAAAACTGAACTCAAAAGAAAAAAACTAACTCAAACAACAAAACTTTGTTTCGATTTGCTACAATTCTACAAACACATAGATATGAACCACAGCAAGTGCAAGATATTTTTCAATGACAAATACAAGCAACACATATTCTCGTGGAGAGAAAAATATTAAAAATAGCCAAATATTTTTAGTTTTAAAAAAGGAATTTGGGAATTTCATTAGGGGAGAAAACACACTCATGCCCAATAAATCATGTTTTATGTACCTGGATGTGTGCAAATTGTGCTCAAATTTGATGGAAAAGGTTGTAGCTCTCAAAAAAAACTCATTATTTGGTATTACATATAACTAATTGTGTCTCTCCTCTTATTCAGATGTATGTGACCAAAGTAAATTTGGCTAAGCCCTCTTGTGGATGATCACCAGTCCACCTACCTCACAAAATTGGAAAATAATCATAACAATAATAATATCCTCCTCTCTAATGACCCAAAATAATATCTGTAAGGGGCAAGGTCTTCTTTTGGGCCACAAATTTTGCCAACTTGGTGATTAAAGCAAAGGGGCTATGAACTTTTACAAAGGATTTTCTGGGGAAAAATCCCCCAAATTCATCACATTTTGAGCCAAAAAAAAAAAAAAGAGGTTGAAATTAACCATCATATTTAGGCTATAGGTTCTCGCAAGTTGCCAATACATAGCAGGGTTTGGCAAAATTAATTATTATTTTTCCCCTATCTGACCTGTAACCAGCAGCTCTGGCTATGTATTGATTCACTATAGAGTATAGTAGCTTAAGGGATTTTTGTCCCTAGGTAATAAATAATAGGTCTATTTTTATATGAGGATTTTTGAAAAGATAATATTTTGGCTTGTGTTGAAACTTTAGATTAGTTATAGAGTGTTATAATATCTTGAAGGAAATTTTATTTATTTATTTAATTTAGAGGATTTTTTGAAGATTATATTTTTACATGGTGAAATATTTGAGTTTCCATAATTCTTCTTTTGCCTTATGATATTTTAAATGTAAATGGCAAGGGCTGCAGTGTGACACACCCTTGTTTTGTTTTGTCATGTCATGCTGAGATCTCCCAAACCAGGATGCTTCATGCCACCACACATCTTGGTATCTTTGGAAAGCTCTGATTGAATACAGGTGCACGGACTTGAGACTGTTTGGAGCTACTAGGTGGAAGAAGCTATCGATTATTGAACCATTTTCTCAACAAAAACTAAATAAAATCAAAACTGAAAATTGTATTGGAATATGGGGGCATTCTTGGTGTTGTTGGAAAGCCCTTGGCAAGTCAGATTTAATAGACTTTATTTCACAATTTTCAGAGCTAAGGTGTGAAAGATATATATATTTTTGGAGTGGATTTTGTTGCTGGAAATTCAAACAAATTGCAAAAATTGGGTTTGGAAGGAAAAATGAGTTGAGCCCTCAATGTGTTCACACTTGGTTCAACGGCACGGGCTACATTAGTACCTCATGAAATTAAAAAAAATACACCCTAGTGAGGGAATGATGGATGTTGTCTCTACATGGATCAAAATTATGATGGATTTTTCATTATCATCATTTATTAGGTGACTGCATAGTCTGGCTTTTGATGACAATCATGTCGATCAGCCTTTGAATCACAAAATGGCCTACCCCAATCAAGCCCCCTTATGTTGTTGTACACAAACCATACTTCTATTGTTGCTAAATATAATTTAAAAATGTGGTGTCATAACTCATAACCTACTACTATTGGCCTTGGGGAGAGGGGTATGTGTTGCTACTTTATATGCAACCCAATATGATAAAAATGTGACATCAGGATGATCAAAGTTTGCATTATGATGGAAAAAAAAAGTAGGAAATAACCAACCAATTGGTTTCCATCAATCAATATTTAAACATCAACTAAAAGCCGATGACCATGGGGATGATGAGCTTAAAAAAATTTGTTGCACCTATCTAATGCTTGCCACAAACAACAAAGAGACTATATTGTGATTTGTGACCTTTGAATATATTATCATACAAATTATAACAAATTACATATGGAAAGTATTAGACACATCCAAATAATTTATCTCACCAAAAATTGTTGGCTATGTGGCATATGCTCTTAGTAGCTACTAGCAACTCACTTCCATTGCCTGAGTAGGTGAATAGGTCTTGATTTTTTTTTGGGGGGTTTAGGCTTTAGAGGAGTTTTTTGTGCCTCTAATTGGTGAAGGGGAAAAATGCAATATTAACCTATATGAAAATGCTACCAAAGTTGTACAAGTTTTTCTTTTCCTCCATTCACAACTTCCTTTAGATTTAAGTTTGTTTAGAGTTGTGGATGTTATTGCATTTTGTCCCATGCCATATAAATGGTTTCCATCACTTGCATTGGCTTGGTGGGTTGCAACCCACAAGCACCCTTCCCAAGGTTGGGAACCAGCCTACATAATCATTAACCCACATGACAGAATTCTAGCATTGCTTATTGTAACATGGTTGACCTATCATTATGTTTAGGTGAAATGCAAACACATGACAACAACGGCTTCATAGAGTGAAAATCAATTAAATACCATAGGGATTGACTTGTTGCTTCAATAATGTTGCAATGTTCTTGCAAGGGACTACTACTATGATACTTATAACATGGAAACGAATAAGATATGTTCAACTACTTCACTCGACATGCACTTCAAATATTGTTTCCCACCTTTGCACATTGAAGCCAATAGGGCAACCAATTGTCCTAGAAGCACAATGAATTCACAACATTAAGTCAACAATTTGCCTACATCAATGTGGTTTTTTGCCTAGTTTAGAGGTTACCTCGGAATTTTCATGAGCAAGGTCGTCACTCTTTGATTTTGCACTAGAATCTACACTTAGGCTTAACATAAAGAATACTGAAGACCCTTCTTTTTTGTCCATTGTATGAGGTTTTCCATCAATCATCCAAGATGAGAAATGGCTGCTTAGAAAAGAGCACGCTCTTATTAGTTGGGCAACAGGCCACTCTCAAACCCAGAACAAACCACAGAGTGTCAATTATACTCTCATCAAAACCAACCTCGTGTTTCTTTTCTTTGAAACTGAGAAAACAAATTGTGTGTGGTAGGCTAGTGTGTGTTGACAATAAGCATGCCGCAAAATTCTTTACTACATATAATAGCAATGACAAGTTTGGGCATGCTTGAGATTGTCAGTTATCTTATGCTCATATGATGGCAATCAAACTAGGTAAGCATTTAGGTCAATATCTACTTTTAACTAGTAGTGTGGTGGGTGGGGGGGGCTTATGAGGCCATCCAATTCATGCAAAAATTGGGATCACAATTATTTGCATCCGAATAAATGAGTGTCAATTAGTTGTGATTTTAAAAAAGTAACTCAAGATGTGAATTTGTCTTCAAATCACCTCAAGTTCAAGCTACTTGTTCATTACCCAATGACCCATGATTGATTGTTGCCAACCAAGCTATCTTGGAGTCATGCAGGTCACTAGGTGTATGAAAAATCCGCTTAATGGTTTTTAAAATTTAAAAACAAAAGTGTGGGAGCCAAGAGAGAGCCTATATGATCCACCTCCTCTTCCGGGTAACTACCCACTTACCTCTGGTTCTTCAACCTGGTTAGACCTGGTTAGAACAAGAGGATGATCAATGTGGAGGTGTACCAATTTTTGTAATGTGTAATGAAGAGTTCAAGTGTAATAAGAGGTTGTTGTTGTTGAAAGCTCACCTTGCAAGGGATAAATTACAACAAGTAACTGCCTACCCATTACGCCAAAAAAGCTTTGGGATGGCTTTTATGCCTACTTATCCGCATCATATCTTAAGAAGAACTATGGATCTTATACCTATTTGTAAGTGAAAGCTCCTTCCCAGTCTTTAAGGAATAGGTATAGGAACCCTCATCCTTTTCTAGGAGGGATACTCACCAAGATGAGGTTCCCTCCAAATATGGTCCAAAATTTCTCCAAGTGATATTGAAATATGTATTATTGTGTTAACCTTATATAGTGTTAAGGTTTGCTCACTATGTAAGGTTTTCTATTAAATGTCAGGTCCATTTTTCTTGCTTATTTACACTTACAAAAAAGCCCTCAAATTTGACTCCAAAGAATGTAGCCCAAAACAAGCAAAGAAAAATGGACCTGACATTTAATAGAACTACCTATCTAGTAGCATGCACACATCAAAATCAAAGGACGATGAGTTTCAAATTTCAATTGAGGTAGTAGGCTTACAAACCTCAACATGAATCTCAAATTTCCCACAATTCAAATGCACGCATGATAAATGATTGAAATGCACATTACTTAAAGTATGATACACATAGTGTTATTGTTTTTTTAAACCCAAATCAGATTTTAATATTTTATTTAAATTTACATTATTAATACAACTAACTCGCCTCTTGAAGGAATGTGAGGAAAAGGGCAAATATTATTACCAGAAGCATTTTAGTTGGAGAATATGTTTTTTTTTCCTTGCATTATAAAATATGCTATAAATTGCAAAACAAATGGTAACAATACATGTGAAGTTGGTGCAATGTTGCCTACCATCAGCACACAAAACCCAGCTATTTGTTTGTGTGTCCATGTGTCCCCACACTCCACAAAGCTCTAAATCAAAAAAAGCAAGAAAGAAGATCTACTTGCTGCTACTTTCTCATGTTGTTGTTGTTGGAAATGTTGTTGTCATCCTTGTTGCTTCCTTGGGGAGGGCCCCCTCCCCAAGTGCAACCCCGTCTTTTGTGTTGCCGCTATGTGGCAAATGTCTCTTTTCTCTTTTTTTGGAAAAGAACGGGTTCAAGGAGGGAAAAGGAAAAGGCCCTTAATCTTGTTTTTTTCTTTTCTTGTCCTTCCTTGAATCTTGTTTTCCTTTTCCCTCATTGAATTTGAGAGAGAGAGAGAGAGAGACACACACACACACATACATGTTTGTTTTGGTCCCATTTTGTGATGTAGACACATTGGCAATTGTCCACATGAGGGTTTAGCCATGTTTGGTTACATACAAGATATGAAAGTGGGAAGTTTTTAAAATATTTTTATAATTTTTGGCTAGCTGCTAGAAGAAGCTATTGTAGAAATTCTGAAATTTTCAAACCAAATTTTTTTGGGAGAATTTGGGCCATGTTTTCCCCAAAGAAATCATCCTTTGTTTGGGTTGAAATCAATCTTTTGTTTGTCACCACCAAGTCACCGAATTTCTCCACAAAAAGAAACCCAACTACATATAAACAAGGAGAACAGGAAAATCAAACACATAGAAGAAGATGAAGGGAAAATTAATGGATGATAGATATATCTATTTTATTTAGATTATTATTGCAATACACACAATATACCCTAATAATACCTTGACAACTTTCCAACATTACTTACACTACTTTCAGAAATGTTGAAAATTTCAAAATAAATAAATAACTCAAAAAATAAATATCAAAGTTGCCAAACGAATTACTAATTACCATTTTTATTTTTTATTTTTATTTGGTTTTGGGAAAGAAAAGAAATACAACGTACATACACATAAAAAAGTCTTAAAAAGTCTATTATTTAAAAGGAAGACATATCAATTAATAATTAATACTAGAGGACATTTACTTCACAAAGTAAGGTTCTATAGGTGGGTGTGTGTGTTCTCAGGCTTGAATCAATCAATTTTACTCAAAGCTCTGTATGTGGTGTGTTTTTTTAATTGAATTGGTTTCTGACACTTCCCTATAGAGTCCAGATGGTTTCAGAAAAAATGGGTGGGTTGGGAGACAATAGAAATGATTCTAGGAGGAGCACATAAGTGGGAAACAATAGGGAAGGGTGGGTGTATGGATGGATGGGTGGATGGATGGATGGATGGGTCCACAATAACTTATATTCCCTCACCAACACTAAGTCCAAATTTACACATGGCATGATGGGTGACCAACTTTGGCTTTTTGTGTGTAATTTGCTACTTGCTACAAACCAAGGAGAAGAGGAATTTGGGGGAGAAGGAAAGAAGAAAGGGAGAAGAGCACATGCAGGAGAGAAGTCAGATGAGTACCCTAGTGATGGAACAAAAGCATCATGAAATATAAGAGAGTGGATGATATATACCCCTATATACATACCCCTATTGAAGATCATAACCCCAAGTCACACACAACCAACCTTTTTCTAAGAATATTGGGTGGGTTAACTTGCTAGCTAGTACAAAAAGGTTTGAGAAAGAGAGATGAACAAAAAGGTTGGGAATTTAATTTTTTTTTTTTTTTTTGCATTAGTAGAGGATAACAATAAAAGGGAGCAATAACAAAGAGGAAACTTTTGGATCTATATATATATATATATATATATATATATATATATATAAGGTGGACTTTGCATCAATTCTTTAAAAAATTCTCATTTGATTGGTAGTTGAACTTGTGGCTTTTGTTCACCAGATCACATGTATAATTATTTATTTTTTTTGGAAAATCATAGGTGGGGGAAAAAGAAATAAAAAAAAAGTGGTGCAAAGAAAGTTCACCAAGATTATTGATTATGGCTCATCAATAAAAGAGAGGTGAAAAGAGTGTGGGTAACCAACCTACTAGCAACTAAAACCTACCCCAAAAAAAGAACAAAAAAAAAAGAAAAGAAAAGAAAAGAAAAAAAGTACCCAAGTGAATTAAATGTGAACTCATCATATATGAGTTGTGATTCAATTCTCATATGAACCCAAGTGAACCCATATCACAACTCATCATAAGAGAAATCGTTCAAGAAGCTGAGAACTTGGGTGTTAACAAAATGACTCGTCACAAAATGACCTAATCATACTAAAAATCTTTGAAAAATTACAAAAAATCTGTTTATAACAAAGTTACTCTTCGGGGCAGAGAAATAATAATAATAATAATAATAATAATTTCAATGATGAGAATTTTGAGGAACTGGTATATGGCTGGTTTTCTATAATTTTCTTTTCTAGATTCCTCATTGATTTTGCATAATTTATCTACGGTCGTCCCTGGACAATTTCAAAGACATTTTCAAATATAATTATCTTATTTCCTTCCTAATAACTATCTCTTATAACTATCTCACTCCTTTTTTCAATAATTATCTCTTATCTTTATTATAACTATTTCATCCCTTTCATTATTCATTAACATGGATATGAAAAGACAAATTAACATGTGTTTTTTCATGTGTATGATATTTATATTAATTAAAATTAATTTTGACATTGATTTAAATAATTATTGATAAATCATATAGGAACATAATAAGAAAAAAATCCATCATTGGTGGTGCATAGCAACACAAAGCCCAAGTAATAATAATAAAACATCAGTTTGATAGAGCTATACCTATATGGGGGATTTTTTGCAATTCTTTGATTGGATCATTTCAGAAATAACTACATCATTTTCAAGCCTAACTATTTCATTTTTTTTCTTAACAACTACTTCCTTTTCTTATTAAATTTTTTAATAACTATCTCCCACCTTTTAAATAAATGATCTCACTCTTTTTCCCTATTCACCAACATGAATATGAAAAAACAAATTAAACATATGTCTTCTCATAATCATGAAATGTATATTAATTAATAAAAATAAATTTGACATTTGATGTTTTTGTTGTTGCTACTAAGTCTAGCCCATCTCTTTGCACGACTTGCTTTGTGCTGCTGGTGATGGGTTTATATCCTAGGTTTCTAGATTTCTCCTTTTTTATTTTTTAAGGGCTCCCCATTGTGCATTCTACACTTTCTTTCAGGTGTGGTCTTTGGTGTGGACTTCAATTATTTATTTATTTATTTATTCCTCTTGTTCATTGCTGGGTGTTTTTCCTTTATTTATTTATTTACTTTTCAAAAGAAAGAAAGAAAAAAAGAAAGAAATAATGTCAAAATATTGTCAAATGTTTAAAGAATCAACCAGTTAAATAAATTTTTTTGCTGCATAAATTTTTCTACTCCTGACCTGGTTTTGGTCTGCTTGACTTTGTTCTTCTTGTTTTGCAATGGATTTTATTTTATTTTTCCCGTTTGCCCCCCCACCCCGCCCCCCCCCAAAAAAACTACAGATTTTCATGAAAGAATTCTCGATTCTTTTCTGTTCTTTTGATTATTTGGTTTTTAAAATGTTAGCTAATTTGGAGCTGGAAAAAGGTATTAAAACAAAAAGAATTTTTTTTTGCAGGTTGAAAAGTTTCACAAAATGGGAACCACCAATGATATATCCATAGATATACATACATAATTACATACATCCATACAAAAAACAAAAAACCATACTGCCCGCTTGCTCTTTTTGAAAAACAGTGATGGATGTACACAAGAGTGAGCATTACCCTTTTTTTCCCAAATGCCTGCCCTTCTTCATTCATTCATGTAGGCAAAATTATGTTTGGGAACTAGGGTGCCTTCCTAATAGGTACAAAGCAAAATCCAATGAAAAAAAAACCGTTAAAATGCTTGCTCGCTTGCTCTTTTTGAAAAACAGTGATGGATGTTCAAAGAGCGAGCATTACGTGTTTTTTTTTTTTTTTCCCCCCCAAAAGCCTGTCCTTCTTCATTCGTGTAAGGCAAAATTATGCTCCGGAGCTAGGGTGCTTTCCTAATAGGTACAAGCAAAATCCAATGAAAAAAAAACCGTTAAAATGCTGGCTTGCTCTTTTTGAAAAGCTGGGATGTTCACAAGAGTGAGCATCTATGGTTTTTTTTTTTCCAAACCCCTGCCCTTCTTCATTCTTGTAGGTAAAAATATGCTCGGAAACTAAGGTGCCTTCCTAATAGGTACAAAGCAAAATTGAATGAGCTCTCCATGAAGCCACACAAGTGTATATGAGGGGGCAGACACGAAAGAAAAAAACAGAGAAAGAGAGAAGAAACAGGAGAAAAGAGAGAGAGAGAGAGAGAGAGAGAGGAAGGAAGGAAGAGAGAGAGAAGAAGGAAGGGAGAGAGGATGGAAGAAAATGAATTATGAGAAACAAGTACTAATACCATTACCAGTCAATCTACAACTCATTCTCTATTTGCATTTCACAACACACATACACATATCATCACAACACTCTTTCTTGTTTCCAATTGTGTGTGTGTGTCTCTCTCTCCATTTACTTACTACATAGCACTTTGTGCCCAGAATCATTCTGGGTGGCTGAAACCAGCAGCTGCTAGCAGAAGAGAAGAGAAGAGAGGAGGAACAATTTAACAAAGTGCTGCAGCAGCAAGAGAAGAGAAGAGAAGAGAAGATCTTGGGACACAACAAACATCTCTCTCTCTCTCTCTCTCAAGCTGGAATATGATGAAAGAAAGAAGAAAGACATGATGCTATAGCTGTAGCAGTAGTGGATCAAGTAAGTAGCACAGGACTCAAAAGAATTGCTCAACTTGTTTATTTGATGGTGGTAATGGTTTTGTTGTCGTTATTGTTGTTGCATTATCTTTTGTTTGAAGCTGAAGGAGAGAAAAGAGGTGAGCTAATGATTTGGAGAGAATGAATGAAGGGAGAGAGAGAGAGAGAGAGCAAGGCAGGGGATTGATGAAAGGGAATTCTAGAGAGCTTTGTTGTTGCAAGTTTTTTGGGTGTGAGTGAGATTTGTTGCAACATTCATTCTGGTGGAAGGTGAAAAAACCGTGTAAGAGAAAACACAAAAAAAAAGAGTTCAGGAAGAGGAGGAGGAGGAGGATTATGAGAGAAAGGATGAGATTGCTTGTTTGCTTGCTTTCTTTCTGAGATTTTTTGGTGGTTGTTGTTGTTGGAGAGCAGTTTGCGGGTGGTGGTGACGACGATGAGGAGGAGGTGCAAAAAAGAAACCATGCAAGAAATTTTTGTTTGAGTGAAAAAAGGCTTGGTGCTGCGTCTGTGGAGAGAAGTGGATTGCACAGAGAAAGAGAGCGAGAAGAGAGAGAGAGCGCACATGGGTAGCGTGTTTACTGCGCTGCAGCAGGAGGACGAGGAGATGATTGTGAGATCAATGGATGAGCTGCTGCAGCAATGGTGAGGAGTAATGCCCCATTTTGGTTTGCTTTCCTCGCTAGCTCGCTCGCTCGCTCGCAGTGTTCCTTTTTTCGGCACTAGTGTGCAGAGAGTGTGTAGGTGGGTGAGTGCTACAAGATTGCACAAGATGCTGCTGCTTTCTTTCAGCAACAGAAAAAGCAATGGCAGTCGCTCGCTTCTTCTTCTTCTTCTGTGGGAGAGAGATCAAATTGATCTTGGACTCTGAGAGAGAGAGAGAGAGAGAGAGAGAGAGAGAGAGAGAGAGAGAGCTTCCTCAAGTTTCTCACTTGGGTTTTGCTCTAGAAAAGAGGTCTTGCACCCAGCTCGAATTCGCAAGATTGATGTTTTGATTTTGTGTGTGTGTTTTGGCTGACGTTCTGCAATGGTGGCTGCTGCTGCCTCATGACTGTTGTATGTATGGCAGGTGTATGTGAGTTGTGAGAGTGGAGGTTGGAGAAGAGACTAGTGGTAGTGGGTGTGCCTCCCAGGCAAAGCAAAGCAAAGAAGAATCGAAGAAGCAGCAGGCTGCGGCCATGCCAGCCTCACCAAATTTGTTCAAAGTGTTGACTGCTGAGGATCCCAAATCACTCCTGGAAGACGAGATCGGCTGCATGACAGGAATTTTTCAGATCTTCGATCGCAGTCAGGCCTTCACAGGTCGCCGATACGGCTCCAAAAGAGTCACTAGCGCTGCTGGTAATAAAATCCAATCACATCCCACATTCCTGCCCTGCCTTGCATCTCTCCACACACATTCCCATTCCTGCCATCTCTCCACACACATTCCCATTCCTGTCATCTCTCCACACACATTCCCCATTCCTGACGTCTCTCCACACACATTCCCATTCCTGCCATCCCTCCTCAGACATTCCTTTTCATGCCATCTCTCCACACATTCCTGCCTGCCTGCCATCTTTCAAACACAATTCCTGCAAAGCTCTCACCCCCTTTGTATACATTCGTGAAAAAAGCTCTGCAAAGCTCTCACACCCATGTATTCATATGTGAAGAAGAAGCTCACTCTCACCCATGTATTGTTTTTTTATGTGTGTGTCTGTGTGTGTATTTTTTTTCTTGGGTTCGCACAGATCAGTCGCTATCAGTATCAGCTTGTGAAAGCCCACGACATGATCGCAGCAGCAACAACCCATATTGGATGGTGCGTTCTATTTTTTGTTGTGTGTCGCCTCTCTCTTTGATTCATGAAGAAGAAAAGAAACCGGGTTTCTTTTTCCTTATTGTTTTGTTTGTTGTTGTAGCAAATTATCTCTACTTGCAAATCCCAATGATGACTGGAATTTTGTGTGGGGTTTTGTTGTAATGATTTTTCACCTTTGTGTGTACTGCATAACAATACATTTAGGCTTTTCTTGCATAATTTATAACAGACAACATAGTTACAGTAGACATATAGAGGAAGAACCTATATGAAGAAAAGTTTTGCTGTCTTGGGTGGGTGATAATGTGAATCTGGGTTGTTTTTTTTTCCCCTTTTTTTTTCTTTTCCAGTTTCTTACAGTTTGAAGACAATGCTGCTGTTGCTGCTCAGAAGGTAGACAACAATTTGGAGCAAAGCAAGGGAGCTGTGGATCATCAGTCTAGAGACCATCATAGAGCATATTCTGACAGCAGCGACATCTTCACCAAGAGTTTTAAGGCTCAAGGAGGAGGAGGAGGAGTACTTGACCGCCACTTGACAGACCAAAAAGATCATGATCAGTTTGTAGAGCAAGAATTGAGCAACTCACAAGAAGAAGGAGAAGAAGATCATGTGCCTACTCTAGTCTGCAGCAACTCTTCACAGGAGGAGGAGGAGGAGGAGAGTAATAATAGTAACAGACTCATGAAGAGTGTGCAAGACTTAGTAGTAGATCGATCATCATCATCTGTCCCCCACAGCAAAGAATACCCAAAACCACCACCTCTCCTGGTGGTTTCATCAAGAGAAATGTGTGCTGCAGCTGCTACTCCTGAAGGCAGCGGTGGCAGCAGCAGACAACACTGTAACTCCAAAGATGTTCAAAAACTGCCATCCTCCTTAGACATCCGGGATGTTGTGAGAGCTTCGTTCCACAGAGAAAGGCCACGAGACAGTAGTGGTAAGGAGAAGCCACGAGCATCAGTGGATTTGGGTCATGGTAGTAGTAGTTGTAGTACTAATGTGCAGTCAAAGAGCTTGCCACGTTCTTCTTCTGTGAATGGAAGGGTAGATGGCTTTCGGATGTCTGTTGATGGGAGAGAAGAGTTGCTGTGGTCCTCCTCCACCTCTGCTGTCGATCATGCAAGATCAACAGGGGGCAGAGGCTCCCGGATGCTGGTGGGTGACTGGAAAAATGGGCTGCAAAACTCATCCACTGTTGAGTCCACACCACCCCAGATGTCGGCAGCTTTGAGAGAGAAAGACAATATTCAGTCATCATCCAAGGCATGTGTTGATGGTGGCAGAGAGTTGCCGAGAATATCTGTTGACAGGAACTGTTTCACAAAACGTTCAAGCTGCCCGGCAATCGATGGAAAAGATCATGCAGCAGCAGCAACAAGGCTGACAGTGGAGTTGAAGGAGGACCCAAGATTGTCCGTGTCCAAGGATGAGCAGCGAGGAGGTGTTTTTGTTGATGCAAGAGATTATCATCAGCACTACTCCTCACCAAGGCTTCTTCTTCCTGGTCTCAATGCTACTACTACTACTACTGTAAGATATCCTCATGAATCAAAGGATCCATCAACAACAACAACAACAGCTGCTGCCTTTGACTTCAGAGAATCACTTCGAGCTGCAGACTTTAAGGACTTGCTCAGAGCATCACAAAAAGTGCGAGGAACCACTACTGATGCACCCAGGTTTTCAGTAGATGGTACCAGGGATCCACCTCATGTACATCTGTCTCCCAGACTTTCTGTGGATGGTCGAGACTCACCACGTGCTTGTGGAATACCACCCAGGTTGAAACTCGATGGCAGAGATGCCACACGAGCTCATGGTAAGCTTTCTAGTAGATCAGATGGTGGTGGTGGTGGTGCTTTTTTGCAGCTGAAGAAAGAGAATAATGCTGCAGAGAGAGATCACCAAGGTCAAGGTGAAGCTCACAGACGCATCCCGAATGTGGTAGCTCGTTTGATGGGTTTAGAAGAGCTGCCAAGTTCTGACCCTGGATCTCAAGCCCATCCCGCAAAAGTTGCAGATTATCACACCCTAGTTAACCCTCCATCATCATCATCATCATCATCATCATCAAGAAGTGAAGCCAGATTGCTGCAAGGGCTCTTGCAGTATACACCAGCAACAGTTGTCTCCCCACCACTGCCACCTCCCCCAAGCCAGTCAGATGACTACAATTACAAGCAGCAGCAAGTAGTAGTAAGAGAGGGATTTCAGCAATTGAGTTCCAAGTCCTCATCATGTTCCAGCCAGAAAGAAATGCGTGTGCCACTGCCTTCACATTTGCGTCATTTGCATTACTATGGAGGAGAGGAGGAGGAGGAGATTCCACTGCAGTACCCACCTCCACTAGAGGAACGTTTCTGGATTCATCATGCTCAAGAGAAGAGCAGAGATCACCCAGAAGCGAAATCACCTACTCACCATCAAGTGCAGTATCACCCACATGATGAGGCCTTTCAAGAGCAGCGGTGGCAGTGCCTGTCGTCACAAACACCTGCACCTCAGCTCTCAGATCATGTGGTATTGACTGCATTGAAACATACAGATGAAGAAAAGACAACTCAGCCTTTGGGTGAGGAGGAGCCTCTCTATGGCCTCATGGATCAGGAGATGCATCAGTTGCGCCTTAAGAACTCTGTGCAGGGTCGCAAATTGTTGAGACATATTCTTCATGCAATGCAGCTCAAGGGTCTACTGCATCATCCGCCTGGGCGTAATCGCAAGCAGTCATCAGAAGATGTGAAGGCAGCAGCTGCTGTCACACAGCAGCAGCAGCAGCAGCTTCAAGTTCCAAAGGCAACAACTGTGGAAGAGTCAAAGTCTCGGATGCAAGCCTTGAAACAGCAATTCCTACCATCCCCAAGACTCACAACTGCTGCAGTTCGCAAGAGGGGAAATTCTCTTGTGCCAGCAGAGACTTGCAAAGACAACAAGGACAACAAAAAAAATGTAGCTACGCCACAACAACAAGACCAGCAGGACCACCTCCCAATGATGATGACGATGGAAACCAATTTGCTTCGAGAGCTGGTCGTAAACAGCAGCAATGAAGAACAAATCAATTCCTGCTGCTCTGTGCAACAAGATGATGGGCCAATCATGCTTGGCAACATTCCTGACACCTTGATCATAGTACCAAAGCCCATCACCGAAATGGAGGATGACAACATTATTACAACTGCCATTACTACTCTTTCAAGCAGCAGCCCACCAGCTCCAGCTCAAACTGGAGATTTGGATTGTGTCTCTAGCCAATCCAGCAGCTCAGCAAGATCTGCTGTCACAAGCTCAGTGCAAACCAGTACCGAAACAGAGTACCCACAAAGCAGCAGCACCTGCAGCAATGGGTACTATATTTTCTTTTACTTGCAGTTTCAAAGTTCCATTTCTCCATGACTTTGATTGTTAAGAAGTGTTGTACTTGCCCCCTCACAAAGTAATTTTTCTATTCTCAAATCTTGAACTTTGGATTCACAGAACTGTTGCAACAATGACAAGCAAGAGAGAGAATGGGGACACAGCTGCTGCAAATGGAAGGACATCAAGGGTTCAAACACAGAGCTCTTCAGGCAGCTCATCACTTCGTGAACCCAATGGTTCAAGTAGTTCAGATACAGAGGCAGTCGCTGTGGTGACTCCGAGAATTTCAAGAAAGGAACGTATTGCAGCTCGCTCATCTAAGAGCTCCCAGCTGGATGCAGCAGCAGCAGCATCACAAGGTGGGGGGCGGGATGTGAGTCCAGCAAGGTCTCCACGATTATTGACAAGTTCTCCGCTTGCTCAAGTTGGCAAACCCAGGCTGACATTCCTGATCAAGGAAGCTAATCCTTTGAAGCCCGGGTTGTTGTCACCAAGCAGATGTGCAGGTGGTGGCAGCAGCAGCAGCGGTCCTCCTCAGTTGGTTGAGAGTAGTGGGTTGAAGGCCAGCAGCTGGTCAACAAAGTCTTTCATGGTCAAGGACAGGGAGGAGACCAAGGCAACACTCTTCACATTGCGTGCACAATCCACCAAACAAGAGTTCTTGAAGGGAAGGGCCAGTGGTGGACCTGATACTCCCCGACCACTGCGTCGAAGCAGCTCAGACAGCAAACTTATTTCCCGCATGACTGAAAAACTGACTGCAACAGATGCTACTGCTGCTGTTGCTGCTGTGAGCACCAGGACAGCAGCAGCTCAGGCTGGAGGAGCTCAAGGTGGAAGAATTCTCATACCAGCAGAAGTTACAATTTCAAGATCAAAGAGAAAAACAGGCAAACCCAACAATCCAACTCCAAAGTGCAGAACTTCATCATCATCATCATGTGCTTTGGATACTACTACTGAAACACTAGTATTAGCAGCAGCAGCAGATCCTTCAACCAAAGAGAAAATCAACAAGTTTCCAAATGGGGTTACAGGACCTGCAGTGATGGCAATGGCTGCAGATGAACATACAAATTGGGATCAAAGCAATGACTCAGACTTGATGATGCTTGAATCAATTCAATGTGCCAATATTGCACTGGCGGAATCCAGATTATTAGAGCTTCCAACAGCAACTACTGTGACGCCAGAGAATCTAGTCACAACTAGTAAGAACGTTTCTTCTGTGAGAAAAGCTCTGAGAGTTACTTCTGCGGAGAAGCTAGAATTATTGCAAGCTACTTCAATACAAAAACCCAGCATGCCAATTGCAGTGGAAGACACTGTGAACCATGGTGAAGAAGATGGTGGAGGTGATTCACATGCTCATCTTGCTAGCAATCAAGTTACCAGCTCCCCGATTGAGAGACTCTGCAAATCAGAGGTGAGTCCAAGTTTCAGGGGGGTGGATGGATACATGTGGTTCCCATGGTTTCTTCATGCTTGCTATATACATTGAATCACTGTGAAGAACTTGTCTTTTTTGAGTTTGAGCTACTGTTTACAATCAATGCGATTTTGATACTTGCATCTTGGGTGGGTGGGTGGTGCGCTGGGATTTGTTTTTGGGGCATTGTGCAGCAGCTGGATGTAGAACTAGATGAAAGAGGAAGCAGCATTTCCGAAGTGTTAACCCCACGTGGTGTATCGGTAAAAAAAACGTACGAGTCTGGTCATGAGTTGGGTCCTGCTGATCAACTTGTTGAACAGCCAAGTCCAGTCTCTGTGCTAGACAACTTTCATTTCCAGGAAGAGGATCTCACTCCAAGCCCAAGCAAGACCAGTAGTGGTACTCTTGACAGCCTTCAAGGTTAGTGTTTTGCGATCAATCAATCCCCCAAGGCAAGACACATAAGAATTTCAGCAGCAGCAGCAACAAAAAAAAACACTTGAGAAACTCAGCAATTGCACTTTTATTTTTTGTTTACATTGCTGCAATGAGCAAGAAGATACAAAATCAATTTTTTCTAAACTTAGTTTTTTTTGGGGGCTGGGTCATCATCTGTTGCAGATGCCTTCGATGAGTCTCTGCATAGAGACCATTTGGAGGAGGCGAAGGCTGCTCTAAAAGGCCTGGCAGACATTCGATCCCGAGACTTGTGTAACCAGCAGCAGGACTACCTGTGCAGTAATAACAAACAGAGTGTGGAGATACAAGTCCCGATTGATAATGCCCAACAGGCTGGGACTCATTATTCCCTGGCTGGCAACAACAACACAGTAGTACATGGGATTTGTCTGTGGAGCAAGGATGAAGAGAGGGAGTATGTTCGAGACGTGCTATTTGTATCACGAGTCATCACAGAAGATGATGATGATGATGATGATGATGATACTAGTAGCTCTGGCATAAACAATTGCCACTTGCAGTGGGGGCGCAGCAGTGGATACAACAACATAATGGATGTGAACCAGTTTGATGATTTGGAGGCTAGATGGAGGCGGCGGCAACAACAACAAGCATCATCATTCAACAACACAAAAGAGAATGATTTCTTCCTTTTTGAGAGACGCCAAACTTGTTTGGAAAATGAAGCTGTTGGACGCCGTGTGTTGTTTGATGGCACCAATGAAATTTTGGCTCAGAAGCTGGACCCTGTTAAATTCAACCCATTGCCATGGATCGGGGGGCACAACCGGCCTCAGCCACAAGAGAAACCATCAGGGCAGCAGCTAATTCAACAAGTGTGGGATGAGCTGCAAGATGTCCCCTGTGTTGCATCTGAGGATGTCTGTGATACTCTCTACACCATCCTTCACAAGGATTTACGCAACACTGAAAAGAAGTGGTCTGATATGGATGGTGAAGTCAGTGAAGTTAGCTTGGACCTTGAACGCATGATTGTCAAGGACCTGATTGATGAAATTGTGAAGGACTTGATGGTGCAGGCTACTACTACTACTACTACTACTACTACTACTAATACACAACTCATTGATGAGGCGGCAGCAGCAGCAACTAGACGTCAGCTCTTTGCCCATCAAGAGCTTCTTGTAACTGCAGGATGCTAAACACCCCGCCCTACAAACTTTTAGGGTTTAGGGTTTAGGCACAATCCTCCCTTGTAGCCAGCCTGCATTAGGTATTATTGTACAGTTCACACATTGACATTTTCATAAAATGTTACATACCTATTGAAAAACAACCAACCCATGTTGCTCTTTTGTTGTTGTTGTTGTTGTTGTTCCAATCCATAAACAAACAGGTTGAATTTTTCTAGTGTATGTGGAGTGCATCTTATCCTCACACCTTTGGGTGGAACCAGCACATACACTGGTACCATGGTAAAACTCCTGAGTTTTTTTAAGGTTGCTTCTAAACCATGGTAAACATCCCATCCTAAGACTAAATCAAGGTCTGAGTCCAAATTGAACATTTCCTGGGTTGAATATTCATTCCCCAAACAGCCCCATTATCAGTCCTTACCCTACACATAAAGCACTCAAAGAGATTTCCTAGCATATTTGGAGGGCACTTTATATTTATGAATACCACCCTTAGAAAAGAGGAGGGAACTTATGCCTACTCTTTAGGAGTGAATGTGGAATAATGCCTACTTATAGGTGTGAGATCCCTCCCACTCTCAAAGGAGTAGGTGTAAGAACCCTCCCTGTCACGATCTATGTATGTCTTAAGTTGATGATAAAGTTCACATGATTATGAGTAAAGCCCATAGATGTAGGACATACCCCAAAATGAGAGGCCAGACTCAGCTACTGCCTTGTCCTATGCCCCTTATTTTGGGAATGCTCCTCACCTTAGGGCTCTCTACCCTACCATGCAAATAAATGGTGGAATTTTTTTAGTGTATGTGGAGGGTACCTTACCCTCTTTGATATTTCTGCCACATCAGACTAGGCACCTTACACATAGGCTTTCTCCTTTTCCTTCTCACATGAAACCGCAGTCCTTAACATTTTACCACATTTTTATGCCAGGTAATTAAGGACCTCTAAAGGATCAGTTCTGGGAATTGAGGTCCTACAACCAACCTGAAAACTTGACCTATTTTTTCTCAAACAAAATCACAACTGTTAAAATTCTATGGGTCTTTATGTGGACCTAAAACCTGGCAATTCTGGGAATTCAGGTCCTACCTCACACCATGGCCTCATTCCCAAAACAACCAGGTTCTCCCCCAGTACTTACCCTACACTCCACATGAGTTGCAAAGGGTCTAATCTCTTACTAAACCTATCTCTCTACTTGATGTTTGAACACCCAACAAATTTAATTTAGGCTTTTCAATGATAAAAAAAAATGCTTGTATGTGTGCAGTTTCTCTATAGGAGTGTCATACAAATTTTATAATGCAACCAAGCTCCAAAAAGCAAAATCCTCAAACAACTTGAAAAATTTGTGTGACTTTTCTTTTGTATTTTTAGGCATGTTACAAAGTAGCCTTTTTATTTCCAAATTAGCACAACAATCATGAAGCATTGTATCTAATGCTACATGTAATATAATAAACTACTAGGCAATTGGGTTATGCTCCAACCATGATGCAAATAGTGCATTGCATACCATTTCACCCACCTCCTTTGCCACATCACTTTCTTTGTAAACAAGAACCCATTTGCCAAGAAAAGCCCACAAAGGGATCTCCTCTTTGATGAACATCATGCACCACAAGCTCAAGCATGTCCATTAATTACCAAACTTTGTGAAAAATACATGTCATAATGATCTTCTCACCTCTATCAACTCTAGAGTCAAAATTCTTCAAAATATGACATTGGTTCTTCAAACTCCCAAAAGAATTTTAAATGAGCACACGACCATAGTTCATTGAATTGTCAAACCACACTTTATCAAGGTCACATCTATCCTTGAAAATTTTCATCCAATATGTTTGTAATGGGTAAATTACATCTTCTAGCAAGTAAGGATATACTTATAATCCACCAACATCAACTACATGCTTTGTCAAAATTTTCAAAAAAATTGAGGATCTTAGTTCCCTACATAAACTATTTAATTTAAATTAAATACCTTTAGCAATTCCTTTAGTTTGTGATGCGAAAACATTTATTACAATCGCATACCCCCACATAGAACAATAGTATGGAATTTTTTTCTATCATAAAAATCTATAGCTAATACCATGACTTTCTTGTATGGTTTTTCAAACAAAGGAATGTGCCTTCCATCTATAAAACCTACTATATATATTGCAATCTAGTGATATCTTTAAAAAATTCCATAATTGATCACACATTATTTGTGTTATGAATGTGGATATATAATTGCCAAATAATTTGTCATGGATGGCAAGTACTTCACATAACATAGCTATGTATTTCCAAATTGTTGATGTTCCAAAATTGTACAAATCTACCATTTGATTAGCAAGAATCCTATGTGCCAATCTATAGAACACAATCTTCACTACATTTGAAATTAGTAAAGGAGTTTGCATAAGAACTTTAACATGTGTTTTAGGAATGGGTGCAATTGTTCCAAAATATATTAAAAATATATCAACATGCAAATATTTTCTATCCAACATTTTTGTAATGTAATGTGCCAAACAACCTCCTCTACAATGTCAAAATGTGTTTCAACCCTTGGCTCTTTCCATTACATCCTTTGAGGACATGATTCCCTATAACAAATATAAACAAGCCAAAAAAAAACATTTGTATCAATGAAGGTTCTAGTAGCATAACTTCTTGTGCCCTTTGCATTGTGAAGGTTTAATGTTTATAAACTAGAATGAAGAAACATAACCAAAGACCAATTATGAATGCATTGTTGTGATGGTGAATATTGTCAAATATATTATACCCCTCCCAAAAAAATTACAAATTTGTGTTGTGTTTTGGTTCACCAAGGTATATCTTAAGGAATGGCACAACTCTCAAAAAATTTCTTAGAAATAAAAAGTGAGACAGAGTAATATATATATAAATTTAAATTCAATTTAATGGTCCAAATGAATGAGATTTAGGAATTACAACCTTATCAGGTAATAACACCCACCCCTCCCAATAACCAAAAACAACCCCAAAAACAACAAAATGAATAGTAGCATGTCACAAGCACAAAAACTACAAAGCCAAAAGGAGTTCCAAAGTACACAAAGATCAAAACAAACTATGACAAAATTAAATTTAAGTTGAAACACAAAACATGAAAATCAAATACAAGAACACAAAATGTGCAAGACATAGGTTTAAATAAAACTTTATTGTAACAAAATATTAGAACATAAACATGAAAAGAACATAACAAGGCTATGGTGCAAGATCATACTTCAAACTAATGTTGAATGAATTGAAGGTAATGGGGGTTTTACTTTTATTTATACCTTTTTGGGCACCTAACTCAACAAAGTTTCTAGGGAGGTTTTCATATGCCCACCATCCAAGCAACCTTTCTAAATTATAAATTAACTACAAATTAATAACATGTTATGGATGAAAAATGCACAATAATGAATGAAATTCATCCATTATGGATTAAAAATGGACAATGATGAATGAAAATTGGATGTTCATGGATGAACTTCACCATGATGATGTTGGTAATGGTGATGGGAATGTCATCCATGACATAGGAGGGGGCCGTTAGGAGGCTTGGTTAAAATTCCATGTGCATTGTCTTTGGATGTGCAATTAAGCCCCTATTTGCCATGTCACTAGTTGTGTGGGCTACACATCTAGTGAGTTTCCCTTCCATTTGTGTGGCCCAAGATTGGCCTCATTCTTGATGCTTACCCTACACTTCAAATGAGTTACAAATTCTATAATTTCTTAGTAAACTTGTTTTTTTACTTGATGTTTTGACACCCAACAAATTTGATTTAGACTCTTTAATGATCAAACATGTTTATACATGTACAATTTTTACATAGGATTGTCATATGGACTATGTACTGCAAGCAAGTTTCAAAAAGCAAAAACCTCAAGCAACTTGAAAACTTGACCTAATTTTTCTTTTGTATTTTCAAGTACTTTAGAAAGTATAATCTTCATGTTGGTTTTCCCTAGACAATGTTTTACAAATATGTAAGGTAGCTCCAAATGGCTCTTATATGGCATATTCAAATTATGTTTTTTAAAAATGGGGGAAGACATAAATAGATGGCATTCCTTTGATAAAGAACATTAAAATGAAGCATGTAGCCCAAGTTACCCCACGAATTACTTTTGCCCAAAAGCAAAGGATTGCCTTTGGCCCTACCCTTCCTCTACTTAAAAACTTAACATTTGGGATGGCACCTCACAAATTCCTAAGGCATGCTTCATAAACTACCATGAAGATTATGAACTTTGGAAATAGACTTTGATGAAGATTATGTTTTGTAAAGAACTTGCAAATACAACATGAAAAATTAAGTCCATTTTCTTTTTGGAGGAATGGCAATCATCACCACAAGGGTAGGTGACCACAAAGGTTACATTGTTTTCAAGCTTGGGAACTTGGTTCATTGCCTTTATTGCCATGTTCTCAAGCTTGGCAAAAGGCACAAAAGGGCACAAAAAAACAAGCTTGAAAATGCATTGCATAAAGTTTGTTGGGAGGTATTTAGAATATTCCCCCTTACACTATGGTATTGGATTTTGTCAAAAAAATCTCTTATTAATTGCATCTTGTAGGATATTCAATAGACAAAACCCAGAAAAAATATAAGAATTAACAACTAGGTTTGTGCAAATATTTTCTTACAATGATATATTTGTTGGGTATGGATAAAGTATATTTATTTCCCTAACCTATTTTCCTAAAATCAACATACCCTAACAAAATGTATACCCAAAGGTTAGGGATGCTATTTCATGAGCCCATGAATGCAAGTGTGAGTGCTATAAAATATTCTTAGTATATTCCATTCATGTCAAGGGGTATTTTTTTGACAAATCTTGTTGATGTGGAAGAATATTCTTTAACACACAATAATATTCTTCCATGTCATCAAGAGATCCACATGGCCTTGCCACTATATGGCATTCCATGGCTTTAAATTGCAACAATTTAAATGGTTCCAATGTGTGTAATCTCCCATTCCAAACATTAGATTAGATATTAGTCATAATACTTAGCTAAATTTAGATTGTTCACATGATTTTTTCATTGTTTCAATTGCACAACAAAAGACCTCTTTTATCATCGTAAAATCATGTGCGACTTGTCAAATGGCATGAGGGTTTCATATTCTCCTTCCATAGAGATATATGGTGATCATAGCTAAAAAAGGAATGACAATGAATGACACTTGATATGAGGGTCCAAGGTCTAGAATCTAATGAAATACATAAGTCCTATTGGTTTGAGGCCATAAATTGAACACATGGCATGCAAACGAGGATCTTAAACAAAAATGGCACCAACCAAGGTCAAATTTATAAGGGCAATCAATTGGTTTAAACCAAAAAATAAACATGAAGACCTCATGATATGGATAACCAAGATCCAAGCTAAGGTAGAGTGGAATTAATTGTTTCAAATGAAACAAGAAGACTTAATCATTTTATTTTTTTAGGTGATTGTAAATGAAAACCTTAGACAACATGTGATGCTACAACTTATATTGAACACAAAAACTTACATGATTATTCATAGGATTTAAGACAAGATTTATAAACAAATGTTGTGGTTATTCAAATATTTGTACTTGTTATGGCCTATGGAATTGCCATTTATAAACGTTTTTAGGTCATTAATCCCATACAAATGGTTTAATACAACTTCAACCACTTTCATGATAGTAACAAATGCACAAATTGATTGGACATTTATAAAAATGTCACCATATACAAAGATGTTTGTAATTGTGGATTATTTCATGCATCTAATTTATTTATTTTTGTGAGCTTCAAAAGATCAATCAAAGTAACTTAATTTTGACTTCATTTGTTCATTTGCAACATGTCACGATATCCATATTCACAACACTCTTGCATAAGACCATTAGACTTGGACTTACACATGTTTGTAAATAAAAAATGTAGACTTCCAAGCAAAGGTTGGATATTGGGCATGCTATAATCAGTTGTAGGATTACAAGATATATGTGATGGTGACAAAATGTTTATTCAAGAGTTTTTACAACTTGCAATAATTGTCACGAATGCCAATGTCATGGAGTTCATTCATTTGAATGTTCATCCATGACTTGTAATTATGAACTTGTACTTAACCCCTAGTTTAGTTTTAGTGCATTTTTGTTAAATTTTAGTTCATTTCTAATTCACTTCTAATTAACTTTTAGTTCGTTTTCAATTAACTTTTAGTTCATTTTTAGTTAAGTTCTAGTTTAGTTTTAGTTCATTGCAAGTTAACTCTTAGTTAGTTTTTAATTAATTCTTAGTTAACTTTTAGTTCATTTTTAGTTAAGTTTTAGTTTAGTTTCAGTTCATTGCAAGTTAACTCTTAGTTCATTTTTAATTAATTCTTACTTAACTCTTAGTTCATTTTTAGTGAAGTTTTAATTAAGTTTTAGTTCATTGCAAGTTAACTCTTAATTCATTTTTAATTAATTCTTAGTTAACTCTTAGTTCATTTTTAATTATTTTTTAGTTAACTCTTAGTTCATTTTAAATTAATTTTTAATCAACTGTTAGTTCATTTTTAATTAAGTTCTAGTTTAGTTTTAGTTCATTGCAAGTTAACTCTTAGTTCATTTTGAATTAATTCTTAGTTAATTCTTAATTCATTTTTAATTAAATTTTAGTTCACGAGCTTAGTTGAGTTTTAATTCACTCATAGTTCACACATGGGTACACATGGGTCACACATGGGCACACATGGGTGAATATGGGGCACATGTAGGTTCGAAGTTTTTTTGAAAAACTTCTTTGAATTAGGTGGGTGCAAACGATATACAATGAACCAAAATGACTATTTTAGAAAAAGATTGTATGTCCCTCTCCCCAAATTTTTTTTTTCATATGAATGAATTTTGGAATAATTTTTTTACAATTTGTTATAATAAATGCTTATAGTTGTTCAAATACATGACATGTTTTTTTCACCATTCTTTAATAAATATGAATTTTTTAAAGTGTCTTGATTCTTTGTAAATTCAGTGTTTCGTCATTAAAAATCATAATAATTTCAAATCATAATCAAATTTTCTTTTTTTACATTTTTATGTTTTCTTGTATAATAGACTACAACTTTTCTTAACACATCATGTACATTTTACCCATTTATGTGTGGCAAAGGACTTTTGAAATTCTAAAATTCTGGATCAATTTTGAAAAGTTTTTTTGAATTTTTAAAGTTTTAGAATTCCACATATTTTAGGGTATGAGTGCTTTTAAAAATGTGATTAATAGATCTTTATCCTCTCAAATTTTTCCCCATCAAATGTGTTTAATTACATGAGTCCTTTTGATAATCCTTTGCAAAATTGACTTTTATTTAATGCATTTTTGTTCACTTTTAGAGGTTTTAAATCAAAACTTAAACTTAAAATTTCATCAATGAATTTTTGGTTTGAATTCCTTGACATTCATATGAATGAAAAAAAAAAAAAATTCCATGATTGCCATGGCTTTAAATGACAAAATATAAATATTTATCCAATTTTGACTATTTTTCTTTGTGGTTTAACGCCCTTTTTGGCTCATTGGATTGTGATTGCATCCAAGTGCCCAATAGGTATAAATAGGGGTATAATTTCCTATTTTCTTTTGTTTGTTTAACACTAGTTATGGGTACATTTTTCTTGTGTTCTATTCTTGTTTCATTCTTGCAATAAAATACGGTTAAATTTTTACCTTGCACTTGTTCTTATTTTTATTGTTTTATAATGTGAATTTGGGATTGGGCCTGTCCTTGCTTTTGTTTTGGTTTAGGATATCTTTTAGACTTGGTTGTTTTCGTGCTTATGATAGTTTGAAAAAACTACCTTCATTAGGCCTACATCTTTTGTTCATTTTTTGTTTTTGTTTTTAACTTTACGAATATGTTTACATTTAGAAAAATAGTAACATCCATGGAAGAATTTTTTGTAATTCTTCAACATGTCCAACAATAAAATCAATCTCTTCATGACTTTTTCATGCATATCCAAAACAAATAGGCTTCAACATCATCAAGGTATGTTCCAACAACAAAATTCCAATAAAGGAGCCTTGAATTAGTCTTCTTGACAAGTTTGATGGGATTAGTTCAAAGTTTTGAGGTTTTATTAATTAGGTGTGCTTGGTTAATCGACTGCATCCTCATTATTATTTAGATGGACCAGCCCAAGTTGGATTCATCAGCATTCTATTATCAAGCATTACATTAGCTTGGTTTACACCATTACTTGAATGACAATCATCACTTTTAAACAAATATGAAGCATTTTTTGAAGAATTCACAACCTTTGGGGATTTAGATAAAGAATGCACATCCATTAGCAAGTTGAAATTCTTTTTCAAGGATCATGACCTGCATCTCTATATGCATCTGAATTTAAGCAATTGACATGTGACATTTCATGGGATGAGGCTACACTTATGAATTAGTTTTAATTTGGGCTATGTAGTGACGTGAAAGACTTATTTTTGACCATGTTAGATCCCACAACCTTTAGTCAAGTAATCGCGCAAGCTATTCATTGTGACAATCATATTTTTGAACGTCGTCAAAAGAAGCGTTGGTAGCCATCGCTAATACAAAAGAATTTCACAATCCCCATGCCATCCCAACTAGTTCTATTAACAACAAAAGACAATCCCATGCAAATTGATGAGACAAAATTCAGGCCCTTCATTGAATAAGAGAAACAATGATAATGTATAAACAAAATTTGTTTATATTGTGAAGGACTAGGTCATGTTGTTTGTTAATGTCCAAAGAAATGAAGTCCACATATAACACATGCCACTTTTCTCATTAACTCAAAATGTAAAGAATCGAAAAATGAGGACGTTTAGTTTCAGTAGGGAACTTGAGATTAGACCTCGATACATCATGTGTTGGGGATGGTCTAAGTTTGCTTTAATATCCAACACCTAGTTTTTTGTTATTAGTCATGGTCAAGTGTAACAAGTCCACAATAATAAAGATTCAAGCATTGTTTGATTTTGGTGAATCTATGTGTTTTGTTGACAAGGAGTTGGTGTAACAACATAAGTTGGTCTTGGTGAAAAAAGTCACATTGGTAGGAGTTGAAATCATTGATGGCCAGAGTTTCTCTTCAGGACCTATGACACATGAGACTAAGATGTTGGAAATCACCATCGAGTCACATTCTATCAAGGTCATGTTCAATGTCATTTCATCTTTGAAGAACTCAATCATCATTAGGTTATCTTAGCTCATTTTGCATAATCCACGAATGGATTGACATAAAAGGAGTCTCCATTTTGAAGCACCCAAGCAAGAGCCTTTGGATTGTGAGGCCACTATCACAAGCATGGTTGGTGAAACACATGAACCTATATGTCATGTGCTCAAAGATGAATCGAATGAAACTAAACACATGCCAAATCACAAAAACCTTGTTAGTGCACAAAATCCAAATTTTCCAAGTCATTATTTTTGGGAATGAGGGCATTGATGCATGCTACAAAGAAAGGGGATGTATTTTTTATTTATGTGTTTCCTACAGTAAATGTTGGGCCACAACAACATGAGATCATGTCTCAATACAAAGTTTACAAGGATGTGTTTGAAAAGAAGAATGTTAACACCTTACCAAAACATTGACCATATGATTGCACAATTGATTTGGAAGAGGGTGCGCGACCTCCATTTGGACGCATTTATAGCTTATCACAAGATAAACTTGTAGCATTCCGATAACACATTGATGAAAACCTCGAAAATGGTTTCATTCAACATTCTAAGTCTCTAGCTATTGCCTCAATCATGTTTGTTAAGAAGAAGGATGGATCCCTTTGAATGTGTGTTGAAATTACCATTGACTGAATCAACTCACCATCAAGAATCGATACCTGCTACCTTTGATATCAAGATTATTGGATCAATTAAGTCAGGCCAAAGTGTAAACTAAAATCAATTTGCATGGTGCATACAACTTGGTGCACATTCAAGAAGGTGACAAATGGAAGATTGCATTTCGTACATGTTATGACCATTTTGAGTATGTGGTGATGCCTTTTGGCCGTATGAATGCACCTGCCATCTTTCAATTTTCCATTTTTTGCCACAATGGTAAAAAAAAAATTGTGATTTCAATTGTTATTGAAAGATTGGATCCTATGTTGTGAAATGAACCAAAGGAAAAAAATTGAAATTATTTCGACAAGGTTATTTTAAAAAAATTGGTGGCTTGAATAATTATCTTCCAATTTGCACACATTAGTATATGGATCAATGTTTGATGTGAATCATAGAACATTCCACACTTTGTTGATTATTTCAACATTCCAAGAAATAATATTTATTCTAACATCTATAGCACCAAATTCCATTGGGTTGTCATCCATATTGATAATTTGTTTATTTGTGATGTTGTTATAAGAAAAATAAACATGGCAAGAGACCAAGGACTATAAAATTTATTAGATCAAAGATCTGTGCATAGAGTTTTGGGAGTATATTTTTAAATGTATTTTGGGAAGCATTCATAAGTAGGAAGGAATGTTTTTTGACATTCCCATAATTAGAAGTTTTTCAAATCAACAATAAAAACTAAAAAGCTTCGAAAAATGCAAAGCTTCATTGACACATAAGATTATAATTGTAAAAAGTAATACACAAGAAGGAACAATCAAGTGAATGCACATTGAAATGTGAAGAAATTATGTAAAAACTATATTTTATAAAAACATCTTAAGGACTAGTTTTTGTCACTTCATCATCAACATATTCACCAACACCTAAATTGTGATAGTGTCACAACTTTAACCTTGTGCTCGCTACCAAAGCAAGGACATGGAAAGGTGTGGGCCAAGAATGCAACCCAGGAGTCACATTCACACTCCCGGGAGTGCAAAAGAGTGAGGGAATGAACCCACATACTCCCAAGTGGCTTCTCACTTTGGGAATTGGAATCCTTATGAGTGTTTTGAGGGGTTAAAACTCATTGGATTGAGGACTTCTTTATACCATTGAAATTTTTTTAAGACGTAGATGTCTAAAATGGGCTTGCATGATCCATTTGAGTACTTACAACACAAGTTATGGCTGAAAGAAAGGTCAAGAATCAAAATGTCAATTTGAATCGCCCTGAATTACGTGCGTTCAGGTGACATGTCACATATCATTGAAAAGATTTTGACAAGGGTTATAACCTTGCTTTAAAACTCACCTCAATCGAAGGTCTGCACAAGAAATTATGGGCCTTCAAAGTGCTAAGAATCTCAATTTCAAGAATTTCAAGATTCCTAATTTGTGAGTCCTAGGAAAAATGACATTTGGGTGCAACCCCCGTGGCAAATCACAAAGAATATTATAAGGGGGAAGATGGTGGCTTCCCCTAAGTCTAAACTGTGGCAAGTCTTGTGACTCTTGTGAGTCTGTGTATGCTCGTGGTTCATCTGTGCACCAAAAGTGCTCCAACTATGCATTAACCAACTTGTTGTTTGGTTTGTGCAGATCCATATAAATAATTGATCCATTTTTCATTCGTCCCAGTCCCCATCTCGGAGCTCTAGCATGCCCCTCTTACTTTCAAAATGCTGCAAACGAAGGAGCATACCATAATTCCTTCTTCTGCCATTTTCATTTTGAGATTTGCATTTGAATCTTTCAAGGAGTTTGGGGGTGCATCACATAATATTTAAAAATTGGAGATGAGGACAAATAAAGCAAATCTGTCAATGTAAGAACACAAGCTTCGACATATGACGACAATATAAAATTGTTAGAAGGACTTTGTAGAAAATTGGGATGGGCAAAAAATGAGGCTTTTTGACTCATGGATGGAATGGGATTTTTACAAGAAGAAAACCAAAAATAAGAATCACAGAAAACGTGGGAAGGGACTATAAATCAAGAATGGCAGAATGTAACATCACACAACTTATTCACAATCAAAAATAACGTTTCATGTTTTTTCGATAAATGGGGGAGTCAACAAGATTGTATTCATGTGGAAACTTAGCTTCCACCACAGGTATGATTGTTAATGGTATAATTGAATGTTGGGGCAATCAAACATCGATGAAGGCTTGTAATGTGATAAGGTGAAATTCCTTCGTTGCTTTGAAAGGCCTCCTAATATTGGAACAAGTCATTGAGTTCACATTGGTATAGTTGTATAGAATGTCTTCAATCAAAACGTTGATATCTCTATTGATAAATTCAGCAAAAGGAGTATAAAATTGAAATTTCAAAAATAAACCGATTTCAATGATGGCGGTTCAAGCGAATGAAATTTTTTACCACTATCAACATTTGATGAATGCATTTCTTCCCTTTGCCATAAAAGGTTTTGGGTGCCTACCCCAACAAGTGGACAAGTTTTTTCATTGATGTGCTAAATTGGCATGATTAAAAAGGGCATTGATGGTCCTCCTCTAGCAATTCTATGTACCTTCTATAGGTAGAAGGTTTTGTTAACCTTGTAAAAACATGCCATTTTTATTTTGAGGCACGTTTTTAGGTGAGGGTTCTTCTAAGCTTACGACTATTTCAAGTGTCCTTTCCCCTTTTTTGTAATATGATTCTTGCAACTGGTTGGGGAGTCTAAAACATAATTTGTTCCTTTACACCTTTGTGACTGTCCACTTTGGGTTTTTGTGCTTTTGGTTTGGATTTGAGTCCTCTTTTTTTGTTTTTTCTTTTCCTCATTGCTAGGTGCTTTGGTTAATAAACCTAGCTTTGTTTAATAAAACTTGCCAAGGTTTCATCATATATCAATTATTTGAGTGAAGTTAAATTATGTTTATCTTTCCTTTCAATGTCTTTCCTTCTAGTTATGTTCTCTTCCATTTTCAAGTTGAATTCACCATCATCATTATTGTTTGTGTCAACAAATTGACCTCAAACAAATTTTTTCAAATGACAAGTTATAAGCAATCTCCAAGTGCATCTCCCTTCCGACCAAGTGCATTCAATTAGGATAAGTTTGCACCTCAATTCCTCTGCCAAGTAATCAAAATATGTAGGCATTGGGATTGATATATCAAGTATATATAGATAGATAAATAGATATGTACATACATAGATACATAGATACAACCTAGAACCCCATGGCCAAGGAAAAAGTTCTAGATTTATGGAATGTATTCTAACAAGAGGGATTTAGCATTAAATGGTTATAGGTGGTTTTTAGAATTTGTCTAAATAGTGAAAACACTAGTTAAAAAATTCCAACCAAACTAAAATCAAAGTCCAAATATGGCAAAACAATTTATATTTTTTCAAAATTTGGCTATGTTTCAGAAAATTAGGAATATGGAACCAGAGTATTCCCTTTTATATTTTCTTTTGGGATTTAGGCGAAACCTCGCACCCCAAAAAAACGTTGATACACATAGATCCATAGGTACATACATATGGACATACATACATACACATACGTATACATACATAGTTTGGGGGTGCACATCAGTTAGGAATTTTTGTTAGGAATTTTGTTTGTAGTCAAAGTGACGTCCAGAGGAAGATGTAGAAAAAGTGGCTATCATCCCTAGGAAGATTTAGCCAAATCTGGCTATAAATCAGACATTAACTACAAATCTTTAATCATCCTTCTATAATTTTTTGCTATACACACAATGTAAACCAATATAGAATTACGTTGATTTTAAAATTTACAAAATCTCATTTCTGGCCATTGAGAAACTCCAAAATCAAAATCACTTAATTTTCGAATTTTCGAATTTTTAATTTCTCATTTTGGCTACCTTATAACATTTCGCCAATAAATTTTAAAAAAAAGGCTCTCGCACAAAGAAAGATGGCAGCAGTCGACTGGAGAGAAGAAGATTCCAACGGCCTAGATGCTGGTGGTGAAAGAAAATGGACGGTTAAGCGACGAGCGTTCCAGAACCACCAGCGTTTGGATAGCGTCTTTTGTTTTCTTTCTCGCAATTCCGCTCTTCCCTTTTGTTGTTGTTGTTGTTGTTGTTTCTCCCGCAACTCCGCTGCTTCCTCTTCTTCTTCTTCTTGTTCCGCAGAAAAGCATAAGCAGCAATGGCGGCCCTGACGAGCGTCGCAGCTTCGCTCACCCTGAACACCAAGGTAACAACAACAACAAACAAAAAAAGCAACTTCACTTTCACTACAAAGTGGCAAGGGGATTTGTTTGGTACCTACATTAGAGAGAGAATCACAGAGCATCATCTGTCTGTCTTTCTTTCTTTCCTGCAAGACTTCTTCAAGACTTCGTGCAAGAAAGACTCTCTCTGTGCTGCTGCTGCTGCTGTCATTGTCGTCGTCTGCAGCCTGCTTCCCTTTAAAAACTGGATTCTGGGATGTGTCTGGGGGTTCCAGGATTCTGTCACTAGGCCCTAGATGTGTGGGGATTATGAGGTCTCGCTTTTGCCATGCTCTTTGCGCGAGATGGAATTTTTATGTGAAACTAACTGTCCATCGCTAGTGGCTGAGTTTGGTGGACGTTGTCAAGGAGGCCACAGAGAGACACACAGAGAATTTTACTTGTAGGAGTTGGAAACTGCTGCATTGGAAATTATATTGCTGTTGTACAAGCAGAGAGTCATTGCCTGATTCAAAAATCCAGAAGCTATGCTGCGCAATTCTATACTTTCTAAGCTTCTTTGGGACAAGAATCCCCCCCCCTACCCTTGCCCAGCTTCCCAAAGAATTCATTTATGTTTTCATAGGGGGAATGCTCTTCTTCTTCACAAAGATGTTCATGTTTGTGAAACAAACAGAAACTTGCGGAATTCATTCATTTTTATGTTTGAGTGGATGTTGTCCTGCCAACTGTATGTGTTCCAAATTTATTTAGGGGTCTTGTTGAGAACATTTGTTTTTTGGTGCATATTCGTTTTTTGTGGCAGATTTCATCATGCCACAATGGGATGATGTTTGGAGCATCAACTCAAGCATTGACCTTCGCACCACTAAAGGCCCATATGGTGAAGAGAAAGCAGCAGGTTGGAGGGCAGACAGTGTGCCAGGCTGCAGTGGCTGCTGATCGTGTACCAGACATGGGGAAGCGCAATTTGATGAACTTGCTGCTCCTGGGAGCCATCAGCCTTCCATCTGCTGGTCTTATTGGTCCCTATTTATATTTCTTTGTCCCTCCCAGGTACATACCTTCTCCTTTACACTTATGTGCTTGGATCTCATTTTTTGACATTTGCAGGTAGTGTTTGAAATGATAGTCCATAGATCTGATTCTTCTTTTTGGGGGGAATGATAGCACTGGAGGTGAGGGTGCGGGTGTGGTTGCAAAAGATGCTTTGGGCAATGATATTACTGTAAAAGGGTGGCTCCAATCACATCCTCCTGGTGACCGCACACTGGCCCAGGGACTCAAGGTAAAGGAACTCTTGTCATGTGCAATATGAATGCTTGTGTGAGAGAAAATCACCAACAACACTGGCTGATTATTAGGAGTACAGTTTAAGCTAGCATTCAAGCTGGTGCATGGGGGAGTTTCAAAAGTCATGCAAGTGAAGAAGAAGTGTCATAAGGAAAGCCTCATTCAAAGTATGTCAATTTTCTTCTTTTCAGCTTTGAGTCGCAACAACATTTCCTTGTTCAGCTTTTCCTCGGATCACATTGATTGGAAGTCTTGTGACTGACCATATGTTGTGTGGGTGGTTTGGGTATATAGGGTGACCCAACTTATCTGGTAGTAGAGAATGATGGACAGCTTGCAACGTATGGTGTGAATGCTGTCTGTACACATTTGGGCTGTGTGGTGCCGTTTAATAAAGCAGAGAACAAGTTCATCTGCCCATGCCATGGTTCCCAGTACAGTAACCAGGGGCGTGTGGTTCGTGGTCCTGCTCCCTTGGTACTTACTCTCTCCCCATGTTATCCCCTATGGTGTTGCTTATGGATTTTGAAACTGTATACAGACACAATTAGGTTAGTCACTTGAATGTTCCCACCTTTGATTTTCAGAATTTGATGGCATGTGAAGTGGTCAGGAATGTGCAACCAAGAACCCTACAGAGTAGTATTGCATTTGCAGTGGTGCAGAGATCTCAATGGGATGATGTATTTTGTGCTGTGTTGCACAATCTGATGTTCTTTCACTTTTGTATTGGTTTAGAGATCTCTCAATGAGAGATGTAACATGTGTGCTTTCTGTTTTTGCAGTCATTGGCTTTGGCCCATGTAGATGTTGCAGACGGCAAAGTGTTGTTCTCGCCATGGTCAGAAACTGACTTCAGGACAGGAGAGGACCCATGGTGGTCATGAGCACATACCTCTTTTTCCCTTATAAACTCAAAATTACTATTTGTCGACGTGTTTATTTGCACAGCAACTTGGGCTTGGACAGTGATGATGTACAGTGAGATAGACTGTTTACTGAATGACAAATCTTACTGAACTGTTCTTTGATCTCCCTTTGCTCTTCTCATGACCTAAACTGGAAACATGATAAGTGGGTTCAAATTCCTTCCTTTGGGAAAGTGTTTCATTGACATTTTGTGTGTTGGAAGAATTTCAAAAGAAACCTTGTGGCAGACTTCTGAAAGGAAATGAAATATTGTTCCCCCTTTTTTTATGGACAAAAAATACAACTGAGTGGTCTTTTGGTTTCAAGATAAATTACAAAAGCCCATAAGTGGCCTCTCCATATGACATTCTTCCAGATCTCTTGAATGTCAGGTTTAGCAATTTTGTTTATTACTCTCCTCCAAATCTGGACTATTTTACTCATCTGCTATCGCACACTGAGAGGTAGTCATTAGGTTTTTAAAAACCTAAAATAGTCATCCAGTTGTGGGACAGAAATGGTGAGATGGCACCTTTCATGGCCAGGGATGGGTCAGCACAAAAGAAATCCAGGATTGGGTGAGTCATATCTGAGCTTACCAATGAGCAAATTTTGTTCACTGGGCGGCGCCCAGAAAACAGAATTCTGAATCTGGCGTCAATAGGGTTCAGGGTTCAGGGTTTAGGCTAACTATATATTTACGGGCGGGGGATTTCTGGTGACGTTGAATAGGGGTTTAGGACGTCTGAGGAGTTCAGGACCGAGAGTACATTCAAATAAAATCTTCGGAACCGATTGTGAACGTGAAGAGTTCGTGCTGGAATAGCTCAGTTGGTTAGAGCGTGTGGCTGTTAACCACAAGGTCGGAGGTTCAAGCCCTCCTTCTAGCGTTGTTTTTTCTAGCTTATTTGTCCTTTTAAAAATTTTCTTTTTTGTTCATCCACTATCCAACTCTTTCATGTCGTAACAGAGTTCATCTGTTTAGAGTTTAGGGTGCAGACCAGTGTTAGGCGGGTATTTGATTTTTCTCATAACAGTTGGGTCCAGGTTTTCTAAAATCAAAATTTCAAAGAACCATGAGCAGATGGGTATTTTAAAAATGGATAAACAGACAGACCATCCCTTCTGGGTGTTTGGAAATTGAAGACGGGTATGAACCGTGGGGCAGGTGTTTGTTTAATTGGATGGCATTGGCAATTATATGCTTAAGCTATACACACAGACTGGTATGCAGTGTTGGTGAGAGCATGTCATGTTTTGGTGTTCTGGTGAGAGAACTTTCATATTTTGTGTTGTGGTGAGGAAGAGAATGAAACGCTCAGAAGAATCTTCTAAGTTGATCAGTTCTTCTGTAAACAAAAGTGTAAATAGGGTGTAAATATAGGGTGTGTTTCTCATAACATCAAAACCCTACAAAACTTTATTTATAAACACACAAGGAGAGTTTGAAGGATATCAAGTTAGCACAAACTGGATGTCAAAAACATTCCATCTCAACAAACAACCAACCACTTGTAATAAGTTCAACATGGCAATGGGGTTTGTGTCCTGAAGGGGTTTATGAATTGAGAAATCTACATCACTTAATACTAGAGCAAGTAGCTTATTTCAAGTGAGTTTGCATTTCTTTTGTTGTGATTAATTGACAATGTGATTGGACATGCAATGATATTAAAGTGCGTTCATTCAAACTGGAAGTTATTTTGTGATTTGGAATGGCCATTTTTATAGGTCATCTAAAAGGTAGGTTTAGAACCTCAATCTCAATATTGGTGTATTATGATAGTTGTGCCTTTTCTTCATTCAACTCAATTTTTTTGCCTTTGTTTCAATTTTTGTCATTCTACCTTGGTTGGAACTTCCTCCTATTTCCTCATCTGCTGGCCTTGTTCCAGGGAATGGGTCCTGATGGCTGATTCTGCCAGGCTTGCAGTCAGTCACTAGGGGTCCATTCCCTGGTGTAAATAGCAAGGGGAACATGTTTAAACTTCAAAGTCAATTCTACTCTTTTGAGTGACAGAGTTCCCTCTGATGGCCGAGGCAACTTAGAGAATTGCATTGCATGGATGGCTGCACCAGAACCCCCTGCTAATGACATCACTTAAAATCATCACTTAAATTTGGACATGGTATGAACCAGTGTTGGGCGGTTCTCAAAATTTTGTGAGAATCGGCGGTTCTGGTTCTTACATCATGTTATGAGAACCTGATTGGTTTTCTAATATATGTTTTTTTTTGGCTGGTGGGAACCAACCAGGTTATCAAGATTTTTAATTTTTCCAAATTCATCCGGTTCTCGAATAGGGTGGTTCTTGCATATATAATAATAGTCAGTTTTCAAATTCAGTTCCCACAACTTGGTTCTCATACTTTTCAACAATTAAAATCTAATTTCATAATTAACTAATTCTATTTATTAATTAAAATAAAATTTTAAAAATAAAATTATTTTAAAATATGGAAACTTGTAAAATAAACTTATTCAAAATTTTACAACTCCACAACTTCATCCCTTTCAAAAGCTTTTCAAACTCTTCTTCTAAATTAAGATCGGTCTCAATTAAATCTACTAATGTAGAAGGGGATTTACAACTTATTCTATTGGGTCAATTTTTGTTAACAAAGATCAATCTGTCCAAAAACTTTTATTGTAAATGACATTTCCTAAGAGTAGTAAGGATTCTAGCTAATGAAAATATTCTTTCTATTTCAATTTGAGATCCAACTATTTTTAAGATTTGTCTAGCACAAAAATCAATTGTAGGAAACATGTTCTCATGTTTTTCACACCACTACAATGGGCACTTGATGTCTTTAACATTCACTTGATAATCTTAAAAATTAAAAGCTCTTTGTTGAACAATTTCATTGTTGACTCACTTGTACTGGGTGTCATCTCAAAGATATCCAAACTCCTATCCTCTTCAACCCTTTGATCCACAACACCCTTTTTAGATTCAACCAATGGATCCAAATGATAATAACATTTTAAAAACATAGGAAACAAATATTAGCACATTATCAAAATAAACAACAAAGCAAACGAATTAAAAAATTAGCACATTATCAAAACAAACAACAAAAAATGTTCATAAAAAAATTCAAAAACTAAAAATAAAAAATAAAAAAAATAAAATTCACCTTTGATGTTCGAAAACTTGGTGCTTGAGCTCCAACTTACACATGGGAGGGGAAGTACTATACCAACATGGGAAACAAGAATAATAGCAACGTGAAAAGAACACATCAAGAGCTATGTTAATAAGTACTTGAAAATTGACAATAATGTAAGGAACGACAATTCTAAAAGAGCGAGGTAGTAACACAAGAAGAACAGAGGCAACAACATGATAAGAATGAAGCAACAACGCAAGAAAAACAAAGGTAGTAATGTGAGAAAAACAAGGTAGTAGCACAAGAAAAACAAAGGCAAGAACTTGAGAAAAATGAAATAACAAAGTGAGAAGAGCAAAGGTAATAGTGCGAGAAAAGTGAAGTAATAGCAGGAGAAGAGTAAAGACAATAGTGCAAGAAAAGCGTAGTAGTAGTGCGAAAAGAGTAAACACAATAGTGCAAGAAAAGCATAGTAGTAGTGCGAAAAGAGTAAAGACAATAGTGCAAGAAAAACATGGCAGCAATGTGAGCAGAGTAGAGACAACAATGTGAAAAGAGTGAAGTAATAGCACGAGAAAAGTAGAAGCAATAATGCGAAAAGAACAATAAAAGTTATAATAATGTGAAAGGAGCATCGCATCAATGTTGAAAAAACAACGTAACAACACCAAAATAGCGATGCAACAATGTGAAAAGAATGAGGCAACAACATGACAAAAACATAGGCATCAGTAATGCAAGAAGAATGAAATAGCAACACGAGAAGAGTGAAGTAACAAGCGAGAAAAGCATAGGTAGTAGTGTAAGAAGAGTAAGGTAGCAACACAAGAAGAACAAAAATAACTATAGCAACATGAGAGGAGCACGACAACAATGCCAAAGAACACTGTAATAACATGCGAAAAATAACGCATGAATAAAAGAACAAAATCACGATGTGAAGCCAAACAAGAGAACAAAACAACCAATAAGAGAAATGCACTACAAGACAAAAAAAACATCATGGTGAGGTAAAATGCCTCATTTTTATAGAATAACCCTAACCTAAACAATGCCTCCGCCTCTTTTTAGATGGTTGTTGTTGTTTAGGAAACCTAAACCCTAAATTGATAGACTGAAAATTAGATAAAGGTTCTTTGAAATAACCTATCCAATTTTATTTTTTTAAAAATTAGGACTCATTCTCATGACCGATTCTCGTTCATGTGAAAATTGGAAGTTGGTTCTCAATCCAGTTCTCACATGTAACTATGTCAACTAATTTTCATTACAAGAACTAGGTTAAAAACTAGGTTGAAAATTAGGTGGCGATTTGAGATCCACCCAACATTGGTATGATCATGATTTCAAATTCAAAATCTTGCTTTTAATATTTAGACTCCAATCCTAGATTCACACCAAAGGAAAGTAAAGGTATTTTTGTTTCATCAAGCACTCTTTCGATTGGAGAGTGTTGCTCACACAAGGGGTAGACAAAAAAAAATTACAATCAAATTAATGTAACCCTACATTGAACAATTTGGACTTAGGATGGAAAATTTAATGAAACCTAAATAATAGAGAGGATACTTTAATCTTTTGAAGTCAAGTAATCAATTTAACCTTCTTACTCCACCCTAACTTGAAGCCAAACCTTTAAAAATTAAAAGTATTTATTCTTAACAATACTATATTTCAAAGCATTTACTCCTCTTTAACCCCAATGACAAATCACTTGTCAAATCATTTTTTCAATCAATTTTCTCCTTTTGTGTGAATGGGATAGAGTTAAGATTTTTTTTTCCTTCTTAGTCTATTCCCTTTACCACCTTAATATGAATCCAACTTTAAAAATCTCCTATTTGGAAAATGGGAGATCAATTCCTAAATATGTTCACTCTTGGAGCAATTACATAATTATGTTCACACTACTACCAACAACATAGGCCGCACTAACTATTATTATTGTTAATATTTCATTGATTGGGGTTCATATTATATAGTATTATTGTACTAATATGTAGAGGGTGTTGAGTAGGCTAGTGTGTAAGTGTGCAAAAAAAAATGTTATGACCAATGAACTTGTTGAATTTGGTGGTCTGAATCTGTTTTCTTAGTTAACATTTCAATGTGTGGTGACTATTTATCATGAACAAGGTTCATGCATAGTACTTGTGGATTTTATTTTTTTAATGAAATAATGGCACATGGCACTATGAGATTTTAGCTTGTATTTTGGCTTCTCAAGCCTACCTCCACTCAAAATAAGTTGAGAATATTGACCTCTAGTGTGGCCATGTAATTTAAATTTCCAAATGTTGTAAGGAGTAGGCCATTTGCCTACTACATAAAGAATGAAATAAAAGAAAATTCAACCAACATCCACCAAATATGGGCAAAGTTGTTTGCCAGAATATGCACAGAATGGTTAAGGAGACTTGAAAAAGGGAAATTTTAATTTCATGTCTAGTCCACACAAAAAGGCTATACACTTGGAATTTTAAAAACTTCAAAATACATACAACAAATGATGTCATGGTGTTTTGCATAAAAGGCGAAGACCTAATATTCACAATGAGTCACTTAAAGTCGCTCATTGCAAAAGAAAAGAAAAAAACATGAAACTTTAATATGCATGCCACAATTTACTAATAGAAGCACTAATAAGTATTGAGTGGTTCATGCTATATAGCAAAGATTTCATTAGAAAAGGTCATGGCTGAAACTCCATTTCACTTCTGCTGAAGAAAACAAAAAACAGGATTAAAAAGCTGACTCAAGTTTTTTTTTGGGAACAAAAAAAAAAAGAAAACCATTGAACAAATTATGAAGGTAAAAACAAGTGAAGAATATTGAACTCTGGTGCATCTTAATTTAGAGTTCCAAGTGTTACATGCAGCCATCTACCTACATAAATAATGAGATAATAAAAAATCAACCACTATGAACCAAATTATGTATTCTACTTGCTTCAGGCCCACCTTATTGTAGGAGTCAGGGCCTAAAAATCTTGGGCCCAACTTTGAGCATTTTTGGCTTGTTGTTTGGCCCCAAGGGTTGCAAATTGGCCTCACAATTTCCATGGTGTCCTTTTTCCAGCCTTGGGGCCCAATACAAGCCCATAAAGTTCAGCATTGAGTACTTACTTGGGGCAGATTGAAAAGATTTTTTCTAGTTTAGCCTTGACTCCTAGTGTAAAGCTCTTGGGGCTGATTTCCACTTTTCCACCAATAGGAATGCTTGATTTGGGTTGAACATTGGCCCTGACTCCTAGTGTAAAGTGCACCTCAATCCAGCTTCAATGGTGGAAAATTTTGGACCCATAGTTAATAGATGTGAACTAGTAGGTTACTTGGTTCTTAAAACAAAATCAATGTGATTTCATTGAAATCTTTTACTAATAGCATTGTATACCTATGGTATTAGTAAAACTGTGGCTATAAGACTATTGCCAAGAAAGGGAAAAAGTTTACACATTAATTAATAACAATTCATTGCCAGAGAATTTTGTGATATAATTAATCATTCTACAATGTAAGAAAGTTCAAATTTGTTAAGGTGTATAAAAATCATGACACAACACCTTTTGTCTGTATGGTTTATTTAATTTTTTTAAATATATAAGAATATATTTATGAATGATTATGATAAAATCTAAAATTATAAACCGTTTAAAATATGATACTTATGAAATATTTGACGTTTTTTTAACTCATTGATTTTAATAAAATCAAAATATTTTCAAAAAAAGAAAAAGACTCTAGTCAAAATTAACTAAGTCCTTCTCAATCTGGGCTGTAGGTACACCTTCAAAAAAAAAATTCATCCAAGAGGGAAAACTGCACAAAAGATGCATGAATGAAATTAGGTTCAAAACCATTTATTTGTTACTAAACATGATTCTATATTAGGTGCATGCATTTGTTATAAGTGCTATTGGCCCTCTTGTATGACTTTTTCATTGCAATTGTTTAATAACGCTAAAAGGAAACTTGAGTAGTCAGCTAAGAAAGATCTATGCTGGAAGGCCATGCCATGGTGAGTAGAGATGGGCTTCCTCAAAGTAAGGCCAGAACCACATGAGCGGCAGGAGCTGCCTTTGTGAGCACCCACATGATAGTAGTAGAGATAGTGAGGTGTTTGTTTAGTTGGAGCCGAGGTGAATGAAAGCCGCGTTTGTAGGATTTTTTTTGGGGGGTCTTCACTTCACTTTTGCCGCAAGCTTTCATTGTCTTTTGTGATGAGGCATTTTAAATAAATCTCTTATCTGATGATGTTGATAGTGCTTTTCTTATGTGACCCCACCAATTTATCGGTTTTCTTCCTTGAAGTGATTACTGGTTGTGTGGCCATATATTAAGATTAGTGCAAAACCCGGTGGACCAATGAAGATTTGGGATTTCACAGGCAAAGTTCTGATCCATGTCACTGACTACCGCTTCCGGTAGCGTGGTATGACCCTAAGAAAATCTAACAATAGCATTCGTGCAGTTAGGACCAGCTACTTCACTATTGACAGACTTGTGTAATATCAGTTTTGATCAATGAATCAGCTTTGGTTCGAACGGACTCGCATAAATAAATTGCAAATCGATATGACCACTTGTCATGTGATTGAGCTTCAGACCCACCGCAAGGACCCGGCTGAACATTGAAAAATCGAGTCTCCTATACATGTGCCATGCACATTCACGTCGGTAAGCTACAAATACAAGCATGTGATTGACCTTGACATCCACCGAAAGGACCCCGGTGTTGAAAAATTGAGTCTCCTGTACATGTGCCGCGCACATCCACGTAGGTAAACCACAAGTCGAGAAGTCACAAATTCATGCCACTAGTGTTGGCACTCATCAACCGCCGTCAAGTCATCTCAGGCTCAACCAACACGAACTGACTGCCAGCATGAACAACTCATAATCCAAACAAGCAACCTCATCGTCGAGTCACTCCAGGCTCAACCAATTAGAGGAACTTGATCACTGCCAGCAACAATTCATGATCCGAACAAGCAACAGCGCCGTCTATTGATAATACCGCTTCGGCCGTGGACGGACTATAAGAGAGCAGACTGATCGAGAGCAGTCTTCTAACTTGATAAGATCCTTGAAAGATCGAGACATCATACAGTACGAACCCTGCACAGTAACATGATGGCGCCAACTTCCACCCTCTCGCTTCTCCTGCTCACCACTCTCATCCTCACTGATCTCTCGACGCTCGCAGTCGCTGACGATAACTCGCAGGCATACCTCGACCCGCACAACGCCGCTCGGGCCGATGTGGGTGTCGCGCCACTCGTATGGAACACCACTCTCGAGAATTACGCTCTTACTTATTCCTGGAGCCAGATATACCAGTGCACATCCTTGACGCACTCTGATGGGCCGTATGGAGAGAATCTGTACTATGGATACGGGGACGCGAGCTGGACTTCGCCTGAAGCCGCAATGGATTCATGGGTGGGTGAAAAAATCTACTATGATGAACCGACCAACACTTGTTCGGCGCCGGAAGGCCAGACGTGTTTACACTACACGCAGGTGGTATGGTCGTCGACGACGGACCTGGGTTGCGCTCCGGTTCCGTGTGAGGATGGTTCAACATTCATCAAGTGCAGCTACTACCCGCGTGGAAACTGGGACGGAGAACGACCCTATTGACCATCGGCATCAACATACCGTTATCGTCAATTGTCGGTATAGTGCATAATTTGTTGAATCATGAATCCTGGAGTCTACTAAGTCCATATAATATACTCCATAGACTGGAAGTGGTAGCAAGATTGCTTGGTACTTAATTTGTTGAATCTTGAATCCTGGAATACGCTGAGACCATATAAGATACTACATAGACTGGAAGTGGTAGCAGGATTGCTTGGTGCTTAATTTGTTGAATCATGAATCCTGGAATCTACTGAGTCCAGTTAAGATACTACATAGACTGGAAGTGGTAGCAAGATTGCTTGGTGGGAAGGTCATGGACGTCCAAGGTCCTGCAAAAACTAATAAATAACATGAACGCTTGAAATAAGCTGGAGCTCTAATTTTGACTAGGCTCGAATGGATTGATTCACGGGTGTAGAATATGATCAGCGTGCTATAATAACTTCAGTTGGGAGTCTTTTGTCTTTCATGCATCGTGTTTAAACCCCTGGAGCTCCATCATGTAAATTCACCACGGTTTCATTCATGTGGGCATTATAATAAATGCTATTATGGTTTGTCGTGTTGAGCACATTTTGTAGCGTAGCTTTACAAAGGCTATGCGTTTTTTAGCAATAAAATAGCGTCAAATCAACAGATAAGTTACATCTTTTTGCTTGAGGTATGTATGTATGCATTTTGGAGGAGTCAAATTTATGAAGAAAATCATAAATTATAGACACCCCCAAAGTGCCAACAATTTTACAATGTTTTGAGTTTGATGATCTAAGCTTATTAATATTGGAATATTTTCTCCTATGTTTCTATTAGGTTAAAGCCATAATTAGATGTCCCAAATGTCATTTTATAAGTAGTCCATAGAGCTCCAAATGCACATCAGTTCAAGTGAATGTATGTTAACCAGCTGCTGTAAGTCACTATTGCAGCAGAAATGCTCAATCCTAAATCCGCGTCAGCAGTTATTTATAAAAGACTGGACCTCCTAGCTGTTGGGAGCGTGCAGCTGGAACGCAAATTGTCCAGTGTGATGCTATTTGGAGGGGGGTGGGGGGAAGAGGAGCTGAAAGCGTTTCTGGTGGACATCTCCTTTTAGTAAGAGCCTGGAGTAAGAGCATCTCCACCCCACACCGGCAAACATCCCTTTTCATTAAATCTTGCAGCAAGATAGCGCAAGTCCTGCTGCTCTCCGGTATTAATGGTCCATTTTGCAATGGTCATTTCAACCCCTTTTAAAAGCTACTATGGATTTAGACAGTGACTATTACTCGTCGAGATGTAAAGACGTAAATGGTCTTTGAGTTAAAGGGACTTTTATGACATTTGTGGGTGTGCACAGTTATCATTAAATGGTATTTTCTTGTAAAATAAAGGAGTTGTTAACTGTTTTGGCGTGGAGACGCTCTAAGGCACCATTTGCTGCTGGTTTTCAAATTTGCGAGATCATTGCAGGTAGAGAATTGGGCCATAGAAAACCATGTAGAATTTTGACTGACACTGGAAAGCGGTGATTTGTAACACACAATTGTGCATTTGTGCTACAAAACAATTTTTTTTTAAAACCAGATTAAAAATTGCAGAAGAAGAAACCTGACTAAAAAATCTCACAAAAATAATTGCAGCCAAAGAGTGAAGAAGAAAGAACCTGACAAAAGAATCTCAACCAAAACTATTGCAGTCGAAGATTGGAGAAAAGAAAGAACCTAACAAAAGAATCTCAACAAATTGCAGCCAAAATTTCGAGAAGAAAAAGAACCTGACAAAAGATTTCACCAGACACCCCGCCCCCAAAAAAGAACTTTTCAGAGTTGACAAGAATTATTGTAAAATTCTTTTGTCAGGTTCAGACAATTGTTCTAACACCGCCATCGAACTTTTGAGGGGTTGTCAGAAAAAGGGTTCATTAGTTTCCTGTATGTTCCCAATATGTTCCCCCATCAGGTTCCCAAAATGTTCCTCAAGTTCCCAATAACTCCTCATTTGTTATCCCAGATCATTTGATCATGGTTTATTGGGTGGTGTCAATTTGTTTTCTTAGTTATCTCGAATGAACTAACTATTTACAACAAACAAGGTTCATTCATGCATAGTACTTGCGCATTTATTTTTTTCGCATTGCCTAACAAGGCAAGGATATTGTGTTTAGATTCATTATAGAGTACAGTAGCTTAAGGGATTTTGGCCCCTAGGTAATATGTCTATTTTTGTATGAGGATTTTTGATAGATGATATTTTGGCTTGTGTTGAAACTTGAGATTAGTTATAGAGTTATAATATCTTGAAGGATTTTGGTATCTTTTAGAGGATTTTTTGAAGATTATATTTTTGTGTGGTGAAATATTTGAGTTTTCATAATTCTTCTTTTGCCATAATATACTTTTTGATGTAAATGGCTAGGCCGCAGTGTGACACAGCCCTTGTTTAGTGAAGTCATGCCACATGGCACTATGAGATTTTAACTTGTATTTTGGCCTATTTGAGCCAATATGAGCAAATTTGCTTGTCGACATCTGCATAAAATGGCTAAGGAAAGTTCTTCAAAAGGGAAATTTTAATTTCATGTCTAGTCCACACAAAAAGGCTATACACTTGGTATTCAAAAAACTTCAAAAAATACAACAAATGATGTTATGCTGTTTTGTATAAAAGGCTAAGACTAATATTCACAAAATTTACAATGAGTCACATAATGTGGCCCATTGCAGAAAAAGAAAAACAATTGAAATTTTCATATGCATGCCACAATTTACCTATTAACAGAAGCAACAATAAGTATTCAGTTGTTCATGCTATATAGCAAATATTTCATTAGCAAAGGCCATGGCAAAAACTCAATTTCACTTCTGATGAAGAAAAAAACAGGATTGAAAAACTGACTCAATTTTTTTCTTGGGAAACAAAAATAACCAATGACCAAATTATGAAGGTAAAAACGTCTGGTTCATTGTAATTTGGAGTTCCAAGTGTCATATGCAGTAGGCCATCTGCCTCCATAATTAATGAAATAACATAAAAATCAACCACCTTGAACCAAATTATTTGTTAATATCTAAATAATTTATATTATTTTACTTGCTTCAACCTCTTCAATGGTGGAAAATTTTGACCCATAGTTAATAAATGTCAATTACTAGGTTATTAAAACAAATCCAATGTGATATCGTTAAAATCTTTTTACTATTACCTACGGTCTTAATAAAATGTGGCTGTAAGACTATGCCAAGGTCTCTTTCATTTTTTAATAAGGATTTAAATTTACAAATGAATTAATGTTACTTTTTTGGTATTTGTGGTGAATATAAAAACCAAAAAATTGTCTTAACATCTTGCAAGAGAAAACCCAAGAAAAACAATGAAAAAATGAAGGTATAGGTCAAGAATATTGAGTTGTGTTGCAACTAAATTTCAGTCCCACATTTTCTATATGTGATGACCATCTTCTACTGGCTTGAAGGTTTTTTCAAACTGGACTTAGGAATGAAGGCTTATCTGAACCTGAATCAGATTATGGCCTTCACATTTTAAGGGCATCCAGGGTATGGTGTTGAAACAAAAACATATCTCCTACTTATTTCACTTACAGAAAATATGCCCTTTGGCCTTTAGTGACTAGTACTGTAAACACTTTTTGCTTTTGTTTTGGGTCACACCATTTTTTCCTTAGGCAATTTTAGAGCCACTGTGACCGGACAGGGGGTGATCGAACGGGGAACCTGTTTGTGGTTTTTGTAATGTGAAGGCCAATTTTGTTTTAAGGGTTTAAGAGTTAAGCCCGCCGAAAATTGGTTTAATGAAGGCGACGGGGTTTATGATTTTGGGGAGGTGAGGATGGCAACGGTGCATGGGAAGCTTGTGCAGGAAGCTTGGAAATCAGAAAGGGAGTGGGGCTGGGTTCAAAAGGTTAGGGGGGTCAGAGAAGGGGGAGAGCTGGGGAGGAAATCTTTTGATTTTGCTGAATGTGTAGTAGTGCGAGAGATCGGAGCAGATAATGGTTGAAAATCAGAGATGCGTAGAGAAGGAGGGGGATCTGTTCTCCAGGATCTTCGTGGGTTGCTGAAATTTTCCGCTGCGCCAGTGACCAAGCGAAGTGGTTGTTCGTGTTTCCTTGAAAGCATTGTCTAAATGAGCAGTAGATGGGAAGAGGTCTGCTGATCTTAGTGGTATGAGGATCAG
>Ga0116227_10000410_pt1 | contig 82094 bp, 59 predicted proteins | sample S1TSphgellanicum_FD_89693 | JGI IMG/M metagenome (GOLD analysis project Ga0116227, IMG submission 89693) | Host-associated microbial communities from peat moss isolated from Minnesota, USA - S1T2_Fb - Sphagnum magellanicum MG | ecosystem: Host-associated > Plants > Peat moss > Unclassified...
GAACTAACCAACTTGTTGGTTGGTTTGATGCAGGTTCGAGTAAGTGAATAGCTTGTCACTCTTCCTAGTCCCATCCCGGAGCTTCAGCATGCCCCTCTACCCCTTTTAGTGCTGAGAGTTGGGAACGTGCCCCAAGTCCCCCATAATTTCACAACTTGAATAACTTAGGCCCAACTTTGGGCTAACTAAGACTTGGGAGCGTGTCACCTAGTGAAATAAGTTATTGTCAAGGTTATTTTTTACTATTTCACCTTATGCTACTTTTGGTTATTCTAAACAAACATTTGTTATGTTATGTTACTTTTTGCTATTTTAACTTATTTCACCTTAAGCTATTTTTGGTTACTATAAGTTAATTTTGGCTATTTTCAATGTTATTTTTGGCTATTGTAAGTTATCTCATTTTAGGTTACTTGCAACTATTATAAATTATTTTTTATTATTCTAAATTATTTCATTTTAGGCTATTTTCAACTATGTGAGGCTATTGTTGGTTACTTTTGGCTATTGAAGGCTATTTCACCTTATGTTATTATTGGCAATTCTAGGTTATTATAGGTTATTTCACCTTAAGTTACTTTTGTTTACTGTAAATTGTTCACCTTATATTATTTTTGGCAATTCTAAACAATTCTAATATATGGCTATTAATGGTTATTCTATTGGTGGTTATTGGTTGTTCTTTTATTAGGGCTATTGGTGGTTATTAATGGTTATTCTATTAATGGATGTTGGTAGTTATTTATTGGTCGCTATTAATGGCTATTCTATTAATGGATATTGGTAGTTATTTATTGGTCGCTATTAATGGCTATTATATTAGTGGTTATTAGTGGCTCTTATATTAATGGTTATTGGTGGATATTGGTGGTTATTAATGGTTATTATATTAGTGGTTATTGGTGACTATTTTATTAATGGCTATTGGTGGATATTAGTGGTTATTAATGGTTATTATATTAGTGGTTATTGGTGACTATTTTATTAATGGCTATTGGTGGATATTGGTGGTTATTAATGGTTATTAATGGTTATTATATTAGTGGTTATTGGTGACTATTTTATTATAAATTATTATATTATGACTATTGATGACTATTTATTATAAATTATTGTTGGATATTTTTAATTATATTATCATAGGTTATGGTAATTATTCTATTGTAAGTTATTTTAAATTATTTTCATATGTTATTTTACCTTAGGTCATTATATTACATTTTAGATTACTTTAAGTTATTATACTTAAGATAAAATAACTTATAATAACTTAAAGTATGGCTTAAGGTTAGTTGAATCATTTAACTTAAAATAATTTAAAAGCCTATAATAATTTATAATAATGTAAGGTATAAATTAGAATAACTTAAGTAGTCTAAAATAATATAGGGTATATCATAAAATAACATATATAAGATATTTAAAACAACATAGAAATAAACATGTTTACTATAATAAATTATAATAGTGAATTATGTCAATTAATAATGAAACACAATGTTTACATAATGATATTATACTGAAATAACTTTAACCAAGGTGAAATCACTAAAATGCAATGAACTTATTTCATTTTTAAGGTCTCATAATGATTTAAACTAATGAACTGCATCCCATTTTTGTAATATGGTTACCACCTACCTACATGCATTTATACGACCTACCTACCTACCTATTTGTCACACAAAAAAATTATCTGTGCAAAAATTTGACCAGTCAAAATGACTAATCAAATGGTCTGGTCAAAAAAACCACCTTAATCACAATGAACATGTCAAAATTGACTTATCCAAAATGACAGAGTAATCTTTTTTATGCCTGTTCAAATTGGGTACTTTTTTACTAGATTTGCTAATAAAAAAGTACCATTTTTTTAATAGTGAAAGGTTTCAAAACAGTTCATGTGGTATGTTTGTGGATTTGTGTGTCGATTGGGAATTCTGAAAAAACCTACTAGTTTGGTTGAATTTGGGAAAAAGAATACTTATTGAATTGTGGGGACTTTGGAAAGAAAAGGATTTTTGGTCTATCATGGGTGCCAAAGGAAGAGTTAGGTTTTTGGAATCAAATTTGTCTTTTTATCCAACTTTTTTTCTTAGTGATTCTAGAGGAAAGGAATGGTTGCATGAAATCAATTTTTGTTTGTAAACATCCACAAGACCAGTGTGCTCTTGAAAAAAAACGAAGGAAAGTTTTGATCCCCTAAAATCTTTAGTTTGTAGTTTGAACATAATTATAAAAAAATGTAGGATATCGGTTGTTAATGTTGTGATATAGGTCTTGATGCAACTACTACTATAGAGTTGATGTTGGTACTATGAACGAAATATAAAGGGTTTCTTGTTTAGGTTAACCCCTCTTCTTTGGTGATAATGAACAAAATGTAATGAGTTTCTTGTTTAAGTTATCCCTTTTTCTTTGGTGATAGTGGTGCTATGTTTTTATTACTTTACAGATAACTTTATTACTTATGATTTTTTAATTTAAAAGAAAAAATAAAATCAATAATTTTTTGGTAATTTTGATTATGATTTTTTATTAAAAAATAATCAATTTATGACAATTGTCAAATGATAGGCATATGTTTTCAAATTTATGATATGACATATGGTTATCATTTGACATAATTAATCCACATATGAGCATCTCCAACACTATTGAATATATGATCATGCAAAAAATAAAATTACATCCAAGTTTAATTATTTACTCTTTTGAACCCCACCCATAAAACTTAAAATGGGACAACAAATTGGTGGGGGACTGCTAATAACAAACCACCTAGACCAATCATTATGATGGGCCAATGAAAATCATTCATCAAAACTTAAAAGTTAAATCATATTTAGTACACTATGTTGCACAACTTTGCACAACTTTGTTGCAATTTTTACCAACTATTGCAAAATATACGATTATGTTGAGCCAAAATCCCTTTCCAAAGCCAAACTAGCATATTTTGACTTCTCTTCATCAAATTTTACTTTGCAAGATCACATATTGAACACCACTAAACATTTTATAAGAGCACAACCTTTCACACCTAGCTTTTGGGTGTCTAAAAACATCTATGACATCCTAAATAGTGTACAAATTATTTCCTTTGTAAACATGATGAAGGCAAAAGAAGAGGCCTCTAAAACCTAAAGATGTAAGTTCATGTATTATAATGTTGAACGAAACAATTTACATAATTGTAGAATTTCAACATTATTAAAACCTATTCCAATTCCTTGATAAAGGTAATGGATTATAATTCTAAAGATTTAGGTGAATTAGTATGCTCCAAATTTAGTTTCATAGAGTGATAACTTGATTTTAATGGCATTTTCTCATCCCATTATCTTTACAATTTCCAAGAGTTTTCACAAAATTAGAATCCCAACCCAGTCGCATGTCTATGCAACTTTTACACTTCAATTCAAATCCCAAAATAAACCTACAAGAATTTCCATTTTGGAAAGCTAACAAGGGTTTTCACTCTTGTGCCATGACAAAAATTATTCCACATAATGAAATGTTGTGGCAAAAAAAATAAGGTTACACAAAACACATCACCACAATTTAATAATCATTCAACACATTTAACAAATGCCACATAGTCACACAATGTTCTGATTCAATCAAACTACTAAACTTCTTTACATATTATGGACCTCCAGGCCTTTAGGGATCAAGTCACTCTAATTTCACTCTCTTGAACCCCCACTAGTACTCCAATGGCAAATGTTAATGTGGCAACCCAAACCCTATTCATGGCAACAATGATAATAAAAAATGTTGGATACATATTGGTACAAACAACATACACAGTCCCAACCCAATAGACACAATTTTGTATATTTCCTTTAGCAAATTTCCCTAGATTGATACGTTAAAAAATTCTAAAAGTTGCAAATTTGGGAGTTTGACAAAGTAAAACAATACCACTAGCACCCACCAACACATCACCTTACAACAATAAACACTAATAATAATTCTTCACTTCAGAAGTACTACTCAAGCAAATATTCTTTCTTAAATACAACCCAGAATACTCTCAACCCAAAACATTGATTCCCAACCACATTACATTAGAAATTGCCATGGAGACTATTCTGGAACCTTCATAGCCTTTCATCACATCTATTATTGTACCCCTAAGGACAATCTTAGAACCTAATCCATCCTACTAAAACCAAACATGCAGCAGAAGAATCTATAAACCTGAACTTGATGAGATCAAGTTCTTCAAAGTTGGGCATTATTCCCATCCCAAAAGTAAATCAGAAATCCATAAGTTCAACCTTCCAAAAAAATCACAGCAAAAAACATGACCTCCTTTCACCAAAACAGATGCCTCTTATCCCTAATGCTCTTCCCGTCCATAATTAACACCCTCCAAAATCTAGCTCAACAAAGCCATTGCCTCTCCAATAGTGAAAATACCAAAACAAAAACCAACACCGAACACCATCACAACAAAAACCACCACTCTTATAACTTGTAAGAAGCAAAACACCCCACAAAATACAACAAAGAATGCGTAACACCACCAATACCACTAAACCATCAAGACATTGTCATATACATCTTTCGACAATTGATGGCTAAATTTCATCACATTAGATTTTCATCCAACCCTGTTTCTCATCACAAGGTTTCAAATTCAGTCACTCTTGAAGTAATGCCATTAAAACACACTCCACAAATTTCCTTTGGTTCTGCATCATTTTCACCAATAGTCCAACACATTGCTAAAACCTAGTCCTATAATGCAATGGTTCAAACTTGAAAAGACCAAGTTTTACACCATAAGCATTCTTCTTATTAATGCTTGAAAAAAAAAATCCACTCAAACAAAGACCTAAATCCTTTTAGAAGTTGATTACTAGACTTATTTTTTGCCTATAACTTTTCAATGTGTCTTTTAAAGTTGAAGCTTGTTCTTATACTCCCATCTCCCACATCTTTTAATCGTCACCAAATCCAACAAGCTGATCCAATGAAAAAACATTAAAAGTGCCATGAAGAGCAAACAACAATGTATGCAAGCATATGAACTTACCAACAAAAACACAACAAACCACGAGCTTGCAAAACAACTCCTTTCATGAATGTAATGTAGCCAAAAAAGGGACGAGTGTTCTAGTATGACACTCCTTTATAAAAGCAAATGCATTTCAATAAAATGACAACATAACCATCCAAGATTGGTAGAAAGTTTACAACATCCTAAATGATTTAACATTCAATCTTTCTGTTCCTAAGAATACAACATTAGACTTTGGACCTCAAGGGATTAGATAACTAATGATCTTCTTTCATGAGCCAACTAGTCATGAATGTGGTAGCTCATTATGAAACAACAATTTCCCAATTCCCAATTGTTCTCATTTTCTCACAAATCTCCCCCTTTAGAAGTTGGACACAGAAGAACAAGGCATGGAACAATTCAACAATTTCTCTCCATGAAGCACATGAATGCTTTCAAAGCCCCCATTTTTCTAGAGCTTTTACAACAAGATAGGTACTCTCTTCCACACACACACAACCCAGTAGATAGTTCCTCCCAATTTCCCAAATACTCACAATTGATCGAACATGCCATAGTGATTGTTCATAAGATTTCTAAACTCATTCATGATTTCCTTTGAAATGGTTCCTAGAATGTAATACTACATCTTCTATTTCTTTCCTAAAACACATAGCACAGTGGAATACTTATTCTGAAGAAGAAGGTTGAAGACCAACAATAGGGCATTCTTCCCCAACTATTCACATAGCTAATTCAATACCGAAGAAAGACACATTCTTCAAAACAATTAGAAAGAAATAGAATTTAGCTTCTTGCATCCATCTGCCTACCTTGTGCCTCCAAAAACCTCCAACTTATAGAATGCCCAAAACTTCCATCATCCGCACCATCAAAAACCTCACCCACCAACCATCTCCCAACTTCGTGATTCCATAGATAAATGTATGTTTCAAGTCCAGTGAAGCAGTTGGAAATTTTGACCATCTCATAAGAATTATCCCTCAAGACAATTGTGTTGTCAAAAGTTTATACACTTATGTTAGAGGGAAATCATATCTAGAGATTGCAATCTTGTTGTATCACTGTTTTGATCTATGGGGTAGTCATGTATTTTGTTTGGGGTTTTTGCTGAGTGGTTGACATGTAGTATCAGACATGGAATTACAAGGTTGAGCATCTTCAATCTTGTAGTACATGAAATGCACTTCCATATTAAATATGATGCATTGTGCAATATGTAAAAGATTTTATTGTGCATCAAATTTGTTTAGAATGCCATGGTCAAAACCAACCCCTTCAAAATAAATATCAATCCAAACCTGCAACATTAAGTTTAAGAACTAACTTAAGTATTGTAAAATGAGCAAGTGTGGGTCTTATTATTGTGAACTTGCAGCCTTCACGAAGAGACTCTTACATTTAAGCATTTGTGCTGAAGAGTCAGCATTTATCTTCTCTCTCTTGCAAGCTTGCCCCAATAAACCATGCTAGATCTTACCTATACGACAAAATTAGGTTTACTGAAAGTCACTAAATCATAAAAACCAAGTTGATATGTGTTTGTTCAAACCATGTTATGCAACTATTTGAATTTGTAAAGAACCCACCAGTTCTGATTCTTTCAACAAAATCAGATTCAAAGGATCACAAGTCTCAATTATTTCAAAAACCTTACACAACCAGTGGTTTTCTTGAAAGAACCAGCAATGAATTGGTGGTTTTATATGGCAGGTTATTGGATTTTTTCAAAAACATTGAGAACTGTGATTATATCCCAAAACCAGCTCTTCGAGTTTTTGAGAACTATGGTTTTGAATCTTAAGAATCTCCCTGATAAATGTCAGGGTCTGTTCGTATTTCTAACAACCACCCAACATCACTGGTTCAAACCTTGGGGTAAGGTTCAACTACCTTTCAAATGTGAACCACCTTATACAATGATAAAACATCATATTGTGGCCAAATGACATTTCCTTAGTTTGTACAATATCATCATAACATGATTGGTAAGGAAAAATCAAGAAAAATAAAATGAACACACTCAAAGAGAAACCTTACAAAAGTTATAAGCTTGGAACTAAAGAAAGATTCCAAGATTGCCATGTTGCATCACAATGAAAACTCATGCAACCAAATAAAAATTGGAATTCATCATGGTAACATCATAGAAAATCAAATCCTTGTAATCTGTTCGCCTTTCTAATTAAATCTCATGTGATTTGTCATTTGTTCACATTCAAGAAAATCATCCTTAAAATCACCCATTTCACAAAAGTAATTTGTGTTGTTTAGCTATAATCATTAGGTCCACATGGTTGCACACTCTATGCTTCCTGTGGAAGTAGTGCTTCAGGGACTCAGCTGGACATTACCAGTGTAGTGCAGTTATCTGATGTAACTTTTCATAACCTTTCCTTCGGGAGTTTTAAGAATTTGGATATCAAAGAACCTTCAGTCCCAGTTTCTTGAAAAATTTCAGAATCAAAGAACCTGCACAGGGTTGCAGTTATTTGAAAAAAATTATAAGAAAAGTAGAACCTTTAAGAAACCCTCAAAGAATCCAGGGCTGCTTTACCAAAAGAACTGGCAAAGAACCGGCAGTTACATAGTCTATAGTCACTTGTTCTTAGATTCTTTGAGAACTGTGATAATATTTCAGAATCTGTTCTCAGATTTTTGAAAACTGCAGTTATATATCAGAACCATTATTTTTTAATTTTTTGAGAACTGCAGTTATTATATCTCTTTGAGAACCTCCTGTTTTCAGTTCCCATTTCTGAGAACCACCCAATCCGCAACATTACCTGATCACTTCTTTGTTCTCCCTTTGATTACAATTTAACCAGCAATTTGGGGCACACACAGGAGGGAACAGCAACAAACCAAACCCCTCTAGATAGAATGTACTAGAGGAATGCAAAAAACTTGCACCTTGACATGAAATCAAGGTCCCCAATATAGAATTAATTTCTTCATGATCATCAAGTTTCCTAAACATTTTGCACCTGGCAGCAAAACATGCTGTAGTACCACCACACACATCAATGTTCAATTGCTAGACTTATGATTCCTTTGAAACAGCCTAAATTGGACAACAAACAAATCCAAGCACTACTGAAGCTGCACAGAATATATTGGGTTGATTGATCATTTCTCTTCATGTAAAATGGACAATGCCCATCTGCAGCTCAAAAGAAGGAGTCTAGTAGAGTGACGTTAAAATATTGAACACAAAAAACCAATAGGTTGGACTCAGGCTGGGAGCTGCATTGCAGTACCCAATCCTCTTCCTTAACTTCCAGTCACAGTATAATCATTATCTCTAGTATGTCTGATCAGCTGGGTGGTAACACTAGTGATGGCATTGAGTTTCATTGCCCATTTAGTTAACTCATGTCAACTATGTGGACTGGCAAACCACTCTCAGCTACAACCCAAAATTAGGTCCAGATCCAGGGTAATTTGTAACTTGTGTTTGCTTGCAATCCTAGACTGAGAATTCACAGCAGAACTTGCAAGACTCATCAATCAAACAAATGATCTTCAAAACTAACTAATTAGGGTGGAGATGATCTGACAGTCTTGGACAGGGAACCTGAGATTCCCCACCTCCACAAGATTCATCTGAAGAATTGTGTCTAAAAATCCAGTCAGTTTAACGTGTGAAAAACAAATCTTCATGTGGCAGTTTTAAACCAATGTGAAAATTGAACCGCCACCCAGCTGCTTGCTCCAATTCATGTCTCTTGCAACTTGTTTGATCGGAATTATAAATACCTAAGTTCTTCCTTTCTTTCTTGTCTGATAGCTGTGACAAGTCTTGCAAGTGCTCAGATGCAATAGAGACAATTGGAGGAAAATTAGGGTTTTGCAACAACTAGGCTTGTAACTGAGGATTTTAGTCCTAACAAACACTTGCAACTAACCCTATTTTTCAATAGCCATAACAAGTCTTAAAAGTGCTTAGATGCAATACAGACTCTAGGATGTAAATTAGGGTTTTACAATTAGGTTTGTCAATAAGGATTTTAGCTCTAACAGACATTTGCAACTAACCCTATTTTTCAATGGAAGATGCAATGGACAAGTTGCATCAGTTGCAATGGACATGATGTGACACCAGAGCTAGTGCCATGTAGATGTCGACATCACCGAAATTTTGCAACTAGCCTAAGAGACTTCACATTATGAGGTTGCAGCAGCGGCAGCTTGCCTCTTGCCAAAGGCTTTGATGCTGTAAAGATCCTCCACAACATCCTTCATGGTGGGCCGATCTTTCCTCTTGTTAGCCAAACAATTGGCAGCAAGCTCGGCCACAGATTGCATGGCAGGGAACATCAGCTGGAAGTCAGCAGCAGGAACATCCTTCAGCTGGGGGTCAAGGATTTGGTCCAGCTTGCCATTCTTGATGTAAGGAATGGAGAAAGCAGCCAGACTATGGCTCTCCAGCTCTCTCTTGTAGTCCAAGGGCTTCTGTGAAGTGAGAAGCTCTAACAATACAACTCCAAAGCTGAACACATCACTCTTGTCTGTCAGATGGTAGCTGTGGAAGTACTCAGGATCAAGGTAGCCTGGTGTTCCTTGCACAGCAGTAGAGACATGGGACTTCCCAGGATTGACCAACCTGGAGATTCCAAAATCTGCAACTTTGACAGTGAAGGTATTGTCCAACAAGATGTTGGCAGTCTTCACATCTCTGTGATAGATGGGAGGAAATGCAGCAAAATGCAAGTAAGCAAGAGCTTCTGCAGTCTCAGCTGCAATTTGCAGACGCTTGCTCCAGTTGAGATTCACTCCAAACCTGAGTCTGTGCAAATGCTCATACAGATTCCCATTGGGAATGTACTCGTAGACGAGAATCGGAACTTCGGTTTCCAGACAGCAGCCGTAGAGCCTGACCAAGTTGCGGTGATTCAGCTGCGACAAAATGGTGACTTCGTTCAGCAACTGTTTCTTGCCGCTGGTGCTCACATGGTTGGAGATTTTGATCGCCACATGCACCATGCCATTCTTGAGTGTGCCTTTGTAGACTGTCCCGAAGCCTCCAATGCCTAGGATCAAGTGATCCGCGAAATTCTCCGTCGCCTTCTCCAGCTCCTTGAAGGTAAACACATGCACGTCCTTGAGTCCCGCCAGCTTCCCCTGCTGCGACATGATGGAGCTCATCACCTCCTTGATGCTTCCTTGGGATTTGCGCTTCCTCAGGGAGGATTTGTAACCATACCCATTACGGCGTCTTCTTTGAATGCAGACGTAGATCAGGAGCCCCACGGCCAGCAAGACAACCACGACAATCACCACTCCTGCAGCAGCAGCAGCAAGATGATGATCATCATGTCCAATTAGCAACTTTCTAAGAACCAGTCCTGCAGCAGATCGGCGCCTGAGCTGCTGATCAAATCTCAGACTGCACTAGTCTAGATCTACTGACTGTGAACTGAATTCTGGAGTGAACTGAATTTTGTTTTGTACCTGCAATGACTGCAACATTGGAGCTTGATGATGATGATGATGATGATAATGAGTTCATGGATTCTGCAGCTGGGGTGGACGCGCTAGAAGTGGTCGAGTGGGTTTGCGATTGTGTTGCAGCAGCTGCAGGACCCTGCTGGACGCGGCTGATCATCATGGAAAGCTTCTTCTGCCTGGCAGTTTGTTTGCAATGAGAGACTCTTTTGTTGTTGGAGGAGGCCCAGGCTGCTGCTACACAAGCGACGTAGTTCATCATGCCGGTAGCTTGAAGAATGGTCTGACAGTCTAACAGCTCCCAGCTGAGGAGTCTAGACAAATTGCGAAAGTGGGTCGATGCCAATTACAGCCATGAGATCATCTTCTAGCTCCTCTCTGCACATACAAGAAGAAGAAGGAGAATTTCATTTACGAGCAGAACACGGGCTGCAATAGAACCTCCACATGAGCATCGATACACTAGACCTAGTAATGCACGTGCAAACAGGAAGCGCTGGGTCGCTCACGAGATTGTGCAAATGAGTAGGTCACTAGATTGTGCATTGATCACATTGATCCTTTTATGTCCTGATCAGAGCCCTCATGCTACTACCGGCACTGCAATATGAGATCAGAGTTCCACAACATTTCAAGCACCCAGGAACTATTGTTCAACCTTTCAAGCTGGGCCTCGACGAAGTTAGAGGTCTCGTCTGGACAGCTCTATTGACAAGCGAAATCTTGCAACTGGATACTCAATGTCGTGCACACAACTGTATAAGAACGCGAAAAGATCCGCGCACATTCGATCGATCGAGCTCGCTCGCGAATCTTCTCCCAGTCGGTATCCGCCCTGATCTGCCCGATCAGCAGCAGCAGCTCGCGGATCCCTGGGCCTTGATCCCCGGGCTTCTTCCTGTCGATGATGATCACAAGTAGAGGATCAGCAGCATTAATTCTACGACGTTGCATGACACTGCATCTGGTGAAATGCAGCAAGGCTTCATCTTGGACCTTGTGGTGATGACAAATCTGCATTGAGCACCAGGAACAGGCTTGCGAGATTGATGAACCAAGACGCTCCGCGAGAGAGAGAGAGAGAGGGAGAGAGCGAGCGAGGATTGCTGGCGCTCGAAAGAAGAGAGGTTCAACTGGATTTGGCGCGCCAAGGAGGGAGCACGGATTATTAACTTGCATCTGTGGCCTCCTGGATGAAACATTCACGGCACAACTCTCATCCATGAAGCCTGTATCCCAAAACCAATATTGGTGCCGGTTCCTACTAAAGGTGCATTCACACCTGGTGTTAGGGACTTTAGTGTTGAATATCATAACATCATGTTACTCATGTCAGACTTAAACTTACTTACCAAGAAATTTCTATGTTAAGCTAACATTCACTTAACATGAAGCTATCACCTATTTAATATTACATGTCATCTAAGATGCCACCTAGATTTTCATTTAACACTGACTTCAAATCAAGTGTGAATGCACCATAAGGGGCCTAGGATAAGGCAAAAGATGCCTCCCACTCTTAAGGAGTAGGCATAAGATCCCTTCTCTTTTTATAAGGAGGGATATCAATAGGTGTCCTCACCAAATTCATAAGGAAATTCCTTGGAGTTCTTTACATTTGCAGCAAATTCACAACAAGGCTTTGTGAGGAAAAAAAAACAAATAAATAACCTACAGCAACTAACTACAAGACTCCACCCACCAACATGGATTAGTGTGGAAAGGACCAAAAGGGTATTGGACGCTGAGCTATTAGGGAGACTCTATTGTGAGAAAAAGGCTAGAGCTATATTTATATAAGAACTCAATGATTTTTAAATTTATTTTTGTGCCCTACCATTTGTTTTCAATCTAAACTAATATGTGTGGAATGCTAAGTTTGGTCAGCACCCAAATTGATTTACCATTTCAGCGTATCCCCCCTTTCTTTGATGATGCACCAAAGTTGTTATGGAAAACACTAGGTGCAAAATTAGGAAAAGGGTTGTCCAAGTTTTGGACATCCTAAATTAGGAAAAGGGCTGACCCAAGTTTTGGACCCTAAAAAAAATGCTCCTCTCAATATTGCAGGCCTTTTCATTGTGGACAAAACAGTATGGATCCAACCATGTTTAGGGTTTAGGGTTTAAGGTTTAATGAGTATAGTTTGTGTATATATGTTCAGTACCTGAAGGCAAGGTGAGATTGAGAACCTCTTCATATTGTTAGGCAAGGACAAATGGGTTTTAGGGCTAAATTAAGGAAATTTTGCCAAAAATATTAAACCTAAAACTTTCCAAACCTTTATTGGGTCATGCCTTGAGGCAAGGAGCATGCCATTCAATGGGTTCTACAACCACCTAAATGCTAACAATAGCTTGCACCTTATGTGTAAAAATGGGTGATTTTCAAACACATGTATGAAGGCTAGTCATTTCTAACTTAGAAACTAGCTTTAAAAAGGTTGAGAAGTATGCAAGGCAAGGCAAATGTTTTGATACTCCTTTTTTTATAATAAAAGATTGATTGTAAATTGGTTTGTTAGAAATTTCTTCATTTGACTATATTTCAAATGATGTAATTTGAAGTGCAGTTGTAGTAATTAAAGATTATTCATGAAAATAAGTTAAATAAATAACATGGCAATTCTACACCTTTACTACCCAAAAGAAAAAACAGTGCAACAAGGAAGAAGGGGAAATGAAGAACAAAAAAGATATAAGTACAAATTAATACTAAACTGCTATAGATGCCGAACAATGACCTAAAACCGCAAACTACAAAACTTGGATGGCACCTTATTACATGGAATGTCTTGTGTCCAAAAAAGGGCAGGAATTTCAAAAAACATAATGCCCGCTCCTTCTTGCCTGCAAAGGGCAGGAATTTCAAAAAAACATAATGCCCGCTCCTTGTTGCCCGCTAAGGGCAGGAATTTCAAAAAAACATAATGCCTTCTCCTACAGGTGATTGATTTTTTTGAAATTCTGGCTTTCATTTTTTTGGCACTTGGTATCACAGGGAAAAAAATTAAAATTAAAATTAAAATTTGCCCAATGTTTTGCACTCAATAAAGCCCTAAGCTGCTTACCAGGGTTGGGCTTCCCCTCAACTTTGCCTTATGTGGGCCATTGTTATTCCAGTAAAGAGCATGCCCTAGGCTTTCCCCTACACTTAAATTTTAAATGACACATATGAGTAAAGGCCACCTTATAGAATTGTTTCTCTTTCTCATCTTCATTTTTTGGCCTTCAAGTGTTTTTGGCAATGTTATGGCTAGTTTCCATCCTACCTCCTTGTCAAATTTGGTGGAAATTCATTTTTAAATAAAAAGAGAGAATTCTTATGAATTTCATGGGAATTTTGATGAATTGCATTAAAAAAATTGTAATCCATATTGATAATTTTTTTTAAATCTTCAAATTTGGAGCAATGAAAATATGAAAACTAACCCATGTTGCCTAATGTGAGATATGGCTCACATTTCATAAGAGGAGAAAAGATTCTTTCTAACTAAAAAGTAATGGAAATAAAATTAGTCCAAACTTAAAATTATAGCCTCACACTTGAATGGTAATCTGAAGATAAGTTATGAAATAGCTATACTGATGATATAATAATGGACAAGAGACATATATATATACAAAACTAGAGTAGAAATATTTGAGAACCTCATGTGCCAAACCTTAAAAATTTAACTTCAAGTGTCAAAATGGCTTTATAGCCTAAAATTGATTTCAGCACTTGCCAGCCAAAACTAACCATCCTATGTGGTGATTCAAAGGTAAAGCTACATAGGTTCATGTTGGGTTCATAGTTTACAACTTGCACCCCATTCAAAAAATTAGTGTAGGGTAAAGGCCTCAAGGTGTAGGCATTCCCAAAATATGGGGCCTAAGACAAGGTGGTAGCTAAGTGTGGCCTAAGATCCATCATCCCTCCCACTACTACACCTAAAATCCCACCTAGAAACGTTGAGAAGGTTTAATATCCATACTCTTTTCTAGGAGGGATATTGATGGATGTGCCTTATAAATCCACCAAAAAGTTTCTCCTAGTGCTTTCTGTAGGCTAGAAGTTCCAGCGTTCTCTTTTAGTGGCGAAATTTGGTCATCAAAAAGTGAAATTCCAAATTTCAAATTAAAAAATACGTGATTTTGAAGGTTTTCAATCCCCAAAAGTGAGAAAGAAAAAGCTAGAAATAGCCAGATTTCTACACTTGGTTTTGAGTGTGTAGTGTGATGATTAAAGATTTGTACTTCATATTTGGTTTATAGCCAGATTTGGCTAAATCTTTGCAGCAATGATCTGCGAGGGGTTATTTGTTCAAGAAAATGCCACCTAAGTAAATTTTTATTGATACATGGGCAAGTTCCCCATGTACAACTAGAAATTTTTTAAATAATAGTTTTTGAAAAACCTTCCCTACATTTGGACTCTGATTTTAGTTTGGAAGCATATTTTAACTAGGTTTTTTTACTATTTAGACAAGGTTCTACAAACCTATCGCCATTTAATGCTAAATCCCTCTTGGAGTCTTGGGACACTAGCCAAGATGCAAAATCAGAATTTTTTTTTAAAAAATTATATCACTAGCTATGTATGCCCTCGGAAGAGTGAAAATATTAGTCGTGTTCATGAAGCAATTGGTGAGTTTCTCATCAATATCCTCTTTCTATATTTGATTTTTCATAGCCATAACAACATATTTGAAAATATTCATCTGTGTAGTGGGGCGGACTAGTTTGTTTCTACAAGCCTAAAAATTAATTGACTTAATGATTCTTTCAAGGAACTAGGTTCTTTTAGTTGTTAGATGGATGGAAAAAAGCCATGTATGATGAAATCTTGCAATCATTTTTTCTTTTGTGGACCCCTTCAAGGAAAAACCAAATTCTTTTAAACAATTGGTCATTAAATCAAATTGTTATTTATGGGTGCATGGATAATTAATAATTTCACATTGAACTAAAACTTTCTAGGGGAATTTTGATGAACTGAAATGAACTCACTAGAAATACATTGGATTAATGTAAGGTGTATACAGTGTTTTTTTTTCCAATTTTCTCATGTTGCTCCAAAAGTGGTGATCAGTCATAAGAGGATTTGCCTGATTTAGCCAAATTTGGCTACAAGGCAAACAAAGAAGTAGAAAATCTAAGAATTCTATTACATGTTGGTGAACCCCTAGAACCTAATAGCTAAATATGGTTATTTTAATAAAGGAACATCAAAAAAATTGCCCAAATCCTCGAAAAATCTTGGCAATTTCATAACTTTCTTCCTCAAAATGTGGTGATTTTTTTGAAATTTTCTTAAAAAGTTCCCTTGACCATGTTGCTTGGGACTGATTTTTTATAGCAAAATGGCAAATTTCACCATAGAAAACATCATTGTGTGTATCCAAGAACATTATGAGATTGATTAGTGAGAAAGATCCAAATCCAAAAGCTATAATGTTTCATCATAGGTGTGCTTGTGTCTACGTGTTGACGTATTTACTGTTGTTTGGGATAGCATATAATTGGCATTAAATTCATCGATCATCTTCAAATTTTGTCTCAACTAAATAGCAAATGAAAAGATCCCCAAGCTCAAAAAAAATCGAATATATTTTATTCGACAATTAGATCATAATTTTATTTTCAAATTTGTATAATATTTTCAGTGACCTATTTCAAAACATAATTTTCTAGCCTATAATTAAATCAATCCACTTATTTTTGGTTGCCATTTAAATACAATCGTCCCATCTAGTAAAAAACATGTTAGAATGCTTTCTTATTGGCAATTTAGTTGCCTAATAAGTGGAACTTGCCAAGTGCTTGAATTTGGAAATAATAGCAATTACCCTAAATTATAAAAAAATGTCAATAGGGAATTTGGAAAACTCACATAGAAAGAACCAATCAAACTTTTGAATAAATGTAAAAGATGCATGTTGGCCAAATGCAAAGGTCTTGGAAAGAATTCTTCCATTGGATTAAATTTGCATCTAAGAAGTTGTTTGCATCTTTGAAGTTGTGTATGGGCAAGTCTACTTAAAACTAACATTTTGGCATGTTTCCACAACAAGAATGGAAATCGTTAACCAAATACTTGAATGGATGTAGTTTGAACAAACATCGATTAAGATTGCATCTAAAGAGTTCAAGCCATGGCAAAGGCTTGTCTGGACCAAAATAGAATCTTGAACACATCTGAAATGGGAGGTAGTTGGTCAGATGGAGATGATCTTGTCCAAACCCTAAAATCTCCCATCCATAATTTCAGTTACAACTTGACTCTTCAAGCTTAGCTTATGTTATAGGCTTTCCTCAAGATATTTTGGATCTTTTAGGATCATCCAAAGAATTCCCAAATGGATGGAAGATTCATAATATTTTCCATGTGAGTCTTCTAGAGGCATTTGTACATGACGATCCCAACCAACTTCTCTTTAGACTATCAAAAGCTATAATAGAATGAAATATTATGACCAACCAATTTTATTTTTGAGAATTCAAATAAGAAAAATGGATGCACACTCATATATGAAGGCACAATTTTTCTTGAATCACCCTTCCCTTCATATTTTTCATTCAAGTATTACCATTACTCATGAGAATTGGTGAAATTTCTAATGAGAGGGATGTTGTCATCCTTGATGAACGAAGTGATTGTGTTAACAGTTTTCAATCTAATCACCTTCTTTTCTTCTATCACAAAATTATGTAAAGTCATGTTTAATATTGCCAAGCTTCTCTTTTTTGAAGCAGATTCACCATCTTGAACAACCAGATTCCTCAAATGGCACAACACCCTTCAATTAATCAGATTTTGACATATTAACATTTATATTCCTCAAAAAAATTCGACAACTTTCATTAAGAAATTAGATGATCTTGAACCACGTGGTATGTCTAAGGTCAAAGCACCTTCCATCTCTCTTCTTTGATTAGCAATTGCAAGTCTTCATGATTTTAGGTGGGAGATGATTATAGGAATGAGAGTTGAATCCCACATCAATCATGTGATGGCATCAGTCATCCTCAAGATCTAACATTGTACCAAATGACAGAACTTGCTGCTTTGTTAAACGAAGTTAGATGCATGACTTAGCAACTACCTATCCAAGAAAGCACTCAGGCTAAAACTCCTGAAATACCTAGTGCCCAAACATGCTCATATTGAAATTGAATTTAGGCTAAAGCAACAGTATCTGAATCAAGCACACAATCAAGCCAGAAACGAATTGATAGAAGTGGCCATGAGGATTCAATTAATGTATCAACAAAATGGTGTTGAAGTATGAGGTCAGATAACAGTGTAGAAAGTTCCCTAAAGTTTGCAGGTCAGGGAAACAAAAGACCTGTACAGCATATGAGCTAAACCTAAACATCTATCTTACAGCCAACAAAATTGTCACCCCAATTTCTTGTCACAATCTGGGGGCCTATGGTCCTCGAGAGTGACCAAGAGCAAAAGTCACCACTGCCAATGCACTCTTACCCCAAAGTATGTGGTTTTGGGAAAAGGATATTTAGTGATGGGCATGTTTTGATCAGGCCCCTCTACATATAACTACCACCTCAGACTTGGAAGAAAAAGTTGAAAGTATAAAAATCAAACTCTTCTTGAGCATGGGTAAGAGCTCACAAATCTACATCTAGCACAGGCACTAATGAGGATGGAAGCTATCACTTAAAGCCTCAATCATTAATTTTTTTCTAACCCATTCCTTGCCCCTTGTGTCATTTTTCAGTCATCTCTTTGAAAATGCCATTCTTTCTGCGTAATAACAACCATGTGCAAACCATAATCCAAGCTTTGACCTGCTGAGGAGGACAGCAGGGATGTTGTTGGAGACAAACCAGGAAAATAGATACCTTTGATAAACTCAGTGTATCTTGCAGCATGGTTTCACTTGATTGCTTTTGCCTTCATATTATCTCCCTTGATCTCATCGGCAATCTCTAGATATCCCTGCTTGCCTGGCCTGTTTCTGACATGAATCTGCCAGGAGTTTTGCCTCTTTTGACATTCTTCTGGTCCACGTAGTCCTGCTCTTTTGTCCTTTTTTTCTTCTTTATCTTGTGCTTTTGCTTGAGGTTACCAAGCTTCAAACAGATGGATGGAGCCAGAAGGGATTAAAGCTTTCTGGTTCTGAGAGTGATGCCACATGGGGCTTGGACACATCAGTTTCTGCTTGCAGCATCATTTTACTACTCTCCACTGTACATGGCAAATTGACTGGCAAATTTGCCTGTCCAGCAGCTATTGGTGGATGTTTGTCCTCAGACACGCTGGGGAGGATGGGTTTGCACACACGAGTATTGCACAGATGGGTTTGTAGAGGAGATGCACATTGAGTACGCATTGATGAGTGGCCTCTAAGCTTTTTCATGGCATCAGCAATCCATTGGGAGGTTTTGACCTGCAGACACAGTGCAGCACATTAGCCAGCAATCATACAGAGAATAACAATACTCAAATGCTCAAACATCTTAGAGCAAGAGGCAGCTGAAATCAGACAACAAAATGCACTTAAATCAATTGACCACATTAGAGCAACCCCACCAGTGCAATCTACAGCAAATTTTGGATGATGAGAAGTCAAAGCATGACGGTTTGGTTCAGCAAAATGGTTTTGGCCCAGCATTTTTGCTGAGGCTGGCAAAAGGCACTGCAAAGCCTAACACCTACTGTTGATGGGCTAGATTGTTTGATCGGGCCACATGGGTTGCTATTAGTAGTCTCCCACCTTTTGCAGTCCCAGTTTCAGTTTTATGGGTGAGGTTGGGAAAAAGTAAATAACTAATCTTGGAAGTGAGAAATAATGTTGCAGCACCACATACTGCACATGGGTGGAGCTGCTCTTACAACTTCCCCAGAATTCACAGCAAAGAGGACTCTAGGAGACATGATCTACATCATTCTTGCAAATGTATGCTACAAGCAGGCTAATAATTATGAGTGCCCACCACATTGTGTGTATGTACCTGCCGATTGTATCGTGTGGTTGCCACCACCACTTTAGTTTTGTAAGCATCATCTTGCTTCTGCACTGTGCTTTCCTTCTCAGGATGTCTGTAAACAGCATCAAGTATATCCTATTATGAGCTGGAATGCAAAATGTCAAATGGGTCATAGTGCAACTGGTCTTAAGCACTTGTCCACATGACATGTGTACTGTTTCAATGTGCTGATGAGTCAATGATTACGTGTGATTGCATCTCTTCTGTGGCTGCATCTCAGATGTGTCCACAGTGTGTTGTTAAAGATCAAAACTGTGGAAAGAAGTGAAGCAAGACGAGAGGCAGTGCAGTGCAGTACCTGTGTTCTTGGAATCCACTATGCTGATGATGCTGGAGCAGTTCAACTTCTGAGCCATCATCCTCTTTATTACATTGAGGGCAAGTCTCCAGGATATCAGAACCAAGCTTACTACTGAATTCCTTATCACTATCTATCACCTGTTCAAGGACCCGCTGCTCATCCATTAGTGAGTCTACCAGTTCCCTCATAGTCATGGCTTCTGCAATTTGGGGAGAGTCGAAATTTGCAGCGGAGGATTGCACAACCTGTTGATCATGTTCATCTCCTACAGATGATGACTCCACAATTGTATCACTTTGAATGGGGAAGGTTTCTGGATTTTCTGTTTCTTGCACCTCATCAGACACCTTCCCAGTTGTGACAAACTGCGGTACTCCAACATGGGCACTGCTTCTTTGTGTAACCCTTGCACCCCTTGATAAACCTCCTTTCAAGCTGGCAAGTTGTCCACTTTCCTTGAAGCCACACATCTTAGTTTTCTTATCTGTGCATACAACAACCCACTTGGTTATTATCACTGACCAAAACTTCAGCACTGGCTGGAGGAGCCTGACTGCCTGCAGCCAAAGTGGTTCTATTGCAAAAAAATCCAACCTATCAAGTTTGCTGCAGTCCAAAATAGCTCGAACCCTCCCTTGAATATGGCCTTTACATCGAACCAAATTTTGAGACTATTTCAGGCTACAAATCTGCTGCTACATTGATCAAGTTGGAAACTGGGTGATCCTGAGGACTCTGCAGTGATGTTATCAGTGACAGCGGCACTTGAATTGCCCCTAATGCTCAAACCTGCAACACTTGTCCAATGCTTTAGTTCTATACATTGTCATTCACTCAGCAGCGCACATACACTGACACTTCACTGAAGAAAATGTGCAGCCTGGCAGACATAGTTCTCTGCATTAAACAGCAGCAGATAATATGAGGATAGACACACACAGACCTGCAACAGGTTGCAACCTTGCCAATGACTTATGCAATAGAGATGTTCCTGGGAATGCCATCAGGTTCAACTCTATAAGTGTCTGTTTTGGAAATGTATCCATTGGCTGAAACCCAAATGCCCCTATCCAGGTCTCCAGCAATTCAGGAACTGCTGGTAGCACCAATGTCTCCACACCCAGCATTTGCAACATCTGCAAGACATTCAGATAGCAATTCTGTCATTTAAAGCACAAATAATATCAAAGACAGAAGTGAGATCTCTACTGGAGGTCTCTTCAACTTGGATCAGTTGTCAAGAAAGTGTGCATACTGATATGTCCCAAAGGAGTTGGTGGGAATCAAGGACCAGATAGAAAAAACAAAGCAAGTACCTACCCGCTCAATGGCATGGATGAGACGGCGACACATGCCCTGCCGCCGGTATTGAAACCGAGTACCAATCAAGGGCATCTCTGCCAATACAGCTCCATGGACCCTGCAAATGCAACAGCATGTACATATAAGAGCAGCTACACCCATGCTCAGTATGTGGCCCTGCAACAGTATCTCTCACATCCAAGATTAGTTTGTTACTTTTTCCCAACCTCACCCATAAAACTGAAACTGGGACTGCAAAAGGTGGGAGACTACTAATAGCAACCCACCTGGAGCAATCAAACCATCTAGCCAATCAACAGCAGGTGTTAGGCTTTGCTGTGCCTTTTGCCAGCCTCAGCCCCATGTGCAAAAATGCTGGGTCAAAAAACATTTGCTGAGCCAAACCGGCATGTTTTGACTTTTCTTCATCCAAAATTTACTGTACAATGCACCAGTAGAGTTACTCTAAGGGACCTCATTACCTAGGCCCTTCAAGGGCAAACCCAAATCACAGTTTTTGGTTTCACAAAAATGAAGGCAAGGAAGGAGAGAAAGAACTACCTTATTGCTGCCACTGATATAAGCTCATCACCCTTCTCCAGAATCATGGTGTAGAATCCATGGTAGTTCAGCCGATTTATATCTGACCTGTTTGAGAACAATATGCAGATTCAGCTGTTATGCCACCAGATGGTAAGTTTTCCAGAGGAGGATAACTAGGACCCACAAGCAAGCAAAAGGACCACTAGACTTCAGAGCATAAGTCACAAGTGCTCTCAATGGGTGTCCACAAATATTAGTGCAGCTTACAGCAAGACATGATTTGGACTTACCCACGATTGTAGAGAGCATGGGCAATTACATCTACTTTGGTGCGTGGGTCAATCATGGGCCTGAAGCATTCTTGCATCACACTAAGAGCAATAGACAATTTGATGTTCTGTTCAGCCAGGAGCTCCTTGTCAACTTCCATCAGCTTTGGATCCAGTGGGTCTTCATCTTGGGATCGTAGCAATGTCCATGAGAATCCCTTCCCCAGACTGTTATTGGTGCCAACCAGTCCTCGCAAGCCCCTGTAGATCTGCAAATCCCCACCATGTTTGTTAATCTTATATTGTCACTTGAATCCATTTCAGATTTGCAGCTCACCCCTGTACTACTCAAAATGCTCGAACAAATGACCTGAGCTCACATTTCTGGAGTCTAACCAAGTGCAAATCTACCCTACTGTACCAGCTATCTGCTTTACCAAATCTCAGGCTCTATTCTGGTCTGGTGCCTTTTTTTCTTTCCTTGCTACATTCATGTATTCTTGAAGGTAAGCTACATATACCCTTCGCAACACACTAAAGAAGTCGCTCTCCATTTTGCAGCTAGGTCCAAATGTAGTCTCACTTGCATGGTCCCAGAGCATCAAAAAGTCTTATGTAAATACTACCCCTAAAACACAACCAAAATTCCTAAAGTAGACACTATCTTCCTCAGTGCCCAAAAGACCTGAACTAAAGAAAAGGAAAATGTAGGACCTAAATGCTTACCCTCTCACATGAACTGCCACAGAACCAGCTGTCCTGTGGGTATTGCTCCATTTTTGGCATGCCTCTCATATACAAGCACTTCACATGGACTGGAAAACACAGGCCCCCCAACAGCAACTGCATTACTTATGTACTCAGATTACTGCCTGGTTCGATACAAGAGAGGACATCAGCTACCATGCAAAAAAGATATGTTACATGTGGGGAAATCATCACAATTTGACAGCTGCCATTGGAAGGTGGATCTGCTGGCAGTGGTCATGAATGGTTAGACTTTGATCACAGGATCAGGGTTCTGCCAGAGCCAATTGTCTTCTGTAGGGCTAAGGTAAACAAACTCTCAAATAATCTCCCCCTTCATGAAGCCAGCACAGTCACAGCTATAGTCAATCACAGATTCAAGCTTGAAAGAAGCAAGTCACTAAAGGAAGGTGCATTCAACACACAGTATGCCAAGCAAGACTCAGCTGAATTTATCAGGGACAATTCTAAGCTGCACTCACATTCACGCTCACACTGGTCACAAAATAGCACCGACATCTCGTGAAAGGTATCCTGACTCCCATTGAACTGGTTGTGCCCACAAATGGCACAGCGGCAGTTGGGACAGTACCAATCCTCTTCAGGTACAACCTACAACATCAAACAGATGATATCAGTTCATCCAAGAGATGCCAAACACTACCATCACAAACATTACTCATCCATCACAGTAATATCAAGCATGTCAGAGGCTTCAAATTGATGAATGCAAGAATCATGTTGGAGATTCATCTGTTTCAGTGAAAAGCCGGCTGGCTGGCAAGGATTTTACAGCCTCAAGGTGGCAAAGAAAAGAGAGCCTTGAAGAAACTGTAGACATGGTGACAACAAGGGAAAGTAGACAGTCTTCTTGTTAAAATGCTTGAGTACTAGTTTTGACATGGTGATCAATCTCAAAAGGGAAGGAAGAGTATGGATTCTCACTGTCAATTCCATGCACTTCAGATGAAATGTTGATGGACAATGATCACAGCAGATGAGCATCCCACCATCACCACAAACACCACATGTGTCATCATTTACATCTGAAGCAATTTCCTTCACAATCTGTGAGTTGCCTCGTCTACTATTATGATTCTGTCTGTGAAAAGAACTTGTCCTCACAGATGACATTTGCTTCTTGAGTGCTTCCATTTGTAATGCAGCAATGGATCTGCCGTCTTCCACCAAAATGTTTGCACAAGGACGATGCAATCTGCTGCCACAATGTATCTCAAATGTGGAAAGGGTGACAACATTGTTACAACACCCACACAAAACTCCTTCAGTTGTCACCCAGCCACCAACTCCAAGCTCTTTCCTGCGGTGCATGTAATGTAGCCTTTGGTCCTTTTGCAATAACCCTGCATCTATCAACCATGAAAGTGTGTTTTTCCTAGTATAAAAGTTATTCTTCCCCAAGTCAGATCCTGAGACCGGGTGGCACTGGTCTTCATCAGGCTGTGACAGGAGAACTTCCATACGACAACCTCCTCGAACTCCCTTCTTCTTCTTGCACCTTCTTTCATGAATAGGAGAAACCTGGCATACACCCAAGTTCCCCACACATGGTTCCTTGTAGGATGGCAAATGTGATGGCAACATTGTGGATTCTTCATAAGCAGACCTCCATCTATTTCTCTTACTTCTGCGCTCTGTGGTCTCCAGGTTGAAGCAGTTACTGTGATGATTATTGAATGCTCGTTTCCTGCAACTCTTCTTTTCTCCTCCTGTCATCGAAAAAATCCCAGTGCTGCCCCTCCTACTCTCAATAAGACTAAATCCTGCATGTAGACCAGACTCTCGTTTCACAAGACGTTTACATTGCCTATTTCTAAGCAGCATTGCATTTCGGATGCTTTCAGACTGCATTCCAAGTTCTTGAGGAGTCGTCTCAGACTTGCCATTCATAACCCTAAGCTTCCTGATTTGAGCCCGGTGCTCAATCAAAACCATTTCTAAAGTTTCATCATCAGCAGCAGCTTCTTCTTCTTCTTCTTCCTTTTCCTCTTCTTCTTTTGCTTTGGCATGCATAGAGCAGGCTTGCTCAGACTTCCATATGGATTCATCTTGTTCAAAACAAGTCTGGGGCATGCTCATCATCATCATCATCCCTTTCACAGACTGAGTTGCTGCCTCCAAGGTTTCCTCCAGCCTCCTTTTTTCAGGATCCAAAACTTGGCACTGTTCCAGGCTTTTCACTGACATTGCAATTGCCATGTCTTCCAGACATTGGGCTTGTTCTTCTTCAATCGCAGGAGTTTTCTTCCCCATTTTTTCCAAAACCCCATCTGATTTCAGGGCTCCCGGATTTTCCTCCTCAATGGCCGAGTCTGGTACCAGAGATGGATCTTCTTCTTCTTTATCTTCCTCTTCATGATTGTTTTTCCCATTGCAGAAGGGCATTGTTGGCTCCTCACCCCAGCCTGTGGTGATCACCTTGGATGTTGTTTCTATGGTCCCTTCTGCTGCTGCTGCTTGCAAAAATGCCATCTGGCAGTTGCCATTTTGCTCCTTTGGCAGAGAATCACCTGCAACAATTGCAACTATTTCCTCTCTTGTAGATTCTGAAAGTCCCTTCAACAGATTTGATATACAGTATGTGGGTGAAGAAGCAGGAGAGTCCTCCACAGTAGGTGCCATTCTTCCTTCAGGGCTAGTCTGTTTCCTTTTCAGTTTCTGGGCCGCTGCTGCTGCTGCTGCGGCTGCTAGTTGGACGCCATTCCTGCTGCATTGTTTTTCCCCTAGTACCATCTTCTTCTTCGTGGAGATCACCATGTCTTCTTCTTTTGTGAACCCATTGAAGAATGGGAGTAACTTGTAGTCAAAATTCTCCGACTTCGACTGTTCATTGAAGGCACTGGACCAGGGATGATGATCTTCTTCTTCTTCTTGTAGTAATTCTGGGAGGAGTTTGGTGCGGCCTTTGAAACTCCAATTCCCTGTGTCTTCGTCCCATTCCTGATGCAGTCGCAAATCCTTGATCAAGCACATCTCCAGCCCTCCCTCATCCGGGAAGTAGACCATGGCTTGTGCCCCAGCTCTGTCGGACACGATATCCTCCGCTAGAATACCCTCCCACCAAGCATCCCTCCAGAACGCATCTACCCATAGCCCCTTGCTCCAGCTCGCCTTTCCAACGCTAGAGAGGAGCGGCGGCCGGGGTCTCAAAAAGATCCGCTGTTGCTGCTTCCTGCTGTTAGACGACGACGACGACTTGCCGAATTGCCGAGACGACGATCCAGGACGCAGCAGCCCATCTACTCCTCTTCCCACAGGTATGGTCTCCTTCAGTTTCTGGCCGCTATCGTCATCGCTCACAAGCTCATCGTACTCCACTACTCTCTTCCCCGGCTTCACCGCCGTCACTACCGCTGGATGCCATGATCCTCGCAGCCCCATCTCCATCATGCGTACCTACATCATGACCACAACACAAAACCACTGACGATGATGATCCCCACAAAAAACAAAAGCAATCTCTCTATCTCTTCTCCTCTCAGCCCAAGGTTCTTCTTCTTTCTTGATTGATTGATTGATTGATCGATTGATTGATTGATTGATTTCCAAACAATCGTTCTTTCCGAGCTTGAAACCTTCTATCTCCCCATGGATTCATCCCCTACCAACGTGTGATGACACACACAAAAGAAAGAAAGAACAAACTTCGCCGCTGGCAACACACCAGATTGCTGCAGACACAAGTCTTGTTACTTACCTCAACGAGCGCACCTTCCTCAAGCTTCTTCTCCCCATCGCCGAAATAGTCCGTCACCCCCATTTGGTCATACGAAAAAAAAATCCCACCTTGGGTTGAGTCCTTCCTTCTTCCTGAATCCACGTTCTTCTCCTCCTCCTCCTCCTCCTCCTCCTCCTCCTCTTCTTCTTACCACCAGGCTGGTCACCATCTCCACACTAACTGTAAAATCCCACCTCCAACAAAAAGAAAAAAACGACGACAACGACCAAAATCGCACCGTTTTCTTGATCCCGAAAGAGCCTTACTTCTTCAGTCACCCCCAAAACACACACAAAAAAGCTTCGTCAACGCCCTCCAGCCATTGACCAGAGTACAAGCACTCACGCCATCGCAAACACATTCCAATCACACCAATCCTTGGAACCATGACGTCATAATCCCAGAGGACAAGGAAGCTCAACGAAATCCCAGCAGAGGGAGGCAGTCAAAGCGGATCACAGCACCCAAAATCCCCACATTACAAAACAAAAGCCTTGATGCCGTCCTCCTCCTCTTGCTCTTCCTCCTCTTCCTCCTCTTCCGCGCATCAGCACAGGAGCAGTAGAGGCAGGAAAACCCTGGTGTGTTTCTGGATGAGCAGAAGACGACGACGACGACGACGTCATTCGTCTGCGGTCCCGGGAAGCTCTAAGCCCGACGACTGAATCCAGCAGACACCGGAAGGAAGAGGAACAGGAAGAGCAGCAACAACAGCAGCTGGGCAAACCACCGGCAACAACACCAACCAAGGATGAGATCCGTGGATGTGGCTTGGGGACACCTCTGTGGATGGAGATCGTGGCTTCGTCTTCCACTCTCCACGCCCACCGCGCTTGTCTTCCTTTTCCTTTGTATTTTCTTCATCTTCTTCCTTGCACCTTTGTTTTTTAGGACCACTCTTGAATTTTGTTTGTTCTTTCTTTCTTTCTTTCTTTCTTTGCTTTGATTTGCTTTGTTTTGTTTTGTTTTGTTTTCTCCCCCCCAAAAGCAAAACAACGTTAAGTTAGCAACTAACTTACTAGTGACTACTATTTAGTTACTACTGACTACTTACCTACCTACCTACCTACCTACACGCACTCTCTCCCTCTCTCCTTGCTTGCTTCCCAGACATTTTACCCTTTACAAACCAGATTTACCCCAAGTCCCAACTTATTATGAAACCCCAACCCATTTTCCCCCTTCCCCACTTTACAAGTGGTAGGGGGCGTCAAATCCTGCCAAGTGTCGGTATAACATTAGGTCAACAAGTGAAGCAATAGCCTATTTACTACCATAATTTGTGATGAATCAGAATCAGTTGTAGTTTTCTATTATTAGTAGGGAAGGGGTGTTTTTGGTCAACCCACTACCTACCTACCTACCTACTATTCTTTTTGTTGTTGTCATTGTTTGGAATATTTTTTTTGTTGGTTTTGGGAAATTTTGCAAGTCAGGATTCAGGAGAATTTCTGAACCCCCAAATGTTTTATTTTTAGTTTCAGATTTTTCTAAGCTAAGCTCATGTTGTTGCTGTTTGGTTGTTTGTTTGTTTGTTGTTGTTTTTGTCAGAAGTGGTGTTTTCTTGTTTTTTTAAAAAAATCAATTTTGTTGGCCTCGCCTACTACCAAGGCAAGAAGGATATTGTGTTTAGATTCCTTTTAGAGTATACCTAGTAGTAGCTTCAGGGATTTTGGTCCCCCTAGGTAGTAATATATAGCCTGGTCTATTTTTATGTGAGGATTTTTCAAACATGATCATTTTGCCTTGTGTTGAGACTTGAGATTTGTTATAGAGTTATAATATCTTGAAGGATTTTGGGTTTCTTTTTAGAGGATTTTTTGAAGATTAGGTGTATTTTTGCATGGTGAAATATATTTGATTTCCATAATACTTCTTCTTTTGCCTTAAGTTAGTTTTTAATGTAAATGACAAGGCCACAGTGCAAGTGACACACCCCTTGTTTATGTAGCTCAGTCAGTAGATTTTGCCAAATTTCAAGCTGAAAAATATGATTTTGACCTATACAAAGGATTTTTTGTGGAAAAAATGGCCCGAATTCGCCAGATTTCAAAGAAACCAAATCCAAATTGCTAGGTTTTTATGATAGGTTCCACAAGGTATAATAATCTCATCAATTTTGGCCTTTTTTTTAAATGAAAAATCCGTAGTAGGTCAAAATCATATTTTTCAGGTTGAAATTTGGCAAAAATTCGTGAGCAAGCCTTTAGACAATCATACATAAGATGATTTAGCCAAAGTTGGCTCTAAAAAACACAAAATTAAAAACACTTACTTAAGCTTCCTTCTATATTTCTGGCTGCCAACAAGAAACTGACATAGAATCTGGAGATTTTTCTTAACAATTCATTTCTTTTCAAATTTTGGCTATGAGAAATTTTGCCGAGGAAAAATAAATAAAAACAATGATTTTTCACATTTTTGAGAAAAAACCCACTAACTAAGAAGAAAACCCACTCGTGGGTGGTGTTCATAGTTCACATGCCCTTTGGAGGGTGATTCCGAGCTCAAGGCCACAAGAGGGACGACCTTGGGTATGTTGTGTGAATAGGTAGTAAATACCTACTACTTTGCTCCTTTTGTTCTTGCAACTTTGGTCTTCTTGTAATAACCAATGTTGTTGGCCAGTTCTTATTTTTCAAGAGAACCTCTGGTCCTCCCACCCCCGTTTCCAACCCTTTTTTTTTATAAAAAAATTTGAAAGAACCTCTGGTATTGGTTCAAGGAATTGTTTTAATTTGATAGATTCAAGTTCAGTCTGATTCCGGACCCATTTCTTCACATTTCAAGAAATGATTTTCTTCTAATTTCGAGGTGGGTTCGGTTTCAAACCGGATCATAGTGCAAAACTGATTTTATTTTTTAAAAAAAATTCCCATTACTGGTATTGTACCACCAGGACCACTTCTTTATTTGGTTTTGACTAACCAGAACCTAACCCTCCAAACCAAACCAGGTACCTGCCCAAGTTACACTGATAATAACCCCAAGTCTTGTATAAATTCATTTTGTTGGCCTCGCCTACCAAGGCCCTTAAGGATATTGTGTTTCGATTCATTAAAGAGTATAGTAGCTTAAGGGATTTTGGCCCCTAGGTAATAATAATAGGTCTATTTTTCATATGAGGATTTTTGAAAGACGATATTTTGGCTTGTGTTGAAACTTGAGATGAGTTATTATAGAGTTATAATAATATCTTGAAGGATTTTGGTTTCTTTTAGAGGATTTTCCGAAGATTATAATTTTTGCATGGTGGAATATTTGAGTTTCCATAATTCTTCTTCTTTTTGCCTTAAGATAATTACTTTTTAATGTAAATGGCAAGGCCACAGTGTAAGTGACACAGCCCTTGTTTGTCCATTTTTATTTTTGGTTTCCAATTGGGGCAGTAAGGCTAGTAATCAAATTCTGCCACTGCTTCTTAAAGCTTGGTATCTCAGGATGGTATTAATATGAAGAATGTGAAACTGTGTTCATCTCCCAGTGAGAACTTAACACAATGTTGCTGCTTGCCTAGGGAGAACCAGGGTAATATAACACAACTTGCTTGTTTGATAGCCTACTAAAAACGGAGCAATTCCATCACTCATGTTTGAAGGACTTGAATGACTTCACCGAAGACATGGGAGTTATGACTTGTGAGTCCTTTGGGGGAGGAAGGGAAGAGGAGGATTTACACCCCCACTAAATGACAAAAGGTACACAATGCAACATGAGCCCAAATCTTTATCACTTATGTTGTTGTTACGGACAATACAATCGAAACACATCTATTAAAAAACAAGTTGCTATTGGTTATACTTGAGAGTCTAGATATACAGATCAAAAGCATGTACTTATCCCTATTTTAAGGTGTTTTTTTATTTTAATAGAGAATCTCAATTTTGTGTCTGCTTTGTCTTATTGAGTGCACTTTTTCAACCAAAAAATACCCTTCTTTTTTTTGGGGGGGTAAAGCTTGAGCTTCTATCAGGTTGGCAACATAAGCAAGCCATTGATCAAACCCTGGCAAGCTCCATTAAACAAAGCACCCAACAAAGGGGGAAAGGAAGAACAAACAAAAGAGAGAGAGAATCCAACCCCAACTGTGAGCCACAAGAGCAAAAACCCAAACAGGGTCATACACAAGGGGCAAAGGAACAAAATATGTCCACATTATGACAAAAGAGTACTCACACATGTCCCAACTGAAATCTTCAGAACTGGTTTGGGGGGTATCATTGTGGGTGTTCAGAACTCCTCTTTACTACACTCTCTTCAGGTAAGAAGAGGAAAGTGGTTGTTGGATTAACCTCATGCTTGATCATGATGTGCTTTCCCTAATACTCAATGATGAAATTGATGTCTCACATTTTGTGGAGAATCTGAACACAACCCCGGGTCCTGTGCTAGGCAACTTTTCTCTTGCCATTTCTCAAATCTTGGTTCTTTATATGGATGGGTTCCCTATTCTAATGAGGATGAGTCATGGAGATGGTGAAGGACAATTCTGTGTGTTCCCGTGTTGTACGGGTATTGATTTCTAAGGAAAACATATGGTCCCGGGTATTATATATATTATAACTTTGATTCCTTTTTCAGGTAAGGTTTTGAAAAAAAAAATTAACACTTCAAAACCTCCGGGTATGGTTCAATTTTATTTTTTCCAACTCATGTCAATTACCAAGTATAGAGTTTACAGTTTTTGAAACGGATGTGGTTCCAAGTATGGTTTGGATTAGAGTTTATAGTTGTTGAAATGGATGTGGTTCCAAGTATGGTTAGAATTTAGGGTTATGATTTTTAAAGTTTTCATTTGATTTAAATTGACATGGATTCCATCATCTAGCTTTCCTATGCATTACAGATTGTCACAAAACTTACAAAAAGACAACAAAAAGATATTAAAATACGTAGTACATTTGTGCATAATGCATAGTATGTTTATAAGCCAAAAAAGATATAAAAATTCTAATCTATAACTCAAAGTTTTGGCATCTTATGATCATCCCTAAAGATGACTTTTGTTCAAGGTTTAGTTGAATCCACCTTTAACTTTGCAAAACAAATTCTCACAAAAGACTTTTGCACACAATGTACCACATACAAACAACAAACCCAAACAACAAACTCACATAAACAGCAAAAACACACCAAAAAAAAATTAAAAACTCACAAAACACAATTTCAAGAATCACAAAAAGCACAAAAAAATTAAATTGTAGTGCACAAAATAAACAAATTTGAAAATTGACTTGGAGTAGATAGAATGGACAAAATAGAGAATAACAAGAAATGGATAGAATGAAAAATTGACCAAAAAAGGACACAATAGGCACAATCTATAAAAAGGATAAACAAGGATAGAAAATGGACATAATGGATAGAAATTAACAAAATGGACTAAAAGTAACAATTAACTTGTAGTAAACCAAAAAAAAAACCCAAACTTATGGGGAGTGGGACAAAAAAAATTTGGAACTTTCAAAAACTCAACTTGCACATGCGTATGATAAAGTAGCGCACACACACACACACCTTGACCAATGTTTGCCACAACTCATCGTAAAATGAAAAACAATAAAACACACAAATAATTGGAAAATGACATCACATGCACAACATAATGGCAATAAATAGAACACAACAAAATTCACCCCCCACCCCCCCCCCCCTACGGCCCAACCATGTCTAAAAACCATCAAAAAATTTCATAAACATGCCCATGTCGTCATTGGATCATCATTGAAAATGTTTCTCAATGCAAATAGTTTGCCAAGGTTGAATGTCAAAGTTGTAGCAGCAATAATCCATATGCACCTTTACCCTAATTACAAATCCATCATCAAAACAATTTTACAGAAAAAAAATGCACATGAAATAAGAAAAATAAATGAATAGGAATGCCTACAAAAAATCAAAAGTTTAAATAAATGTCCTCTTCCAAAAAGTTGGCTCAATCTTCAATGAACTTATTGTTTTCTTCAATTATAATAAACTTTGAGGTAAAAGAATTAGTCATTGTCATAGGTTTGCAAGCCCCATCACAACCAACTCAAGCATTGTCAAGCTAATTTTTGATCACCAAAATGAAGCAATCCAAATTTATAATCCCCAATCGTGATTGTCAAAGGTTTGTGTTGACACCAAATACAACATGAAAGATTCACTCAATCTTAATTTGTGACTTCACAATGCCAAGCACATGACAAAAAAAAAAAGGTGTAAAAACTACATTTCTAGTTGTGCCCACCCAATTAAAGGGTTCTTGTGATTTGTTGATCACACAATAACCATCAATAATGTAGTTCATTTTTCAAACTTGAAACGATTAGATCATCAAACAATATAACTTGCCCAAAAAAGAAATCTTTATCTTCAATTGCCAATGGCTTTGTTGGTTTCTTGGTAGGGTTTTAATGATTATTGACATGTAATAAAAGAATACACACAATTTTAGCATTTCATTCTACAACAATTTCACAAAGCTCATGAATACATTTCATGTTCCTTTAACAAACGTTGAACATCATCATTAGTATGTTGTGGGCCTTGGAATGATTATAAGCCATTGGAGAGGCTAAGAATGGCATCAATGTCCTAACAACTTGCACCATCATCCTTCACTTAAATTCATACAATTTTGAATCAAAATCACAAAAAATTAGTGATTGATTCAAAACTTCATTGTTGGCCACACCAACTTTCATAGCAATGCACAAAGTGAAAGTAGAATAAGAGCATTTGACAACAACCAATACCATCAAGTTTGGTTTAACACTACTTAATAACATGAAGCAATGTAACCGCAATTGTTTACTAGGTCATGGCCTAAGTTTGGCCCACTAACATTCTAAAAGTCAAACGTAAAGCCTATTGCCATCCATAACATATCAAGATTGGATTTTGGTATTCAAGAATTTCTTTTAAAAAAATATTTTTTGCAACAAATCATGTTTTCATAAGAGTTTTGAACATCCTTGCAAACAACCTTGCAATGATACAAACACTTTTCCATTTTTGCTTCTTGTCCCTTGATTTTTTTCTCTAAATAATAGTTTTTTGCAATGATGCTTGATGGGTGGTTGCAAGGTAAGGTGGACCAATTCCAGCAGAAAAATAGTCCATAAAAAGTCCATTCAATAGTGTTAAAATTGCAATCTACTATGATATCATTATGTAAGTGGGGGATTAAATGTGGTTGATGAGATAATAAAGATTATGTGAATAGAAGCCCAACACGTATTTTTTTAATGTGCATGTTAAAGAGAAAAAAATTGAAATCCATCAAAAAAATGAATATGATATGGACTTTTGAAAATAAGGTCCATCTTAAAACATTTAAAAGTTCATATCTTCTTCTGGGTTAAATTTTTTTTTATTTATTTTTGCATCTATGTCACTTTTTCTTTAATGCATCATATATTGAATCTCAATAAAATAACCTAAACAAAATTCATAAACAAAAATGTATTTGTATCAACCCACGTACAAAAGACCAATCCATGATTTTATGGCATGTTAATGACATGTTAATGCATGACACTCTGCAAAAACTTACAATGTGACACAAAAAGTGATACACCTTAGCTTGCACCTACCCTAATAAGCCTTCACACAAACTTCTTAAAAACCCTAACAAACTTTGGCATCATTAGTGGCATACTAAACTACCTTAATTGCTTAGACATTGCATGGCCAAAATGATCCTACAAATGGGGCAAATAATTGAAGGGGACAACAAGAAACTATGAACTTTAAGGCATTGGTCAATGTGTTCAAATTTAAACCTTCATCTTTATCATAAACAATGGTTTTATCAACCAAATCAAATGAATGAAGTAGAATTTTCACCTCATTTTTCATGGCTACACTAGTTATATTTTTCATTTCAAAAACCCCAATAATCACATGGGTGGGATCCCAAGAACTATTGATAAAACTAACACCCATAGCAAACTTGTTGTAACCAACACTTGACATCCAAAAATAAAAAAAGGTTATGCATGTAACACAAGAAATAAAAGTTGGGAAAACATATTTCTCCTTAGTTTGTCATAATATTCACTAGTGTGTTTAGGTGTAGGTTCAAGCCCAAATTATATTATGTTAAAATTCTAACCATGTTGAAAATTTGAAAAGTACTAACTCAGTGTGAATGGTGAATTTTTTTTTTAAAGGATTCTTAGAAGTGACCTAAGCAGTGCACATGTAAGCTAGCGATTTAAGTGGCTACAATCACATGCCTAATTATCTTTTAATTAGTTATACATTTTTTAAAAACAACAACAACATTTGGTGCATTTTCCCCTTGAAGGATTCTATATTTGGCTATTGTTAGTTGCATTATGTGTGTGAATAGTGGTTATTTCAAATTTGAATTTTTTTGAATTTAAGCTTTTGTAGAAAAATTTGTCAATTGCTTTGGTGAGTGTTGGAAAATAGAAATGACAAAACTTAATGATCAACTCCTTGAACTAGTGGCTACATTTGCTTGAATTGCAAGTTACAACTTGGATTAGATATAAGTATTAAGCACAAGTGATTTCTAGAAGTCTAAAATTCAAGACAATAACTAGAACTGCATGAACAATGCATAAAAAAACAAATTGACAAACCCTTGTCCTTGAAAACATTACACCCAAATTCCCAATGGCAATGCATGACCTTCACTTGCTTAGAAGCCACACATTAATTATATTGATACAAAGAAAATCAAATGGGAAGGAAGGAGACATTCACCCAAAGGTCAAACTAGTCATCATCATGGCATATGGGGGTCATTTGTAGCAAGATTCAACCTACACTTGTCAATTGAGACTTCACTTTTATCAAACCAACATAGAGAACTAGTAATATGTAATACCCACACTTTAGTACTAAGTTGTAACATAATGGTGACCATGATTTCTAGAGGCCATACACAAACAAATTTCAATATATTAAAAAAGATCAAATACATTAAATATTGATGCAACAACAAAGCATTTACATGCATTAGAAGATGAATCAAGCATGCCCAACATTTACAATGCAATGAAAATCAAGGTTGATGGGTATCAAAATTTATCATGGATTACACCATAAAGTAATCATGATGCTTCAAAAAGCTAAAGCTTTCCATTAGTGAACCATTGAACATCAAGATAGAAGATTCATCTAAAGTCCACAATGCTAGCCAAAAGGCCCCTTTTTGCTTCATCCTCAAACCAAGTTGTGATGGCATTATCATAAAGAAAAATATCAACATCATAAAAAAATTGTGCAAACATACATACCATCAAATCCAAATGTTCATCAAACATGTTTTGAATTCTCCTCTTCATGAACGTCAAGGTTGAGAAAGTTCTCTCATCTTTCACAAATCCCATAATTGAACCACAACCAATTTTGCCACTTTTGTGAACTAACTAAATCAAACACATAATAGCACATATGAAAAACATAATAAGGGAGACTTAAACTCTCGCAGTCATAGTTTTTTTAATTAAAAATGAATTAAAAATGTAAAGCCACGTATTCAGCATTAATATTGTCACTTTAAAAATGATCCATGTTGAAATAAACTTTAATGGAAATCATATTTAAAAATATGGATGATTTTATTTTTTAATGGTGAACTCATAATGGACTTTTGAAATGAAAACATTGTGTTTGTCACACAAATAGATTGAAAAATGTGAACTCAAAAAATAAGTCGTACTAATGCAAAACTAAAAATTAAGAAATAGTTCACCATAAAATTAAAAGTAAGATGCATTAAAACTTTATCAATACAAGAAATTATATATATTTAAATATTAAATGATTTTTTTCTTCACTTTTTATCATATATAGTTCATTTCACACTAAAATATCCAAGCTTTCACATGGATTTCTAGACCAATCACATGTCTAGTAGTATTTATAGGGTGGTTTACCAATATTTTTGGCCAAAAACGTAAGGGATAATCGTAGGACTTATAGTTTGATAATTATTATAAGTTCATGAATTTTAATTAGTGTAATATGTGGAATATTCAAGTTGTCAAAAGTGAACCTCCTAACCATTTTTTACCTTGCATTGGAAGAAATGTTTTTTTCCAAAATTTGAATAATGCATAGAGATATAGGGGCTAGCCATAGCCCATTGGCCATTTGACATCATTATGATCTTGAAAAAGAATCACTACATGTCCAAGATATTCACATCAAGTCTCAAGTATTAAAAAGATCCATGTTTGGGTGGATCCAAGTTTCCTAAGCTAATAGTTCAAAACCTTTTCAAGACAACTTCAAGTCAAGGTGGATTAGTTTTTGCACATACAACATCCCATATAAACCCATTTTGTTGTCTTAAACTCAAATGCAATGTAGTATGATATCCTTGGTTAAATGTGAATTATGTGGTGGAAATTCGACAAATTCAATCTATTGAAAAAACAACCCACCTACACATTTGGGTGTCAGCAAGCTAAAGTAAACAAAAAAAGAAGTCCACCCAAATCTAATTTTAAAATGAAACATTTTTTAAATTTTAACATACGTAAGCAAATTCAAAATATGTTTAAGTAGAAATATGAAAAAACATGTCATTGCATTATGGTAAGTTACATATAAAATTTGAACAAATTTGGTATCATTAAAGTAGATTAAAAGTAATGTTTGGAAATGTTTGAAAAAATGTATTTACTTGCACGAGATGTCCAATCTTACAAAATGAGTTGCAAGTATATGAAATATTTATTTTTAAAACATTGAAAGTTAATGAAAACCTAAAGATAATTATGTATTGTCATATTATGCATGTTATAATCAGAATAGTGAGATTACCATTATATTAGTTATTGCATAAAATAACATTTCTACTTTCAAGACATCAAAAAAACTTGTAATAGTTTTTGACACAAACTAATGAACTGTCTTCTTTACCTTGCTTTCACCCATTTTCTTAACATACATAAGAGGTGGGGATCCAAGAAAATTACTCAAATAAAGACTTTGGGGCCGGGAGGGGGGGAATATGGTTAAAAGTCCATAACTATTTTTCAATTCAATTTTTTTCTAACAAAGTCTTTTGATCTAGGTTTTTCTCCTTTAATGTGTCATCTAACAAGTTCTTATATGATGTTTGGAATGAAAATGATAAACAAAAATGATGTTATACAAAAGTGCAAGATGTGATAAAAATCCATATTTTTTGCTTCAAAAATCCATTATTTTATGTTTGTTGTATATTTATTGCATACAACTATTATGTATGTATTTTGATTCAAGTTTACAATCTTAAACCATTTGAAAAAATGTCACATGCTTTTACCAAATGTTTAAATTGCAACTCAATAAATCTTATGCAAACTACAATGCAATGCAAAAAGTGCTCCACCTTAGCTTGCAACTACCCAACCATATGAACAAGGAAGATCACCTCACCCAAGGTTTTTAACTAATATTGCAAATAAGCCATGCCTAAAACATTCATTGCATCTTACATGTACAAAATCATTCTTAATTAATTCATAATTGATTTTAAAACATTACCTTTGAAGATCATTGATGACATTCTAAAATTGTAGAATTTGGAAATCACCTAGGCCTAGGCACGTAAAACATTGTTTAAAGACAACAACGTATATGCATTATAATCTAAACTCAAGTTTTGCAAACTTGAAATTTAGTGCCCATTCATACACCACTACATCTAATGTCCCATCCAACAAGTTTCAATAATTTTGAACATATTGTTCATGTAATCAATTTGAGGGTCATTGTACCAATAATATTATACATCAATTTGGCCTAATTTTATAACAAAAATGAAATCACATGTACAAAAAATTGCCATGATTAGAAGAAGTTGATAAGTTCATTCAACCTTCAAGCATGGGCATGACACAAGAAAGTCCCAACTTTATTTCCAAGTTGCAAAAAAATCCAAGTTATGGGTGGCTTGTGTGATTATGTTGGCATTTTAAGCATTTTCAAAGCAAGCTAATTTTTCTTCACCCAAACCTCTTTTAGCTAGGAGAAGCATTGAAATATAACATTTTTTGATGTTTTAAGGGATGTGTTGACCCCTTGATTTCTAGTGTCCATGATGTTGGTCAATTCAACAAAACTTTTGAATTCTTTTCAATGATTGTGAAAAAAATACACATACGAGCTCTACAACACATCAATTCAATCTTCCTGACAATACCTAGCTTACAAAAAATTTGGACTACTATATTGATGTCGTAGCTCATACACTATACACCAAGTATGAATGGTGTATTATGATCTTTTAAGTATATTTCACATAGGTAATTTAACATTTTGAAACATAGTCACCCCATTAACTCCAAATGTTAACAATTTGAATGCAATTGATTCATAACTCAAATCACTAAAAAAAACCATGGCATCCATTAGAATTCACTTCAAATTATTTGAAGCAACCCCATCAACCACTTGTTGCAAGGAAAACAACAAAGGAGCCCATTACTAATCTTTAACCACACATGTATGAATGGAAACCCAAGATTATTGATCACGTGTTGTAACTTCATCACACAAGAGGGATTATGAACCCACGCCAAGTAAACCAAATTCTTCCTTAATTTGTTGACAACCAACTCATTTGTCATAGGTCTACCTTTAAACATCATATGGAAATAAATAGAAAATTGAATTGGGTTTCTTCTTCCTCTCTTCAACAATAGCATCGTAAACTTGATTGGTCCAATATCTTTTTTGGCTACTACATTCAAATGTTCATTCATGGCATGAACAAACTTTTTGTTCATGTAAAATTCATTAGCTTTATAGATTCTCCATGGGATTGTAGCTAAATGTTTTCATCCTACCACCATTACGCCAAAAATGTGATTTTCATAACTACAAAAATATGATTTTAGTCAAATTGGACCCATTGTTTATGCCATTTTTGTATTGTTTATGTCAAAATGGCATAAATGATGGGTCCTAGTCAATTGTGTAGTTGTATTCATGAATGTTATAATGAAAGTCATGTTTTGGTATAATGTACCATGAACTTTCCAAATCGAATGTCCAACTTAGGGGCTAGCTAACAATTTTTCCTTCCTTCTATTTTGGTACAAACCTCACATTTGACTAGATGCACCTTGCCATCTACATCCACCATCAACACAACTCATGGAAGTTTTACACTCTAAGAATCATGTACACTTTTTTTTTTCATATCCATTTCCTCTTATTCTCTTTGGTAGAAATCCAAAGATCCACTTCAAAAAGAGGTTCAAAATTCAAACAAGGGATTGAGTTTGGGGTTTGTTGTTAGAGGATTTTGCACCAATTGATTCATTTTGAAGAAATAATCAGCAAAACTTGAAGCTTTGGGGAGGCATCATAAGCACCATGTTTAGTGATGTTGACTAAAAAAAGAAAAAAAATAGAAAAGCAAAATAGAAAAATGCAATACATGTATAAAAATCTCTTTCAACTAAAACCAAACAATGGTGTGCATTATGAACCTTAAACCTTTTGATCACAAATCATGATTCATTATTCACACATAAAAGCAGAAGAAACAAATGAAATTGAAATTCAAACTTCATTGAAAGCAAAAGTGTGGTGTGCATTATGAAATTAAAACCTTTTTAAGTTAGATCACAATTCACACCCACATAACTCCAACTAAAAAAATTATATATAATTAAAAACCTTGAATTAAAAACAACCATAAGTTGGAGAATACTTCAATTGCAAATTTTGTTATTGCATGGCAAGAAAATGAAATATTTAAAATATGAACAAAAGTTAAGATTGTAGCCCCCCCATTACAAAGCTTCAAAACATTTAACACACATGAGTATGAAATTAAAAATTGTGATTTGAACGTCAAAGGTTGAAATGTGGAAGGTGTTACAAAAACACACACACACACACACACACAAACAACACATTGCAATTTGTTGCCACTTACAAGTGCAAAGCAAAAATTAGGGTTAAAAATCAAATTTGAATTTTATGAATGAAGTTCACATTACAAATTGTTATTGATCATGATCACCATTTCACATTGCTAAGCATTTTGACTTCACTACTTTGAAGATTGAATCAATGAATTAAAATTACACATCAATATTGAATGTGTTAAATACCCAATGGTCCATATTATGAATTTGGATTTTAACATTAACATCAAAACTATAAGAATAACTATAAGTGCAATCACACTCACACATACTATAACAAGTGTAACAAATGTTTGGTTTATGCATGTTTGTGTCAAAAATTTATATACCATAATACCTTTTGAGGTTTGTTGGTAATTAAGTTTTTTTTCAATGAAGAATTTTTTAGAGTAATTTTTTTTAGAAATTGTCTATTTCAAATGTCAAAATTTTGGGAATTGTTCCACATTTCTACCACATAATCTAACTTTCTTATCCTTTGTAATGACTAGGGTTTGGAGGTTGTAAATGTAATGTCAAGATTGCATGAGGTAGGTGTGTGCAACATTCAAATCAAAGAAAGTTTTCAAAAAAAAGTCACAAATGAGAAAAAATGAGCTATAGAGGTAGAGCTTAAGAAGAGATTTATGGAGGTTTAAATAGATCAAAAAAAAAAGTTGGAAATGTAGGTTTGTCAAGTGGAAATAGCTAAATCCATTGTTGAAATTAAAGGTGAAAACTAGAGTAGGTGACCTTGAATCAAAATTGACAACCTTGTGGGAAGATTTAAAAGAGGAATAACAATGTTATGCACACACATCAAGGTACAACAAAATACAAAAGGTGGAAACCTAAAAGTTTCTTGCATCAAACCAATCCACCGTTGTAGTGCAAGTATCCAATAATTCATATCTCTATCTTATAATTTGGTGGAACATAATCTCTCCCCATTTTTGCAAAAACAAGCAATAGAAAATGTTGTATAAGGTCCCATTTTGTTATAGGCTCAAAGTTTATTGTCCAAACTCCATATTTTTATTACCAAAATCTTATAATTTATTTGTTTTATTGCCAAGTGAATTTTGAAAAGTAAAATAGTTATTTGAGACTTGGGTGTTGGAACCTAGACATGTAGTATAATTATTTTTAAAATGTTGTTTGTTTGCATCATCTTTGAAGCTACTTTTTCAAAGTGTAACTAATTGATTCCTTTGCCCTACCTAGCTAGACATTTATATTATGAAAAGAGGGCCCAATTTTTTTTAAACGTAACAAAAATGTTGTCACATTAGAACCTTTTTGAATTTTTTTGGGATTTTTTATTATCCATGTTTCACCATCAACGTGGATGTGCAAAGTCAATGACATATATTAATATTTCTCGATATATATGATGGTTTAATCTATCATACTTTGGATTATGAACTTTTTCAATCATTAATGTGTATAGGAATAAAAACACACATTATAATTAAGAATTACGTTCAAGGTCCTACCTTTATTTTGTCTTGGGTGCTACACCTTAAAAAATTTGGACCCAAGGAAAATTAACTAATAAATTTCTTTTCATGCCCATGTTACCTATATTAAAATAATGATTTTGTGCCTTTTTCAAGCCTAACAAGTTGTGCAACTTAATGCCTTTCCCCTACCCACCTACATGAACATGAAAAATAATAATTTTAACATCTAGGATTAATGATGATGAATAAGTAAAACCAAATGGGGATTTTAACTAACCTTGTCCTTGAGGCAACCACATTACACTCATGATATTAATGTTGTAGGTTTATATTATAAAACACATAACAAAAAAGATTAATATATTATTGAACATGTGTAACAATTTGGAATGAATGTAATGATTATAGAAGACTCAAAAAGCCACTCTAAAACATCATGATTTCATTGTGATTTCAGTTTTTTAATGACTTGAAATGCATTGAAAACAACATGGTCAAGAACAATATTTCTTTGTACACCTTTTTGTAATGATATAATGTGACTTTTTTTGTCACGGTTGTTTTTGGTCAATTATAATAACCATGGATTTATATACCCTCATTTTTGTAACTAATCGCAATTTGCCACCTCTCCTAATAAACAAACTCATTGTTTTTTAAGTACTCACCCTAAATAACAAATATGGTTCATGACAATGTGTTTACACCAATTTGAAAATTTTAATTAATTTGGTGCATAAATAATGATGGTGACTAAAGCCTTTTTTATAAGTGGCAATAACCAATGACAAACAATGTAACAATTGATGTGTTTTCTATAAAGCCAAAAAGGAATGTGTATTACATCACAAATTTAACATGTAATGAATTAATAATGAAAATCATGCGAAGTTCGTTCATTCATAAGTTTGTACATTTTACACACGAATATCATGTGTTGAAAACACATTTGACACATGAATAAATGTGTTGATAGATGAAGTGCAAACTTATGAATGAACAAATGTCACATGAATTTCACATCTTCCTATAAATTCGTGTATCAAATGTGTTTTCAATGCATGAAACATACAAATTATGAATGAACAATACTTGCACAATTTCCATTACTAAGTTATGAGATGCTAAGTTTGTGATGTAGTGCATTAGCAATATTCGATGATGGGATGGCACCATCTTTTAATTGCTAGGTTGCTTATAAGCTTGCCATGTGTAATGATGGGGTTGGGAAATTGTTTTTGGCAAAAAACATAACTTATTTGTAGCCTTTCAAGAATTTTACTTTAAAACCTAGTTTTAGGCAAATGGTAGGACCAACTTGTATGAAAAAATTTCCAGTAAAAAATCGTCAATGGTGAAGGTTGTCCTCATGGAACAAATAAGTTACAATTGTTTAATACACAAACTAATTTTTTTACCCAACTCAACTCATTTCACCCAATTTGATACACCTCTAGGTTTATCAAATGGTATTGTGGGTAATTTAGAAGCCTATTGAATTTTAATTTTATGATGGATGACAATTCAAGGTGTGTTCCCTAGTTCTTATACTAAAAAGGGGCATGGGAGCTCCAACATGAGACAAAAACACAAGATTCTAAATTGGATTCATTATCATGTCAAACTACACAAACCAAGAAAAGAAAGTGAATTAATGTAGTTTGTACCAAAATGGTGCATGGAAGAACCATAAGCAATTCACAAGGATTCACAATTTTTGTTCCTTTAGTATATTTTGCAATTCCTTGCAAAGGATACATTAGGATGGCACTTTTCTTAATATTCCCAAACAAGAGTCTTGAGAGTATTAAGTTATGAGTCTTACCACTTTTAGGGTTCATAATTTTATTCTTTCAACTTTGATTGGATAACTTTGAAAATTGTAGCCCTTGAAAAAAATTCAAAAAATGTATGTGGCTCCCAGATTGGAATTGATTTGACCTTTTTTTGGGTAGTTTAGTGGTTGGGAATCATTTTGGCAATTTCACTTTAACCAACCATTCAATGCCCATATTACTTATGCAAGTTAGATTTTAGATTTGGGATTATGACCTATTTTAGACATCTCCTCTTCAAGACTATTGTAATGGTCCAAAATGGGTCCAATTTGGATTATAAGATTTGACTTCACAACCTTTGATACAAAATTTTGAAACACCTCACCAAGATTCCCAACTCCCAAAATTGGGAATTGATTTGGATTCATCTCTTGCATTAGATCCCACACTGAAGTGGAAATAATATATTTGAATCCTAATACTTGCTTCCCTTGTCATGTTCTAGCTTTATTCACAAGCTTAAGTTAAGGTCATGACACAATTTTCCAAACAAAAAGCCCAAATCACCAAAAGTACCTTTGTTTAAGCTTTTGATATATAATTTCAACATAAACATCCTAACTTTATACAAAAGGAATGTGATTTATTCATAAGGAAAAAAACACAACTTCCAAGGATTTAATAGTAATCATTGCTACCATTTATAACTTTTCAATGTGATTGAAGTTTAGAAATGAAACCATGTAAACAATTGATGTCAAGTTTTTTTCCCCTTGATTACTATTTTGTTATGCATGACAATAACCTTAGGAATCTCTGTTGGGTATTTCCCATGCATTTTTATTTCCATAATATAAAATATAATTCCTTCACTTTTGTTCATTAGCCTTGAAATCACCTACATCTTCGCATGTGATTAATTAATCCAAAACCAAAAGATTATTTTACTTAGGTCTTCTCATTTAACCCTAATGAATATATTATTTCCAAAAACTCACAAAGAAAGCTTTAACCTTATGCTTGTCATGGGTTTCTTTTGTTGTTGAAATTGTGTTCACATTTTTTGATAATTAGATGCAATTAGCATATGAGCTCCACCTTTTCCACCAACTATTCTAACATTTTTAAAACTTTGAGATCTTTTTCTAACTTTAGTTTGAATTCAATTTATATTGTAAGGGATCATCCCATCAATATGGTGTTTGATGAAAACTTGGTGGTAGATTGCATCTTGCATTAGTACCCAAACAATACACTAACCAATTGAACCTCCATGGTTTTCCATATTTTGAAACCCTTGCCATAACAAAAATCACATAGTTGACATTTCTAATCATCCATTCAACTATTACATTACATCTAAGCCATTGAGGCATAATAGAGGATTAGTAATCATCACACTTTGTTTCAAATTTTACTACATTCATTATTGTTGTCAATGAATAACGAACATAGGAACTCAAAACATGCAAATGATAATGTTTGTTAGAAACTTGGCTATAAGTAGCATTATATAACCTTACATACTACTTTGGTCTTTACCACTAAATAGAGTGGTCGATGGCCATTAACACATATGTGTTCCCTATAGAAATTTCAAACAATTATTATATGATATCTAATGTTATTCAATAGAATATTCACATACATCTATATTTTTCAACTCTTCTATTTCATTTTTCATATCATGAATTCTTTTCACAAACTAGCATTTCTCACAAGCTTTGAATTTTTTTTTCACATGACACATCCTATTATTCCAAAAAAATGTTTACATGCCTTGGTTGGTGTACATTATTCACATGGACATCCAACAATTTTTAATGTCTCTTTTATTTATTAGGCATAGTCAAGTTTTGAAGATTGTGACTTTCACCTTGTCAACAATAATTCAAATTTCCTCCCAATTTTTACATGACTTTAAAGCTATAATTTTTTCATGTTGTCCCTTGCAATAATGTCAAGCATCGATGATCCTCCCAAAAATCAACGTTGTTAATAAAATCCCATTCCACATCTTATTTTTCATAATTAAAAAATAATTTAAAATTTTAATTATACGTGGCTTATCCATTGCACATGTTATGGGTTAATTCCCATTATTAATGTTGGATGCAATGTCCATAGTTTAACTTTTCTTCAACAACCAATTAATTGAAAATTTGGAATTTCCATGTAAGTAGTCCTTTCCAATGTAGTTGTGCAAAACATATCCAATAGCCCATTTTTAATTTACCAATTATAAATTATATGTATTTTGGTTATTTGCATAAGCTAACCTAGGCCTATCCTAGGCTAATATAAGCTAACTTGGGCCTATTTAGGTTGGCCTACCTAAACTAATCCATGATGGCTTCGATTAAGCCACATGTAAGTTCTTCGAATTTATTGCTATGAATTGTGTAATTATAATTGGAATCATATAGTTGTCTATGTGATTATAATCATATAAACTATAGTAACTAGTGTGCATAAACAATTACATGACTAAGTTTGGATTTTAGGGGGATTTTAGTCACAAAATTGTCCTAATCATAAAAACCATGTCTTGGCATAATGTCTTACATTTATTTTTACATGATCATAAGATAGGTCCCCTCATCTTTGGTGGATCAATCCAAAACATTTTTTTCAAAATTTGACCTATTAAACACAAAGTTTTCACTGGAAATAATAAATTAATATTTCAAAGACTTTCAATAAATGATTTTGTTCACACAAAAAAAATGTTATATTATGTCAAATGAAACAAAGATGTTTTCATTCATGGATACATTTTACAAAGTTTCAATAATAACTTAATAAATTTAAAAATGTCCACACATTGGTCATAATTCATAGAATAAAAATCTCATGGATGAAATCACATTGTTGTTGGGGGGGGGGGAGATTGTTATCACATTATATTATTTTCAAGGTACACCATGTTTGAACTTCAACCATACCATTATTATCAAATATTTTCACAATGTTTTTACACATTTTGGTAGGTCAAAACCCAAAAATTCAAATGGAAAAAAAACTACACATTTTTATTTCATATAATGTGATGTTAAACAACATTTGCACCAAAAAAATGTACATCACATCATATTAAAAATGAAAATATACTTTAAAAATGATTTAAATGATTTATAAGATGAAAGCACACTATAGGGGGCCCATTTTAGGTGAGAAAATGTACTCATTTTTGGGGTATATTGGGGTATATTTTTGGGGCAATTTTTTTTTTCATTTAACTTGTTGATAAACATATTCGATGGATTTTGATACAAAGGCCTTTAAAATAATTCTTGTCATCTTTCAAATGAAGTAATTTTCTCAACACACTTATGCTCATTTGAATGAAAAATTTGTCCATATGTTTTTTAATGAAATCACATGGATCAAAATTTTCAATTGTAATTACACAATCAATTCATATTCAATATATGATTAAATACTTCATCAAGTTTTGTAATTATTTGAATCAATTTAAAAGTATATTTGCACTTTGCAATATATCATGACAACATCTAAAATTTCACAAATATACTCTTTAATCATTTAATATTAATCAAAAAACATAATTTCCTTTAAGAATTGCATTATTTGGCTATTGAACCTTATTTTGAGTATAATTTATGAAAACCTCTTTTAATATTGGCTTGGTGGAAGTTGAAAGTTGCATAATTTTGAAAAATAGTATTTGTGACTACATTTTTTGGCCATCGTAATGTACTTTCACCTTATAGTCTTTATGAAATTTGTAGTATTTACTAAACATTACAATTCCATATGATTGGAATAGCTTTGTGAACTAGATGTGAACATTTTGATGATTATCATATCACAAATTAATGTTTTTTAAAACAATGCTCAAAATGTGTTTGATTATGATGTTTTAAATTTTTATTGTATAATTTTTTAAAAGAACAATTGAATGCCATATCAATTTGACCAATTAGACATCATTAATGTCATTTTAAAATGGCATTTTAAACATGTAGGATTCTAAATTTTCATTCCCATCATGATTTTTTAGATGGTGACTACTTCTATTCATCAAGTCGTTAAAATCACCATTGTGGTTCACATTAATGTCTTTCCAATGCTCTAAAGATCATGTCATTCGGGGGTGTTTTAATACCCCAAATTTGACATTCTAAACATTGTAATTCTAGCTCTTAAAGTGGGAATTCACCTTGGGAGTGTTGGGGTGCTTCCCCTTGATTTTCACACACCCACTTGGTATGAAAGTGTGTTTCACTTTGTTGGGTGCACGTTGCATTTTGAACTTGCACTTGATCACATTTAAAAGGATACTTTTGACTTGTTTCCATCTCAAGAAAAGATTTCTTCATCAATATCAAAAGTTGGTTGCAAACCCAAAAACTAGATCACAAATTTTTTACAACATACCTTCAAAGTGTAAAAGATTTTTAAAATATAAGCTATGGATATTGACATCATTAACAAATATCTTCATGATCCATCTTGATCGTTTTTAAAAAATTGCCTTTATAATTTTAGAAAATCTACTTGTAGCATTTTTAATGCCCAAAATCATCATTGTTCAATGAAAAACTAATTGTTCCTTACAAATGCCATCTTCTCAACATTTCATCACATTGTGCATATAACTATTATATGTTTCCAATTTATTCAGAACATTGGTGATATATATGTGGCAACCAATATGAATGAAAAGTTTGTTTTCTTTATTAATTGTTTGACCTATAGTCTTCACATTCTCCATTAGTACATCATCATTTTGTGGTGATGAGATTAATGTTTTCTCTTCATTCTTTTGATGTTGCAAAAGTGGAAAAACATTTCATGAAAAAACATGTTTTTCCAAGGTTAGTTTTAAATTGTTTTCGGCAAAATGGCAAACAATTGCTACCAAAACGATAGTCAATAGGACTTACTTTAATGTTTTGTCAAATTTTCAAATCCTTGTGACAAAAGGTGGAAGTATCAATGATACAAAGGCCTTTGTTTTGGATAAAATGGGCCCAATTTGCTACATTATGGGGGAAAAAAATTCTAAAGTTGTATTTTAAAAAATAGGCTCAAAGATATTACTAGAATATATGAAGAATCTTAAGTTTTTTCCTAATGTCCTTTTTGACCTACAACTAAATTTTGTTGAAAATTAAATATGAAAATAGAATTTTTTAATTTTAAATTTTCTAGAATGGAACATAAAAATATGATGATTTTACTCTCTCTCTTTTCTGACTTATTGTGGTTGAAACCTTTCAAAATCACTTCATTTTCAAGTTTTTCATTTTCAATTTCACATTTTTGGAAAAAGATTACTAATAAAAAAAATTGTTTGATGGGAACTTATGTACATATTCAAAATTGTCATTTTACATTTTTCCTTCTTCATCATGGGTTCAATTTGTTTTTCCCTTTTCCCTTTTGCTCAAAAGGAAATCCAACTTTTAGGGTTAGTTATAGGTAGGTAGATGGATAGATAAATAATAAATGGGCAAGTTGTAACTAGATGAGTGTATTAGAATATTCACCATTTACTTACGTATGACCTACCTATTAATTACCTACCTTCCTATCTACATATATAATGATGTGTGAAACAATGAATTGTTTTTTAATGTTTTGACATTCATTGGTTGGCATCCCAAAAAGGATTTAACATTAAATATCATTACAATAGGTAGGCTAGTAAAAAAAATTGTAATTTTGTTGTTGTTTAGTATTTGTAGGAGTAGTAACTGGTTTAAATCTAACAAACCTAGTCCAAAACGCTTGTTTTTTGTTGTTTTTTTTCCATAACTTTCCTACACAAACCTTTGTAAAGGTCACAACCCCAAAACATTTGGTGAAACTTTGCATAAAAAAAACACTAGTCTTAAATAAACATGTGCATGTAATTATAATATGTTCAAAAACATTATTACATTATAAGGGCACAAAAATGGTAAAGCAGATAGACAAAGTAGTATGCCCACAATCTAGTTTACATTTCAAACAATTTTAAACATAGACATAAGAAAGTGGATAAAATCTTTTGTAAGTATGAATATAAAACCATCCACATTTACATTAAGTTTGTGGTAAATTAAATGAAAATTTTGAAGAATTATTTGTAAATAACAAATTGGTCAATATGGCGTTTTAAATGATTTTTACATTAAAAGTTTGATACATTATGAATATAATATGCACAATCTGAGAGCACATAAGTATTTCCTAAGTGTGTGTTAACTCAAGGATTTTAAAAATCAATATTTGATTTATTTTGGTTTACTTGCAACAAATTTTGTAAAACCTAGACATTTCTGCAAATAGAGTTTTATTTTTGAAATCTACTTAAATGCATATTAAAGATGTAGTTCTTCAATTTTATTATAATAAAAAATATATATTATCCTCATATTAATCCTTGAATAAAATAATACTTTCAATTTCAATACATGAAAACTTTACATATGGTTAGTTGTAATTTTTTGTGACAAAGAGTAGTAATTGTTTGTTTTACTTATGAATGTGTGGTGCATTGGTTAAAAACTTGGTATTTCATAATGGAGGTGATCAAGGGTTCAAATCCTTATCCTTGCAACATATCTACATGCCTGAAGGGTTAAATAAGGTAGGTTACCTATACATTAAACTAGGTTAAACATTTGTTTAAATTCACTAGGTAGGGTAAGGTAAGTAAAGGCCATGTGTCATGTTTAAAGTTGTATGTTTGTAGTCATGTCCAATCATATGTCTAGTCATGTCTATAGTCATTTGTTAATCATAAAAACATTCATGGCATTTACAACTACAACCATGTAGTCACTAGTGGCACATATGATTGCAAATGTAATCACGGATGTAATCATGAAAGATGTGTTTTGGCATAGTGCCTATTAATTTTATGTTTATATATATATAAGCATTTTGCAACTCTTCAACCACCTTTCTTTGCCTTGCAACTTCTCCCATTATTTCTTATCTATGTTTTTGCATGTATTCTTTGTTCCATCAATAATCAACTAATATACAAATGAATATCAACACCATGCCATTTGCGAATTTGGATCAATCCATGTTCAACATCCAACATACTTCCAACTTTCACCAACAAGTTGAATACAAAAATCGAGTCATTAGAATAGGATGCGAATAAGTTCATTAGGAATTTCACTAGGTTTTGGGTGAAATTGGGACAATATATCAATAAACAAGAGATTAAAAAGAATTCATTATGCCCTTAGTGAACATAGACTATTTGCTATAAACATAATGATGGTTGATTTGAACATAATGATTTCATTAACACTTGGTCAAATAGGAAATTTTCACATGGCAATGGATTTAGGTAATATTTAATGTCATTATTATATATATATTTTCTTAAAAACATATAAACCATATACAATCAACATATGGCTTACATATAATTGTTGGTATCAAGATTTGAACCTTGGTTTCTTTGAAGTCAATTCATTATTTTTGACAACCAACTAACTTTTGACATTGCAATTAAAAATGTGAATATTACATACATAACAATTACATTAATTTATTTTACAAATCTAAATTTCACGTATATATTTTTATTTCATATGATTTTCAAATAAAAAAATGAGAATTCATTCTTGAAGTTTTTTCAAAGGTTTACACATGTATAATAAATAAATGCACAAAATTCCAAAACATTTGAAGGGAAAAACATTTGAATGTTTTTGTTTAGCAACAATGGACATAAAATATTATTTTGTGAAAAAAAATGTTTTGATAAGTTGCTACCTTTATTTAGGAAAATAAGTATATGGCTAACACAAATAATATACAGAAATAATCATTTATTTTAACTAATATAATAATAATATTACTATTATTTCATATTAAATCATAAATTATATGTGTATACATTTGGTTGTATATTGGTTATTCAATATTAATTATTAAATGTATAATTTATATCATACATTACATATATAACAAAATGTATTAAAAATATAAATATAATGATTTTTTACATAATTGCAATGTAATATGTGAATTAGTGACAAGTTATAAAATTTTATCCAAGATTTTAAGAATTATTTGAATTATAAAAAAATGATGTTAATGAATTAGCCTAATGAATGTGGACATGAATAACTCAAGTCTCATGTAAGGTGTAATGGTGTGAGGATATGGTGACCTCATTCACCAGTAAGATCTTATAATGAGTTGGATTAGTGAACTACACCCACATTTGTTAATAATGTGTTATGAATATCAATGGTCATAATCAATGTAAGATTGTGTTGGATTGGATTTCTCCGATTCTCATTTTTAACCTATGAATTTTGCACTATATTTCGGTCATAGTCCCAAATGTGATTATTTAGGATTCAAAGTTAACAACACAATGCATTAAATACCTATTTCCCTGAGCACACTTGCAAAATGAAGATCACTATTTCAATGTCTATTAATCCTTCAACTAATTATTAACAATTTCTATTTGTAGTTGCAAGGTTTGGTTTTCATAGTTTTTTCTCATTTTGACCTTCTTCATGATGTCAAGTCTTGAAATTGCAAATTTTGATGGTTTTTTATTTTATTTCTTCTTCCAAGTGATCTTTAGTAAATTTCCTAAATATTTGAAATCTCAAGGTATTATCAAAATGTCCTACATGCGATAAGAAAATGTCCCTTGTATCAAGTGAAACAAGATCTTGCATTGAAATGGACTTCTACTTCCTTGTAGGCACCCTTGGGCTATCATCTACGGTTCTCAAACCTTCTCCAAATCTTTTATCATCCCTCCAACATGTAATCTTATCTTCAATATGAATTGGTGTACTTTTGTTTGTGACTAGAGATTTTGGAAGACATCATGCTTACTTCCACACTATATATCTATTAATTATTTTAAGGTGAAATTCATTCTCTTAGTCCTCATCTTCAGCTTTGTTTACTCAAAATTGAATCACTCCACAACTTCATCTCCAAGATGATCAGCCCAACAATTCAACTCCCTTTATCCAATGACCAACCAATGAGCAGCTACAACAAGCTCATTCGGTACACACCTTTAGTGCCGACTTGTGACAATGACCCAAGTTGCCCTTGCCAACATGCGAGGCCTCATCAAGCTCAAGGTAAATGAATGCAAAATGCCAATCCACACAACACAAAATTGTCACTGAGTACAAACACAAGACACGCAAGACAAGGAAGAAGGGCCAAAAGTTCTTCCCCAAAAAAACATTCTAGCCGGATGAAAACATATATTCCCACCCTCCTTCATTTCATCACATGTTTTCTATCCACATTAATTGTAAACCTTGTAACTTTGAAAACTTAAGAAAAATCTTGATCAAAAACTTTTGTTTCCTGAATGGGTGCTACTTACTTACTCTTTTTAGGGTCACCATTTTAGTAGGTAATTTTTAAGTGAATGGGAACTCACCAAAGACCAGTTTCGAGTTTTGTTGTTGTGTACCAAAAGCCAAAACAATCAAGCATCTTGGAATGCAATTATTATACATATAGGAATTGTTGTACTTCTCTTTTTCTAGTTTCGTGTGCTTTTGATGAGAATGTGATATGATTCCTCCTCCGGGAATATGGACTATGAGACATGACCACTTTTGATGATTGCATTCCATACATTCAGTCTCCAGCACAATTCATTTTTGTGAGTGTGGAGGTCCTGGAAATCCATGATAGTTATACACTTTTTGGTGCCATTTTCCGGGCTCCAAATGTTCACTGATCATGAAATTTACAACTGAATGTTGATAAAGTCTTTACTTAGCTATATATCAGTTTGGAAGAATGCAATTTGCAAGAAAATTCAACACTTTGCAACTAGCATAGTTCATCGTCAACAAGTTAACTTCTTGTCATTCCTTGCTACTACTGTTGTGCTCTTACAGTTGACATCAAATTCAGTGATAATTTGGACAGTTTTGTAAAAGTTCTGATTTTGCCATTTTCTTGAACCTTGCTAGAGCTCAGATTTTGGGGATTTTAGCATTCCCTGGATTTGGTGATACCTACCAGAGTTTCTATGGGTAGTAATGTCTTGTCAGTGTAGTAGAAACAGGGTATATTGGGTGGTGGGTGTATATAAATATATAATTTGGATCATTGGGTATTGATAGAATTACAACTATTTGAATTGAATTCTATAACAACAAGCACTTGTGATTTGCATCCATGTGTTTTGGACTTTCTTGTAAATCCAACTGTTTGATGCTGATGGCCAAATTTGATATTGGTGTGCCAATACCATGGGGGAGGTTGCAAGATGTCTTGGTTGAAGAAATGATCATATATTTATTTGCTCAATCCTTTGCCTAGATCTGAACACCAAAGTGATCACTCCTTGAACTCACACACTTTGTTGCACTTTGCTTTGTTGAATCCTGTGAGGGACTAAATGAGCAAGCACTGTTGACAACTCTTGGCACTTGTTTGCTCAACTTATACTTTGTGTGCGGTGACCACTACAAAGTATATATGGATGTCAGTGAATATAAGACTAAATCAACTTCACGGAAAACAAAAATCTGCAACAACCAGTTGATGTCCCAACCCACTGTTACTGTTCTCTTACACTAACAATTCTGAGTTTTAAACTTGATGTACCTTACGTACACACCCAAGGCTAGGCATTGCATCTGGAGAACTTGAGACACCTAGTTGGGGAAGAATCTCCAAAGGTCACAAGTTGTTCACTAGTAAAAAGGAAGTGGTTTTGAAGTGTACCCATCAAGTTATGTGGTGGCCTATCTAGACTTCCAGCTTTCATGCCACAAGTATTTGAAAAACAGCCAAAGGTACACACATGTGGGCTCTTTTTCCTTATTCATTTTGGCCTCTTCTCTTCAGAAGCTTGCAATCCTCTTTGCAATAAGAAGGTGGGGAGGGTGGGGAAAAACAAAAAGAGTTGTAGTACGCTTCGTTGGTTGGTTGATTGAGTACATGACAGATGAGAAAAAGCTTTTGTGCAATGCTCATCTTTGAAAGCATAACCCAAAAGTAGGAAACACGAATTGACAGATAAGATCAATACATTGATTTTTTGGTCACCCATCACTGAGGCTGAAGACGGAAAAAACTCCCAAGTCCTCATTTGTGACCCTAAGTTTCAATTCACACATCATAACACTTTACACAAAGTATTGCGAAGAGGTTTGCCATGCATGAAAAGGGCTACAATTTGTGGATATTAGGAGTTGGTTATTCATTACACTAGTGTGCATTCCAATAGTGTGGAAAACAAACATATTTCAATGCCTTCAAGTCTCAAATAGGAGGATTCAAAAATCTAAATTTTGTAATATCATTTTTCATACCTATTTGAAAAAAATTGTCCATTTTTGAGACTTCCCATGATCATCATGCATACACGTATAGTAAGTTGGCAATTTTTTTTAGACTTGTTTTATGAACACACCACACAAGAAGTTCATACACATGGCAAAAAATATCCACAAAATTGGTCATTTCTCTTGCATACATTGCACCCTAAAATCCGCACTTGGTTGCATGAATTGTCTACTAATGAAGGGCCATCCATCCACCCTTGAAAGGATGCATTTGTAATAATTTTGATATGTGGGTACTCACTATGTGTCCTCTAGTGGCCACTTTGGCCCTGGGCAGTGATAGCAAACTGGGCTACTTGTGGAAAATTTGGCCCACATGTTGCTGCTTTAGGTGCGGGCGTTCCCAGAATTTCATCTTGACCAACTTGCCCACATCTATGGCCAGGCCATGATGATCAACGACATTATTGTCATCACTTTTTCAATGCTCCAAACTCTAGGAGGATCAATTTCATCAAGAGATCCTATTTTTAGCATGTTCTCAAAGTTTTTACTAGCACAATTTGTCCATTGTCTTGTTTTTATTGACTTACACAAGGTGTGGACAAGGTGTTTTCATTGACTCCAATTTGGTTGTTTGAATGTAGCTTGATGATTTTGGGTTTGAAATCAAGAGCTTCTCTTGCTTCTGGAACTTATGATTCTTGACGTCATCACCTCACAATTTGCTCCTCTCAAGCTTGATTTACTTGATTTTCTATGTTTTCACTCAATATTTTTTTTGTTCAATCACAAAGTCCAAACTCTTGAATGGGCTTTAACTATTTTTACTATGTTATTTCTTGAGCTGGATACTTTTGAGTTTCTGCTCCCTCACTCAATCTATTTGCTCTTTTACTCTCTCAAATGGCATCATGCATTTATTATGATTTCTATCAACTAGTTGTAGGTGCATCCAACAATTCAAAATTTTCTTTTTTGTGCCCCCATTTGTTGGTTTGTTTCTTCAAATTTAGTTTTGTAAAATAGCAATGTTTTAGATAATTCCATTCGAAATCCTCGACCCTTTTTCTCTTTTATTTTCTCTATTCTTCTCTGCACAAGTTGAAAATTCAGCAATGAATACTAATGATATAACTAAGGGTTGTAGTGGTTTTAGAACTTCCTACTACATAAGATCCACCCCTTGGGAAGATGCTCTCATTATCTTACTAGTCATATACTAGCCAGATACCTATTGTTGGCATCATTCATAGCAAAATCTTGGTGACCCATTTATCAGTTGACCCACTCCAATCCACAATGCACATTATAAGTTCTCTCCCATGTTCCCCCATTTTTTCACTCATGGGATCTGCTTCCATGATCGATCCTGGATACATTATGCATTTGGGCATACTCTCTTTTGGCCTCCCTACATACATTGAGATGTGCTTCCCTCTCACCCCACCTCTTCTTCAGAGTTTGACAGGAAAGGAAAGAAGATGCAGCAATATATATATATATATATATATATATATGCTTGTGCAAATTCACAAAAGGTGCTCATTGCGATGACCTTTCTGACCATGATTGAGAGGATGAGGCATGAAATAACAAGTAAGTTTGTTAACCTACATACATGTTGGCCTTTATCTTTATCTTCAACTCAACCTAGCATCTTCCATGTATGTAAGTAAGTAATGCCATGAGGTCCAGAACCTTGAAATCTACTCTAGTTTACTGCAGCAACAACTCCCTCCTAAGAGCATTGCGGTGAGCAGTATGTGACCCTGCAAAAATATTTTTCACATCCAAGTTTAGTAATTTACTTTTTTGCAGCGCCACCCATGAAACTGAAACTGGGACAGCAAAAATGTTGGGGACTACTAATAGGAAACCACCTGGATCAATCATTACGATGGGCCAATCAGAAACACTGAGGAGCAGTCAAATCATATTTATTATGCTCTTTTGTGCAGGTGAAGAGCGTTGCTGTGCCTTTTACACGCCACTACAAAGTGTGCAATTATGCTGAGCCAAAACCATTTTCCTGAACCAAACAGCCGGATTTTAACAACTTTTCTTCATCTAATTTTACTATTCAGGGTCACATACTGAAAACCACCGGACAGGCTCTAACAACCTGAGAGCATCCGCATGGATAAACATGAGAATTTGGACAATATAAAGTGTGAGTTTATTTATATGCCACCACCTGGGCTAATCATAAAAACCTAGCATTTTTTTCTAGTGTACTTGGAGAGTGCCTTACGTGGTGCAAAAAGCCAATGGACTTTACTAAAAAATCTAATGCCCATGGAGACGGGCTTTCAGCTTTTGGTAAAGCTCCTCAACTTTTTAAAATGTTCTTCCCTTGATACCCAGTGGGTATCTAGCAGGTATTATCAGATTTTTATATTAAAGACATCAATTTATAGGCCATGTAAAGCTCTTGGGTTTAGGCTTTATTTAGATTCAGGCCTGCACTTGTTGTGGTACACATAATGGCCTGCCAATTGAAAGGAGTCATTTTCATGTGCTGGCCCCTTGTGGAGATTATTACATCATGTGCATGTATATTTAGAGGTTAATATCCATAGATCCAAACTCAATTTCAAGCCATTTTAAAGTTATGTTTCATTCATAATAATGCATACAAGCCATTGTAGTGCTACCACCACTGGTGGAGATGCTCTTCCAGGGGATAATTTATAGGTCCAAACTCAGTTTTAGGGTTCTCCAGTTTGGGCCTATAAATATGCCGAGTGTACATGCAGTGCCCTCCACAAAGGTCGGTACATGTAAATAACTGTTTTTGATTGACCAATCATAATAATTGGCCCAGGTGGTGACATTTAAATAGTTTCTCACTTCACATTGTTCATTTTTTTCATGTTTATGGGCTCAAATCCTCTTTTTGGCTATTGTTCAATGGTTTCATTTGTTCTCATGTTTTCAACTCAACCCAAACCCTAAACCTTGACAATGAGGACTAGAGTCGTCTTCACTTGGTGCATGTGTTTTGAATCACAAAAAGGAATTCCTAGATTTTGGAACCTGCCCAATTATGGATTTCTTATTCTTTTGGCATCTCCGGGATAAAGGTGTCTCTCTATAGTCCCAAAAGGAGCAAATGCCAAGACAAAAAGGAAAGGGGAAAAAAAAAGGGTTATTGTTTAGAGCTGTTGAGCGAAAGCTTAATTGTTGGTGGACATAAGATGGTTGGCATGGGTTGGAGTTGGTCAACCAATGGAGGGTATTGAGGGCAACCCAAGAATTTTTTCAATTGTAGTAGTAACATCAAAAAAATTCCATTTTCACTAGTTGAGTTCAACTTTGAACACCTGCCCCCCAAAAAAATGTCTTCCCCACTTTGTCACAACTACATTTCAATTCACAACACTGAAAGTAGTATAGAAAAATGTCACCCTAAGCTTTGCTGAACTTCCCTAGCAATAGTTGAGGCAAGGAGTAAACCCTCCAATTTTTGCAAAGGAAAAGAGGTCAGCCAATCATGGGTTGCCACCTGGGCTTTTGAAAACCAGAAATTCTTCAATTGGGTTGTGAACCTGTATCATTCATTATGTATGTTGAGAAGAAACGAAACACAAAATGGATGAATGAAAAACTGGACAATAAAATTATTAAAAGGGTCTAACCAATATTGATCTGATATTGAAAACTACCTGGTTATCAACCCAGGTCCGGGTATCAGATAACCTGACTAGTGGTTGCAATTATGAACAATACCCAAAATAAAACCTGCCCGGCCTGGTATTAGGATTTATGACACCTGTGGGTGTTCACCCGGTTGGCAGGGTATCACTTTAACAAAAATCAATACCCTCTGTAGACCCGTACGGGACCTCTTGCACTCACCCAAGACAATATTTTTTTTCATCCTCATCCTTTTTCATCCAAACACTTTCATCCATTTAGGTTTTCATTATTCATTTTTTGCCCTACACCATGAGTCCTTTGTCTATCTCTCATCTCTCATCTCTCCACTCTCACTTCAACTTTCGACAATGGCCTTTTGCTTTCTATTAGGATGGATTCTTCAAGCACAAGTCTCTTGCCCATCTCTCATCTCTCCACTCTTGCTTTGTCTTCTAGCAATATCCTTTTGTTTTCTATTAGGATGGACTCCTTCAAGCACAAGTCCATTGTTTGTCTCTCGTCTATCCACTTACTTTGGCTTTTGGTGATGGCCTTTTGCTTTATGTCCAGACATATTTGTTCAAGGCTTTAATGTGACCAAACAATAGGTCACCTCATTGGTGTGAACACAGAATGTTTTTGAGGTTTGCTTTTTGTTTATTAGCCGTCATTTTTGCAGCCGGAATCTTTCCATTATTGCTGCAGATAATGCATGGGGAGGCTTTTTTCTTGGTAGGGGTGTTATGGAGTGCAGGAAGGAGGCGGTGCAAATGATGGTGAGGCATGGAGTTGTATTGATGAGGGGAGGTGGAAGGAAGGAGAGCGGGAAGAGGACAGAAGGTGGTGGTGAGCTGACAGCTGCGAAGGTCCAGACGGGGGGAATCGGCAATGTAGATGTGAGACAAATAGATTAGTGTAGAGAGCTGGTTTTGGTAGAGCTTGGCTGGTTGTTGAAATTTTTCCACTGCGCCAGCAACTTGGCCAGATAGCTTTGTAAAGGACTTATGAAAGGTTGGTGCCGAGGTATGATGATGATTTGAGGGACCCGAGCCTTAAAAGGGGTGCGTATGTTGAGGAGAGTGAGTATCAGGGATGAGGGACTTGGGTTGCAGTGCCTTGCATCTGTGATGTTAGATGTGGTCTGAGTGAGTACCAAAGGTCAAGGGGGAAATCCTGAAGGCGGGTAGAAGAGTGTATCGAGTGAGATTGTAGAAAGGATTTGAGTCCAGCAGTGCTGCTGATCATTTTGCATGAGAGTCAGTCTCTTCGAGTAGCATTGGCAAGCATGGTATAGACTGTTCAGAGTCAGGTGCTTTCGGAGTGCATTTTGGACTTGAGGGTAATCAAGTCATAAGTCTGTAGTCCAACAGAGTGAAGGACAATTGCATTGTTGCATTCTGTGGGGGATCGGGTTAGAGGTTCAAAGGATCGAGTGAACACCAAGAGTTCTGGCCTCAAAGGCCATACCTTAATAGGTGTTTGATCTTAGATGAATACACTGGAGCCAGAAAGCTTGTGTTCTCTGGAGATTCTCATGAAAGGCAAGGTGTAAGTTTTGAATTCGATTTTCTGCTCTATTGTTTCGTGAGTGTATGAGTTGTCTCTATTCAAAGATCAGTGAATGCATGCAGAAATATTCTGGGATGAGTTTAGAGAGAAAGGGTCAGACAAAGTGGTCTGTCTCACAAGATTAGAAGGGAGACCACTCTGCTTAGACCCATACTGGTTGTCAGGTTTGTTATTTCGTTTCGTCACCCTCTCTTTTTGGTTACATTACATCTTCAATAGTTGCTTGCAATTGTTCATGTGATTTTGTGATTCCCTTCCATACTACTACAAGCATAGATTGAATTCTTGAAAGGATGAATTAGACTTGAAAATAAACAAGCTACCAAAGGTGCATGATTTGGCTTCAATGCATTCTCCTCTCAATTTCCAACAATCAAACTAGTTTTTGTACAATTTATTGGTAACTTATAAATTCATTGTGGATAAATGCACTTGAGGATTTTCAATTTCTTGTTTCTTATGAAGCTTGGAGTTAAATGCCATAATTTTGTTGCTTGAAGACCTAAAATTGGTTTTCTATTTCTATTGTTTGAAATCCAAAATGCTTATGTGGTTTTTCTCACAATTTGTTTACCAAAAGGGAATTTGTTTGTATATTTGAAGTTTTCATGAATCTTAAGTCTTGAAATGCCAAAACCTTGTTGTTCTTCAATCACAAACCTTGTTGCTCTTCAAACTTGTATTTTATGCTTGGAAACCAAAACCCTATTTTTGCATTAAACTTTCAATATAAGGGTCTTGATTCTTCAAATGACAATTTTTGGAACCAAATTGTTGAACATTTTTTTAGTGAACTTGACCTGTTGCACCAAAAACCATAATCACCCACCCACTTTCTTTGCTTTTATTTGTAATCAACAAGTTTTTAATAATTTTTGGAGTTTTAAATTTTCTTTTCACACAATCAAAATGCAAATGACAAAGATTGAAACATTCAATTTAAACGAAGACTTGTAACAAGATTATGATAATGTTAATGATTTGGAAATGGGGAACTTAGCTAAGGTTTTAGGGTTAATGGTTGGTTCAATTTTAATGCCAAATAGACCATTTACTTTTGAAAGAATTGTAAGCCTAAACAACTTGGATGTGGAAACAAAAATTGCATGGGAGGTATTGAAGATTCAATTGATCTTGAGTAAGAAGGCATGAATTTTTCATTGCATGTTGTTTCTTTTTTAATGTGACAGATGCCAACATTAGACATGATTTTCCAATGGATGGAATTCATTCATAATGTTCATCCATAATTCATAATTAAATCATAATTAACTTTTAATTAAGTCTTAACTAACTTTCAGTTAAGTCCTAGTTAACTTCCAATTAAGTCTTACTTAATTCCTAGTTAAATTTGAGTTACATTTCAGTTAACTTTTAATTAACTTAAAGTTAATTATTAATTAAGTCTTAATTAATTTTATTTAACTTTTAGTTGACTCCTAATTAAGTTCGAATTAACTTTCAGTTAAGTTTTAGTAAATTCATAATTGACTTTCAGTTAAGAAGGTTTTCAATAAGCTTCTTTACTTGATGCACACATAGAAGCCTCCTTGGAAGCCTACTTGAATTAGGTCCCCAAAAGGGCATAAATAGGAGTAGGACCTTTCATTTCCTTTAGTTTGTTCATCAATCTTAGGCACGATCTTACACCATAGCCTTGTCATGTTATTTTCATGTTCATGTTTGCATATGTTAGCATAATAAATATCCATTTTCATGTTTGTTTTGCACATTTCATATTCTTGTTATTAGTTCCTTTATTCTTATTTTTGAATCACATAATCTTGTTTTGTTCCTTGTTTGGAAATAAACTTAAACATTTCCTTTAACCTTTGTTTTCATGGTTTTTTAAGTCCTTGACACTTAGCATTTTTATGTGTCAAATGATCATAGTAAACCAAATCTTATTAAACTTCAAAAAATGTGTTGTGTGATTTACCATTTTGTTTCCCAAACTTATAATTCCAACACTACCGCCAAGAAAAGGAAAGGAAAGATTTCATATAAATAACAACATGGGATTAATTCTATGAATAAACATTTTTTTATTGAACATCCAACCATTTGGCATAGGTGGAAAAACGTTAATTCAATTTTTGCTATAAAGAATAGTGTTGATTTTTTTTTTAAAAACAGTCTAATGTTGGTTATGGGGCCATTATAGATTAGTTTGGAAGTGCTAATCCTTATAAAAAAGATGATGCATAACAAAAGAAATTCATAGAAAACTTGCTATTGTTTGTTGTTAAAGTTTACATGTTTATTTCTATTACAGAAAGCTAGTGGTTGAAAAGTTTGGTGATGCTTTAAAACCCCCAAGTTGTGTTTCCAAATAGGAATCAAATGGTTCAATATGACCTCCTTTTATTGGTGGCCAAAACCATTGAACAATAAAGTTATCCATAAAGTTGAGAAAAGATGGCACAGGAACCACCTGTTTGGTCACATAGGGGATGAGATTTTTAAAAATGGAAAAAAAAATACATTGGGCTTCAATAGGGCATGAAAATCAGTTTAGGAGCAAATTTGGTGTTAAACTGAGTTTGCCCGAGGGTAGATGTAAACTATAGTGGCCCATTTTTGTAACGAAACGTTGTTTTTTCCTTGGGTACCCTTTTATTCAAATGCATATAATGATTAATATATCCTTAAATCTACTAATTGGGACTTGGATCTAAACTAATAACTTCATTATTAAGATATATGTGTGATTATTTATTGATAAAAAATTCATTTGTTAGTAGTAATGAACTTTTGAAGTTGAAAAATATGAATTGGTAATTTGACTAGACATCACAAAATAGAAAAAATAATATTGATTCACATTCCAAATTTGTTATTGGGACTCAATATATAATGTAATACAAGATGATAAACTTATATGAATAATCTTTTTTTTGAAACCCTTGGTTGTTTAATAGTTAGGGACTTTTGAATGGTTAAAATTTGATCATATTTTCATAAGTTCATATGAATTGCAATTTTTGTTTGTTTTTTCAAAAAATTTGTCCCAAAATCATATTTTGAAAGTTTTAGATGGGGCATTATTTTTATGGACTTTGTGGGTTTTCTTTTTAAGACTTCCAAATTTAAAAATGACATTAACTACATTAAATACAAGTTTTCACATAGATTTTGGGAAATTTTGTAGGTGATTAAAAATGTATTATTCAAATATTAGAATAATAATATTTTTTTAGTAACAACCATGTCCATTTGAATCATTTTAAATAATCTTGTATGGACTTGTAGGGAATGTAAAAACTGCTAAAAATGAGCCACTTGACTATGCATCTACCCACTATTCTTTCTTTTCCTAGACGCCTTAACCAATTAGTGCTATCGTTATGTGTATTGTAGCTATAAATGTTATTGAACCTCATGCATTTAATCCTAAGTGTCTATCTTTCATATCCTTATTTAATAAGATTTCATGACTTTGTGGACAACAACCAGGAGGGGATGAAACATCAAATGAGGGGTGCAACTCAGGCCCAGTAGGGCATGACTTTATGGATAATTTTATTGTGAGGGTTGTTTAAAGGCATACAATTTGCAAGTTTTTTGTTGATGCCATACAAGAAACATAAAACACTAGCAGAAAAATTCTAATGTATTCACACAATACATTTGTTCTTTTGGTTATTTTTATAAATTCACAATGGCCAAATACCTTGCCATCTTATAATGGGACTTTTTGAATCATTTATACAACTAAAGTTGCAATGGTAGTGCAAATCAAGGATTTCTTTTCTATTCGACAAATTAATTACCTATTTGAAAGATCAAGGTTGCAATCTATCCACCCTTGCATGAGTTTTTAGTTCAATGGTCAAATGTGCTCCTTTAACACTTACAATTTTTTGACAAGTGTCATGTTTTGGCCATGCCTTCAACAAATAATGCCAATATGCTTACAATGATACCAATGTTTGTGTTGGTTTTTGGGAGGTTAGTTTGAAGGCCACACATTCTACCCTACACAGAACAATAACATGGATTAAGAAGTTTGGCAAAGGACATAATGAATGGCAAAAGGCATGCCTTGATGTTAGGATCTCCCATCAAAAAATGAAACATTGGTGAAGACCAAGTTTGCTAACAAGGCGATTATATTTCAAAAAACCTTGGAATATTGGGATACCATCTATCTTTATTATGGGAGGTAAGAAACTCAAGATATACAAGGTCATGTGCTAGATGCACAGACATGGGCAATTTGCAAAGGTTGTTAAACCTATGTTTCATGTTGTGAAACAATGTACCCTCAATTAAATTCAAGGATATTGGTTATTTTTTGATGCCCTAAATGCTACACTTTCAATAAATTTGTATATGGAAAATGAGATTGAACAATTTAATATTACCTCCATCAATTTTGTGAGGGGAGATTTTGAGTTCAAACTAATTGGGGGCATTGTGTGTGTATGATGAAAAAAGTCCAAGTATTTTTGGTTCCATTTTTGGCATTTGCATTTACTTTTAGTGCTAGCAAGACTCACAATATGTTGGTGCTAATCTTGGACCCACATTTTAAATCCCTTGATGTAATGAAGGTAGTTGTAAGAAGGGCAAAAATGATACAAATGGTGGTGGAATATGATACCAAGACTTTGATGCCATTATTGGTGGCTGCATTTCGGTTCTTAAATCCTAGCACTAATGGCCTTACTAAACTAACACCAATTGATGACAACAAGATTCCATTTTTTGGGCAATGACTTAAGATGAGGCTATTTTGTAAAGGTTGATGAAAAATGAGTTGTGTTTATCCTTTCATTTACATGTGAATCTTGAAGATTATATATTACCCTTGACAACTTGGTGGAAGTTTCATTAAACACAATTTCCACACATTTCTTTTGTGGCCCAATAGATTCTCAAGATTCTTGGGTCCTAGATGAAAATTGAGAGAATTTTCATCATTGTTGGAGTGTTGATAAGCTTGCAATGTCATAGGCTAGGAGTTCACAATTTGGACAAGCTCATAATGATTATGAAAAATTGGTCAATTGATGTAAAAACAAATTGCATCCAAAAAGGGCATTCCAGCAAGATAAATTCTTTATGGAAAAGGTGGGTATCATTGATCAAAATGATACAATATTGGATGTAGATGGGTATTTCAATGTTGATCATGTGCTGGAGTGATGAATATTCATGTTGATGAACGTTTTACTCTAGCTTTTGAAAAGGAGTACTTGCCATGAGTAAGATTCTTGAGGTGTTAACTTCAATGGTTATATGTAATGATCATATAGTTATCTATTTTTAATGATGCATGGGACCATATCCTTGTTTCCCACTTTGTATTAAGTTGGTAAACTGTCTAATGTCCCATGCACATTTGTTTCAACTTATTGTTTTTGCATCTTATTTTTAAAATTTTGACTTTTAATAATCAACATCTTACAATTTATGCATATAGAAAATTTTAAAAACCCTTTGTAGATCAAAGCCTAAATATTGCCATCTAATATGGTTAAGTGCAAGTGTTTAAAAATTTAATGTATGCATTACAAAGTTGCTAAAGTTGAGAAAAACCATTATTGTGTTTGTTGTAGAGGACCAATGGTTGTTCACATTTTGTGTTGTGATGAATGTTTTTTTTGTGCCATTGGCTTCTAGTGTGTCAATTTGGGTTACATTTAATTATAATAAAACTTTGTTGAATGTGAATATAACGAAAAAATAAGATTGGTAAAAATTTGCTTTGAAAAAAAAGAAGAATATTCTATTTGATAACCAAACTAGACATTAAACTAGGGGTTTTTAATAGGATCTTGCAAAAAATGGCCCTTATGAATATTAAATTATTCTTAACCCAAAAATATAAGAAAAATTAATACCTTTATTGATTGGTCATTTTAACACGTTGAAATTAGGTGAGTTTTTTAAATCTTTAAAAAATTATGATATTTGATACTATATGTGTAAATGAAGATTTAAAATTTGCAAATAATTAATCAAATGGATATTTTAACATTGGTCACAACCCAATGAAGAATAATTAATTCAATCAAGCAAAACACAAACACCAAAATGTTAGGCATGGATTTGCAAAGGAAAAACCAAGTTGAAATTTGTTTCACCACCAAAATTAGTGTTGAAACTACTTTCATTTCAAATATATTATAAAACAAGGATTGGCACTGAAGCAAACATTTTTGTGTGTTTTTGTTTTTAAAGAAAAATTGAAATGTTGCAAAGAGAATTAGGCAAATGAGTGAGGAAGGAGCAATTTAGGGGAGAGGGTGGAACTTCAATTTCATAGGGCAAAGCTTTTTCGTGTGGAAGAAATTTGGGCAAACGGTGATGAAAAATTAAAAAAATTGTGAGAATTGAACTTGTGGTGGAAACAATTTGTGATTTGTTAGTTTTTTTTTCTTGTTTCTTGGAAATTGTGATGGAGATAAGTGGGAGAAAGAGATAATTCTCTTGTTTTCATCTCTTGTTTCTTAAAATTGTGATTTTATGTTTTCATTTAATGTAGAGAAGTAGGAGAAGGACAATGATGGAGAAAAATTTGACTTTTTTTATTTTCATGCAATGGCAAGAAGCCAAAGCAAGGGAGTGGAATGGAGAAGGGGACTTTAACTTCGGTTGGCATGATGGTCTTTTTTTTGGGTTCATCCCTTGTTTCACCCCCAACCTAGGGATTTTAAAGATGACAAGAAATTAGACATGAGGCAAAAATAGGGGGTATAATCACCATTTAAACAAAACATGATTTTAAGGATAACTTTAATAGTAACCATGAACAATAAGTTAGACATGCTTAAAGGCATGGGATTGCAAGGATGCCATTGGAGTAGAGTCAACCCAAGTGCCACTTTTATACTTACTATAGTAAAAAACTAGAAACCCATTTCCTTAAGAAAATATAGTAACTAAAATGAAAGGGACTTTATGAACCCTTAAAATCATACATATTGTTGGCATTTCAATATGATAAAAAAATTATTTTATTTATTTTATATCAATAGATATACATCAACCATGGAAATTTTTTATTTCAAAGGTGGTAATCATTATGGTACAATTTGTTTCGTTTTAATATCTCATGGGTGGCGATCATGACAATCATTTTCCTTGGCATGACCAACCTTTCAAATGACCACTCCACACATAGATGTCTAACAAAAAGGAAAATCAAGTTGTGTATGTTCAATTGTGAAAACGTGCACCAAAATATGAACCCATTTATTAAATATGACAATGTCAATCTAACAACTAAATCTTTCAATGTCTAATGATAAGAAATTTAAATGTGTGTATTTTCAATGTGCACACTAAAGATAAAAACATAGTTTTAAAAACAAATAATTGTTGGAGTTGATAAAATTCTTACAAACACATAGAAATAGACCTATTGCAAAAAACTATTAAAGTTCAAAGCATTGTTTTTAACATAAAATTCATCACTACCCAAGTCAAGAAACAAATAACACATGCATGTTGTATTTAATGCATCATCAAGATATGCTATTTGCAACATAAATATTATGCATCATTTGATTTTTTTTCAAAAACTATAATATTTGATGTTCTTGTGAACAAAATATTACACAATGTTTGACATTGTTTTAAAGTCTTAAAGCAACACTTGCATGTTTCAATATTAAATTAAATTTAGGGATTTTGCTTTGCAAGTGATCTAGTTCAATGGTATGACACTTGTTTTGTACCACAAAGGTCCCAAGTTCAAAGCCACTAGTGAGCAAATCAAACCTTTGTCATGTCCTTTACCATTGGGCCTGACTTGGGAGTATTGCCAATAATTTATCAATTGGGTATATACTATTTTATTCCCAAAATAAAACATTTTTTGGGCCATTATGGCATTGTTTTAAACATGTTGTATTTTTTTGGGCAAGTATTCCTACAAGTGAATACCCACAAATATCAAGGAAAAATAAATTTCAATACATTGTTGTTGTACCTCAATTGAATTTAAAATAAGAACCTTTCATTTTTTTAATATTTCAATATTTTGACAAATTTATTGGCAAATAATTTAAGACTCATCATCAACCAAATCAGCCTTTTTCTTATTGGTGAAAAAATAATGTTTCGTCTACAAATTGGCCACTTTTCTTTTAGTATGAAATACATCATTTTTTTTGGTTTGAATTAACCTTTTTTTGACCATTTGATTGGATAGAACAACCAAAGAGCTTCATAGGTTGCCCATGTTGTTGTCATGCCCTTATCAACTCTTATGTACACTTCATAATATTTTCACCAACTGGTCATGTCTTGCCCATGTGATTACCTCGTCATGAACTTGCTTTTTCTCATTTCAACTATTCATGTTATCCTTCATTTTCAATTACCAAAAAATAGAAGGCCATATTTGTTTAATTTTTTGAGTGATTATTATGACCAATTGTAGTTAATCTATAACTTTTTGGTAATAATTTTCTTTAATTGCTAAGCATTCATTGTCCCCAAACTTCAAAGGGCTAGATTTACAAATTGAATTAAAAAAACCTGATTTTCTATGTTCATTTGTGAAATTTATTCTTGAAGTTGGTGGAACTTCATGCTTTTGAACTAGATTTGAGAAAACATATTTGACTTCTACCAAGTTTGTCCCTTCCTTATTTTATGTATTTCCACCTTGTGAGTTTAAAAAGAAGAAGAAGGTATGTAATAATAGTTTGATATTTCTTGTGAATTGTGTAGCCATTTTTATTTGAGTGAAAATATTAGTGCATCAACTATTGTTCTTTCTTAACAAACCACCTTTGTTGCATTTTTAAAAAGCTAAAAAAACAATTGTATGAAGTGCAATATTTTTTCCATTCAACATGTCAACCATGGAATATTGTTTAAAAAAATAAATATAGTCATCAACTAAAGTCTACTATTCATAAGTGGGCTGACTTTTACTAAGATTGAAAATTGTTTTAAAATTCAAGTCATTCTATGTTCTAAGGTCATTCCTATTCAATCTAGATGACTGTATTTGTGTACTAAAGACAAAGTTATGTCCTATGTTCTACCATACATACTAGTTACCATGATACATTGTGCAATGATGATGAATTCACCAACCCCCAACCAACAAGTGTAATTTAATTCAATACCCTAAAATATACTAACTTGGAAAAAATAATTTGCAAATAAACTAAGAATAATCAACATGTAAAATCCTCACTAATTGAACACAAAACTAAAAAAACATTAACAAATATTCACAACTATGACCATACCCCCAACCCTTTTTCCAAAAGAAAGAAATCAATTAATGGATTGATGTTGAAATAAAAAACATTTACACCTTCTATGTATCACTTGGATGGGCATTTACTTGATGTGATATGTGGACAAGCATGACATACAATAACATATGCATATGCATATGTCAAGCCTACATGGTTTGGGCTTATTATATTTTTGAAAAAGATAAAACCCCTCAAGCATGAACACAAGCATGTTTATTGATGACCATGTTTGTAACCATCAACATAGATACATAAACACATCATGAATCAAACCAACAATAAACATTTGTTTAAATCACAAATGTAAATTGAAAGAAAGTCTATAGCTCCATACGATATTATTCTATTTGTCTTCACAACAAAAATTAAATTGAGATCTAAATACATATCAAGTAATCTTCATGATGAAGATATGGAAATCAATTTTGATTTATATATTCCTAGATATGAAATGACACATGACTCACAAGTCCTATTTATGTAAAGATGATGAAATAATAGCTTCAAGGGGGCACCACCTAGCTTCATATGAGAAAAAACCATCTCCAATATGTTCATGACTTGTGTTAGAGATAAAAAGTGTTACAATCTTTATTTGGGCTTACAACTAAATTTCTAGAAAAGACAAAAAAAAATTGTTCTTCTTGCATGCAATGAAGTCAAGCTTTGATAAGGAATGATTAGTTCAAACACAAGTGAGAGACATAATGCCAACCCAAGAGAGTGAAACACACACTTAGACAAAATGTGAGTGTTTTGGTTGTCAAGAAGATGAATTTCTATAACTCCCAATATGCATTGGGACTCTTCAAAAGTCCTTCATGTTTAAAATAAGGTTTGAGGGATCAAACTTTGCATAAATTGAATGCACTTGCATCATTGAAAATATATCAATGTGAGTTACAATAAAATTGCTTTGTTTCAATACCAAGACAAAATCTTTAAAACGTAATAATGAAGGTTTGAAAAGCTAAGATAAAAATTGCCAAAATGATTCATGACCATTCAAAGGGTGATTTGGAGGACCAAATCATGTTCAATTCACTTGAGCTTGATACGATTTTGGAAAGATATCTTCATAGACTATAGGATAGTGTGCTTGCAAGTTCAAAATAAGTGTGTTTTTTGGAAGTTTTGAACCTTTAAAAGTGTAAGACAACAAAATATCCTCATTTCAAAATAACAACTTTAGGGGTGTGACCATAGTCAAATGAACCAATAAAACATGTAAGATCCTAGTAAAAATTACAAACAATTGAAAATATGTTTATGTATTGCCATTTTAAAATCATGATAATCATGTCCAGTTGTGTCAAATGATTACTATGAATGTTGGGGAACTTGAATTAAAAATTGATTTAAATCAATTTTAGATTTAGATTTGAATTAAAAACTTTTGAAAGGGTGCAAGAAAGCTAAAATAGACAATGGGATTACCTTGTCAACATAAATGAAAAGTAACAAAAAAATAAGCTTGACATCCCTTTGACATACTAAACTTTAAAAAAATAAATATTTCAATTATGAATATAAACATGTTTTAAAAACTTTATGACAATGATATTCAATAGGCACTTGTTTAGTTTGCATTTAAGTAGAATCTAAAAAGTGCAAGTGGATCATGTTTGGTGTTACAAAATGGGTTACAATAGATGCAAACTTGGAAAAATATTAAAATTATTTATTTTTGAATTAATGGAGGCCCAAAAGATACTTATGTACTTTTAACTTTTGCCTATTATAATCATAATCTATAGAACTTCTAATGTATAAATTGGTTTGAAAACCATAAATTGACTAGTTTGTTTCAAACTTGTTCCTTATTTTTATTATACAATTTTTTTTTCAAATTTTATATTGAACAAGTTTTTGTTTTGTTCAATGCAATCATAAAAAAATAATGTTGAGTTCCTTATAGCTCCTACATTGAATTGTGCACTTGAATAATGATAGCCAAGAGCCTTATAGGATTATGAAAATTTATTTTTGTACCATTGAATGGAATATCTAATTTTTTGGATGGGTTCAAGGATATGCATGGCCAATAGTAGGTAGTGGTAGCCTTGGCAAGCCACATGGCTCTAATTTTCCTATCCTTGCATTCCATATCTATTACTTGATTCTTAATGGGTTTCCATAGCCTCCTTTGTGGCTTGTTATTAACTTTAAACATGGCAACTTACATACCATTTTGGTCCGCTACCTCAATATTGATCTCCTAGCAACAATGTTTGAGGTTAAAAGCTAACACACCTATGGTATAAGGAAATGTCATTTTTTCTTTCTTGCCCTCGCAATGTCCCATTCAAGTTTGTCAAGCCAAGTTGGTAGTTTTTTTTCAAGTGTGGGCAACATCTAACAATTCAAACTTTCAAATTTTGTAATTTGCCCATGCTACAAAACTAAAAATGTGGAGGAAGTGGTGAGTTCATACAAGGTATCCAAAATGCAACAAGGGCTGAAAACAAGTCCCCAAACATTTGTGGATTTTTTTGGCCCAAAAATAGTTGAATTTCTACAATTTTGTGTAAAATTACATTGGATGGCCAACTTTGATCATCCATTTCTCCTCCTTGTCAACTCAATTTCCACAATTGTTTTTCTACATCATTCATATAGACACTTTCTATCTACCCTATCTAGAATTTTTACCATCATGACAAAGTAGGATGATCACATCTTACCTTGCAAAAAAAAGAAAATAGAAGGAAAAAAAATAGAAGAAGAAGCAGGAAGGAAGGAAGGAAGGAAGGAGTAAAGATGAAGGAAAAAGGAAGCAGGAAAAATAGGTTTAAAAAAAAGTTTTCAGTTTTAAATTAAAATTTATTTAAAAAAAGAAGAAGGCAGCAGCAGATTGTCAGTTCTTCAGGTTGTCAGATGATCACCATCAGCCTGGATTACCTTCCACCCCAGCACTAGCCACCAGAGTTCTAGTTCCTTCATCAACAACCCATCTTACCTACAATGCTTAGGTACCCATTTAGCCAATGTAGGATTTTAGGTGTTTTGTGAGCTGAAACTTGAGATCATTAACCCTATTTGCTTAGTCTTCTTCCAAATCTTCTCTTTTTCAAGGGCATTTGGTGTGCTTGTGTGTGTGCACTACTGTGTGTGTTTTGTGTTGTTGGACTTGCTCTTGTCCATCACCCATCTATCGTAAGAAGTATGGACTTTCCTACCCTTTCTCTCTATTTGGTATAGTTAGTACTACTGGAGCAATATCTGTGCTTTGTTATAAACACAAAATAGATAGTTGGAGAAGCTGAAGATTTTGGTCAAGGTCTAGTCTGCAGCTGAGCTGAGCTGTTGTTTTGCAGATAATAGTCTCTTGCTCTATAAGGAAGGTTTTAAGGAAATGTGCTTTTTTAGCTAGCTGGGTAGACAGGTTTTGTCAGTCTGCCTGTTTGCTGAGTTTAGTGATTGTGTAATGTGTTTCTAAACTTCATAATGAGATTTTTTGAGTTGAAAGAAGTCTATTTGTGTGCAACCCATTATTTCCATTCTACAAATAGTCAAGCTCATCAGAAGCTGCTTTTTAACTTTTGATGAGTAGTAGTAGTTGTAGTAGTAGTAATCATTGACTTAAGAGATTTGGGTCAAGTTCTGGTTTGCATTTTTTTTTTCAGGTACCTACTTATTTCTATTTGGGGCTTGTTAAGATCCAGCTCAACTAGTTTCTTTTGCTGTAAAATTGTAAAAAGAAAAGAATTAGGGTTTCTGATACTGTTTTGGTGTTCTCTCTTTTGATTTGGCAACAACAGTAGGTACTATTTAGAGGTACTAGATCGCATGATGTTACAGGAGTAGGTAGAACCTCTAAATGATACTGTTGTTGCAACTGGAGGCTGATCTGGATTCATCTCTCCAGCTTCAAGTGTTTGAAGATTTGTTGTTTGCTGATATTTGGGCATTTTTTGCATTTCTTATCAGAGCTCTACCAGTAGTGAGTGCAAGGCCAAGACTGAAAAGACAAATTTTGAGGAACAAAATCTCTTGAAGTGGTTTTGATACCTATATATCTGGAGCAATGCATGTCAGGGATCTGTTGGGAGGTCTTGTGTTGTTTCTGCTCCTTGCAGGTAAACCCTAACTACGTTCTACCATTTTGGAAAATCCAGTGATCACTTGAGGATAATTTTCTACATTAGTTTGCTTCACATCTTAATGTTGGGATGGAACACATGAAAACAAACTAGGTGCCTCATGGCTTGATGCTCCTCCATTTGCTGCTGCTGCTGATGATGACTATTAAGCTGGTTGTGAGACTGTGTGCAGAAGCAAGCAGGAATTGGTCGTGGATTGCCCAATTGAGCAGAGTCCAAAATCAAGAGGTAAACAAATTGTTAAAGACTCTTGACTCTTCACCAAAATTCCAGAGACTGCTGATCTCTGAGTTTGAGTGAAAAACCTAATTAGGTTTTTTTGTTCCTGCATTTTATATGAAATTATGGTCCTTTGTAGCTATAGCTTCTCATTGCCAACAGGAGCCATTTGTTCATTGCAGATTGCAGAATCACGGAGTGTAGAAGAAGTTCAGGCACTTATTCCACCATGTAAGTCTCATGTACACAGCTACTTTGTATACAAAAAACTTGCCACAGTGGGTACCCACCAGGTTGAATGAGAATTTATTAATTCATTTGAGGGCAATATTTGAGTTTGTGAATGTTTGTTATGTTTTCTTCCAGTATGTCAATCTGCCGAGCCGGTGTGCAAGGAGGGTTTCACAGTGACATGCAAAACTGGCAATCACTCTGGGTGCGACTGCAATTACATTCATTTATGCCATCCGAATGTTTCGGAATGCTTTCAGACCAATGTCAGTCACACCAAGTCTTGTGGCTTTTAATGGCTTGCTCCAATGATGGAATTCTCGGGTGAGAGACAACTCTTTCTTTTTCCTTTTTTTTTCCTACACTGCATTGTTTAGAAACTATTGTCTTCTCTTCAAGATTCTTTTGCAGATGGGCAAAAGCAGATCATGATGAGTGATAATTGGAACAATCTGGCACTAGCTGAAATTTTGATGTCTTAACTTTTTTTGGGGATCCTCGGCGATTTCTGGAACAATCTATATCTTGTATGCCTAAGTGTGGCAGCAAAATGGGGTTTCCTTGAAACTCAAATAGATGACGTGTGCAGTGAACATGGTTGAAAATAGACCTGTGACAGAGGATTGATTTTATGTGCACCTCTCAGCATTTAGCAGTTGAACTATGTATATTTTTATGTTTTGGGTGGTGATTGTGTTTTAGCTGTAAATTTGTATTTTTGATCTCTGATGCATCATAATGAGCATTATGGGTTTTCTTTGCTCAAATTGGGTAGTCTTTCTGTGGATGGTTGATGAGCTGACAAGTTTTTTCAGCTAGAAGAGCTAACTGTCAAGGCTTTTGAACATTTTGTGGGTGGTTACACTTTTTAGCTGATTGAGGCTTTGATTGCATCAATCAATTTTGACAAGGTGAGCAAGCATTACCAAACATGTATTAACAATTTGTGAATCATGTCTAAGAATGTGAACATATACATCCAACATGAATGTGATGTTTAGTTATTCGAGATTGATCTTTGTCAAAAGTGGTCAATTGCTTGGTATGGTGATGACAAGTACTTAGTGATGAATATATTGCCTGTTGGTACAGTTGTGGCAACTCCAAACAAAGAGAGAGCAATGTGAGCTCTCCCATGATGAATATATTGGTGGTTGGTTCACATGTGCCAACTTCAAGCAAAGAGACAGCAATGTGAACTTTCACTTGTCACATTGTCATTGATTTTATGTTTTGCTTGTATTGACTCATGTCAAAAACATATTTCAAGCCTATCCAGCTAAAAGGGTCAGCTATACCAAATTTCCTCAACCTACAAGTTGTGGCCAATGTGCTGAGACAAGTGCTAGAATCATGGCCAGATAACATTGGGCTTGGAGGAATGCAATCAACCAACATGTGTGACCAAATATGCACTTGTTTTGTCACCTTCAAGCTATGCCAAAGAATCAAATTTTGGGTGTTTGGTGTTTGGAATATTTTCGCGAAGCTTCTTTCTCCTGTAGTGACTGGTTGATATCCTAGTTGATGTTGATCAATTCAGTGGGTATAAAGTACAAAGGTTTCCAAGGGTGAGCTGTTTGCAGTGGGTAAGGAATGAAGACTCAAGTGGCTAAGAACTAGAAGATATCAAGCTCTTTCTTGGCCTACGGCAATGGAATTGGCAAGACAAAGGTAATGAACCCTAGTACTCTCAATGTTGACTTCACAGCTAAGACATTTTTACTTGTGGGTCCTTGTGGTTAATCAAAATTTGGGTACCTCTTCCCTGTCTGTACTATGGGTGCTCTACCTCCAGGAAACTCAGCCTGATAACAAAAACAAAATAGAATATTAGAGGTTTTCTTTGGGGTGTGAACAGATGTGTGGCTTAAAGGAGAACTAGCACAAATTTTGCTAGTTGGCAAAGACCAAACCCAAGCAAAAGGTGGGATCAAGTGTCATACACATCTACTACCAAGTCAGAAACACAACATGGGTTAGCCAAAATGGGTTCTTCTTTTGCAAGGATTAAGTATAATGAACATCATCCACTACCAAGTTCACAACACAACATGGGTTAGCCAAAATGGGTTATTTGTTTGCAAAATCCTCTTCATTAGCCATATTTAAAAGGACAACCATGCAACAGGGATCCATTTTTCAAATCTGTAGTGAGTTTCACATCCTCCACCAATGAAAGATCTGACATGTTCAAAATGCCCCATTCTGTGGTCTTCCAAGTCAGGATCTTCAAGTGGAGGAGGGCATGTTCAAAGTTCTTACTGATCTCAAGAGCTACCTTGACCTACAAGCTTGGCTACCTGTTAACAAATCATCAATGGTTTCAATGGGGATCAATTTGAAGAGGTTTGAATTTGATCCTGCAAAACCTCAATCAGATGCACTTATTCAAATCACATGTTATTGGTATCTGTGTTGAGCATGGCATCCTTCAATTGGCATGCACTGTTTTTGGATTCATGTTGAACTCATGTAGAAGTTTTATGGAAATTGGCTATGACGCTAATAGTTCGGGCTTGCCATAAGCTGAATGAGGGTTTATGTAGAAAAAACTATGGTGACATCTTGTGGGGTTTTTCTAGGGCGATCTCAAAGTGTCTGATTTGATTGGCTCATTGCAAAAAAAGTTTGAAACTATAAGGGCTCCCCAAAATAGAAGATTCTATGAAAAGATGAACTGCCTCAACGTTGATGCACTTTCAATGTTCCTCTAGAAAGATATGTTGTTCAAACACAAGTGACAATGAATTCAAACTCTTCAACTAGCTATGAATTTTGTAAATGGTGGTAAATTTATTTTGACCCCCTGAATTATTATTATTTTTGGATATACCTACTAACCTTCACTCTACAAACATCCCATCCAAACCTTGGAAAAGTGTAACCACAATTTTTTAATACAAAGGTAGGGATAAATGTTGAGTGAAACAAAACATAAACCATACTTGTGCCACCATTTTCACATAAAGTTATTTTCAAAAAATGAAAATCAACAAGTTTAAAATTTCGAACTTAGGTAAATCAACTAAGTTTCATACCATATTACGCACCCTCAAATTCTTTCTAAGACTCAAATGCGAGTTTGAAGGTGAAAAAAATGAAAGGAGTGAAAATATGTTCTCTAACTCATAACACTTTGAGAATAGAAAGGCGTGCTGAAGCTCCAGGTTGAGGATTAGGACGAATGACAAGTGAGTCAATTATTCACACAACTATGCACAAACTAAATAACAAGTTGGTTAATGCATAGTTCAAGCATTTTTGGTGCACAGATGAACCACATGCACACATGGATTCACAATATTCACCACAACCTAGATTTGGGGGAAACCATCACCTTCCCCCTTATAGTATTCATTGTGATTAGCCATGGGGGTTACATTCAAATATCATTTTGTCCTAGGACTCTCAAGTTGGGAGTCTCGAAATTCTCGAAATTAGGACTTTTGTAATTTTGGAGGCCCATAACTTTTTTTGTAAACTTCCAATTAAGGTGAGGTCTAAAGAAAAATTGTAGCCTTTGTCGAAAGCTTTCCAACAATATGTATCATGTCATCTGCACATAAGAAAATCAGGGCGATTCCTAACTTTTAGTGGTTGGGAGTCAAATTGGCACTTTCATTCTCGACTTTTCTTTCGGCCATAACTTGCGTTTTAAGTATTAAAATGGGATTTGTAAACCCATTTTACACATCTATGTTCTAAAATATTTTCGATGGTATAATGAATTTTTTAATCCAATGAGTTTTGACCCCTATAATCGAATTTTGAAAATTCTAGAGTCCATTGTGATTTCAATTCCCAAAGTGGGAGCCCACTTAGGAGTGTGTGGGTTCATTCCTTCACACCTTTTTACACTATTAGGAGCATGAAATGTGACTCCTAGGTTTCATTCTTGGCCTGCACTTTTGCAAGCTCTTGTTTTGGTCACAAGCCCAAGGCTAGGGTTATGACACCATAATATCATGGCAACTTCAAAATTTATTATAATATTTTCAGGAATGTTGAAATTTTTAAGAATTTCTTTTTCAAGAAGCCATAATTTGTGAAGGAAAATATAAAATATAAAATATTTTGGATTATTTTAGATTTCAACATGGAATTTTCAATATAAAACAATTGTTTCACATTGAAATGTTGAACTTGTCATGGCACTATGATATATTAAGATTGGAAAATAAAATAATTCAAAATAAAAAATTTAAGAATTGAAATTTAGAACTTGGGAAATTTTGAATCCAAAATTTCTAATAAGGTTGAACCCAAACAATTTGGCCATTACATTTTAAAAAAATATTAATTGGAATGCCCAATTATGTGAGAGCAACTCCAGCTATATTTCTTATTTGGGCCTTTAGCAAAATAAAAATATCCTTGGTTGGTATTACTAAAATGTCATAACTTCATTTTATTAAACCTTTCAATTTTTCAAAAATAAAAAACAATCAAATAAGAATTTTCATTAAAATTTATTAGTACAAAAAAATCTTCCAATTGTGTAAAATTTTAAATTTGAATGAGATTAAAAAAATAAATTATGATATTATTAATCATTGCATTTAGAAAAAAATTCAAAAATGTAATAATATTTACTTTCCTTGAATTTTTTGGTCAAGAACACAAGTTTGCAATATGTTTTAATTTTTTTTTGAGATATAATTTTCAAAGTACCTTTGATGGTATTTTATTTAAATAATTAAATATAATTTAATTATGAATTTCCAAAGTTCAAAAATGTGATTTTGAAAAGGGCCATTGCAATTAGGAAAATATATTTGTAACAATTCTCATCTTTCTTATTCCAATGAAAATTTTAAACCATATACTTTGGCATGCAATAGGGCAATGGATAAACTTGAGAAAATAAAATTGTGACTATAAAACATTTAAACAAAAAATGTTAGGAGTATTATTTGAGCAATTTCATTGGTTTGATCATTCCTTGAAGTGATTCCTAGTGGTACCACCCAAAGATACATTTGAACAATATTTGTAACATCCAATGGTGTGTGTTATTTATTTCCCACTCCCCAACCATGAACATAAAAAATGGGACAAAGGGGCAAAGAATTCCAACTTTCAATTTGTGCTTCCAACTTAAAACTCACAATGTTGAAAATATTTCAAAATCCATATTGCATCAATGCACAAACCTACTTTTAATCCTTGAACACTCATTACAAAGTCATAAACTTGATTAACCCTTAGAATTTAAGCCTTTTCTACACCCAATTTACCTCTCTTTGAAGCTTTAGTCTAAATCTAGTCTAATCTAAACATCCATGAATTAGATTCCAACACCCACTTTTGAATTCAAAGTTTACAATTTACACACTCAAAAGTCTTCAACAAAAATTTGCTAGTTGTTGCAACCATGAAATAGTGTCATTGATGCAAATACTAATTATTCATTAACATGTGACACATTTAGAATTATGCTTGATATGATCAACCCCCATCAAAGAACGATTTTGCCCATTATGACAACAAAGTTTAGGATCAATAAAATGCAAAAGAGTCCTTCCACTTTCATTCTTTTAATAGTGAGTGGGTCATTACCAAAGTGAAGTATTCCAATAATTTGCATATAAATGATATGCAATACTTCAATTGGAAATATGCATCAAAATTTGAATTTTTGCCATAAACATTTTATATCCATGATGGAAACTTTGGGAACATTTCACATTAACAACTCACAACCATGATGAATTTGAATTGATGATTAGGCTCCCAACCATAGCTACAAAGAAACATATTTCTTACTTTAAGAACTAAAACAATTTGGAAATGGAACTTACAATTTAAACAACATTTTAAAGGAGAAAGGCCTTAAAAGAGAAAAGTGCAAATTTCATTGATCATCAAATATTCTCCAAAACTATCTTCGTCAACTCTTTTCTTCTTATTTAGTTTCATTGTTTTCAATTTTGTTGAATGTCATTGTATAACATTTAAAAAAATGCCTTTGAGAAACTCCAAGTTGAAACTCGATTGTACATGTACCTTCCCCATGTAAAGTAACCTCCCAAGCATCTCCATAGACACTTGTGAATGTTGAAATTTGTTTTATCACCACTTGCTAACTTTAGATTTTGAGGTTAATTTTAATTTTTGTGTGTTCTAAATACCCAACTACTTTAGTGTTTTTTTTACTTAGGAATTATAGATTTTTGTGCTTCAAATTTTAGGATGTTTTCAAAATCAAATTAGATAAAATCTCTTAAGTTTTCAAAATATAATAAATTTCGAGATTCTTAAAGACTATTTCAAGATTGGAAAAAAGGTTTTCCAAGAGCTTTCGGAAATTTTTTAGTTTTTTTTCTTGGTTTAATTTGAACACAAACCTTTGATTTTAGTGTTTTCCAGAAGAATTTAAGGTTAATCAAGTTTACAATTTGGTGCAATTCCATTTACACATTATCCCTAATATTATATTGCATATTATTATTTTTATTTAACGAATTGAAAGTTGTCAAACGCCTTAATTTGTAGGACTTTTTTGCCTTAAACAACCTATACTTCATTACTGAAATACCTTGGACCTAATTTAAAAAGGAAAATAGCCCATTGTTTAGGGTCTCATTTCATTTCTTTCTCAAGTGTGTTGCATAGTTTGAATCAAATTCCAAATCTTGTAAATTATTGGACCTAGGAATTAGACCGATAACGACTAGAGATTTGGCCTAGTATGCTAAACCAACCAACATTGGTTTTTCTTAAAAGCAATTCAAAAGCTTTCAAAAAGAACATAATTTAGCTTTCAAAAACTATTCAAGAGGAGATTATTTTAGAAGTTTTGAGAATCTTTTCAAGAATTTTCAAGACTTAAAATGTTTTCATAAAGCTTTTGAGAGGAATAGATTTCAATTTTTAAAATTGTTTCTAAGAATGTTTAAGGAACTTTCCTTTCTAACTTTTAAGGAGTTTTTTTAAGGAGTTTTGATTTTTGGTAGGTCATGTGAAATAAAGCCAGTTTTTCAATGAATGTTTGTCATTTCTTATGATCCGATCAAACTTTATTTTTTGGTCCTATTATTTTCAAACATTTCAAGCCATTTCTAAAATTCTATCACCATGTGTTTAAAGACCACCTTGGTAACTATTCTCCTAATCCGTAGTACCTAACATATTTCTTTCTTTTATATGGTGTTCCCCAAGTTTTTAGTTAGGTTTTGAATGGTTGTTTTTTGAACAATAATAACAAATTAAGAGAACTAGGATGATGAAAAGGTTAAAACACTACTAATCTACTTAGTCCAACTAAGCATTTTGGCATTGTGATATGTGAATACACGTTATATCCAACCCAAATTTGACAAAAAATTATGGTTTATTATGAATTACATTTCATTAACTTTAAAGGTAGGAACATAATGTTCACGAGTGCCCCTCAAAAGGGAAAAAGTCGATCCCTCATTTCAAATTTTATTCCACCATCAAACATCTAATTATAACCAAACGATCTTTAAACAAATTCATTGCATATTAAAACAAGGGACACATGGACCACATTGATCTTGTTCCATGTTAGAATAATCTCTTCATATTTTTAGTCTAGATTATGAAGATTGTAATAAATGCATTGCATTATGAAAAAAATTAGAATCACACCCTACTAACATCTTTAATCCTTAATTAACATTTGGCCAAAATAATCCGAATACAAAAGTTGGACCAACCTTAACAAATGCACACACAAAAGTCATGGACTATGTTGGAATTTTAAAAATTCAAGTTTAGTTTTCAACTGGGTTTTATGTCAGGTCTTCACCTTGGGTTTCAACTTGGGTTTCATCCCAATTTGATACAGGGTTTTCAACCCTGGTTTCCACCCGTGTCTTATGTGGAGTCTTCACCTAGGTTTCAACTTAGCTTTCAATTGGGGTTTTATATGTGGTTTTAAACCCGGGTTTCAACCAGGTTTTCTTTTTGGTCTTATCCCAAGTTTGAATGCGATCTTATAATAGGTTTTCAACTCGACTTTCAACCGGGTTTTACACTAGGTTTTAAAGCTGGGTTTCATATCAAGACTTAAACCCAGGTTTCAATGGAGGTTTTAACCTAGGTTTCAATTGGGTTTTCAATCTGGGTTTTGGCTGGGTTTTATTTTGGGATTTCTTGGGAAGGAGTAATACCTTGATACAAAGCTTCAAATCCTTGAAAACAACAATATCAGTTTGAACTAACAACATTTCGTCTTGTTTTTTTTTTTTTTTTTGAGCATAAAAAAACCCCCCAACCACAATAAAGTTTTTTAGGACAAAAAAAGACACAAAGTTTGAAATATTTTGAATTTGGACTAAATTTTGAAATTTTAAATTTTCCA